>Ga0111538_10005598_pt1 | contig 17142 bp, 14 predicted proteins | sample SoiMethybrSBSTD1_FD_79669 | JGI IMG/M metagenome (GOLD analysis project Ga0111538, IMG submission 79669) | Bulk soil microbial communities from a Populus tree surrounding site in Tennessee, USA - Soil MetaG P. TD hybrid SBSTD1 (version 2)... | ecosystem: Environmental > Terrestrial > Soil >...
CTACTACGTGCGCCACAGCCGCTTCATGCTCGACTTCAAGATCATGGTGGCCACGCTCAAGGTGATGGCGCGCGGCGAGGGCGCGCACTAGAGGTCACGCTCCACACAACGTAGCGATACCGGCCCGCTCCGGCGGGCCTTTTGCTTGACCGCTCGTCGCTCCCGCTGCTAGCGTGCGCGCGGGTGAGAGCTCCGATACGCCCCAGCCAAATCCAGCGTGCCGCCTACGAGCGGCTCTGGCGTCGTGCCGAGGAGATCCGATCCCTCTGCGGCCTGGCGCCGCTTCCGCATCACGAGCCGGGCGCTCCCGACAGCGTGGATCCGCTGTCGCTCGGTCCCCTCGTCGAGATCCTGCTCAAGGACCTCGAAGGAAACTTCCGTCGCGAGCTCGCCACGCGCGTCCAGCTCGAGGGACTCGCCGAGCTCATGACCTTCGCTGCCGCGGGGACGGAGCCGGGCGAGTCCTATCGCACGCTCGTCAACTACCTCACGCGCGCGCTCGACGAATCGCGGCTCTGGCTCGGCGTCGTCGACGGCAACCCGCCCGCGTTCACGCTCTACCTCCCTGGCGATCCCTCGGTGGTCGACGTCCGTCCCGAGCGGGTGCACGTGCAGTGGCTCCAGCCGGACTGGCTCCGCTGGATCGCGCTCGGGCGGGGGACCGCTCCCCTCTGGGTGGGTCCGACCGGCTCGCGCAGCGGCGGCCCCTGGTTCCCATCCCCCATTCGCGGGGAGCTGGCCGCGAACCGGGTCGCGGGCGAGATTCCCGCCTGCCCCGGGTCCCTCTCGCCGGGGCGCACCTGCGCCCTGTCCCGCGCGCCACTCGAGGAGATGGCGGGGGGGCATCGCGCGTGCGGTCAGTGCGAGTTCGGCCACATCGCCGGGCTTCTCGGATTCGAGGGGCAGGAGGTTCGCGAAAGGCGTGCGGCGCTCGACGCGATCGTTCCATCCCTGGGTCCGATCGTCGTCAACCTCGGACTCAAGGAAGCCCTCGATTTCGAGGCAAGGTTCCGCGAGGAGGTTGTCGAGAACTTGCCGCTCGGGGTCGTGGCGCTCGACGTGCGCGGCCACGTGCTCACCTGGAACCGGGCCGCCGAGGAGATCATCGGGCTCACGCGGGAGGAAGCGCTCGAGCAGCCCATCTCGCGCCTCCTCCCCGAACGCCCCTGGTACGACGCGCTCGTGCGGAGCCTGGAGGAGGGAACCGAAGTCATCCGCGTGGAACACGACGTGGTCCGCGCCGACGGCAGCTCGATTCCGGCCGAGATCTCGACCGCCCCGCTGCGCGACGCCGAAGGCCGGATCCGAGGCGCGGTCGCGACCCTCGTCGACGTGTCGAGCCTCCGGAGCATGGAGGAGCGGATCCGCCAGCTCGACCGTCTCGCCGCCCTCGGGCAGTTCGCGTCGAGCGTGGCCCACGAGCTCCGGAACCCCCTCACGGGGATCGCCACGGGGGTTCAGTACCTGAGCCGGGGCTTCCCGGAGGGAGACGAGCGGAACGAGAGTGTCCGATTCATCCTCCGGGAGGTGGTGCGGCTCAACACGATCATCCAGGACCTCTTCACCGCGACGCGCCCACGCGAGCTCCGGCTGGGACGGGTGGCGGTCCGGGACATCGTGGACCGGACCCTCCGCGGGCTCAAACCGACCCCCGAGGAGGCAGGGGTAACGATCGAGACCGAAGGTGCCGATGCATGGCCCACGGTCACGGTCGACGCCGACCAGCTCCAGCAGGTGCTGCTGAACCTCATCCAGAACGCGATCCAGGCCACCCCCCGGGGAGGGACGGTCTCGCTTCGCGCGGACGAGGATCGGAAGGGCTGGTGGATCGAGGTCGAGGACACGGGTGCGGGCATCGCGCCGGAGCACCTCCCGCGTATCTTCGATCCGTTCTACACGACCCGCCCCAAGGGCACGGGACTCGGATTGTTCGTGGCGCACGGAATCATCGAGCGCCATCGGGGGACGATCGAGATCTACAGCGAGCCGGGGCGCGGAACCCGGTTCCGGATCCGCCTCCCGCACCACCCGGCCTGAGGTAGGAAGGAGCGCATGGCGAAGGCTTCGATCTTGATCATCGACGACGACGAGACGATCCGCTATTTCCTGCCGAGAGACCTCGAGGCCGAGGGGTTCCAGGTGCAAACCGCGGAGACGGGCCAGGCGGGCCTTCGCGCGCTGGAGCGCGAGCCGGTCGATCTGGTCCTTCTCGACATCCGGATGCCCGATCTCACGGGCATCGAGGTCCTCCAGAAGATCCGCGAGCAGTGGCCCGACCAGATCGTGGTCATGCTGACCGGCGAGCCGGATCACGAGACCGCCGTCCAGGCCATGCGCTTGGGCGCGCGCGACTACCTCACGAAGGGCAAGCCCATCCGCGAGGAGATCCTCCTCGTGCTCGACCGCGAGCTGTCCTCCCAGCGCATGGGGCGCGAGGTGCAGCACCATCGGCGCGAGCGGAGCCAGAAGTTCTCGCGCGACTTCGTCCGCGGCGAGAGCGCGGCCATGCAGCGCGTCTACTCCGTGGTGGAGCAGGTGGCCACGAGCGAATCGACGAGCGTCCTGATCCAGGGGGAGAGCGGCACGGGGAAGGAGCTCATCGCCCACTGGGTGCACGATCTCTCCGCGCGCCGCGACAAGGCCATGCTCGAGGTCAACTGCGCGGCCATTCCGCGCGAGCTCCTCGAGTCGGAGCTCTTCGGCCACGAGAAGGGGGCGTTCACCGACGCGCGCCAGCAGAAGCAGGGGCTCCTCGAGCTCGCGAACGGCGGCACGCTCTTCCTGGACGAAGTCGGCGAGATGAGCCTCACGATCCAGGTGAAGCTCCTCCGCGTGCTCGAGCGCATGACCTTCAAGCGCGTGGGCGGGACGAAGGACATCACGGTCAGCGTGCGCGTGATCTCGGCGACCAACCAGGATCTCGAGACGATGGTCCGGGAGCAGCGGTTTCGCGAGGACCTCTACTACCGGCTCAAGGTGGTGCCGATCCGCGTCCCCGCCCTGCGCGAGCGGCGCGAGGACATTCTTCCCTTGGCGCGCCACTTCCTCGAGCAGTTCAATCGCGCCTTCTCGAAGAGCTTCAAAGCGATCGATCCCGAGGCCGAGCGGATCCTTCTGGCGTATCCCTGGCCGGGGAACATCCGAGAGCTTCGCAACCTGTTCGAGCGGATCGTCCTCCTCAATCACGGAGACAGGATCCAGGAGACCCACCTGAACGCCGCCATCGGACCGGCTCCTCCGAAGACCGACTCCGAGCTGAGCGCGCTGCGTCAGGTGGTGGAGACCGGGCACTTCCCGGACAATGGCATCGATTTGGAAGGGGCGCTGGGCGCCGTGGAGCGCGAGATCATCCAGCGCGCCTTCGATTGGACCCGTGGGAACCAGAGCCGAACGGCCACGCTTCTGCAGATGAAGCGTGATAAGCTCCGGTACCGGATGAAGCTCTACGGGTTCCACGATGCCACGAGCGATCTCTCCTAGACGGCTCGCGCTCGCCCTCCTCGCGGGGGCGATCCTCCATGCAGGGTGCGGCTACACGGTCTCGAGCGTGCTGCCCGCCCACATCAAGACGATCGCCATCCCCACGTTCGCCAACAACACGGTCGAGAACGGGCTCGCGGGGGACGTCACCGAGTCGCTCATCAACGGCTTCCTCGCGGACAAGCGCCTTCGGCTCGAACGGGAGCGGGACGCCGACTCCATCCTCCGAGGGACCATCCTCGCGTACCGGAACCGCGTCTACGCCTACACGTCCCAGGAAGTCGCCACCCAGTACGAGATCCTCCTCGTCGCACAGGTCGCGTTCCGCGACGTCCAGAAGAACAAGGACCTCTGGAAAGAGGACGAGCTCACCGTCCGGACCACGTACAATGTCGTCGCCGTGGGCTCCGAGCCCGCGAAGACGGAAGTCGACGGCAGGAAGGACGTGATCCAGAAGATGACCGACCTCATCGTGAGCCGCACCGTCCAGGGATGGTGACGCGCGTGCCCTCCACGCTCGCGCCTCAAGACGCGGAGCGTCTGCTCGCCGGACCCGCGGCGTCGATCCCTTCGCTCGTCCTTGCGGCGGGCCCCGAGGAGTTCCTTCGCGACCGTGTCGTCCACGCGTTTCGCGCCGGCGCGGCCGCCGAGTCCTCGGAGTTCCAGCGCTTGGAAGGGGACGATCTGGACGCCGCGACCCTCCTCGAAGCGCTCACGTCCGTCTCGCTCTTCGCCGACACGCGCCGCGTCTGGATCCGCGAAGCCGCCAAGCTGGAGAAGGGGGCCGAGGAAGCACTGCTCCAGTGGGCGGCGGGCCGCGGGGAAGGGGTGCGCGTTCTCGTCACGACCGCGCGGGAGGTGACCGACCTCAAGGTGCTCCAGTCGCTCGCGGCGCGCGCGACGGTCGTGACGCTCGCGGCGAGCCCAGCCGAGCTGAAGCGCTGGGCGGATCGCCTCGTGACGACGGCGGGCCTCAAGCTCCCGTCCGGCGCGCTCGACGCCATCGCGTCGCGATCGAACGGTCTTCTCGCCCTGAGCCAGGAGCTGGAGAAGCTCCGGCTCCACGCGAGCGCCGACGGCCGGCTGCCCGCGGCCGCGCTCGACTCGCTCGCCGGAAGCCGCGGCGGCGCGTCGGTCGAGCGATGGGCGGCTGCGGTGATCGCCGGCGACGTCGCGCGGGCACGGGTGGAAGCCGCCGCGCTCGAGGCCGAGGGGGAAGGGGGTACCGCCGCGCTCTGGGCGGTGGCGGAGCGCGCCCTCTACGCGCTCGATCCATCCCCCTACGGCTACCGCCGGAGCTCCGGACCGCCCATGCGTCCCGCGGATGCGCGGCGCGCACTCGAGGTGGTCTATCGCGCGGATCGTGCGCTCAAGCGCGGCGAGCTCCGCGATGCCGAGCTCAGGGATTTCGTGGAGCGGGAGATCGCCGCTTCCCGTGGCTGAGACCGCGCGAGCGGGCGCCACCCTTCCTCCCGCCGTCGTACTCAACATGTACGCCACCGGTCTCGGCATCGCGCGCAACCTCGCGCCGCACGGGGTCCCCGTGTATGGACTGAGCGTGCAGGCCGACGCCCCAGGCAACTTCTCCAAGCGATGCCACGCGCTCCGGTGTCCCGATTCCCAGGACGAGCCCGAAGCGCTCCGCGCTTTTCTCACCGATCTGGCGGCGCATCTCGGCGGCCGCGCTCTGCTCCTGCCCACGCGCGACGCGGACATCCGGTTTCTCGACCGGCACCGCACAGCGCTCGAGCCCTACTACGAGATTCCGCAGCCGTCCGGCGATCGCTTGGACGTGATCATGAACAAGCACCGCCTCGCGGAGGAGGCGCGCGCCGCGGGAGTCCCGACGCCGCTCACCATGCGCCTCCGGTCCCGCGAAGACGCGCGGGATGCCGCCGCGCGCTTCGCGTATCCGGTCGTCGCCAAAGCGGTGTACGCCCAGGACTGGCGCAAGCCGGGCATCGCGGACGCGGTGCGCCGCCGCAAAGCGGTGAAGATCGCCTCCGCGGAGGAGCTCACGCAATTCTTCGAGCGGGTCGAGCCGCACCATCCGGATCTCCTCGTCCAGGAATGGATCGAAGGGCCGGACGATCAGTGCGTCGTGCTCGGTGCGTATCGAGGTCGTGGAGGCCGCGTGCTCGGGTGGTTCACGGCCAGGAAGAGGCTCCAGTATCCACCCGAGTTCGGACTCGGCTGCATCGTGCGTCTCGAGACGCATCCAGAGGTGGAGGGCCTGGGCAAGCGGCTGCTCGAGGCGCTCCTCTTCGAGGGAATCGCAGAGGTGGAGTTCAAGCGGCACGCTCCGAGCGGGGAATACCGCTTGATCGAAGTGAACCCGCGGCACTGGGATCAGCACAGCCTCGGCATGACCTGCGGCGTGAATCTGGCGTGGATCGCCTACCGGGACCGCGTGCTTGGAGACGCGCTCGAGCCGGTGAGCCCGAACGGAGCCGGGGGCGCATGGATCAGCGGCAGCGGCCTCCTCGGCTCGCTGAAGGAGGATCTACGACACGGCCGCCTTCGCCCGTGGAAGATCGGCGATCTCGTTCGCGGCTCCACGCGGTACGCGGTCTGGGATCCAAACGACCCCGGGCCCTTTCTCGGGCGCCGCGTGGGATCGACTCCCGTCGCCGATGGAACCCCGGTCCGAGCGTAACGCCGTTCGGCCCTCCGGTTTACCGTCGCACCCGTTTGCGGTATGCTGAGGGCTTCCCGTACCCATCGTCGATTCACGCGAAGGATGAGACCGTGAGCCACGCGAAGGATCCCGAGACCGCGCCCACCGAGGAACGGACACGCTACCCGTTCCGTGAGATGGAGCAGCGCGCCCGCGCGCTCTGGCGCGACGAGCACCTGTTCGAGATCGGCGATCCGATGAAGGCGGATCGGCGCTTCTACTGCCTCAACATGTTCCCGTATCCCTCGGGCGATCTCCACGTGGGACACGGCCGGAACTACATCCTCGGCGACGTCGTCACCCGCCTGAAGATCATGCAGGGGCACCACGTCCTCACGCCCATGGGATGGGACGCGTTCGGCCTGCCGGCGGAGAACGCCGCCATCGCGAACAAGATTCATCCCGCGGTCTGGACGAAGCGCAACATCGCGCGCATGAAGGAGCAGCTCACCTCTTGGGGGCTGGGCTACGACTGGTCGCGCGAGATCGCCTCCTGCGATCCGTCGTACTACCGCTGGACGCAGTGGATCTTCCTCCAGCTCTACAAGAAGGGGCTCGCGTACCGCGCGAAGAGCGCGGTCAACTGGTGCCCGAAGGACCAGACGGTGCTCGCGAACGAGCAGGTGGTGGAGGGACGGTGCGAGCGCTGCGGGTCCGAAGTGACGACGCGCGAGCTGGAGCAGTGGTTCTTCAAGATCACCGCCTACGCGGAGCCGCTCCTCAACGATCTCGAGACGCTCACGGACTGGCCCGAGAAGGTGCGGGTGATGCAGCACAACTGGATCGGCCGGAGCGAGGGCGCGTCCATCCGGTTCACGCTGCGCGGCGGGGGAGAGCCGATCGAGGTCTTCACGACCCGCCCCGACACGCTCTACGGCGCGACGTTCGTCGTGCTCGCGGCGGAGCATCCGCGCGTGCGCGAGCTGGAGCGAACCGGGACGCTCCCTCCCGCCGCCGCCGAGTTCGTGGCGCGCATCCGCCAGCACCGGATCGAAAACCGGTTCGCGGTGGAGACGGAGAAGGAGGGCTATCCCGTAGGCCTCGAAGCCGTGCACCCGCTGACCGGCGCCGCGCTCCCCGTGTGGGTCGCGAACTACGTCCTCATGGAGTACGGCACCGGAGCCATCATGGCGGTGCCCGGGCACGACCAGCGCGATTTCGAATTCGCAAAGAAGTACGGCCTCCCGATCGTCGAAGTGATCCGCCCGGATTCGGGACCCGGCTACGACGGGACCGCGGCGTGGGAAGGGGACGGCCGTCTGGTGAACTCCGGCCCCATCGACGGCCAATCGAGCGCCGAAGCGAAGCGCGCCGTGATCGCCGATCTCGAGAAGCGGAAAGGGGGGGAGGCGCGCGTCCAGTACCGCCTCCGCGACTGGCTCATCTCCCGGCAGCGCTACTGGGGCGCACCGATCCCGATCGTGCGGTGCCCGGCCTGCGGCATCCAGCCGGTGCCCGAGTCCGAGCTGCCGGTCCTCTTGCCCGATCAGGTCGAGTTCTCCCCGACGGGGGAGTCCCCGCTCCTCACCAATCAAGCGTTTCTCAACACGAGCTGCCCCAAGTGCGGCGGTCAAGCCAAGCGCGAGACCGACACGATGGACACGTTCGTCGACTCGAGCTGGTACTTCCTCCGGTTCTTGAGCCCGAACCTGGAAACCGCGCCCTTTTCGAAGGATGCGGTCGATCGATGGCTCCCTGTCGGTCAGTACATCGGAGGCGTGGAGCACGCCATCCTCCACCTCCTCTACTCACGCTTCATCGTGAAGGTGCTCCGGGACATGGGGCACCTGGGCTTCTCCGAGCCGTTCGCGCGCCTCTTCACGCAGGGGATGATCACGAAGGACGGCCACAAGATGTCGAAGTCGAAGGGAAACGTGGTCGCGCCGGACGCGCTGATCGAGAGATTCGGAACCGATACGGTGCGCCTCTACACACTCTTCATCGGCCCTCCCGCCAAGGACGCGGAGTGGAACGACCGCGGCGTCGAGGGGGCCTATCGCTATCTGATCCGCTACTGGAAGATGATCGAGGATTTCGTTCAAGCCGATAAGGTTACCGATGTCGCCTTCGCGCCTTCGGGGGCGCGCCGCGATCTACGGCGCCGGGTGCACGAGATCGCCGCGCGGGTGATCGACGACCTGGACCGCCTCCACCTGAATACCGCCGTGAGCGGACTCATGCAGCTCGTGAACGCGGTGCAGGATTACCAGACAGCGGGCGGGAGCCTCAGCACGCCCGAAGTCGCGGAAGCCGTCGACATGGCGACACGCCTGCTGGCTCCGCTTGCGCCGCACACGGCGGAGGGAGCGTGGGCCAAGCTGGGGCGCTCCGGCACGGTGTTCCGCTCCGGCATGCCGGCCATCTCCGCGGAGGCTCTGAAGCAGGACCTGGTTCGCTACGTGGTATCGGTGAACGGGAAGGTCCGCTCGAACGTCGAGGTCCCCGCCGACGCGGTGGACGACGCGATCCGCGAGACCGCCCTCGCCGACGCCAGCGTCCGAAAGCACGTCGAAGGAAAGACGGTGGCGCAGGTGATCGTGGTCAAGGGAAGGCTCGTCAACGTCGTGGCGCGCTAGCGCCATGCGGCCTCTTCGCGTTCTCATCACCGTCGACACCGAGTTCTGGCCGCAGAATCCCGGGTTCGCGTCGCGGCTGAGGAAGAGCGACCTGCACCCGGACCGTGACTTCCGCCGCGACACGCTCGGGGAAGTGGCGAACGGCTCGTATGGAGTGCCGCATCAGCTCGAGGTGCTGAAGCGCCACGGGCTCCGTGCGGTCTACTTCGTCGAGGCGCTCGCGGCGAGCGTCGTCGGCTTCGACCAGCTGAAGCAGACCGTCGACCTGGTGCAGGAGGCGGAACAGTCGGTGGAGCTTCACCTGCACACGGAATGGCTCGCCGTGGAGCCGAACGAGGTCCTGCCCGGTCGTACGGGCCAGCACATCCGCCAGTTCTCGTACGACGACCAGCGCGCCCTGATCGACCGGGGGCGGGAGAATCTCCTCCACGCCGGCTCGGAGCCCCTCACCGCGTATCGCGCCGGCAATTTCGGAGCGAGCTGGGAGACCGTGCGGGCCGCGGCCACGGTGGGGCTGCGCTATGATTCGAGCCACAACGCGGTCTGGCTGGGAAGCTCCTGCGCGATGCCCACCGACACGCCTTTGGTGCAGGCGGAGCGGCGCGAGGGAGCGTGGGAATTGCCCGTGAGCTGCTTCGAGGATTGGCCGGGACACCTCAGGCCCGCGCAGGTGACCGCCTGTTCCGTCGGCGAGATGATCCACGCGATGCGCGCCGCGCGCGCCGGAGGATGGCGCACGTTCGTGATCGTCTTCCACTCCCACGAGATGCTGAACGCGCGGCGGGACGGGCCCAACCCCGTCGTGATCCGGCGCTTTCACGCGCTGTGCCGTTTCCTCGAGCGGCATCGCGACGAGTTTCCGACGACGACCTTCGCCGAGTTGAGTCCCGACGATCTCGAGACCGATCCGGGCGCAGCGACGACCATCCGTTCCCCCGTGTGGCGCACCGCCTGGCGTTTGGGAGAGCAGCTTGCACAGCGCCTCGGCTCCTGAACCGTCGTGGAGCCCGAACGAGACGACCTGGATCCTGCGTCTCGGCGAGATCCCGGTACGCCGCTCACGGTTTCGTCTATTGCAGCTCGACGGCCACTTCGCGGACTGGATTCAACGCCCCATCCCCGCTGCGCCCGCGGCGGCTCGGGGAGGCGACGTCGCCGGTGCCGTGATCCGATCGCTGCCGCTGGCCGCGCCGATGCCCGCGCTCGCGATCGAGAACGGACTCATCCGCTACGCGACGGCCATGGCGCCGCGCCACTGGATCTCGCTCGAGGGCTCGTTCGCCGAGTACCTCGCCAAGTTCTCGTCCAAGACGCGGCAGACGCTGGGCCGGAAGACGCGCAAGCTCATGGCGCCGCCGGTCAGCGCCGTGTTCCGCACGTACCGGTCTCCGGAGGAGATGCAGGAGTTCATCCGCGAGGCGCGCTCTCTCTCGGCGAAGACCTACCAGGAGCGCCTCCTCGGCGTCGGCTTTCCATCGGAGGCCGCGTTTCATGAGCGGATCGTGGAGCGCGCCGCGTCCGGTCTCGAGCAAGGCTTCCTGCTGTTTTCGGGGGACAAGGCCATCGCCTATCTCTACACGCCGGAAGTGAAGGCCGGAGTCTTCTCGTACCACAGCCTCGGATACGATCCCGAGTACGAGCAGCACTCGCCCGGCACGGTGCTGCAGTATCTCGCCCTCGAGCACCTCTTCGCGCAGGGGAAGCAGGGCATGTTCGACTTCGGCGAGGGCGAGACGGAGCAGAAGCGCCTGTTCGGCACTCACAGCGTGCTCTGCGCCGACGTCTACCTCTTGCGCGTCACGCCGGGCAATCTCGGCCGCGTGGGACTGCGTGTGCTCCTCGAGTCGACATCGTCGGCCGTCGTGTGGGTCCTCGAGCGCGCCGGCATCAAGCGCTGGGTCAAGCGGGCCATGCGTCGAGGCGCCACCGGAAAGGCCGCCGAGTGAAGTCGGCCCTTCGCGGATTGGCTCACGTCCTCCTCGGGGACTACGAGCTCTACCGCATCTACCGCCGCGACCTCGATCCCGTGGAAACGCCGCCGCCGGCCGGCGTGACGTTCGAGCCCATCCTATCGCCGGACGTTCTCGAATCGAGCCCGGACCCCGATCTCAAGGCGCACGTCGTCTACGCCGGTTTCGGCGCGCACGGATTCGGCGCGTGGTTGGAACGGAAGCTCGTGGGCTCCTGCTGGTACTGGATGCCGGAGCGATATCGGCGGGACCGGAACTTCTGGCCCCTGCGCGACGACGAAGCAAAGCTCGTCCAGATCAGCGTCTCCGCCCAGGCCCAGGGACGGGGCATCGGGGGAGCCCTCATGCACTACGCGGAAGCTCGAATGGCGAGGCTGGGCGTCCATCGGGCGTACGCCCGCATCTGGCACTCGAACGAGCCCTCCATCCAGATGTTCCTGAAAGCGGGATGGGAGCCCGTGGCATCGGTGACGGTGATCCGGCCGCTCGGTCTGCGATTCCGGTTCGTGAAGCGCGCGTCGCGCTGAGCTTCAGTCCGCCGTCGGTTGCCGGCGGATCCGCTGGAGGAAACGCCCCGCGGTATCGAGGAGCTCGCGCTCCGCTCCGTCGGGCTTTCCGGCCAGGCGCCACAGCGTCAGCACCGATCCCGCATAGACGGCTGCCCCGAGCAGGATGAGCGCCAGCATGGAGGGGAGGGACGAGAGCGAGCCCTGCGTCTGTGGCAGGAGCGCCCTCGCTCCGATGACCGCGGCGGCCATGACCGCCGAGCCGACCAGCGGTCGAACGAGGGTCACCAGCAGCACCGTCCAGCGCCCGCCCAGCTCCTTCAGCGCGACCGAGAACCCGGCGACCACCGACACGAGCCCGCCGAACACGAGCCCCCAGGTCGCCGTCGTCAGATCGGTCGTCCAGAGGAGCAGCGCAAAGGCGGGGAAGGCGGTTGCGACGAAGAGCAAGGACAGGGTCGCGATCATCCGCGGCTTTCCCGAGGCCAAAAGGACGGGATCCGTGATGGCCCGGCAGGCCTGGAGCGATCCCAGCGCTCCCAGAATCGGAAGAAGGGGTGTCGACGCGAACCACTTGGCTCCGAGGATGACCGCCACGATCAGGTCCGACAGACACGCGATCCCCACGGCGGTCGGGGTGATGATGAGGAACACGATGGCCGCGACCTTGGTGAAGCCCCAGAGCAGATCCCCCGTGCCGTCCCGGATCTTCACGAACGCCGGATAGATCGCGCGCATGAACGGCATGATCATCTCGGTCGTCGGCAGGTGGGCCACCTCGTTCGCGACCGAGAAGGCCCCGGTCGAGGCGGCGCCGAGGTGCCGGCCGATGAGGGCGTCCTGGCCCCGGTTCGAGACGGCGGTGATCAGGTTGTTCAAGAGGAGCCAGCGTGTGAACTGGAGCATCTCCCGCGCCGCCGACAGGGACCATCGGGGCCGGTACGGGCTCAACACGAAGCCGAGCGTCACCTTCGTGAACGTGAACGTGAACAGTCCCGCCAGGAGCGCGCGGTAATCGCGCCAGACGAACGCGAGCACGATCGTCACCGCCGTCGAGAGGACCTCCGCCGACATCATCATGATGAAGACCGGACGGAAATTCATCTCGCGCTCGAACATGGTCATGCCCGGAAAGTTCTGGACGCCGGTGAGCGCGACCCCGACGGCCAGCACGATGACCACGTTGACGACGCGGGGATCGCCATAGTAGGCCGCGACCACGGGCGCGAGGAGGAGGAGGACCACGGTCGCGATGAAGCTCACGATCTGGTTGATCGTCCACGCGGTGTCGAGGTGAGTCCGATCGATCTCCTTCCGCTGGATGATGGCCTGGTCGAATCCGAACGAGCTGATCGCGTCCAGCACCGCGCCCACCGCCATGCCCATCGCCACGATGCCGAAGTCCTTGGGGGCGAGGATGCGCACGAGGATCAGCGTGCTCACGAGCCCCATGAAGCGCTGGCCGAAGCGGAAGCTGACCGTCCAGGCCATGCCCTTCAGGATCTTGTTCTTGAAGGCGTTCACCACGGGGCTCTTCATGCCTGGTCGGCGCCGGTGGGGGACTGGGTGCGAGTCGGCCCGCGGCCGAAGCGAAGCATCCGCACCAGACCGGCGCGCGCCCCCTGCCGGAACCAGCGCACGTCCCGGTGATCCCGCATGGCATCGGTCCAGTGGAGCTTGTAGGGATCGGGATCTCCCATGAAATCGTGCTCGCGCACGCCGAGCTCGTAGAGATCCTGGAGGATGAGCCAGCGAAGGACGAAGCCCGGCTGCAGGTGGCGCAGCTCCTCGAGAAAGCTCGTCTTGCCGGAGAAGAACCGGTTCTTGTAGTGGAACCCGATGTCGTGCGCGACAGGCCGGTCGCCGAGATAGAGGAGATACAGACGGAGCCATCCGGTCTCGGCGAGTCCGCGCGTGAGGGCGTCGTAGAACACGACCTGGTAGGGATTCGCCGTGATGGACGTTCCCTCGCGCTCCTTCCAGCTCGCGCGCTCGAGCCCAAGGACGATCTCCATCGCTTCCGCGACCTCGGAGGGCTGCGTGATCACGCGGAGCCTCGGCTCGCCCTGTTCCTTGAACTTCTTCGTCCGTGAGCGGATCGACGTGCGGCGCTTCGTGCTGAGCGCTGCCCAGAAGTCCTCGAACGTGCCCGGGAGCGGGAGGTAAGGGGATTGCTTCGCCTGGCCCCACTCCAGCCTGGGATCGCCCGAGCGCGTCAGCGCATCGATCTGGCCATAGATGGGGGACTCGTCACTCACGGAGAATCGGAAGACATCCCAGGGCGGAAGGACGTCCTTCGCGGTCTGGAGCGCGTCGTCGAGCGTCTCGAGGGAATTCGTCCGCACCAGGAGGCAGTCATGGGCGCTGTAGACGGAGCCGAGCGGCGAGATCTGCCGCAGCGGCACGCCCCGCAGGCGGGTCTTCTCCACGCGGAGGGGGAGGATGGCCTCGGGCCCGCGGTCCCCGGTGATCCAGACCGCGCGCAGCGGCTCGGACGGAGCCTGGCTCACTGCGAGGGCCCGGTGCCACTCGAAGGTGAGCGACACGTCGGCGCCGCATTCGCTCGCGAGCGCGTTCCATTCGTCCCGGCGCGATGCCCAGGAATCGACGCCGTCCAGGATCTCGATCTTCATCCGAGGCGGCGGGCGAGGAGCGCTTCGAACGCGGGCTTGATGGTCGCGATGTCGTCCGGGGTCAGGTCCTGGTGGACCGGGAGGATCTTGAGCTGGGCCGCCCAGGCGCGCGCGATCGGGAATCCGTCGCGTCCGAGTCCAGGGTGGAGCGCGCGGGCAAAGGTGAAGAGAGGAAGTCCGGCCGAACGCAGCTTGTAGTCGTAGTCGGGGATGCTGCGCACGAGAAACGGGACACCCCAGAGGCAGGAATCCGAGGGCGCCTCTCGAAACGGAAACTCGATCTCAGGCATTCCTCGAAGCGCCTCGCGTATCAGCCCGAAGTTCCGCCGCCTCGACGCCGCGATCGAATCCAGGTCCGCGCTCTCCCAGATCCGCCGGGACGCCGACGAGACGCCCCAACCGGCGCGGTCGAGATCGAGCCCGTGCATCGAAGCTGCGATCTCCGCGGCGACCGAATCGGCCTGCGGCACCTGGACCGGATTCGCGGCCTCACCGTTCGAGGACCGCCACCGCCTCGCCTGCATGGTGCGCTCCGCCGACCGGTACAGCTCTTGGAGTATCGGCATCCGCCTGGGCGGCGCCTCCCGCGGCACCGAGACGTGAAGCGAGCGCCGATGGACCACAAACCCACCATCGGGCGCCGGCAGCATCTTCTTCAGGCTGAAGAGCGCGACGTCGCAGCGCTCCAACCGATCCGGGTGAGCCACGAAGTCCTGGACCGGCAGGGAATGCGTGAAGTTCTCGATCAGGAGGATCTCGCGGTCCCGGCAAAAGCCAGCCAGGCCCGCCGTGTCCTGCCGGTACCCAAAGTAATGAACCGCCACGACCGCCAGGGTCCGATCCGAGGCCAAGGACCGGATCAGCTCGAGATCGGTCCCGGTCAGCGACGGATTGTCGAAGAACCGAACCTTGTAGCCCGCGGCCAGGATCGGCTCCACGAGCGCAATGCAGACAAACGCCGGCACCAGCACCTCGTCCCGACCGGTCCGAGGCAGCCCCTGGAGCATTCTGTAAAGCGCATAACGGGCCGAATGACCGAGCGTAACGTCCCAACCCTCACCCAGCTTAGGAGCCCGGCCCCGAGCACGCCCAGCGAGATCGCCCCAATGAAGCAAAGGCTCCCGCGGAAACAGGAACCGCTCACGGACCTGGGATGGACTCATGGATAGCTCAGCCGGGGCTTCAGGCGAGGACGATGGAAGAAGACGTAACCACGACCAAAAGGATACACGTCCCAGCCCGCAGGTTCAATCCGAAACCCAATCAGGCCAACCAATTGCAAACAATTCGCCTCACAGGGGAGTAGTCGCGAGCCAGGTGGTGCCCAATCGCAAACTATTCGATGTCAACTTCACCCAAGCCACCGTGGAATCGATCTCAATGCCCGTGGTGAAGTTGACATAATAGTTCTTATCCGACAATCCCCGGTACGCCCAAGGGCGCCTACCGCGCGCCCGGCCCACCCAGTCCGCCAACCCCTGCGTCGGATCCTGTATCCGAAGCTCCCTCGCCATCCGGCAACCGGTCCCGGATCTGCTGCGCCAGGGTCGTCAGCTTCTCCAGCACGAACGTCGCATGCCGGGTGTTCTCCTCGATCGCCAGAATGACCTGGATCGACTGGGCCACCCAGATCAGGTTGATGAAGATCAGGAGTCCGGAAGCCGCGTAGCTCAGCCAGAAGACGACTTCCTCCTGATTCCGCTGCAGGAGGAACCGGGCTATCGCGACCGGCGTCACCAGGACCACCAGCCCGAGCACGATCCAGGCGGCCACGTTGAAGGCCCTGGCCAGGCGCCTCAAGAGCCAGAACTTCTTCTCGCCGGGGCTCGCCATCAGAACGGCACCTTCTCGACCGCCTCGCCCAGAACCGGAATTCGGGCCATCTCGCCGGATGCTCCTTTCACAACGCCATAAATGGTTAACGCGAGGATGCTCATCCACAAGATGAACTTGAGGAGCGCCCCCACCAGAAATCCTACGACCGGGATCATGCCGATGGAACGGTCGTAGATCGCGAGCGCGATCGCGATCGCCACCTCGACCAATAGGAGGAGGAAACCCTGGCGCGCGTGGAATCCGACGTAGCGATTGTCGGGCGCGCCGAGAAGGCCGATGAAGCAGAGCCCTGGCAGGTAGGCCACCGACGCAAGGAGCCGTCCCCGCGCGACCTCGTCATCCGGGACGGCACCCTGCGGCGTGTCGACGTTCACGGCGCACGAATAGCATGCGCTTCGGGGGGCGTCAAGCAAACGGGCCGCGGGGTCAGGTCGCGGACCAGAGATCGAGCTCCGGATGGGCCCCTGGCGCCGGCAGGGTCAGCCAGCCCGCTGCGGGCACGATCTCCTCGCGCGCGCCATCCCGCTCGAGCAAGACCCGGAACGCCGTGGGCTCTCCGGCCCGCGCGCCCAGCGCGGGCAGGGGCAGGCGAAGCTCCACCACCTCCGCCGCGGCGTACTCCCCCGCATCGTCTCCAATCGAGCCCCCGCTCCAGGAAGGCGCGCCTTGTCCCGCCTGGAGCGGAACGCGTGCCACGCGTCCCCCGGCGGTTTCGATCCCGATCACGAATCCAAGAGCGGCGCGCGGATCGGCGTCGATCCAGAGGTAGAGGTTGAGTCCATCACCGCCGAAGCGCACGGACCGCGCGACGGCGGACGCTCGGTGCATGGCTCCGCTCTCGCCGGAGGCGCCGTGCTCGACGGCACCCATCCATTCGTAGAAATCGGTGCTCCGTCCATCGATGGTAGGCTTCACGTACGGAAACGCCGACGGAGCATGCCCCGAGACGCCGGCCAGATCGGCTTCAGCCTGATCCGCGTCGAGACGAAGGCTCGACCCGAGGGTCTCGGGAACGGCCACGCCGAGGCGCTCGTACGCACGCCTGAGGCGCGATCGAAAGAGCCGGTCGAAGATCGCCCGATGCGCGCTCGGATGATCGTCCCCGTACCACCAGAACCAGTCGCTCGCCTCGGCGGCGTAGATCTCCTCCATGGCCGCGTCCGTACCGGCTGCGCCCGATCGCCGCGCGTCCTCCACCACGGCGCGCGCGCGCATGAGCTCGGACCACGCGCGATTCTTGTCCCCCTGGCCAATCCAGATTCCGAGATCCGCACGCACCCATCCCCCAACCGGTACGCGCAAGAGCGTCTCGGACGGGGCCACGCGCTCGATCCCTTCCGACACCGTGACCGCTTCGATCTGGCCATCACGCTCGAGCAGGCCGTAGAGCGCTTCGAGGAACGGACGGCCATCGTCGAGGTAGGACTCCCAGCAGTTCTCCCCGTCCAGGATCACGGGGACGAG
>Ga0111538_10005601_pt1 | contig 17138 bp, 20 predicted proteins | sample SoiMethybrSBSTD1_FD_79669 | JGI IMG/M metagenome (GOLD analysis project Ga0111538, IMG submission 79669) | Bulk soil microbial communities from a Populus tree surrounding site in Tennessee, USA - Soil MetaG P. TD hybrid SBSTD1 (version 2)... | ecosystem: Environmental > Terrestrial > Soil >...
CGCTTCCACGATGGGTTGTACCCAGGATGGGCCCGGCCCGAACCTGACGCGAGCCGGGGGTCGGATTCGAACCGACGACCTGCTGTTTACAAGAGACCCCGGGAAGTCGAGCAGCTCCGGTACCGAGCACCGGTCGAGGTCAACTTGGCGCGGTTCGATCTGTGGACACGACGGCTCGAGCTCGGCGCGACATCGGGTGAGCGGGGCTCGACCCTCGGCGATGTCGCGGCCCTCGGATGGATCCGGGACCGGATTGCGCTGGGCGCCACTGACCGGCAGAGCGTCGACGATGGCCTCCGGTTCCTCGGGGCCGCCGTCGCGGGCGGCGAGCTCCGAGCCGCCGCCGAGGCCGCCGCCAGGCTCCGCCGAACCGTCGCCGGAATGACCCCCATCACCTGACCCTTCATCGTTGTTTCATCTGCGCGTGACTAGCCTCTGCCCGTGACGAAGAGCCATGAAGGAGGTTCACCATGCGGAAGTGGGTGATCGGAGGCGTCGTCGCGGTTGCGGTGGCCGGGAGCCTCACCGGCGGGGCGATCGCGTTCGCGAGCAACGACGGTGAGGGCGGAGCGAGCGGCCCCCAGGCCGACCGCGCCGTCCAGGCTGCTCTCGAAGCCACAGGGGGCGGCACCGTCGGCGGCGTCGAACGGGACGGGGAGAGCGGGGGCGTCTGGGAGGTTGAGGTCCACAAGCCCGACGGTTCGGTCGTCGACGTGCGTCTGGACGCGAGCTACCAGGTCGTCGTGATCGACGGCGATAACGAGACGGCGGATACGAACGACGGCAGCTCCTAGTTCGCGCCAGGCGAAGGAAGCCCTGGCCGCACTCGTTGCGGCACGGGCTTCCGTTCAAAGGTCCCTAAGCACCTCCGGCTGCGGCCGGCGGACGGACCGGATGGCGGCCGAGCCGGCGATCGCGGCGGCGGCGGCGATCGCCCCGAGCACGGCCGCCAGGTAGCCCCACGGCACGGACAACGACCCGGGTGGCGGGTCGAACACTCCGGTCAGGATCTTCACGAGGACCTGCGCGATGCCCCACCCGGTCAGCGCCCCGAGCGCGACCCCGACCACGATGACGAACGCCGCCTCGGTCCACACGAACGACGACAGCTGCCGCGTCCGAGCGCCGAGCGCGCTCGCGATCGCGTACGAACGCCGACGCTCGCCGATCCCGATCGCGAGGACCAGACCCGAGCACGCAACGGCAGTCGCAAGCGCGAACGCGAGCTCGAGCCGGGTCAGGCCGTGGAGGTCGATCGCGGTCAGGCTCGACAGGGTCACCCGCCGCTGGGTCTCGATGTCCTGGACCGTGGCGCCGGACGCCGGGCCGAGCAGCCTTCGGATCCGTTCGGCGACGACCGGCGGCGGGGCGTCCGTCCGAACCAGCAGCGTCTGCACCGATCCCGTTCCCGTCTGCCGGGCCACGTAGGCAGCGTTCGCCACGATGAACGAGTCGCGCGGCGCGGTGGGGAACTCGCGCGCAACGCCGACGAAGAGGAACGGAACCACGTGGTACCGCCCGTCGCTCGCGAACTCCAGTCGGAGCCTGACCGTGTCGCCCTCATGGAGCTGGAAGTCGTGGACCGTCTCCTCGGAGACCAGCACGCCGTCTGGGTGCGTCGCAAGCGTCGCGAGGGTCCCGGCCACATCGCCGTTGCCGAAGAATGCGTCGGACATCGGCGTCGTCGCGCCGATCGTCGACGGGTCGATCCCGTACAGGTCCTGCAGGTCGTTGCCGACGTATGCGAATCGGTGCTGCATGGCGGCGACCGAGGTCACACCCGGCAGCGCGGTGGCGCGCCGCGCGGTTCCCTCGGGCAGCCCCGTCAGCGTCGTGGTTGTCGCGCTGACGTCGGCGCCATTCGTGAGCTGGGCGTCCACCTCGGCTTGGGCGGCATAGGTGGTGTTGAAGACCGCGATCGCGACCGCGAACGACGCCGTCACCGCCATCAATACCGTGGCGCGCGAAAGCGACCGCCGCTGCCGCGACATCGACGCCGAGACCACGCCGGCCAACCTCCCGGCGACCGGTCGCGCCAACGGTTCGAGGATCGGGCGACCCCGTTCGAGCACGAGGGAGCCGAGTCGCCACGCGAGCAACGCGGCGCCTCCCCACAGCAGCGCCGGAGCGAGCAGGGTGAACGTGCTGACCGAGATCGTGGGGACGCCCTCCGGCGCGAGGACGACCTGGTACCCGCTCCGCGCGGCCTGGGCGTACACGAGCGCGCCCGCCACGAGCAGGACCACGTCGAGGTACAGCCGAGACCACAGGGGTCGGCGAGGCCGGCCGATGTCGGCCCGCTCGGCGCCCACCGTGAGCGCGCGGGCGTCCGAGATCGCCGGGCCGACGATCGTCAGCGCGGCGAGCCCGACCCCGACGACGACGCTGACCGCGAGCCACACGAGCGCCTGGGCGCTCGTCGCACCGAACCGCGCTGTCCCGAAGGCGATCCGTCCCACCACGGCCGCGCCCGCGAGCCCGAGCAGCACCCCGGCGACGCCGACCGCGAGCGCCTCGGCGGCAGCAAGAGCCACGATCAGTCTCGGCGCGGCCCCGCGCAGCCGCAGCAGCGCCTGCTCGCGACGCCGTCGATCGCGCCCCGCGGCGGCGACGACGGAGGCGAGCAGCGCCGCAACGATCACGCCCGGGATCCCCAGGAAGAGGAAGAGCAGCTGCGCGTACACGGCATCACTGCGAGCGGCGCTGAGCCTCGCTCCGATGTTGTCACCGATGAGCGCGGTCCCGGAGAGCGCGGCCTCCAAGTTCCGAGCCCGTCCCGTCACGTCGACGAACGCGGCCCCTGGGTCCGCGGGGAGATCGCGGGCGAGCTCGACGTGGAGCTGGGTCGTGACGCCTGGTGTGCCTTCGGGGAAGAGCTCGGCGAACCGAGCGGCTGCGACGAGCACGACGTTGTCCGGCGGCGCCGTCGGCGCGCTTCCGGGCGGAGCGCCGATCGACTGGAAGAGCGAGTCGGCCGCCGGCAGGTCGACGATGCCGTCGACCGTGACGGATGCACGCGGCAGTCCCCGGCGGCCGATCGAGATCTCGGAGCCGACGGTCGCGCCGAGGTTGGCCGCGGTCTGCTGAGCGAGGAGCACCCCGTCGCGGGCACCGATCAGCGGCCGGATCTCGCCCGGGAACGCGCTCGCATAGTTCGAGGGGAGCCCGAGCACCACGCCGGGACCGGTCGTCCTCACGCCCGTCGAGGCCGCGCCTGCGCGGAACCCGGTCGTGTCGCCGTACAGGACGGCCATCGTCCTCGCGACTCCATCCGCGGAGGCGACGACCCGGGTCGCGTGGGCGACGTCGGTCCCCGGGCGAAGCTGGATCTGCCAGTCGACCGGGACCGATGCGATCGCGTCGTTGGTCATCCGTGCGCGGCTCGCGGCGAAGAAGGCACCGAGCGACGCGGTCAGCAAGACGGCCATAGCCACCGCCAGCGTGGGGCCGGCCAGCCGTCCCGGTCGGCGGCGGGCGAGCGCCACGATCCAGCTCAGGCCGAGCAACGGGACACCGTGCCCCTCAGCTCCCCCGCGTCCATCCGCCATCGGGCGTCCATCCGCACGGCGATCTCCGCGTCGTGCGTCGCCACGACGACGGCGGCTCCCGAGGCGTCGGCGGCGTCGAGGAGCGCGACCACTGCCCGACCGGCCGTCTCGTGATCGAGCTGGCCCGTCGGCTCGTCTGCCAGGACGAGCCGCGGCTCCCCCACGATGGCGCGGGCGAGGCCCGCACGCTGCGCCTGCCCGCCCGAGATCTCCTCTGGAAGCTTGCCCGCGACGTCTGCAAGCTCGAACAGGTCCAGCGCCGCGCGTGCGGCGTCGAACGCAACTCCCTGCTCTCGGCCCTCGAGCAGGAGCGGGAGAGCGACGTTCTCGACGACACTGAGTGGCGGCAACAGGCTGGGGCCCTGGAAGGCGACCGTGACCGGTCCCGGGCGGAGCGAGTCTGCCTCGCCAAGGGCGGGCCAGGAAAGGGTCCCGGCGGTCGGCCGTTCCAGTCCGGCGATCATCAGGAGGAGCGTCGACTTCCCGCTGCCGCTCGGACCGATCAAGGCGATCCTCCTACCCGCCTCGATCGTGAACGTCGCGCGGAACACGGCCCGGACCGCAGCGGTCCGGGTTCCATAGACGCGGGTCAGATCCTCCGCTCGAACGAGGACATCATCCACGAACGACGATCCCGTCCGATAGACGCACGATACGATCGGCGGCCTCCGCCACGCGGTCGCTGTGTGTCACCACACACACGGCGCCGCCGGAGTGCGCGGATCCCCTCAGAAGGTCGAGGACCACGGATCCACTCGTCGGGTCCAGCTCGGCGGTTGGCTCGTCCGCAAGCAGAAGGCTCGGATCGTTGGCGAGGGCGACCGCCAGGCCCGCCCGGGCGGCCTCGCCACCCGACAGCGTCGAGGGCCGCGCGTCCGCTCGCTCCGCCAGGTTCACGTCGGCGAGGAGAGCGCGGGCGCGATCGGGATCGCTCCTGCCCGCCACCCGCTGCGCGAGCTGGACGTTGCCGAGGATCGACACGTGCTCCAGCAGGTTCGCCGTCTGCATCAGGACGCCGACGCCTCGAGCTCGAACCCTCGCGCGTTCGGCCTCCGATCGTCGGGTGATGCGCTCGCCATCGATCCGAACGACGCCACCGTCGGGCTCGTCGAGCCCGGCGAGGCACGCAAGGAGGGTCGACTTCCCGCTGCCGCTCGGACCCACGATCGCCACCATCTCGCCGCGTTCGATGGAAAGCGACACCCCGCGCAACGCGAACGTCTCCTCATCGCCGGCGTGGAAGAATCGATAGAGGTGGCGCGCCTCGAGCGGGACGCCCTTCGAAAGCGAGGTCATCGCCACGTGACGCTCTGCGTGACGATCCGCCAGGGGTCCACGTTGTCTGCACCGACCGGCGACCGCAAGCCGATCACGATCTCGGTCCCGTGGTGATACAGCGAGTATCGCTGGACGTCGAGTCGGTACTGCTTGCCGGTCACGGCCTTCGGCTCGCTGTTCGCCTGATACGTGGTGAGCACGGCCGGGCCGGCCGGCAGCGCGGCGGCGGTCAACAATCCGAGGGTGAAGGCACGCTCGGTCGTCTGCAGCTCGGGCACCTCCTGCCTCCTTACGCTCGAGACCGTTGGAGGCGACGCGGCGCCTTGCCAGCTGACGACGACGGTGTTCAGCTTGTCGGTGAACGTCACCGAGCTCGGCGTCGTGGTGCGGGACCATCCCTCCGGGATCGAGATCGTGAAGCCGCCTCGCCGCGAGGTGTAGGGGACGAAGGCGATGTTGTCGGGGATGTCACCGGGGGGGCTGTTCTCGGAGGGGACCGGCGACTCGGAGGGGACCGGAGCCTCCGAGGGACTCGGAGATCCCGTGGTGCTGGGCGACGCCGCGGGGCTCGGGGACCCGGTCGATCCACTTCCCGTACCCGCGGAACTCGTCCCTCCACACGCGGACAATGCGATGGCAGCTGCGAGAGCCATCGGCGCGAGCGAACGGACGAAGGTGCGCATCGGCTTCCTCCTTCGGTTGGTGCCGTCCATCCGTTGTACGCGCCCGATCGTGAGGGATCGGTAAGGATCGGGCCCCCGCACCGAACCCTCATCGGTCTCTCACGTGAGGATGGGACTTTGTTCGCGGGGGCATGGGCATGCGGATCCTGCTGGTAGAAGACGAGAAGAAGATGGCCCGGGCGATCCGGCGCGGGCTCGAGCAGGAGGGCTATGCAGTGGAATCGTGCGCCGACGGCGAGGATGCCCTCACGCGCGGGACCGAACACGAGTATGACGCGATGGTCCTCGACGTGATGCTGCCCGGCCGGGACGGGTACTCGGTCTGCCGTGAGCTCCGGGGCCGAGGACGGTGGACCCCGATCCTCATGCTGACCGCGCGCGACGCGGTGGAAGACCGGATCGGAGGGCTGGACGCTGGCGCCGACGACTACCTGGTGAAGCCCTTCGCCTTCGGCGAGCTGCTGGCGCGGGTGCGCGCTATGGTTCGGCGCGGCCAACCGGAGCGGCCGGCCACGCTCACGGTCGATGGTGTGGTCCTCGATCCGGCGGCGCACACCGTGCGCTGCGGCGACATCCTGATCGACCTCACGCTCAAAGAGTTCTCGTTGCTCGAGTTCCTGATGCGTCACCCTCGCGAGGTCCTTAGCCGCCCACGGATCCTCGAGCACGTGTGGGACATCAACTACGACGGGTTTTCCAACGTGGTCGACGTCTACGTGGGCTATCTGCGCCGGAAGCTGCCGCCGCCTTACGATCGAACGCTGATCCGTACGGTGCGGGGCGTGGGCTACCAGGTCGGGGCGGTGTGAGCGTCCCTGTCCGCCTCCGGATCGCGATCTGGTCCGTCGGCCTGCTGGCGATCCTGATCGTTTCGCTCGCCACCTTCGTGGTGATCCGCCTGCGGGCCGATCTGATCGACGGGGTCGACTCCACGCTGGCCACGCGAGCGTCGCAGATCGCGATCGGGCTCCGGCGGCCGGGCGAGGGGGAGTTCCAGGACGTAAGCGATGCGGCGCTTCAACACCTCCCGGGGACAGAGTCGGCGGCGCAGCTCCTGGATCCGAGCGGCACTGTGCTCGAGCGATCGGGCGACGTCGCCGCGGCGTCCCCGATGATCGAGGACCTGACCGCCGTCCGACGGGGCGAGTCTGTGAGCCGAACGGTAACGTTGGGATCCGACGCGGAACCCTTCCGCGTGCTCGCACTTCGGCTGTCGTCCCCCCCCGAACGCATCGTCGTGGTCGCCACGTCCCTCGAAACGGTGGAGGCCTCGGCGGGCCGGCTGACAACATTGCTGCTGCTGGCGGGTCCGGCCCTGCTCGTCGTCGCCGGGATCGGCGGGTGGTGGCTCGCGGGCGCGGCGCTCGCACCGGTCTCGAGGATCACCCAAACGGCGGGTGAGATCGAGATCGAGCGGCTGGACGAGCGGGTCGACGTTCCGGACACCCGCGACGAGATCCACGATCTCGCGGTGACGATGAACCGCATGCTCGAGCGGCTGCAGCGCGGGGTCGCGGAGCAGCGGCAGTTCATCGCCGACGCATCGCACGAGCTACGGACGCCCATCGCGGTGATGCGCTCGGAGCTCGAGGTCAACCTGCGCGAACGCGGCTTACCCACGGATGCGCGCGCGACGCTGGCGAGCGTGCATGAGGAGATCGAGTCGATGGGCGCCATGGTGGAGGACCTGCTGACCCTCGCGCGTGCAGACGAAGGCCAGCTTGTCCTCGAGACGGAGCCCACAGATCTGCGTGCATCCGCTGCCAGCGTTCGGGCGGCGCTCGAGACCGTCGCGGCCGCATCGTCGGTCGGGGTAACGGTCGAAGGGAACGGGACGCCGGTCCTAGCGGACCGGCGCCGGATCGAACAGGTGCTCCGGAACCTGATGGTGAACGGGATCACGCACGCGGGGCGCGGTGGCCACGTGGTGGTTTCGACGTGGAGCGACGCGGGCTCGGCGAGGTGCTCTGTCCGCGACGACGGCCCAGGCATCCCGGAGGCGGCACGTGCGCATGTGTTCGATCGGTTCTTCCGCGCGGATCCCTCGCGCGCACGTGGCGGCGCGGGTCTGGGGCTCGCGATCTGTCGTGAGATCGTCCTCGCCCACCGCGGCCACATCGAGATGACGTCCCGAGAAGGCGACGGCAGCACGTTCACCTTCTCGATCCCCTTGGCGGGAGACGGCCCGAACCCGAAGCGGGAGGCCGAGCCGGGTTCGAGGGGGGAACCCGGCTCGGCGAGGTGACCTCCTCCGGCCCTGGGGCTACCCGCTCACGCTGACGAGCTTTGCGACCTCGCTGGTCCCGGTGAGGGCGCGCTCGCTCACGATGCCGATCCCCGGGCCGTAGACCTTCTCGTCGAAGGCGCCCGGTTCGATACGGGTTGACTCCAGCGTCGTGAGCACGTGGTGCACGTTCCCGAAGGGAACCCTCGACGAGCCGGAAGTCGCCACGACCCACGCGCTGTCCTCCGCCTGCCCGGCGTAACACTCTTGCCGGTAGGCATCGGGGATCTGAGGGTTGCCCTCCATGATGATCCCCGGCTGGGCTCCGTCGACCCCGGCCTCGAACGAACCGGACGTGTCCGTGTGCCCGTTAGGCTCGAACGCGGTCGTGTCCTCGCCCAGGTACCAGACGTTGCCCTGATCGTCCTGCGCGTAGTAGTCGAACGTCTTCTCCAGCAGATCGGAGTGATGGCGTGCCACGTCGCGCACGACCGTCGTGCTGATCCCGAGGATGTCCTTCGTTCGGTCGGTGACCGTGACGGTGTCGATCTGGCTCTTCCCGTCCTTCGTCCCGACATAGACGAGCTTTTGTCCCACCGGCAGAGGGAAATAGGGGTTGTCCACGACCGAAACGAAATGCGCCGGGTCCAGCATCGGCGCGTAGGTGGTCCCGCAGGCCGACGCGCCGCCCGGGGTGCTCGAGGCCCACGGCGTCCAGACGAACGCCGCCGTTCCGGCAAGCGCCACGATCGCGACACCAAGCGCACGTCTCTTCCTCATCGCGTCCTCCTCGTGTCGGGTACCGCCCATCATGCGATCCCGCAGGTGAGGGGAGGATGAAGATTCGGTGGGTCAGCGGTGGCTCGGCGGTTTCCGAGTCCTTGCCCTGGCGGTCTTCCGCGACGGCTCCGGTTCGACCCAGATGAGGCGGCCGACGTTCGTGCCGATGGGGCGGATGACACCGCCGACCGCGACGGGGATCGCCTGCACGCTGGCGTCCGCTCCGCTGACCACGATCCGCGCACCGGTGACGAGCCCGTACGCGTCCAGCTCGCGGAGCAGGTCGGGGGCGTCATGCTCGGCCACCTCCGAGATGCGGCGCACGCGCGCCGGTACGTCGGGGGGCAGGTCAGACAATGCAACCAGCTCACCGTAGGGCGCCTCACGCCCGGGGATGACGTTGCCGTGCGGGCACGTGGTTGGAAATCCGATGGTTTCGTCCAGCCGGTCCGCCACTCGTTCCGATACGCCAGATGCCAGCCGCTGCGCCTCCTCGTCTGCGGTCGCCCAGTCGAGTCCGAGGACGTCGGTGAGCCAACGTTCGAGCAGCCGGTGCACTCGGACGATCTTCGCGGCCAGTTCCTCGCCATCCGAGGTCAGGGTGACGCTCCGATCGGCGCCGATCTCGACGAAGCCGTCGCGCGCCAACCGTTGAAGCGTCACCGTGACCGTGGGTGCGCTCACGCCGAGCCATTCCGCCAGCCGGCCCGGCCGGACTCGTCCCTCTTCATGGCGGATGTAGAAGATCGTCTCGGCGTAGTGCTTGACGGTCTCGGAGCGGACGGTCCGCTCGAGCGGGGCGGGCTTAGGGGCGCCGGTTCCCTGGTGAGCCATTCCGGAATCGTAGCCGGGCCAACGTTCGCCGGACCCTTCCTTGACACTTCGACGCGTCTAAGCCTAGAGTTCCCGTCCGCGAAGTTGGAGGACCACTCGGTGAGCACCTGGCAAACGGTCGCCCTGGGGGCAGTGGCAGGGTTCACGATCTTCCTCGGTCTCCCGCTCGGCCGCATGAAGCGCGGGACCGTTGGGTTCAAGACGTTCCTCAGCGGTCTGTCGGCGGGGATCCTGATCTTCCTTCTGTTCGACGTTCTCGCACATGCGACCGAGCCGGTCGAGGAGGCCGTGATCGATGGGGAGTGGGGCCAACTCGTCTCCGTCGGTCTCGTCTACGTCCTGGGGCTCGGCGTGGGCCTGCTCAGTATCCCGTACTTCTTCCGTTTCACGCTGCACCGGGCGCGCCCAGCGAGCATCGGACCCGGTGCGATGGCGGTCGCCGAGGCGCGCTTGTCGCCTGATCGCGAGGCACTCAGGCTCGGCATGACGATCGCGGCGGGGATCGGCCTGCACAACTTCTCCGAGGGTCTCGCGATCGGTCAGGCGGCCAGTGCGGACGAGATCTCACTCGCCGTCCTCCTCGTCGTCGGCTTCGCGCTCCACAACGCGACCGAAGGATTTGGGATCGTCGGTCCACTGGCCGGAGCCGGGGTGCAGGCCACCTGGGGCTGGCTCCTGGTCGCCGGGCTCGTCGCGGGGGGACCGACGTTCGTGGGGACGCTCGTCGGGACGGCTTTCACATCCGAGTACGTGTTCGTTGGCTTCCTAGCGCTCGCCGCAGGGGCGATCCTGTACGTGATCGGAGAGCTTTTCGCGAGCGGCCGCCGACTCTCTTGGATCCTCACCCTTTGGGGTGTCCTCGGCGGGTTCCTGCTTGGTCTGGCGACCGACCTCGTGATCGAGGCAGCCGGCGGTTAGGCTCGAAACCCTGGGAAGGGTGGCTTGCAGGGCGCGGCTGCAGCCGATCGCGCGGTCTGGTCTACTGCGCTCGAAACATGTCCGTTCCTCTCAGGAGGTATACGAGAGCCACCACCATGACGGGGAGGCTCAGCAATCCGGTCAGGTACTGTGGGAAGGTCACGACCTCCCCGGGCTTGAGGATGTCGTGGAAGAACAGGAAGTCCACCGACAGGAACCCGACGAGAAGCACGATCGCGAGCACCCTCTTCACGCCTGGCTCCTCGAGTGTCCTCCGTCGCACGACCGAACTGCTTCTTCACGATATCGCTCATGTCGCGGAACAAGGAGGCGCTGCAGCGTGGGGATTCCGTGATGACCTCAGGTCGCTTGCTTGCCCGCATGCCAAGGGCGTCTCGGGTGAGGTGGCGAGAAACATTGCACCTGCAGGATCAGGGAGCCGGCGGTCGGATTCGAACCGACGACCTGCTGTTTACAAGACAGCTGCTCTGCCCCTGAGCTACGCCGGCGTCCGGGCGAGCCTAGCAGCGACTCCCGCGGCTCAGACGAACAGGTCCTTCTTGTTCGCGAGCGTCCACATGATGAAGGCGTCGAGCGCGAGGCCGATGACTCCGCCACCCGCACCCTGGATCAGGAAGATGATCGTCAGGGCGGCGTCGAACCCGACCACCAGGAGCGCCACCATCCGCGCCTGCTCCCGCAGGTTCAGGATGCCGGTGCCGGCCCAGATCTCGACGATGCCCACGAGGAGCGCGATCATCCCCCACACGACGAGCGCACCGGTACCGCCGAACCCCGCGAGGAGGCTCCCGCCCGTCAGGGCGATGATGCCGCCCAGGATCGAGAGTCCACCGCGGATGAACAGGAGGACGGCGACCGTCGTGACGACGCTCGGGCGCGCAGCCGAGCCAGGTTGCTGATCCATGTCTCCCCCTTTGGCCGGCTGAGCCGACCGTCGCCGCACCCTACGGCGCAGGCATCGGCGGGGCAAGGAACCTAGGCCGTCGGTTCGGAGCCGTCCGCTCGCCCGGGGAGCACGAATGCGTACAGCGCGGCGGCCAGCGACGCCGACGCGTTCAACGATCCGACACGGCCGCGCATGGGCAGGCGCACGAGCACGTCGCACGCCTCGCGCGTGAGCCGGGCGAGCCCCTCCCCCTCCGACCCGAGCGCGATCGCCACCTTCCCTGCCGGCGGCTCCTCGTCGAACACCGAGCGTTCGGCACGTTCATCCAGTCCCACCACTGTGAACCCCACCTCCTGTAGGCGGGCGAGGGCGCGGGCGATGTTCGCCACCCGCGCGTGCGGCAGATGCAGGAGCGCACCGGCGGACGCCCGGATCGCCGCGTCGGTGACGTCGGCCGAGCGGCGCGTGCGGGTCACGAGCATGGCCGCACCCGCGGCCTCGGCCGAGCGGGCCGCCGCGCCGAGGTTCTGCGGATCGGTGATGCCGTCCAGGACCACGACCACGTCCCCCTCGCCGTACGGCCACTCGGCCAGCTCACGTTCGCCGATCGGGCTCGGGATCCTGACCGTCGCCACGACGCCGCGATGATCCGTCGCGAGCCGGTCGAGCTCGGTGCGGTCCGCCTCGCGAACGGGTACCGCATGCTCTTGCGCGGCCGAGAGCACGTCTCGGAGCCCCTCGGTCGAGCGGGCACCCCGGACGACGAGCACGCGGCTCGCGATGCCGGTCCTGACCGCCTCGAGCACCGCGCGCCTGCCGGAGACGACGGTCTCGGGGGCACTGGAGCCGCGGTGGCGCTCGGTCACGCGTTCGTCAGCACGGCGATCGCGATGCACCCGACGCCCTCGTCGGTAAGCCCCAGCCCCTCGGGACGCGTCGCCTTGACCGAGACGCGTTCGGCCGCGACGCCGAGCGCTTGAGCGAGGCCCTTGCGCATCTCGTCCCGAATCGGGCCGATCGCGGGGCGGTCGGCGATCACCGTCAGGTCCGCAGACGCCGGTTCGCGCCCCGCGCCCCGAACGAGGCCCGCTACCCGGCCGAGCAGGTCGAGCCCGCCGATGCCGGCGAACGCCGGGTCCGTGTCGGGGAAGTGCTCCCCGAGGTCCCCGAGGGCGGCCGCCCCGAGCAGCGCGTCGGCGAGCGCGTGGCAGACGACGTCGCCGTCGGAGTGACCGGCGAGCCCGTCCTGGCCGGCCAGGAGGATGCCGCCCAGGAGCAGCGGCCGCCCGGGCGCGAACGCGTGCACGTCGAACCCGAGCCCCACCGTCGGCTCGGTCACGAACGCGATCCGGTCGGGGAGGCGAGCGCTTCCGCGAGCCGAACGTCCTCTGGGGTCGTGATCTTCATGTTGGTGCGCTCGCCCTCGATCGCGCGGACGCGGAAGCCGGCGCGCTCGAGCAACAGCGCGTCGTCCGTGGCCTCGAACCCGTCCCGCACCGCCCGCTCGTGGGCGGCTCGCAGGGCCGACGCGACGAACGCCTGCGGCGTCTGCGCGATCGCGAGCGCCTCGCGTGGCTCGGTGCCTTCGATCGCTCCGTCCCGAACGCGCTTGACCGTGTCGACCATCGCGAGCACCGGGACCACGCCGTCCCATCCGTCCAGCGCGTCCAGCGCGCGCTCGAAGAGCTCGGGGGTTGCCAGCGGTCTCGCGGCGTCGTGGCACACGACGCGCGTCGCGTCGTCCGGAACAGCCGACAGCGCGGCAGACACCGACGCCTGCCTGGTGGCGCCGCCGGAAACGACGGTCGGGACGCCGAGCGGGCCGACGAGCGTTCGGACGGCGTCCTCCCATCCGGCGGGGGCCACGACGATCGCGTTCGAGATCGATCTGCAGGAGAGCGTCCGCTCGACGGCACGGGCCACGATCGTGGTCCCGTCGAACGGCATCAGCGCCTTGGGAACCTCGGCCTGCATCCGCTCTCCGAGACCCGCGGCCAGCACGATCGCGAGGGCGCCGTCCACGACCCGGAGGTTACTGGAGGCTCGCGAACACCATCCTGCCGGTCACGGTCTTGATGACGTTGCGCACGAGCACCGCCGTGTCCGAACCGATCCGCTCGCGCGCGTTCTCGACCACCACCATCGTGCCGTCGTCGAGGTAGCCGACGGCCTGCCCCGACTCGCGACCCTCCTTCACTAGGTGGATCGAGAGCTCGTCGCCGACGCCGACCGGCAGGCGGAAGGCGGCCGCGAGGTCGTTCAGGCTCGGGACGGGGACACCCACCGCCTCCGCGACCTTCGACAGGTTGTGGTCGGTGGTGAGCAGCGACGCGCCGCGCTCCCTGGCGAGCCGCACGAGCGCGGCGTCGACGTCTCCGACGCCGTCCTCCTCGATCAGGTGGATCTCGACGCGGGGGGCACGCTTGAGCTCGCCGAGCGCGTCCAGGCCCCGGCGACCGCGCCCCCGGCGGCGCGGGTCCGAGGCGTCGGCGATCGTCTGCAGCTCACGCAGCACGGCCGCATGCACGAGCACGTCGCCCGAGAGGAACCCGGTCGTCACCAGGTCCAGGATCCGGCCGTCGATGAGCGCGCTGGTGTCGACGACGAACATCGTGTCGGGCGTGCCGGCGGCGCGGGGCTTCAGCCCGATCAGGCCGAACAGCTCCTCATGCTTGGTCCTGCCGATCCGGTAGCCGACGTAGCCGAGGGTGACGTACGTGAACGCGACCGTGGTCCAGGCGGCGAGCGGCGGAAGCCGGAAGACGGGGACCGAGAGCAGCGCGGCGACCGCGAGCCCGGCGATCAGCCCGCCGGCCCCGGCCACGATCTCGGCCGCCGGGACCCGGCGGAGCTGCTGCTCCATCGTCCGCACGGCCGTGGCCGTCTGACGCCCGAGCACCCCGCCCAGGACGAACCCGGTAGCGGTCCCCAGCACCACCGAGACCAGCGTCTTGCCCGTCGTCGGCGCCGGCAGGCGGGTGGCCACCGTGAAGCCGGCGGCCGCGAACAGCGTGACGAAGATCAGGCGGACGAACTCGACCAGACGGCCCTTGGGGGCGGGAGGGCGTTCGGCGGCCTGGTGGACGTGCAGGCGGCCGCGCCGCGAGCGTGACTCGTGCGCGAGCATCTCCCCTGATGCCTCGACGCCGGGCGCGCCGGACTTGAACCTGGCGTGCCTGTGACGTGCCTGGAAGGGCGGTTCGGCGGTGCCGCGGCCGCTAGGCCTCGGCCATCACCCGGGCGCCGTGGGACTCGTCCAGGACCTTGTCGATCATGGCCTCGGCCTTCTCCTCACCGCCGCCGGTGGCGTAGGTGAGCTCGGAAACCAGGATCTGGCGAGCCTTCGTGATCATCCGCTTCTCACCCGCGGACAGGCCGCGCTCGCGCTCGCGGATCGACAGGTTCCGCACGACCTCCGCCACCTGGTAGATGTCACCGGAGCGCAACTTCTCGATGTTGTTCTTGAAGCGCCGGCTCCAGTTGGCCGCCATCTTGGACTCGTCCTCGCGCAGGACGTTCATGACCTTCTTGACCTCGTTCTTGCCGACCACCGAACGCAGACCCACCTCTTCGGTGCTGTCCACGGGAACCATCAGGGTCAGATCGCCGTAGGAGACCCGTAGCTTGAAGTACTTGCGCTTCTCTCCGAGGAACTCCCGAACACACAGCTCTTCGATCACTGCTGCACCGTGTTCCGGGTGCACGACCGTATCGCCCTTGCGGAACACATGACCCCCTAGCGTTGGCTGACGAGGACTGATTGAACGTCCGAACGAAAGCAAGGGTAACACGCACGACCGCCCCCTCGCAAATCAAAAGTGCAGGTCAGAGGCACATTTGGGGTCATCGCGCAACCCGTCATCCGAGGCGTTCGGCCATTTCCGATGGCATCGGACTTAGGAAGCCCCAGTGCTTCGGGCGCGGCGCCCGGCGCCGACGGCCCACTCGAGCGCGTCCAGCACGTGCCGAACCGGCACCTGGCGCAGGTCGCCGCGCGCCGGCCCAGCCTCCGCCACGAATACCGTCCGGAGGCCCGCCGCGTCGGCCGCGGCCAGGCGCGAGGTCATCCCCGGCGCCGGGCGGACCGTCCCCGTCAGCCCGATCTCGCCGACGAACGCGGTGGCGCTTGGCGCCGGCACGCCGGAGGCAGCGGAGGCGATCGCCGCGGCAACGGCCAGGTCGGCCGCCGGGTCGTCGAGCCGGGCGCCGCCCGCCGTCGCGCCGAACGCGTCCGCCCGGCCGAGCCGGATCCCTACGGTCTCGAGCACCGCCGCCACCAGCTGGAAGCGCCGCGCGTCCAGGCCGCTGACCTGCCGTCGGCCCGTCCCGGCGTCTCCACCGGCCACGAGCGCCTGCACCTCGACCGCGAGCGCCCGGCGCCCCGCGAGCGGGAGGGCAGCGGCGGCGCCCACGACCTCGCCGCCCGGGAGGAGCAGCGCGGCCGGATCGATCTCGCGCAGGCCCGAACCGGTCATCTCGAACCACGCCACCTCGCCTTCGGCGCCGAACCGGTTCTTGCCGGCCGACAGCATCCGCTGCCCCGAACGCGGGTCGCCCTCGAACGACAGGACCACGTCGACGGCGTGCTCGAGCGTCCGGGGACCGGCAAGATCGCCGTCCTTGGTCACGTGACCGGTCACGAGCACCGAGATCCCCTCGGCCTTGGCGAGCCCGACCAGGGCGTCCGCGCAGGCCCGGACCTGCGACGTGCCCCCGGGCGTCTGGCCTGCCGAGGGGTCCCGCAGCGCCTGTACCGAGTCCACCGCGAGCAGGGCTGGCCGGGCCGAACGGGCGGCCTCGAGCACGGCCGGCAGCTCGCGGCCGGAGACGAACGACAGCGCCGAGCCGTCGACGCCGAGCCTTCGGGCGCGGGCCGAGACCTGACGGCGCGACTCCTCGCCGGAGGCCACGAGGCACGCGTGGCCCGCCGCAGACAGGCCGGCCGCGAGCTGCAGCAGCAGCGTGGACTTGCCGATCCCGGGCTCGCCAGCAAGCAGCGCCACCGTCGAGGGGACGAGCCCGCCGCCCAGCACCCGGTCGACGCCGGGCAGCCCGGTCGGGATCCGACGTTCGTCCGCGTCCTCGTGCTCGAGCGTCTCGAGCACCACCATCGCGCCCCGGCCGACACGCTCCTCGATCGTCCCCCACGCTCCGCATCCCGGACACCGGCCCGCCCACTGGGCGAGCTGCTGTCCGCACTCGCGGCACGACAGGACCGTTCGGACCTTGCCCACGCGCGGACCGTAGTCCCACCGTCTGACACGGTTCGACGAGGCGGTGTCGGCGTTCCCGTGTAGCGTCGCCAGATCGACGGCAGGAACGGCGTGCAGGCGTTGCGGGTGGACGGGGTCGAACGCATCCCGCTCTCGAAGCGCGTCGAACTCAGCGATCGGATCGACGACGCGCCGGCGTTCGACGGCGCCGGCTACCCGCTCGCGCTCGTCGAATGGCAGGACGCGTGGTTCGATCACGACCAACGCTCGATCGAGGACCGGCGTGACGACTACCTCGTGCGGACCGTCGGCTTCCTGATCGACCAGGGCCCCGGGGTGATCTCGGTGGCCCAGGAGCTGCTGCCCGACGGGGAGGGCTTCCGCGCCGTCACGCACATCCCCGCGGCGGTCGTCCAGCGCATCGTGCGGATCGGCCCCGCCCGCTAGCCGCCGTGCGGTCCGGCGGGTACACTCGACGGGTTCGAACGTTCGTCGACCGGAAGGAGGGATGCACGATGGCCGCGAGTGTCCAGGCCGTTTCGCCGCATCCCTCGGGGTTCGGGCGCTAGCCCGACCGACCCGGCAGTCCTTTCGCCGAGCCGCCCCGACGGGGCGGCTTCTTTCGTTCCCGGCCACCGGCGCGCGCCGCACGCACCTCGACGCCGGTTCAGGCACGTCACCGACACCGCGAAAGGACACCGCATTGGATATCGAAGAGCTCCGAGACGACGACGTCGAGGACACGCCGTTCGA
>Ga0111538_10005602_pt1 | contig 17137 bp, 20 predicted proteins | sample SoiMethybrSBSTD1_FD_79669 | JGI IMG/M metagenome (GOLD analysis project Ga0111538, IMG submission 79669) | Bulk soil microbial communities from a Populus tree surrounding site in Tennessee, USA - Soil MetaG P. TD hybrid SBSTD1 (version 2)... | ecosystem: Environmental > Terrestrial > Soil >...
ACCAGGTCAGGGACAGGTGTTGACGCGCTCGAACCGCGCCTCACCGGACGTGGTGGCCCGGTCGTGGGTCCCCGCGTTGACGTTGATTCGAACCAGCTCCGGCGGTGGGTCGGGTGGGTCGGCAAAGACGGTCCACTCCGACGCGTCCGGCGATATCTCGAAGAGGAGCTGGCCGCCGAGCGAGCGAATGCGCAGCCAGCGGTGCGCGATCGGATCGTATTCTTCGAGGTGATCGGTCCCCGAGCTGGTGCCGGCATAGATCATCGGCAGCGTGATCATGAACGTCAGGTCGGTGGGCCCGCCGTCCTCGCCGGCCTGCACCTGGGTATAGGCCGCTTCCCCTTCGAGCACCGCGGAGACCTCGACGGTGACGCCTCGGGCCAGCGCGTTCAGTCCGTACGAGTAGCACCCGCCGTAGGCCTCGCCTGCGACGTCGTCGAGAATGATCGAGAGGGCGCCATCCTCGCTCAGCGTTGCCGTTGTGTCGCTCGTGGAACCCCACGGCACGCAGGCCTCGGGGCCGTCGAACTCATTCGGATGGTCTCCTTGGATGCACCCGCCACCGTCGACTCCACCGTCACCGCCTGTGGAGTCGTCCGCCGGAGGAGATTCCAGGCATCCACTCAACCACAGGAGGACGCATGTGCTCGCCGCCGCCCCTCGGCCGAACATGGTCTGATCGTATCCCATGCCGAAGCGATTCGCGCCTGCAACGATTCCTGTACTCTCCGCCTGCCCGGCGGCCTCCGAGCCCTTCAGCTCCGCGGGTCGTACTGGTAATGCTTATCGTTCTCGCCATGAGATGGCGTGTTCGAAACCATAACGACGCTATCCGGCGAGCACATGCTCTGACCGCGAATCGCCTCGTTCGCGCACGCGTGGCGCCGCCAGGTGTGGCGGAAGTCCACGGGAATCGAACTGGTTGAAGGCACCGCGTAAACCCCAACAACAATCGCGGCTTCGCACGATCACCCGCGTTGTCTAGACCAGTCGTCCCGTCACTTCCCATCTCGTCCCGTCTGAACTCATCTTCTTGGGCAACGCTTGGGCAACAGGGGCAGCTGCTAGGTTCGGCCCGTGTCGAGGTGGGCCGTCGTCGTACTGGTCTCGGTCGCGTGTCGAACGCAGACCCCGCCCCCCAAGCCGCGGGCGCACAGGCCGCCGATCATCGACGTGCACCTCCACGCCCATCCACTCGCTGACTACGGCGGCGGTGGCGCCGTCTGTACGAGTGACGAACCGATGACGTTTCCCGGCGTCGATCCGCGCCAGCCGATCACGCTCGACCGCGCAATCCAGTGCCCGCATCCCCGGCGATCGCCCGCTACCGACCAGGACGTCTTGCGCCATTCGCTCTCGATGCTGGAGCAGAGGAACATCTGGGCCATCACATCGGGACCCCTCGACCTCGTGACGCGGTGGCGCGATGCAGCGCCCGAGCGCGTGATTCCTGCGGTGTCGTTCCTGCGCGAGTCAGCCACCGTCGCACAGATGCGCGAGCTGGTCTCGTCCGGTCGCGTTGCCGTCTTCGCCGAGATCGGCGCCCAGTACCGTGGGCTGCGGCTCGACGACGAGGTTCTCGAGCCCTTCTTCGCGCTCGCCGAGGAGCTCGACGTGCCCGTCGGCGTTCACCTCGGCGAAGGGCCACCCGGCGGTCCCCACGTGGGGCCGCCCGCGTACCGCGCGGCGCTCACGAGTCCCCTACAGCTCGAGCCCGTCCTCATGCGACACCCGAAGCTGCGAATCTGGGTGATGCACTACGGCTCGCCGCTCGTGGATGAAATGATCGCGCTCCTCTACTCCCACCCGCAGGTGTACGTCGATATTGCGCAGAACAACTGGGGATTTCCGCGCGCGCACTTCTACGCCCAGCTGAAGCGGCTCGTCGATGCCGGGTTCGCCAGGCGCATCATGTGGGGATCGGACCAGATGGTCTGGCCCCACACGATCGAAGTCGCGATCGACACCATCGAGCGAGCGCCCATTCTCGACGAGAAACAGAAGCGCGACATTCTGTACTGGAACGCCGTCCGCTTCTTCCGATTCACCCGCGCCGACGTCGAGCGCCACCACCGAGGCTGACAGGGAGCGTGCGCGCGAGGCGCCAGAAAATCTGGCGGAAGTGCACGGGAATCGAACTGGTTGAAGCCACCGCGCAAACCCAAACAACAATCGCGGCTTCGCACGATGCCGCGCGGTTGCCTCAACCAGTCGTCCCACCGCCTCCCGTTTCATCTCGCCCCATCTCATCCTTTCGGGCAACGCGTGGGCAACGAGCGGGCAACCTCCGGGGCGTGGAACGCGCGCCCGCACGAATAGGCCGATGGTCGGATCTTGTTTCTTCCGTCCCGATTTCTTCAGCGGTGCGCGGCGCGGTCAGTAGAGAGGTCGGCGCTTGCGGTGCGCGACCGTCAGCACGATGACCTCCTTTGTGATGGTTCAGGACTCCGGCCGTGGTCTCCTCGCTGGCATGCGGCTCCGGACCAGCGCAGCTGACAGCTTTGCTTTGGGTGGTGGAAGCCGGCATAGTGAAGCCATCGAAGCAAGGAGGCAGCCTTGGCCAAGGGTCAACAGAAGAAGGCGAAGAACAACAAGACCAAACTGACGCCGCAGCAGAAGAAGGAGAAGAAGAAGGAGAAGTCGGCAAAGAAGAAGTGAGTGCGGGCCTTCCTGGCGAGCAGGTGACCCGCCTCGGCGACGAGTAGCGCCGAGCCCTGGAGGGCGCACCACGCTGGAAGCGCCTGAGAGCGAGCGCGAGCGGCAAACGACAAACGGACGTGCACGGGAATCGAAGCTCTCCGCCACGCCTCGATCCCACCTGAGCCCGTCCGATCGTGTCCCGTCCCGACCAGCACGGCAACGCCGTGGCAACAGCATGCGCGCCGCGACACCAAGCAGAAGCGACGGACCTCCTCGCCGGTGCCGCTGGCGACTGTATCGGCCTGGCACATGAGGGCGGCACGCAGCCGATCGAGCCCCTTGTCCCTCGAGGACCATGGCGAGCGTCCGACGACGCCGCCATCATCGCGGCCGTTCAGTGCGGCGGCGACACCGACACGATTGCGTCGATCGCCGGCCAGATCTGCGGTGCGGCCGGCGGCGAGATTCCCGAGGAGTGGCTCGACCGCTTGCCCGACCGCAGCCGGATCGAGCAGCTCGCGAGCGCGCTTGCAGCGGTCGTTCACCGTTGAGCCAAGCCGAACAGTGGCTCAGCCCAGGTCGGAGAGTTGGTCGCGCCAGTAGCCCGGGGCCTTGCGTGTATGCGCGATCGCCACGACGACGATCTGGGTCGGCAGAATCACGCAGACGACCAGATGCGGCGTCTTGCGTACGGCCGCCCTCCTGATCTCGAAGGGGCGTGCGGAGTCGGGGCCATCTGGGAGCTGACCGCGGGACCTTGCAGATGCGCCGCTCGACCGCGCGCACCAGTTCCTGTAGCGCGATTCCCCGGCCAGCCCGTTCTTCCTCGCCGATGCGCAGCGCGGCGCGAAGCTCGGTGCGCGCGTTCGGGTGGTATCGGAGCTTCACTTGTCGAAGGACTGCAGCTCGTCGCGCAACTCAGCGTGCATCTCGTCGGCGTCGACGAGCTGCACGTTCCCGTCGGCGATATCCTGGACGCGGCGAGCGATCTCATCCGACCAGGCACGCTCCCACGTCGGATCGAGCGGCTCGTCGTCCAGGCTATCGTAGAGCTCGTCAGCCAGCGCCTGCCGTTCGTCGGCCGGCGGCTTCAGCAGCTCGTCGTGTAGCTCGGGCCGAATCGCCATGATCGGAGTATAGCTCCCACGATCGCCCCTGCGCGATTTCTTGCTGCGCGTGGCGAGTGCGAGGGCGATCGCCAGCTCGTTCCGGTGCCGCCGAATGTCCTTGAAGCGATCAGAGGGGATAGGCGCCCACTCTCAACATCGCTGGCGGCGTCGGCGGCCGCGCGGTCAGCGAGGGATCTCGATCTTGAGGGTGTGGCGGATTGGAGGCGCAGGCGGCTGAGCAGCGCGCCGACCAGGACCATATTGCCGAGGAAGCTGGGCCTTCTTGTTGGCTCTTAGCCTGATGGCCAAATGGGGATGGCGCGACGTCCTGCTCAGGGACAAGACTGATGTGGCGGACCGCTGTTGCCGAGCGAGTGCCGCCGCACCCAGAGCTCGCGAAGATGACCGGGAGGTCAGGCTGTGACGCCACCGATTGACGCCGACCTCGATTCCCGGGGGGCAATCCTCGTGCCGGCTCCTGGAGCACACGTGGGATACGCGCGCATCAAGACCGGTGTGCCTGGCCTGGACGAGATCCTGAACGGAGGCCTGCCCGCGCGCGGGGTCTACCTCCTGTTGGGCCAACCGGGCACCGGCAAGTCGACCATATCCATGCAGTTTCTGCTCGAGGGGGCGCGGCGCGGTGAGAAGTGCCTCTATCTCTCCATGGCAGAGTCGCGCGGGCAGCTGAAGGTCATGGCGGATTCCTTTGGCTGGAGGCTCGATGGGATCGATATCCACGAGGTGCAGCGCCATGGTCGCTCCGTCGGCGGCGGTGATCGCGCAGGCTACACCGTGTTCAACCCCGCCGAGGCCGAGCTAGAGGAGATCTTTCGGGAGGTCGTCGAGCAGATCGACAAGGTCCGACCTTCGAGGCTGGTCCTCGATTCCCTTTCCGAGATCCGCATGCTCGCACAAGACGCTGCTCGATACCGACGAGAGCTGCTCAGTCTCAGCGAGGCGCTTTCCGGCCGACCTTGCACGAGCTGGTTCATCGACATGGTGCCGAGCGCCAGCGACATCAACGCTGCGGAAACGATCGTGAACGGTGTCCTCCTCCTCGAGCACCTCGTGCCGGCCTATGGAGGGGATCGTCGCCGCCTCCATCTTCGCAAGCTGCGCGCGTCGAGGAGCATTGGCGGGCACCACGACTTCGCCATCCAGGACAATGGAGTCGAGGTCTATCCCCGCCTCGCGCCCGCGAGCCACCGCGCTACCCACTCCAGCGCGACGTTGTCGAGCGGAGTTGGCGAGCTCGATGCCCTCCTGGGTGGCGGCCTCGATGCTGGTACCAGCACCCTGTTGGTTGGTGCTGCGGGGACGGGAAAGTCGACGGTCGCGGCTCAGTTCGTCGCTGCCACTGCTGGTCGCGGCGAGCGCGCGGCGTTCCTCTGTTTCGACGAGAGCCCGACCAATTTGCTGATCCGGACGAACAGACTCGGCATCCCGCTGGCCGAGCAGGTGAGGGAAGGCAAGGTAGAGCTCATGCCGGTCGAGGCTGCCGAGTACACGCCGGGAAGTCTGTCGCACCGGATTCGCAGGCTGGTCGACGAAGGTGCTCGCGTCGTCGTACTCGACAGCGTGAACGGCTACCTGAGCGCCCTGCCCGATGAGCGGTTCCTGTCGGCGCATCTACATGATCTACTCGCATTCCTCGCTGAGCGGGGAGCGGCCACGATCGTGACGCTCGCCGAGCATGGCCTCCTCGGCGCGGCTCCGGCGTCCTCCTTGAACATCAGCTCTGTCGCAGACACGGTGGTTCTGTTCCGACTCTTCGAGGAGGCCGGCGTGGTGAGGCGGGCGATCTCCGTCGTGAAGAAGCGCACCGGCAAGCATGAGCGGTCGATTCGGGAGCTCAGGTTCGGACCACGCGGCCTCGAGGTCGGACCACCTCTGACCTCGATGCGGGATGTCCTCTCTGGCAGGCCTCACGTGGATCCACGGGCCGGAGGCAAGGCTGATTCGGATCGATGAACCTGCGGCGGCAGAGCGCGTGCTCGTCCTGACCCCGACGGGGCGCGATGCCGAGATGCTTCGAGATCGAATTGCGGCGGCTGGCATGGCCTGCGAGGTCTGTTCCGACTTCCAGGCGCTGCTGGCGAGTATTTCCGTTGGGGCCGCCGCAGTGGTGATCGCCCAGGAGGCGCTTCCGCAAGCTGGCGTTGAGGGGCTGCTCGCAACGCTCGAGGCTCAGGAGCCTTGGTCGGACCTCCCCATGCTCTTCCTCACCGAGCCCAGGTCGAAGGGCGCCGTCGTTCTTTCGAGCTTCTTCGAACGCGCCAACGCCACCCTGCTGCAGCGCCCGCTCGGCATTCAGGACTTCATGAGCAGCGTTCGCTCGGCGGTCCGTGCGCGTCAGCGCCAGTACCAGATGCGTGACCTCCACCGTGAGCTCGAACGCGCGTTGCAGCTCAACCGCCTCTCCGAGGCGAAGTTCGCCGGAATCGTGTCCATCTCCGCGGATGCGATCATCTCGATCGACGAGAGTCAGCGCATCACCGTGTTCAACGATGGGGCCGAGAAGACCTTCGGCTACTCGAAGGAGGAGATCATCGGGGCGCCGCTGGACGTCCTCATCCCCGAGCGCTTCCGGCGCATCCATCGTGAGCACGTCGAGCGCTTCGCTGCGGGTCGAGAGGTCGCGCGGCGGATAGACGAGCGGAGGGCGGAGATCGTCGGCCTGCGTAAGAGCGGCGAGGAGTTCCCCGCCGACGCCGCCATTTCGAGGCTCGAGGTCGGCGGAGAGAGAGTCCTCACGGCGGCTCTTCGCGACATGACCGAGCAGCGGCGAACCGAGAACGAACAGCGGTTCCTCGCCGAACTCGGATCGGCGCTGGCGTCGACGCTCGACTATGAGGAGATTCCCAACGTCCTGGCGACGCTCCTCACGAGGGAAATGGCCGACTTCTGCGTCGTGGAGACAGTGGACGAGCGCGGGCCCGTGCACCGACTCGCCGTCGCTCATCGAGACGCGGGCAAAGCGATGGTTGCTCACAGACTTCAGATGGTGGAGCTCGATCGAGAGCGCCCGCATCTTGGATCCTCCGTCCTCGAGACGAAGCAGCCGCTGCTGATGCGCGAGGTCACGACGGAGTACCTCGAGTCGATCGCCCAGAACGAGGAGCACCGGCAAGCGTTGCGCGAGCTCAGCCCCAGGTCGGTTCTGGCGCTGCCCCTCCTGGCTCAGGGGCGGCCAGTGGGGGCCATGATTCTCATCAGCACAACTGCAGCCCGTCGATACTCGGAACAGGATCTTCCCCTGGCCGAGAAGGTCGCATTCCGAGCCGCCTTGGCTGTCGAGAATGCCCGGCTCTATCGGACCGCTCAACGTGCCATTCAAGCGCGAGATGAGGTGCTCGGTGTTGTTGCCCACGACCTCCGGAACCCGCTCGGCGCCATCCTCATGCAGGCCGCTCTTTTCCGACAGGGCGGCGCCGAGCCAGAGCGTCGCTCTCGAAGACCAGCCGAAGCGATCGAGCGCGCCGCGACCCGAATGAATCGCCTCATCCAGGACCTCCTCGATGTCACCCGGATGGAAGCAGGCCACCTCTCGGTCGAGCGGGGCAGCGTGTTCGCAGGCCCGCTCGTCTCCGCTTCCATCGAGGCGCAGATGCCACTTGCCTCGCAGGCCTCTCTCGAGCTTCTGCTCGATGTTCCCCCTGATCTTCCGGAACTGTGGGCCGATCGCGAGCGACTCCTGCAGGTCTTCGAGAACCTCATCGGCAACGCCGTCAAGTTCAGCGATCCTGGCGGTCGCATCACGGTCGGGGCGGCACCGCGGGATCGCGAAGTGCTCTTCTGGGTAGCCGACACGGGCGTCGGTATCGCCGCGGAGGACCTGCCGCACGTGTTCGACAGGTTCTGGCAAGCGCGGAAGCCCGTCCGTCGCGGTGCCGGCCTGGGTCTCCCGATCGTCAAGGGCATCGTGGAAGGGCATGGCGGCCGCATCTGGGTGCAGAGCACGCCGGGCCGTGGGAGCACCTTCTTCTTCACGATTCCTGCGGCGTTCCCTGCGGAAGATTGGCGACACGAACCAGCCTGATTCGACCAGACCGACCGGCCGAGGAATTCGGTCCCGGTCGCCGCGGTCGCCGGCGCGATCCCGATCGCCTTCGGCGATCGGGATCGCGAGCCGTGGTTCAGCCCCGGTTCTGGCTGTCGGGCCCGCCGCTGGCCGGAGCGTCGGGCGAGCCGGTGAACAGGCGGCGGAGCGCTGTCATCACCTTGTCGAGGGCCCCGTCGCTCGAGTCCTGGGCCGTGCCGGTCTTCTTCGAGTCCTCCGACGGCACGGTGTAATCGCACGGGACAGCGTGCGGCGCGGCCCCGAAGCACCAGGTCTTGCCGAAGAGATGAAACGTTGGACCCTCGGTCTGATCTGAAGCCGCCCGATCGGGCGTCGTCACCGCGCCCGCCGGTTCAGCCGAAGCGATCTCGGCGCTCGCCAGCGTCACGAAGAGGGCGCCCGCGAGCGGCCACGCACGTCGCAGCACACGCATCGTTGGCCTCCTTGGTGGGTTTGCCGGTCAGATGATTCCGCCCGCTCGGGCTGTCAAGCCCCCCGTTGACAGCGCCGCGACCGTGATTAACCGGTTGTCATCCTGCGCTGCCAGAGCTGCAGCCGGTTCACGGGAGGTATCCATGAGACGGCCGTTTCGCTGGAACGTCATGCTGATGACGAGCGGATGGATGCTCGGGCTGATGACCGCCACCTGCTCGCGGCCGGTCGAGCCCGGCTCGGACGGCGGGCACACCGTCTCGGCCACCATCGGCTCCGTGCTGCCGGCGCCGGCGTTCGCCCACGCGGCGCCCGCGGGCGGCGACCCCACGGTCGCGGACATCGCCGAGCGGGTGGTGCCGTCGGTCGTGAACATCTCGGCGATCCGGGTCGGTCGGGAGTTTCGACGGGAGCCCTTCTTCGACGATCCCCTGTTCCGCGACTTCTTCTTCGGGCCGATGCAGCCGCCGCGCTCGGGTCCCGAGCAGAGCCTCGGCTCCGGCGTCATCGTCTCGGCCGACGGCGTCATCCTCACCAACAACCACGTGGTCGAGCACGCCACGGAGATCCAGGTCAAGCTGCGCGACGGACGCGAGTACAAGGCGAAGCTCATCGGCACGGACCCGAAGTCGGACGTGGCGGCCCTGCGCCTCCAGGGCAAGATCGAAAAGCTCACGCCGCTGCCTTTCGGCAACTCGGACCAGCTGCGGCTCGGTGACGTCGTCCTGGCGATCGGCAACCCGTTCGGGGTCGGACAGACCGTCACGATGGGCATCGTCTCCGGCCTCGGCCGGGACGGCATCGGGCTCGCCGACTACGAGGACTTCATCCAGACCGACGCGGCCATCAACCCCGGCAACTCGGGCGGCGCGCTGGTCGACATGCGCGGCCAGCTGGTCGGCATCAACACCGCCATCCTGAGCCGCAGCGGCGGCAACCAGGGGATCGGCTTCGCCATCCCATCGAACATGGCCCGCCCGGTGCTCGACGCCCTCTTGCACGGCGGCAAGGTCGCGCGCGGCTGGCTCGGCGTCAGCATCCAGGACGTCGACGACAAGCTCGCCTCGGCGCTGGATCTCGGGGTCAAGCGCGGCGTCCTGGTCTCGGACGTCAGCAAGGGCTCGCCGGCCGCCAGGGCGGGGCTCCAGCGCGGTGACGTGATCGTGGCGATGAACGGCGAGGAGATGGCCTCGACCCGCAAGCTCAGAAACCGCATCGCCGCCGCCGGCCCGAAGGCCGCGGTCACGCTGGAAATCGTCCGCCACGGCGCGCGCAAGAAGCTGTCGGTCGCGCTCGAGCCGCTGCCGGACGCGCTCGCCGGGCCGACGAGCGATGCCCCGGGCGAGGGCGCGCTCGAGGGCGTGTCGGTCTCGGCGCTCGATGCCGCCACCCGCCGGCAGCACTCGATCCCGAGCGAGGTCGACAAGGGCGTCGTGGTCACCGCGATCGAGCCGGGCAGCCCGGCGCTGGCATCCGGCCTGCGGACCGGTGATGTCATCGTCGAGGTGAACAAGAAGTCGGTCGACTCGGTGGCCGCGTTCAAGAAGGCCTATGCCGCCAGCCGCGACGCGGTCGTGCTGCTGGTCCAGCGCGGCGGGGCGACCATGTACATGGTGATCCGACACTGAGAGGTTGCGATGCCGATCTACGAGTTCCGTTGCGACAGATGTGACAGCCTGTTCGAGCAGATCCTCCCCATCGACGATCGCGGCAAGAAGCGCTGCCCCGAGTGCGGCAAGCCGGCACGCCGGGTCATCTCGCGCTCGTCATTCCAGCTCAGAGGGAGCGGCTGGTATGCGACGGATTACAAGCCGACCAGGAAACCGGCTGGCGAGGGCGGCAACGACTCCGGAAAGGGGGCAGGCGATGGCGCGTCGAGCGCGGCGAGCAGCTAGGCCGAGGCGGTCGCGGTGCGCGACCTCGTGGGCGCCCGTGGCGTATGTCGCGGTGCGCGACGCTGCCGTACGACGCCGGATCGTCGATGCGCTGCACTGCGGCGGCTGGGCGGTGGTCGAATCGGCGACCGGGTATCACCTGGTGCAGGGCCTGGCCGGCCCCATCCTGTACGACCAGCCGTGGCTCAGGCCGAGCCTGGTCGTCATCGACGCGCTGTCGCCCGGCTGCTCGGGGCTGTCGGTGGCGCAGGGCCTGCGCGATCTCGGGTGGAGCCTGCCGATCGTGCTGCTCGCCGAGCGGTCCGTCAGTGCGGCAGCGGACGGCGTGCACGTGGTCGAGCCGGCGATCGCGGTCGAGGTCGTGAGCGCGCTGGCCTCCGCGACTCACACGGCGGCCGGCCCGGAGCGCATCTCCGCGTAGCGATCGCCGGGACCACCGATCTCGAGGAGGCCGGTGGCGCCGAGCGCGAGGCGCGGCGCGCCGGTCAGGCGGGCGAGGGCGGCGCCGAGCCGCGAGCGGGTCGGCCGCGCTCCCCTCCGCACGAGCTCGGCGCAGAGCGCCTCGGCTCCGTCGGCCGGCGCGATCTCGATCGAGCAGCCGGACTCCTCGCTGGCGACCGCCGCCGCCACCGCCGCGCACACATCGGAGACCAGGAGGGCGCCGGCCGCGCGCTCCGCGAGATCGCCGGGCACCACGATCCGCTTGCCGGCCGCCAGGTCGGCGGCCGCGCGATCGTCGACGTCGATCACCCGTCCGGCGCGCAGCACCAGATAGGAGACGCCCGATCGGCGTAGCCCAAGCAGATCCGGATCATCCGCCGCTCGCGCGGTCACCAGGATGAGCCGGGACGGGCCGGCCGCGGCGACCTGGCGGACCAGCGGCTCGAGCGATGACCCGCCGTTCGCCGCGTGTCCGACCCGGGGTAGGGCCTCGACGTGCACCAGGTCCGCCGGGCAGACGGCCAGGCGCATGAAGAGATCGCCGGAATCGACATCCTCTGGCGCGAAACGGGCCACGTCGAGGCCGCCGTCGAGTAGCCCCTTCGCGATCTCGCTGACGATCCGCCGGTCACTGCCTCCGACAAGCACCATGGGCGCCTCCTGGTGATCATGTCGCTCGATAACCACGCGGCGTCTGCCGTCAAGAGGAGCCAGGTCGGGACCCTCGACGGCCGGCATTTCCGCCGTGCTCTCCATCCATTCGGCACCCTCGTTGGCACTCTTGACACGAGATTGCTGGTGATTATGTTTCGCCTCGTCGAGGCCGAATCATGTGTTCATTCGGACACTTGGCCGCAAGGAGGACACCATGCTCGTGAGACGGGTCTGGCCCTCGAGGCCGACGTTTGACAGCCCCTTTGGCGACTTCGGTGAGGTACGTCGGGAGATGCTTCGCCTCCTCGACACAGTCGCCGGGGACACGTTCGGTGACGTGGGCGCCGGGGTCTTTCCCCCCCTGAACATCACCCAGGACGACGACAACTTCTACCTGCGCGCTGAAGTCCCGGGGATCAAGCCGAACGAACTGTCGATCTCCGCGGTCCGGAACCGCGTCTCGCTGGCTGGCAAGCGCGAGATCCAGCGGGAGCACGAGCGGGTGAGCTACCACCGCAAGGAACGAGCGGAAGGCTCCTTCAACCGCACGGTGACGCTGCCCACCGAGGTCGACACCGAACGCGTCGATGCGCGGTACGCGGACGGCATCCTGACCCTCACCCTGCCCAAGGCGGAGGAGACGAAGCCGCGGCAGATCACGGTGCGAACATGAGTGCGCCCAGAAGACAGGAGAGAACCGCCATGGCAAGGGAAGCCAGAACGGATATCCAGAAGGCAGAGAAGGTGGGCGTGCCGACCGTTCCCGAGCAGATGCGGCCGGGGGCGGTCTACTCGCCCTCCGTCGACATCTTCGAGAACGACAACACGATCACGGTCCTCGCGGACATGCCGGGCGTGAAGGCCCAGGATCTCAAGATCGATCTCCGCGACAGCATGCTGACGCTGACGGGTCGTGTCTCGGCACCGGATGGCGCGAAGGAGTCTGACGTGCTCCGGGAGTACCAGTCGGGCACGTTCTTCCGGCAGTTCACGCTGTCCGAGGCCATCGATCAGGCGAAGATCGACGCCTCTCTCACCGACGGTGTTCTCAGGCTCGAGCTGCCGAAGGTCGAGAAGGCGCGTCCGCGCCAGATCACCGTTCGGACGGACTGACAGTGAGTCCGGACATGGCCCCTCTTTCTCAACAGCCGCTGGCTCGGAGGCGTCAGCTCGATGGAGAGGAAGACGTATTACATGATCCTCGGTGTCTCGAGCACCGAGAGCGATAGAGGAATCCGGGCGGCCTACCGCGACCTCGCCAAGAGGCTTCATCCCGATGTGGCGGGCGAGCAGGCGACTCGTTCCTTCCAGGAGGTCAGCGAAGCCTACGGCGTCCTGTCCGATCCGCAGCGCCGTCGCGAATACAACAGCAAGCTGAGCCGGGCCGAAGATGGCGGGATCGTCACCGTGCGACGATCTTCGCCAGAGCCCCTCGTGCGCGAGCCCGTCACGATCCTGGGGAACCGGGACGGCATCCGCCCCTCCTTCGAGGCAATGTACGATCGCTTCCTCCGGAACTTCACCGGCATCGGCGTCCCGAAGTCCGAAGAGCTCGAGGGTCTCAATTTCGAAGTACTGCTCACGCCGGAAGAGGCGTCTCGTGGGTGCGTCGTGCCCATCGGCGTTCCCGTGTTCAGTCGCTGCCCGCAATGCGGAGGGTCGGGACATGATTGGACGTTCCCGTGCGCATACTGCCAGCAACAGGGAATGATCGAGGGCGAGGAGTGGTTACCGATCCGGATCCCGCCAATGGCCCCGTCGGGATCCATCTACGAGATTCCGCTCCGGGGCCTCGGCATTCACAACTTCTATCTTCGCCTCCACGTCTTCGTGGCGGCGCAGCCCGGATAGGGGCGGAAAGGAGCACGAGACATGTGGTGGGAATGCAGTGAATGCGGCGGTCACATCGAACGCGCTCGCGCCCCAGCCCTCTGTCGAGAGTGTGGAACCGCCGGTGTCATCTTCGTGCCGTTGGACGTCGTCGACCCAGACGCCGGCGATCCCGAGGCGGATAGCCTGCGCGCTGTCTGGCTGAGGGCGGGTCTCGAACAGACGCGAGTGAGATTGGCCGCGTAGGATGACCAGGCGCGGGCAACCGACCGAGGTCGACCAGGCCGATGTGCGGATGGATCTCAGTCATCTGCGCCGCGAGTCACGGACCGCGCTGGAGCTGGCCGTCGTCGCAATGGCACCGTCAGAGCTCGTCGATCGGCTCGCGGCCGCCGCTGGCCTCCTCGAGGCTCTGGTGGAGCTGCCGACCGACAGCGCGCCGGTGATCGCCCTCGTGCCAAAGCTCGTGACCCGCACGCGGCGCGCCCTCGAAGACTGGCGGAGATGGCACCACGAGTATCTGGAGAAGAAGATCCCTCGAGGCTGAAAACGATCGTGGATGGGCGACGACGACCCAACCGGATCGGGAGGTTCTACGATGAACCCGGCAGAGCCGACTCTCGAACGAGGTCGCGCGCCAGCTCTCGGCCAGGGCGACGTGCGCAACGCGCCGGTGGCTCCTGGCCTGGAGAGGATGCTATCGGGATGCAGTCTGTCCCCCGGCTACGGAAGCGGAGCGGCCTACATCTATCGCGCGGGAACTGCTCCTGCCGCCCCGCGCCGCAGCATCGCTCGCTGGGAAGTCGATGGCGAAAAGCGACGCCTCATGCTGGCCATGGGAGCTGCACAGCGCGAGCTCGGTGAGGTGCAGGAGCGCGTGCTTGCCGAGATCGGGGAAGCTGAGTCGGAGATCATCGGTGCCCACCTCGCGCTGCTCACCGATCCGACCTTCATCGCGAGAATCGAGCGCCGCATCGAGACGGAGAGCATCAACGCCGAGCACGCGCTGGAGCAGGAAGCCGATGCGGTCGCGGAGGAAATCCGTCATCTCGGCAATGCGTACTTGCGGGAGCGCTCGCACGACGTCGCCGACGTCAAGAACCGCCTGTTGAAACACCTCGGCAATGGCTCCGCGGCAGTGCTCGAGCAGCTTCCTCCAGGCACGGTCGTGGTGGCGCGGGAGCTCTTGCCCTCGGACACCCTGAATCTCGATCGGGCACATGTCGTCGGGCTGGTGCTCGAGGGTGGCGGGCCGACCAGTCATGCCGCGATCCTGGCCCGCTCGATGGGCATCCCGGCGGTCGGGGGCATCGACGGGTTGTTCACACACGTAGCGGACGGGCACTGCATCCTCGTCGACGGCGAACGTGGTGAGGTACTGGTCAATCCCGATCCGGCGCAGGCGGCCGAGTTTGCCAGGTCGCGGGGAAGCTATGACCGGGACTTGTCGCGACTCGTGACTGACGAACGGAGAGAATGTGTCACGCCCGACGGTCATCCGATCGCGCTGATGGCCAACATTGGTCGACCGTCGGAAGTCGACCAGGTTCGGCGCCACCACCTCGCCGGCGTCGGGCTCTTTCGCACCGAGTATCTGTTCATGGAGTCCCGGGAGCGGCCATCACTCGATGCACAGCGTGATGCATACCGCGCGGTACTCGGACGACTCGCTGGCCTCCCAGCGACGATCCGAACCTTCGATCTCGGTGGAGACAAGCGACCGCAATTCGCGACCGATGTGCTCAGCCGCAGCTCGGGCGGCATGCGGGGTCTTCGTTTGTCGCTCCGAGAGAGCACGATGTTCCGCGTACAGCTCCAGGCGATCATGGAGGCCGCCGAGGCAAGTGATGAGGTAGCCATCCTGCTGCCGATGGTCGCGAGCGCCGAGGATCTGGAGAACGCCATCAGCATCATTGACGAAGTCGCCAAGGCCGTTCGTCGACAGCGGCCGCGTGTCGGCGCGATGCTGGAGACGCCCTCCGCGCTCTTCGAGCTCGACGACATTCTGAGCCTGGCCGACTTCGCCTCGCTGGGAACGAACGATCTCACGCAGTTCATGCTTGGTGCGGATCGGCGCACTGTCGCGTCGCTCAGCGACGACGCAATCTTCCAGCCCGCGCTGCTCTGCGCTTTGCGACACGTCGCTCAGCGCGCCGAAGCTCACGGGAAGCCGGTCACGGTCTGCGGGGAGGCTGCTGGCGATCCGCTGGTCGCGTGTCTGCTGATAGGGCTTGGTCTCGAGCGTCTGAGTATGAGCCCCGCCCGCGCCGCTCGCGTCCGCGCGGCCGTTCGAAGCCATCGCCGCTCCGAGCTCGCGCAGGTCGCGGCACGTGCGGTCGAGGCTCGCACGCGATCGCGGGTGGTGGCAATCGTTCACGAAGCTCTGGCAGAACATCGATCGAGCGCCGAGACTTGACGGTGGCTGATGAACGACAGCGAACAACCTGCGGTGAAGGACGCGCATGCTCAGCATCCGATCGCCAGCGCGTGGCGGCCGACGTTTCGCAAGATCGTGTCGGCGTTCGTCGAGGGCGACTACCGGCTGGAACGGGGCATCGAGGCGGTCGAGCCGGTCACCGAGGAGAGGGTCAGCCAGATCAGGCAGTACATCGCGAAATACGGCGAGAAGCTGGTCGAGCTACCCGATGAGACGTGGACGACCTCGGTGGCTCAGTGGATGGGAACGCACTGGGAGGTGCTGGTTGACCTGTGGACCAAGGGCGAAGGGCGAAGCGACTTGGTGCTCGACGCCAGGGTCTACGAATCGAAAGAGGGGTACCGCTTCGAGGTGCATGCGGTCTACGTTCCGTGAGGTGCAACGACGTTTCGTTGCAAACCACGTTGCAACGAGACGACGCCGGCTGAAAAAGCAGAAGGGGTTCGGCAGCTTTGGCGGAAGTGCACGGGAATCGAAACGGCCATTGGCCTCAATCGCAACCGCGACCTGCACCGATTCCCACGACTTCCGTCACCGCTGCTGACCTCCGCTGACCCCTGATTTCCCCCGCTGCTGCAACGCCGTTGCAACGCGAAGGGGACATCGCGTCCGGCTGCAAGACGTCACGGCAGAGCGGGGGAGCGCGGTCAGCCACGTGACCCGAGCAGCTTCGCACTGGCCAGGACGAATGCCTTCCCGTTGTGGCTATTGCGCTCGCGTGGCCAGAGCCGGTGCGCGCGCTCGGCCTGGCTCACGGCTGCCAGCGCCTCCACCCGTGTGAATTTCACGCCGAGATCGTAATCGGCGCGGTGCCGGAGCTCCTGCAGCTCGACGAAGAGATCGCATACCTGCTGCAGGCCGGCCGAGACGGGCAACCTGAGGTGTGCCTCGAACTGCGGATTGCCACCTGGGCGGCGTGCTGCGGTGGCGACTTTGGTGGCAGCCACGCGCATCGCCGCATGTTCGAAGCTGCGCGCAACAGCGGCCTTCAAGCGGGAGCCGCCCACGAGCATCGACGCGGCGTCGTCGACGAGCAGGTGGAACAGCGAATAGTATGCGGTGGAGACCGAGCGACGGAGCGACGCTTGTTTCGGCCGGCGCGGGTCCTGCGCCGCAAGCATCGCGGACTGCGTCAGCAGGTCGCCAGCGAGGGTCACGCAGTCTTGCTGGTGCGCGGTCGGACTTCTGACTCGTGGACGAAGGTCACGAGGGCGAACATCGGAACCTCGAGCTGGGCCGCGCGTGCGCGGAGCGCCGAGGCGATTCGCATCAGGCGCTCGCCAAAATCTGCGGACGCAGTCTCGGGAAGATCGCCCTTGAGCACCACGCGGAACGACAGGATGTCTTCGCCATTCTGATCGGGCTGCACGCTCACATCGAGCCGGGATATCGCCGGATCGAGCCCTGGGGGGAGCCGCTGGAGCTTGGCCACCACCTCCTGAGTGAGCACGTACACAGATGAAGGATACCAGGCGCGCGCCCGGTGGTCGAAGCAGTTCTGACAAGATGAGGTAGGCCGCAACGCCAGCTGTTATCGCGCCTCTTCCATTCGCCGTGCGCGCGTCCTGCCGAAGTACTCCTGGCCAGCCGCAACCATTTCGACGGTTGGCTCGACATTGTCCGCGCGTCCGATGTG
>Ga0111538_10005604_pt1 | contig 17136 bp, 16 predicted proteins | sample SoiMethybrSBSTD1_FD_79669 | JGI IMG/M metagenome (GOLD analysis project Ga0111538, IMG submission 79669) | Bulk soil microbial communities from a Populus tree surrounding site in Tennessee, USA - Soil MetaG P. TD hybrid SBSTD1 (version 2)... | ecosystem: Environmental > Terrestrial > Soil >...
CTGAACTGAGCTCTCGTTCGCAAGGTCCGTGCCAGTAGGAGACATTCTCTGATCAATCAACGTCGTCGGAGTGCTGCAGGATTGATGCCGAGACGACTACGAAATGTTGTCGTCATGTGTGCGTGCGACGCGAAGCCAGATGCCTGCGCGACCGTCGTCAGATCAAGCTCGGGGCTGTCGAAAAGCGGCCTTGCTCGCGAGACACGCCGATCAACGATGTAATCATGCGGTGTCTCGCCGACTGACGCCTTGAACGCGCGTGAGAGGAAGCCCGTGGACAGCCCAACGGCATTCGCCAAGTCCTGACTGTTCCTTGGCGTCGAGCCGCGCCTCGATCAGCTGAAGCGAGAAAGCAGGCCGGACTTCAGGCGACGGCAGGAGTGCCGCCGAACAGGATCTGCGCAAACGCCGGCATGTCGATATTGGGCGTCAGCTTGGACTCCTGGTAACTGCCGTATAGTTGCGCCGTCGTGTCAGAAGCGTTGTGCACGATTGGGGTTGCTGGCTTCGCCCAGCTTGCAACTAACCGCCGCTTATGAGTTCACGCCCGAGGCTCATGGACCGCACCGGCTCTCGCTGCCCATGGGCCCGCATCAGCCCTTGAGAGCCCCGGCGCCCAAGCCGGCGACCATGTATTTCTGGATGACGAAAAATACCCCCAGCACGGGCGTAAGAACGAGCAGGCCGGCGGCCATGATCATCCCCCAATCGACCACGGAAGCGTTGTAGAGATCGGCGATGCCGACGGGCAGCGTCTTCAACTCGTCGGCGCTGATCAGGATGCGGGCGAAGATGTACTCGTTCCAGGTCAGGATGAAGGTGAAGATGGAGGTGGCGATGACGCCGGGTAGGGCGAGGGGCAGCACGATATAGAGCACGGTCTGCAAGCGATTGGCGCCGTCGACCATCGCCGCCTGCTCGATGTCGAGGGGGATGCTCTGGAAAAAGGTGCGCAGCATCCACAAACCGAACGGCAGGCAGAAGGCGGTGTAGGCGAGCACCAGGCCGATGTGCGTGTTGGCGAGGCCGAGGAACCGCATCATGACGTAGAACGGCACGATGATCATGATGGGCGCGAACATGTAAGTGAACAGGATGGTGCCGGCGAGCTGCTCGCGGCCGGGGAAGCGGAAGCGCGTGAGGCTGTAGGCGGCGGGCGTGGCCACCGCGATGGTCACGGCCACGGTGGAAAGCGAGACGACGACGCTGTTGCGCAAATAGGTGAGCGCCTTGGTCTCGGCAAACAGCCTCTGCAGGTTGTCGAGCGTCCAGGTGCGCGGAATGAGGCTCGGTGGCGTGGCAAAGATCTCGTGCGAGTCCTTGAAGGCGGTCGAGATCATCCACACGAACGGGAAGCCGGCGAACAGGACGAGCAGCACCGCCGAAACGAGGACGAGCGGCAGGCTGCCACGCACGGCGCGCGCCGTGATCATAGCGCCTCCTCGTGCCTGAAGAGGCGAAAGTAGATGGCAGTGGCGACGGCCAGCATGAGAAACATCAGCACCGCCATGGCAGCGCCAATGCCAGCCTCGTAATAGGCGAACGTGCGCTGGTAGGTATAGACCGGCAGCGTGCGGATGTAGGTCTCCGCACCACCCCCTAAGATCATCAGCCAGGGCGTGTCGAATTTCGTGAACATCCAGATCGAGCGCAGCAGGATGACGATGAAGAGCACGGCTTGCAGCTGCGGCAGCGTGACGTGCACGAAGCGCTGCAGGGCATTGGCGCCGTCGATGGCAGCCGCTTCATAGAGCTCGCCCGGGATCGATTGCAGCCGCGCCAGCACGCCGAGCACGACGAACGGAAAGAACTGCCACACGCTGACCAGCACCAGCGACACCATGATCCAATCCTTGCCCATCCAGCTGATCGGCCGGTCGATGAGGCCTGCGTCCTCCAGCAGATAGTTGATCAGCCCGAACTGGCTGTTGAGCAGCCACTTCCACAGGATCACGGCCACGACGGTCGGGATGACGTAGGGAAAGATCAGGATCGAGCGCACGATGTTGCGCCCCGGGAAAGTTTCGTTGACGACCAGCGCGGCGGCAACGCCGAGCCCGATTTGCAGCACGATCGATGCGACCGCGTAGATGGCGCCCAGGCGTACGCTGTTCCAGAACTCGGGGTCGGTGAGCACGTAGGTGTAGTTGCCTAAGCCGACGAAGGTTTGCTCCGGGAAGAACGAGTGCTTGTTGAAGGTGCTGATCCACGCGCCGTAGACGACCGGATAGATGGTCAGCGCGAGCAGCAGAAGCACCGCGGGCAGCACCAGGAGGAGCCCGGTTGCTTGCTCCGACAGCCGCAGCGGCCGCGGCCGAGCAAGCCCGGTCTGGGCAAGCGCGGTCGGCCCGGCGTCCGTGCCTTTCGCGTTTGTGGGCGGCAAGGTCAGCCCTTGAGATAGCCCTTGCTGCGCATCAGGTCCTCGAGCCGCTTCTGCGCCTTCTCCGCGGCCCTTTGCGGCTCCATCTTCTCGACCACCACGTCCATCACCATGTCGCGCAAGATGCCCGAGCCCAGCACCTCCATCAGATACGGCTTCTCCGTCATGTCGGCCCAGTCGACCACCAGCGTCGGCTTGCCCTGGTCCTTGTCGAGGTAACCCTGTTGCACCTCGATCCAGCCCTTCCAGCGCTGGATCATCTCGACGTTCTGGTACTTGGCCGAGTTGCGCAGCGACTTGGTGATGGGGAACAGGTGGATCGGCACCGTCGACACGTATTCGAGATAGTTGTCGTCCTGGTAGAAGAACTTCAGGAACTCGATCGCCTCTTTCTGGTTCTTGGACGCCTTGAAGAGCATCCACGGCTCCTCGTCCACCTGCGCGGCCGGCGCGCTGCCGCTCGGCCCATGCGGCTTGATCCAGACATCGAAAGTCTTGTCGTTGGCCATCTCCTTGGGCGCGAACTTCTCGATCATGCCGGCGCCGCGGCCGTAGCCCTGGAACATCATGGCGGCCTTTTGGCCGTGGAGGTTCTGGAAGGTCTGCAGATAGCCATGACCCTCCCAGCCGGGCGGCGCGTATTTGACGAGCTCACGCCAGAACTCCAACGTCTCGATCATTCTCTTGTCTGTGAGCTGCGGCTTGTTTGCCTTGTCGAAGAGAGTGCCGCCGTTGGCCTTGATGAGCTCGCCCAGCATGATGTTGATGAACAGGTTGTCGCCCGGGACGGTGATGCCGTAGATGTCGATCTTGCCGTCGTTGTTGGTGTCCTGGGTGAGGGCCTTGGCGTTGGCCAGGAGGTCGGCCCAGGTCTTCGGCGGCTTGAGGTTGGCCTTGGCCGCCATGTCCTTGCGGTAGATCAGCAGCGAGGTACCGGCGGCGTGGACGAGCCCATACTGCTTGCCGTCGACATTGCAAACGCGCTTGACCTGATCCCAGATGTTGGCTTCGCCGATCGCCTTGACCACCTCATCGAGCGGGTTCAGCAGCCCCTTGGCCTGCAGCGCCGTGCACGTGATCGGCTGGCCGTGGGACAACTCGGGCGGAGCGCCGGCCGCCAGCGAGGCCATGATCTTGCCTTCGAGATCGCCCCAGGCCAGGCCCTCGGCCTCTATCTTGACACCGGGGTTCTTGGCCTCGAAGCGCCGGGCGATGTCGTTGAAGGCCTTGATGGTCTGCGGCTCGGTCTCGGTGTGCCAGACGCGCACGAGCTTATCCTGAGCCAGCGCATTTGCCGACAGGCCGGCGCCGGCGCAGCTGGCGAAACCGAGGGCCAGCGCGACACGAGCAATTCGTCGTGAGATGAGCATGTATTTCCTCCACCAGTTGCTGCCAGTGTTTTGAACCCGCGCCGAGAGTCCGGTTCGGCGAGTCTCGAACAGGCATCTACGCGCGGGACGCCCCCTCGTTGTCTTGCTGGTCAGATGTCCAACCACCTTAGGAAGTGCTCGCGACGCGGTCAACGAACGTGGGCCAAGCAGCGGCACCGAACCTGCTCAGCCGAGTTCACGCACCACCGCACGCAATACGGCAAGGTCGATGTCCCCGCCGCCGGCTCCTCGATCAGGCGCTGCGCCACGCCGCCCCGCGCAACGTGATCGCAGCGCTAGAACTCATGGCGCCTCTGCTGCGCGAGCTACGTTTTTCGATTCATGATATCATCTGCCAACAGACTTGGCGACATGATGGTCTCTTGGAATGGGATTTTAGTGATTTTTGATACGTACACGTTTTCACACAGCCAGGGTCAGACTCGGAAGTCGAAGACCTAGGCAGGGAACGTACGCTTTACCCCACAAAGCAGACCAACTCAGCTCTCGTTCGCAAGGTCCGAGAAGTGCCAAATCCACCCATCTCCTGTGGTGATCAACCGTCAGCGGCTCCCCGTCATCCAATTGCTACCACGAGAGCCGATGCAAATCAGACGTGCGGCACCGCCTTGGCGAAGCGCAACACGGTACGCTCGAGGTAGTTGCGCGCCCATCTCCTGCTTGGGGGGCCGCTGGTCCGGGTACCAGAGCGCGCCGAGGCCCCTTTATCCCGCAAGATTGCTGGTGCCAACCGTCCTGCTCGAATGCTAGGCAAATTCGCGCACCTCGAAAGAGCAGCCCAGCCGAAGAGTCGTTAGCGGCACTTTATCCCCGCCGCAGACCTGCTAGGCTTGGGGCGTGGTGGCGACCCATGCTGCCGATGCAAGGAAGGGCCCTGCTCGATGTTGAGAACTTTCTGTCGCCGCGTTGCTGCCGCTCAGCTGGCGGTGTTCCTGGCGCTGTTTGGCTCGCCTGCCGGGGCGCAACAACAATGGCCGGCCAAGCCGATCACGATCGTCAACGGGTTCCCCGCGGGTGCCGGCAACGACATCGTCTTGCGCATGTACCAGGAGGCACTGGAGAAGGACCTGGGGCAAGCGCTGGTGTTCGACTACAAGCCGGGGGCCGGCGGCAACGTCGCATCCGAATTCGTGTCGAAGGCGGCGCCGGACGGCTACACGCTGGTGATCGGGACGGCCGGCACCCACGGCATCAACGCCGCGCTGTACAAAAACCTCCCCTTCGACGTCGAGACCGACTTCACGCCCGTGGCGCCGCTGTGCGACGTGCCCAACGTGCTGGCCGTGAACCCCGATGTCCTCGACGCAAAGTCGGTCAAGGAGTTCATCGAGAAGGTGAAGGCGGCGCCCGGCAAGTTCAACTACGGCTCGACCGGCAACGGCGCCAGCACGCACCTGGGCTTCGCCCAGTTCAACGCTGTCGCCGGCCTGCAGATGGAGCATGTGCCCTACAAGGGCAGCCCGCAATCCATCCAGGCCATGGTGACGGGTGAGGTGTGCTGCAGCTTCGCCCAGCCGCAGACCGTGCTCGGCCAGTGGCGGGCGGGCAAGGTCCGGCTGCTGGGTGTCAGCACTAAAACGCGGCTCGGCATATTTCCCGATGTGCCGACGGTGGCCGAGGCAGCGTTGCCGGGATTCGAGAACGTCACTTGGTATGGTCTGATCGCGCCCAAGGGGCTTGACCAGAAGATCGCCGAGCGCATCAATGCCGCAGTGCGCAAGGCGCAGGAGAACCCCGCGCTGCGCGACAAGCTGACCGGCATTGGCACGACAGTGCGCAGCGAGTCGCTCGAGCAGTTCCGCGCCACGGTGAAGGCCGACCGGGCGAAGTGGGCCGAGATCGTCAAGGCCTCCGGCGCCAAGATCGATTGATCGGACGCGGGGCGGCCCAATGGTCGAAGAGCGGAAGCCTCGGCCAGTAGAACGGGCGGATCTCTGGTCCGGCCTGATGTTTGCGGGCATCGGCGCCGCCGCCCTTTGGGCGGGCGCCGACTACCCCCAGGGCGTGCCGAGTCGGATCGGGCCTGGCTACGTGCCGCGGCTGCTGGGCATGCTGCTCGCCGGCATCGGCATTTTTCTCATGGTTCGAGCGTGGTGGACCAGGGAGAGCATCGACGCGTCGGTCGCCTGGCGTCCCGTCCTGCTCATTCTGGCGGGGGTTGTTGCTTTTGCGCTCGTGTTCGATGCGAGCGGCCTCGCACCGGCCATTCTGGTATCGGTCGCGATCGCCAATTTCGCCGCGCCTGAGAACAAATGGACGACCGCGGTCGTGCTCGGCGCCATCCTCGCATTTTTCGCGTGGGCGCTGTTCGTCAAGGGCCTGGCGCTGCCGCTGCCGGTCTGGTTTAGGTGAGCGACCTCGTACAAAACCTGATCTTCGGCTTCGGCGTCGCCGTGACGCCGCAGAATCTGTTGTTCTGCCTCATCGGCGCACTGCTGGGCACGCTGGTCGGCGTACTGCCGGGCCTTGGGCCGGTAGCGACCATTGCCATGCTGCTGCCAATCACCTTCACGCTTCCGCCGGTCGCCGCGCTCATTATGCTGGCCGGGCTCTACTATGGCGCCCAGTACGGGGGCTCCACCACCGCTATCCTTGTCAACATCCCCGGCGAAAGCTCCTCCGTCGTCACCTGCATCGACGGGCACATGATGGCACGTAAGGGTCGCGCCGGATCGGCCCTCGCCATTGCCGCGCTCGGCTCCTTCTTCGCCGGTTGCGTGGCAACTGCCGTCGTTGCCCTGTTCTCGGGGCCGCTGGTCATCGTCGCCAGCAGCTTCCGGTCACCCGACTACTTCGGGCTGCTGGTGTTCGGCATGGTGGCGGCGGTGGTGCTGGCGCAAGGCTCCGTCGTGCGCTCGGTCGCCATGGTGGTGCTCGGGCTGTTCCTGGGGCTGATCGGCACTGACATCGCCTCGGGCCAGACGCGCTTCACGTTCGGCATATCTGCCCTGGCCGACGGCGTCGGCTTCGTGCCGGTGGCCATGGGGCTCTTTGGCATCGCCGAGGTGATCTCGAGCCTGGAGCGTGGCGGCGCCAAGCCCAAGGTCATCGAGAAGATCAGCCGGCTGTGGCCGACGCGGGAGGAGGCGAGGCAGGCGTGGCCGGCGGTGCTGCGCGGGACCGGCATCGGCTCGCTGCTTGGCGTGCTGCCAGGTGGCGGGGCGCTGATCAGCGCGTTCGCGGCCTACATGGTCGAGAAGAAGATCGCCAAGGACCCTTCGCGCTTCGGCCAGGGCGCGGTTGAGGGCGTCGCGGGACCGGAGTCCGCCAACAATGCCGGCGCGCAAACCTCGTTCATTCCTCTGCTTGCCATGGGCATCCCGCCGAATCCGGTGATGGCGCTGATGCTGGGCGCTATGACCATCCACGGCATCGTGCCGGGCCCCAAGGCGATGACGGAGCGGCCTGACCTCTTCTGGGGCATGATCGCCTCCATGTGGATCGGCAATCTGATGCTGATCATCATCAACCTGCCGCTGATCGGCATCTGGGTGAAGTTCCTGCAGATTCCCTACCGTTGGCTCTATTCCGTCATCCTCGTGTTCTGCTGCATTGGTGTCTACACAGTGAACAACACCACGACGGACGTGCTGATCATGGCCGCGTTCGGGCTGTTCGGCTATCTCCTGATCAAGATCCGCTGCGAGCCGGCGCCTTTGATCCTTGGCTTTATCCTCGGGCCGATGCTGGAGGAGAACTTCCGCCGCTCGCTCATCATCTCGCGCGGCAGCTGGTGGGTGTTTCTCGAGCGGCCGATCTGCGCGGGCTTTCTCGCATTGAGCCTGCTCTTCCTGATCGCCGTGCTGCTGCCCGGCATTCGCACGGGTCGGGAAAAAGCATTCCACGACGCCTGAGGCTGCTGATTCCTGGACCCGGCTTGTTCGTCTTCTGCATTCAGCCCAGGTGGTCGAGGCTGATTTGAAATTTCGGAAACGCGTCGCGGGACTTTGCCCCGGTCATCGGATGCAATAGGTTGGCTCCCAAGAACCAATGGGAGGGAACGATGCATTATTGTCGCCTGCTCTGCGCGCTTGCGGGTTTCGTGGGGTTGGCTGTAGGGCTGGCGCCGGCTACTGTTTCCGCACAGACCTTTACGAAACCGCTTAGGATCATCGTGCCGTTCGCGCCGGGCGGGACGAGCGACATTCTCGCGCGCCTAATCGGCCCGAAGCTTCAGGAGGCCGTCGGCCAGCCGGTGGTGGTGGAGAACAAGACGGGAGCGGGCGGGAATATCGGCGCCGACTTCGTGGCCAAGGCCGACAAAGATGGGCACACACTCCTGCTTATCGACGTCAGCACGCTCGCGATCTCGCCGAACCTTCTCCCCAACATGACGTACAATCCGACCAAGGACTTGGCCCCCATTGGTCTGATTTCGTTTGCGCCTTATGTACTTGCCGTACACCCCAGTGTCCCGGTAAAAACCGTGGCCGAGCTGGTGGCGCACGCGAAGGCCAACCCGGGCAAGGTGCCGTTCGGCAACGGCGGCATCGGTGTTGCCAACCACATCTCGGCCGTGCAGCTCGAAAGGACGTGGGGCGTTACGTTCAAGCACGTGCCTTACAGGGGCGGCGCCGATGCCATCAAAGGCACCGTCTCGGGCGAAAGCCAAGTCCTCCTTAACGGCGCGCAGGCAACCGCCTCGTTCGTCTCGCAAGGCCAATTGAAAGGTCTGGCCGTTTCTGGGGACAGGCGCGTGGAAAGCATCAAAGAGCTGCCGACCTTCAAGGAGCTCAATGTCACTCCGACCGACGTTGGCTCGTGGCAAGGGCTGCTCACCACCGGGGGCAGTCCGGCCCCGCTGCAGGAACGCCTCAACACCGAGCTCAACAAGATCCTCGCCATGCCCGATATTGCCAAGCGAATCCAGGACTTAGGCGGCGAGCTGAAGGTCGGTCCGGCTGCGGCCCTGGCGAAATGGATTGAGACCAACACGGCTAACTACGCGGCCATCATCAAGGAAGCCGGCATCAAGGTGCAGTGAGGAAAGCGGGGCTTGGCGTGCTGCACCGGATCGATGTCAAGGAGCTGGCGTTCGGGCTGTTTCTGATCGCGCTGGCGCTGGTGGCGTTTCTTTCCACCAGCGCCCTCAGTGTCGGCACGGCCGCCGACATGGGGCCGGGGTACGTGCCGCGTGTCCTGGCATGGGCCATCCTCGGCTTCGGCGCCGTTTTCTGCATCGCCAGCCTGCTCAAGGCGCCGCAGCCGTTTCCGGCGCTGGCCTGGCGGCCGCTGGTCGCGATCCTCGCCGCGATCGCGCTGTTTGCCCTGTTGTTCTCCACCCTTGGACTGATTGCCGCCTGCGTCGGTTGCGTGCTGGTGGCCGGCACTGCCACCGCGCCCGTGCGCTGGCGCCAGCTCGCCCTGTTTGGTCCGGTGCTGGCTGGCTTCTCGGCGCTGCTGTTCGTGAAGAGCTTGGGCTTGCCGTTCAAGCTCTGGCCCTCGGTCCTTGCGCCGTACATGCTGCAATTGTGGCCCTGGTGAGTGACCTCGGTGGAGCTGTTCGATAACTTGGCGCTCGGTCTTGCTACTGCGGCGAGCTGGCAGAACCTGCTGTTCTGCTTTGCCGGAGTGATGATCGGCACACTGGTCGGCGTGCTGCCTGGCATCTCGCCCCTCACCACGGTGGCGATGCTTTTGCCCTTCACGTTCGGCTTGGCTCCGGCGTCGGCCATGATCATGCTCGCCGGCATCTTCTACGGCGCGCAGTACGGCAGCTCGACGGCCGCCATCCTCGTCAATGTACCGGGTGAGACGTCCTCGATCGTCACCTGCATCGACGGCTACCAGATGGCGCGGCAGGGTCGCGCTGGCTCGGCGCTGGCAATAGCCGCCATCGCCTCGTTCTTCGCAGGCACGGTCGCGACGGTGGTGATCGCGCTGCTGAGCCTGCCGCTTGCCGCCCTGGCTCTCAAGTTCACGGCGGTCGAGACCGTAAGTCTTGTCATTCTCGGATTGCTCGGCGCAGTTGTGCTCGCGCACGGCTCGCCGGCCAAGGCGATCGCCATGATCGTCGTCGGCGTGCTCGTCGGCCTGGTCGGCGTTGATGTGAATTCGGGCGCCCCGCGCATGACGTTCGGCATCCCCGATATCAACGATGGCGTCAGCTTTGTGCCCATTGCCATCGGCCTGTTCGGAATCGCCGAGATGATCCGCAACCTCGAGCAGCCGCAGGATCGCGAATTCGCCGGGATGCGCATCTCCAACCTGATGCCGACGACCGCCGATCTCGCCGCAGCTTTCCCGGCGATGGTGCGCGGCACGGCTGTGGGATGCGTTCTTGGCGTCCTGCCGGGCGGTGGCGCCGCATTGCCGCCGTTCTCGGCGTATGCGCTGGAAAAGAAGATCGCCGCCGACCCGTCGCGCTTCGGCAAGGGCGCCATCGAAGGCGTCGCCTCGCCGGAGGCCGCCAACAACGCCGGCGCGCAGACAAGCTTCGTGCCGATGCTCACGCTCGGCCTGCCGACCAACCCGCTTATGGCCCTGATGATCGGCGCGCTCATGATCCAGGGCATCCAGCCAGGCCCCCAGGTGATGACCAAGCAGCCGGAGCTGTTCTGGGGTGTGATCGCGTCCATGTGGATTGGCAATCTGATGCTCATCATCATCAACCTGCCGTTGATTGGCATCTGGGTCTGGCTGTTGCGCGTGCCCTATAACCTCCTATTCCCGGCCATCATCGTGTTCTGCGCCATCGGCGCTTACAGCATCAACAACAGCCTGTTTGACCTGTGGCTGATGTTGGGTTTTGGCCTGCTCGGCTACTTTTTCCTGAAGATCGGCGTCGAGCCGGCGCCGTTCGTGCTGGGCTTTATCCTCGGGCCGATGCTGGAGGAAAACTTCCGACGCGCCATGCTGATCGCCTCAGGCGACATCATGGTCTTTGTTCAGCGCCCCATCAGCGCGGTCCTGCTTGCGTGCTCTGCGCTCCTGCTCGCAGCCCTTCTGTTCCCCGGGATTCGCCGCAAACGCGAAATACTGCAGGACTGATGGCCGAGCCCGAGACGGGCAGGCACGGCATCCGCCATACCTCGGTGGCAGCGCGGATCTAGCCTCCGTCGCATGGAAGCGATTCTAGCTCATGGTGAACCTGCAATCTCGGTGCGCTTTACGCCGCGCAGCGCCCTGAAACGATGCAGCCGTGACCTGTGCGTTGCATCAACGTTCCGTGCGCAACAGCCAAGGTCGCCACACCCCTGCCTGCCTTTATCATCGGCTCCGGGCGCAGAGCGTCAGGCGCCATTCGCGTTAGACCGCGCGAGAGGCGGATGCCGCGCATCGCCCCGCCGGTTTTGCGGGCGCACCTACATAATAAGCGCGTCCGGCTGCTCACATTTCACGTTCAGGGCAGCGATCAGTGCGTCTTCGCCATCGACCACGAGGTGATGCACCTTGCCCCTTTAACTTCAACCCGACGGTGAATCGCATGCCCACGGCTCGCTGATCCTTGCTTCTCGCCTTGGCGTTGACCGGCCTCCCCCGCTGTGCCTCCGTACTGGTCGGCCGCCCCACGGCAATCGGATCGCTCGCGGGGAAGGTCATCTCGATCGCTTGATCGAGCTTCTGCTCGCGCTCCTTGCGATCACTTTTCTTACCGCGCGCGTTCATTCGGCGCCCCTCGGCGGTCAGGCGGTCGCTTGATCCACGAGCCGATCAATCTTCGCGGCCATGATGAAATCGTTCTCGTGCAGACCTTTGATCTTTTTCGTCTGCAGGGACACCTTCGCATAGGCCCATCCGAAGCAGATGTCGGGGTGATGCCCTTCGGCCTCGGCGAGCTCGCCGACTTTTTGCACGAAGCTGAGCGACTCGCCAAAGTTCTTGAATCGGAAAGTGTGCTCGATCTGGCGGGCCTCATCGCGCACTTCCCACTTCGGGACCTGTTTGTGAAAGCGCTCGGCCTCTTCCGGCGTCAGTGGGGGGACGCCGCCCTTGCAGGGCGCACATGTTTTTTCAATCAGGGCTCCATCCATCTGGGTTCTTCTTCGCGCATCCTTTGAGGACTTCAGTCCCCAGAACAACGAAGCAAAACGATGCTTCGTTCAGCCCGGCGCCATTCCTTTGTCGGCAAGTTCCTTAATCGCCTTCTCGCTCTTGGAGAGATCCGACAGCCCCATCCCGCGCAGTACATGCGGCGCCTTGGTGAACTGGACGTTCTCGTAGCCCACGATCTCGATGCGGTTGCCCCACGGATCGAGAAAATCCAGAAAGCGCCCGGGCAGCGGCTCGATCCCCGCCTCGCCCAGGGCCTGGCGCACCGCCTCCTTATCATCGACGACCAACCCGAAATGCCGCCCATCATCCGCGGCCTGCCGGCGGCCCTTCTGCAGCGCGAGGAATTGATCGCCAAGATCGATGAAAGCCGAGTCCTCGCTCTTGCCGCGCAGCTTGAAGTCGAAGAGACGCCCATAGAACGCCAGCGCCTCTTCGATGTCGCCGACCTCAAGAGCGATGTGATTGAATCCGACGGCGCGCGCCTTTTTTGCATTGGGCATGGGAACTCTCCGTTTCAGCTTCATGTGGTGCCGGGCCCGCTCATGTGCAATCAGCCGATAGGTATCAATCTCTGCACCCCGCCATGCGCCGCATGGCCAACTCGCTCAGGCTCAACCTCCGGAAGGGCCTCTGATGTTGAACGCCGCTCTCGCCCAAGGCAGGTCGATGATCGTGATGGCCATGATGACGGCGCCGACGCCCCAGGCCACGGCCATCCACACGCCACCAAACAGGAACCATAGTAGGTTGAGCAATAGTGCCATCGGTGTCATGCAACCCTCGCCTTCGGCTGCAGTTTCATCCCGGTCGGATTCAGTCTAATCCCCGTAGTAACGTTCGACGGCCTCCAGCATGATCCATCGCCGTGGCTTTCTTCTCGCTACCGGTGCCGTCGTCCTCGGCAAGACACCCGGAGCGGCATTTGGTCAAGGACAAACGCTCATGAACCACATTGTGCTTCTCGGCGACTCTATTTTTGACAATGCCGCCTATGTCGCCAGCGGGCCGGACGTGGTGCGCCAGCTTCGCGAGATCCTGCCCGCCGGGTGGCGCGCCACCTTGAACGCGCTCGATGGCGCTGTGGTCGCAGACGTACCCCAGCAGCTCAAAGAGCTTCCGCGCGATGCCACGCATCTTGTCCTGAGCATCGGCGGCAACGATGCCCTTGGCGATGCAGACTTGCTCGAACGCAAGGTGGCTTCAATGGCTGAGGCCCTGGAGCTGATCACGCAGGTGCGCGAGCGGTTTCGTTCCGCCTATGCCCGGATGCTCGATCGGGTCTTGCAATCAAAGCTGCCGTTAGCCGTGTGCACGATCTATGAGCCGCGCTTTCCCGAGCCGGCTATGCGCCGCGTCGCTGCGACCGCCCTTACCGCGCTCAACGATGCAATCACGCGCGAAGCTTTCGCCCGCAAGGTCGATTGCATCGATCTTCGTATCATTTGCGACGATGATCGCGACTTCGCCAACCCCATCGAACCCTCCGTCCAGGGCGGCGCAAAGATCGCACGCGCCATTCTGGGCTTCACTGCTCTCCCGCCAGAGCGCTTGCCGCGCGTGATCACGCGCTAGCCGGGCAACGTCGGCAAGGCCATGGCCAAATGTGCCTCATCCTTGGGCAGGCCAGGGACCCAAGCTAGACTTGCCGCATGAGACACCCGAAGCGCACTCTCGCAATATTTGGGGATCAGCTATGGCTCAAGCATCCGCTGCCACCCAGGTCGCACCGCGCCTTGATATCGACCCCTTCTCTGTAGCGTTCCTCACTGACCCGTATCCCGACCACGCCCGGATGCGGGAGGCAGGCCCGGTCGTTTACCTCACGCGCTATGGGATCTATGCGATGGCGCGCCATGCGGAGGTCTCTGCCGCCCTCACCGATTGGCAGACCTATTCCTCAGCGCGCGGCGTCGGCCTTCAGGATTTCGCCAAGGAAACGCCCTGGCGGCCCAAGAGCATCGTCCTCGAAACCGATCCCCCACTTCACGATCGCACACGCAAAGTATTGCAGCGCGTGATGTCGCCCACGGCCATGCGACGCCTGCGAGAAGACTTCAAGCGGAAAGCGCTCGCGCTAGTAGCCAGGCTTCTGAAGAAGGGCGATATTGAAGCGGTTCGCGATCTGGCGGAGGCGTTTCCGCTCGAAGTGTTTCCCGATGCTGTCGGGCTCACCCCGGCGGGCCGCGAGAACCTCCTTCCCTACTCGACTATGGTCTTCAACTCGTTTGGTCCTCGCAACCAGATCTTCCAATCTTCGACCGAGACCGCTGAGCCGGTGTTGGCCTGGATCCATGCCCAATGCGCCCGTGGGGCATGCGCCGACGTGGGATTCGCTGCCGACATCTGGGCGGCGCACGATGCCGGTGAAGTCACCGCCGAAGAAGCACCCATCCTTGTCCGCTCACTGTTGACGGCAGGGCTCGATACGACGGTCAATGGGTTCGCCAATGCAATTCTCGCGTTCGCCACGCACCCCGAGCAGTGGCAGCGCGTGCGTGCCGATCGCTCGCTCATCAAACCCGCATTCGATGAGGTCTTGAGGTGGGAATCGCCCGTGCAGACCTTCTTCCGCACGACCACCCGCGCCGTTGAGGTTGGATCGGTTGAAGTGCCAGAGGGCGATAAGGTGCTTTTGTTTCTCGGTGCTGCCAATCGCGATCCACGAAAGTGGCGGGAGCCAGAAAACTTTGATGTGACACGCCGACCGCTGGGTCACGTCGGACTCGGTGCGGGTATTCACGTTTGCGTCGGTCAGCTTGTTGCGCGGCTCGAAGCCGAGGTCATGTTCGAAGCACTCGCGAATCACGTGGCGGCGTTCGAGCTGACGGGCCTACCGGAGCGCAAACCGAATAACACGCTGCGGTCGCTATCGCGGCTCAACATTCATCTGGTAGCCGCAGCACCGCAAATGCCCTGAAAGACTCCCGCGAGGCTAGGGAACCAGGCCAGTGATTGTCTTCGAGTGGATTGTCGCCATCCTGCTTGGCGCTGTGCTTCTTTCGCAGCTCGCCAAGCGCATTGGTGCACCCTATCCAGCTCTGCTGGCTCTTGGCGGGGCCTTGTTGGCGTTCATTCCCGGTGCGCCGCGCATCGTCCTCGAACCAGAATTGGCCCTGGCACTCTTCCTCGCGCCCGTCTTGCTTGATGCCGCCTACGATACGTCGCCCCGCGACCTTAAGGACAACTGGCTGCCTGTGAGCTGCCTGGTGTTGGTCGCGGTTGGCCTTACCACGGCTGCGGTTGCGGCAGTGGCACACGCGCTCACGGGAATGCCATGGGCGGTCGCGATCGCGCTTGGCGCCATCGTCGCTCCGCCTGACGCCGCGGCGGCGACGGCAGTACTTCGCCAAGTCCGCCTTCCCCATCGCATCCTGAAAATCCTGGAAGGTGAGAGCCTGCTCAATGACGCCAGCGCGCTCCTGATCTATCGCGGTGCGGTGATCGCGGCGTCCACCGCGACCTTCTCCCTCGCGAGCGCCGCACCGACCTTTGCGATAAGTGTCATCGGCAGCCTGATCCTTGGCCCGATCTTGGCGCACTTGTCCTTGCGCGTCCTCGACGCCCTGCGGCGAAACGGCGACACACCAACCAACATCATCGTGCAATTCATCACGACCTTCGGCGTCTGGCTGCTCGCGGACCGCCTAGGTCTTTCTGGCGTGTTGACCATCGTCAGCTATGCCATCACCGTCGCCCGCCAGGCGCCAGCATCGACCCCGGCGCGCCTGCGTGTGCCGTCCTATGCCGTTTGGGAGACGACGGTTTTCGTCCTCAACGTGCTCGCGTTTGTGCTCATCGGTCTCCAGATCGGTCCGATTGTTGAGAATCTCAAGCCCGAGCAGCAGGTCGCCTATCTCGGTATCGCGGCCGCAGTTCTCCTCACGGTCATTCTCGTCCGCATTGCGTGGGTGATGAGTTACAACGCGGCCGCACGCTGGCACATCCGCCGGTTCGGCTTTCATCCTGCGCGCCCCATGATGGCGCCCACCGTCAAAGGCGGCATCATCATTTCGTGGTGCGGCATGCGCGGGATCGTGACGCTGGCGACCGCCCTGGCCTTGCCCAACGGCGAAGGCGCCGCGCTGTTTCCCTTCCGCGATCTCATCGTCTTCACAGCCTTCTCCGTCGTGTTCGGAACTCTGGTTATCCAAGGCCTGACGCTGCGGCCGTTGCTGAATAGACTCGACCTGCGCGATGATGATCCTGTTGGACGCGAAGTGGATCACGCCCGCAGGGTCGCCTACTCGGCAGCCATTGCCGCGCTGGAAGGAAACACCTCGCCTTTGGCCGAGGCCCTTCGCCTTCAGTTCCAAACTTCACTCTTGCAAACGAATAACGGCATTTCACCAGAAGAAGGGTCGAGCTTGCCTTCCGATGGATTGCACGCGCGTGTTGTCGGCGCCGCTCGGCATGCTCTGCTCGCGATGCGCGCGAGTGGTGAAATCGGCGACGACGCCTTTCATCGGCTGGAGGAAGAGCTTGATCGGATCGAACTCAGTGCTACCTGAGAGCACTTAACCCATCCATACGCCGGGCTCCGCGGAGACCTCAACCGTCCGGTGGCATCATGGCCAGCTTGAACTTCAGATCACCACCGCACGCCCTGCAAACAATACCCGGCAAGATTTCAGGGACCACGTAATCCGGTCCGGCCGAAGCGATGAGATCGTCGACCTTGAACGCATAGAAATGTCCGCAGCCTTATGTCTGACAGTAGCCCTCCAGCACCAGGTTTCGCTGCTTGATGGCGCCGAGCGTCCAGACTGTTCGCCCGTCAGACCTGCCATCCCCATCTGAGCTCATATCCGACCCCGGTGCTTCCTCTGGCGCTAGCCCAAACTTCCCGCAACGCTGACCGCCGCGATCATGCGATCGAACTTCTCCTGCGTAAGCAGCGACGTTTCCAACGCGCTCGCGTTGTTGATCGCAAGCAGCCTACCCCGCACGGCCTGCCTGGTGTGAAGATCATCTATCACGATCGAGCGCATGCCTGTGCGTAAGGAGAACGAGAGGTTCCCGCACGAGGTCCGCGGGCGCGCTCAGGAACTGCGCCTCCCGCGCGCCATCAATCGCCTGCTGGTCGCACGACAGCATCGGCGCCATCGTCCGCATCGCCTATCTCCCTCCGAGCGCGGAATCACCGGGCGCGATCTGCGAGAGCCCTTCCTGCACCACCGACGCGACGAGCGCGCCGTCGCGGGTGAACACGCTGCCGCGCGCAATCGCACGGCCGCCCGCGCTGGACGCTACGTGCTGCGAGTAGAGCAGCCATTCGTCGATGCGGAACGGTCGATGAAACCACATGCCGTGGCTGAGGCTCGCCTGCTGCGCTTTCGGGCTGATCCACGACACGCCGTGCGGATAAAACGC
>Ga0111538_10005606_pt1 | contig 17134 bp, 16 predicted proteins | sample SoiMethybrSBSTD1_FD_79669 | JGI IMG/M metagenome (GOLD analysis project Ga0111538, IMG submission 79669) | Bulk soil microbial communities from a Populus tree surrounding site in Tennessee, USA - Soil MetaG P. TD hybrid SBSTD1 (version 2)... | ecosystem: Environmental > Terrestrial > Soil >...
CAACAGGGCCAGGGCCGACAAGGTCAACAGGGTCAGGGCCAACAAGGTCAGCAAGGCCAGGGTCAGGGTCAGCAGGCAGGACAACAGGGTCAGCAGGGCCAGGGCCAAGGTCAGGGTCGTCAAGGCCAGGGTCAAGGACAAGGTCAGGGCCAGGGCCAGGGTCAGCAGCCGGGTCAGGGGCAAGGTCAGGGTCAGAACGCGCAGAACGGTCAGGGCGGCAACCTGAACGGCGGCAATCGCAACGGGTTTGGCGGCGGCGACGGCACCAACTGGGGCGGCGGCTGGAACTGGAACGGGATCTGGACCGACGATCTGCAGCGACAGTTCGGACGCACCGCGCAGGAATGGCAGAACGATCTGCGCAACCTGCAACGCGATCTGAATGTCGCGGGTCTCAATCCGCGCGACTACCAGGACATGCAGCGGCTGATCGATCAGCTCGCCAGCCGGCAGGCGTACACCGACCCGGCCAGCCTTGCGACGCTTCTGGCCGCTGCGGCCGAGAAGGTAAAGCAGGCGGAGTTCGATATCCGCAAGAAAGCCGAGACCAACGACCAGAAACTCGCGCTGTCGGCCACAGACGAAGCGCCGGCGAACAAGAGGTCGGAGATCGAGGAGTACTACCGGGCCATCGCCAAAAAATAACTGCTAGAGACCGTAGATCTGAGATTGTAGATTTCAGATTGCAGACTTCAGATTGGCTCTCAGCCACTTTGAAGTCTGCAGTCTGACTCCCTTCCCCGCCTCACAACTGAGAACTGCGAACCAAGAACGGAGAACCCCTTCACTCTGCACTCTGCAATCTGCCCTCTGAAGTCTCAGTTCCTTGAGCATAACCAGCACCCTCGTTGATCGCGCCGAGATTCAGTTCCGCGAAGCCGCCGAGAGCCTCCGCCCCTTCGTCGGCTGTTTCTGGACCATCACAGCTCAGCCCGACGCCACGATCCGCGTCGTCCCCGATGGCAGCACGTCGATTTCGCTCCAGCTGGAACCGGGCCGGGCGTCGCAATGGGAGCTGCGCGGTCCGCTGGTGACGCACGATGAACGGCGATTCGCTGCGCCGGCAACGATGGTGGGCGTGCGGCTGCGCCCTGGCGTGGCGTTCCTGCTGACTGGGACGTCGGCCCACACGATGGTCGGACGTCGCGTCGCGCTCGACGATGATCCAGCGTTTGCGGCGCTGGTCGCACAGTCGGCACCGCGGACGCCTGCCGAGCACATCGACGCGCTCGAGCGGTTTCTCGTCGATCGTCTCGCGAGCGCTTGCGTTCACCCGGTTGTGGCCAAGGCTCTCCAGGAGATCGAGCGAGAGGGTGGATTCCTCCGGATTGCCGAGCTCGCCGATCGCTGCGGCGTCAGCCCTCGCCAGCTGAATCGGCTGATGCGCGTCTGGGTTGGCTACGGCGCGAAGTATCTCGCCCGCATCGCCCGGTTTCAGACGACGTTGACCGTGATTGACCACTCCCCCACGCTCCCCTCGGCCGAGCTGGCGGCCGAGACCGGCTTCTTCGACCAGGCGCATCTCACGCTGGATGTCGGGAGATTTGCCGGCGCGACGCCGCGGACGCTCGCCTCCACCAGCGTGGCCGATTTTTCCAAGACCCGCTGCGACGATCTTCTCTAGGATCCCGCTTCAGAACACCGTACGTAGCGTGCGGCCTTAGAGCATCGTGCTTTTTTCACGATGCCACGAAGCACACGAAGTCATTGGAGATCAGCATGGCGCGGGCAATTCTCGGTGTGGTGGCGGGGCTACTCGCGTGGGTGGCGATCGTGGCGGTTGCCGGCGTGGTGATGCGCGGCGCGTGGGCTGATTACGCCGCGGTGGCCGATGCGATGACGTTTACGCTGCCGATGATGGCCGCACGGCTCGCAATTGGCGCGCTCGCGACCGTGGCTGCCGGCTGGCTGGCGGCCACCATTGCCGAGCGATCGGCGATCGCCCGGCTGGCGCCCGGGCTGATTCTTCTCCTTCTGTTCATCCCGCAGCATTACCTGTTGTGGGACAAGTTTCCGATCTGGTATCACCTGACGTTTCTCGGTTCGCTGGTGCCGCTGACCTGGCTTGGCGGGCAGTTGGCGATAAGACGCGCATAGGTCTCTCCTCGGCTAATCCATTCCACGGGTCGCACCGATCGCCCGCGTGCGGTATCGTCACGCATGGTCGTCACACACACTCATCAGCTGCAGACCTCTGGCCAAGGCGACACGCTGGACGTGACGACAGCGGTCGCCGACGCCCTCACTCGTTCGACGCTCACCGCCGGCATCGTGACCATCGCCGTGATCGGTTCCACTGCCGGCATGTCGACGATCGAGTTCGAGCCCGGCGCGGTTTCCGATCTGAATCGCACCTTCGAGACGCTTGCACCGCGGCGCGGCGAGTACCGTCATCACCTCAAGTGGGGCGACGACAACGGATCGAGTCACGTCCGCGCAGCGCTCGTGGGGCCGTCCATCACCATTCCATTCGTTGACGGCGAGCTGTGTCTTGGCACGTGGCAACAGATCGTGCTGCTCGAGTTCGACACCCAGGCGCGGCGGCGTGAGCTGGTGATGCAGATGGTTGGCGAGTGATCTCGTGTCGGCGAATTCACCTACAATGATGAGGGAGTCGGGGCGTAGCGCAGCCTGGTAGCGCACCTGCCTTGGGCGCAGGGGGTCGCTGGTTCGAATCCAGTCGCCCCGACCAGTTCTATCGGGGCGGACCCTGAGCGCCAGTCGAAGGGTCGCCCCGACCACTCTTCGATTTCGGGGGTAACAGGTCGCGCGCGCACGACAGAAGGCATGCATACTGTCATCCCATCAGCAGCCCACTGAATCAGGGCTTGAGTGTGTGCATCTTCCCGAGCTCCGGCTCGGTGCCGGTTATCCAGCCCTTCATGAGTTCATACAGGACCACCGACTCGGCTGAATCTTCTGCCGATCGGGTGAGATCGTCGCCAGGCCGGACACCGAGATCCATTCGCGCGTCCGATCCGTAGTAGTACGACAGGTTGATGTGCGGGTCAGCCGCGAGGCTGCGAAATGTGCCGGTGCCCTCCGCGGTCACGAACCACAGACCGGCTCCTGCCGTACGCCTCTGATTCGCCATCGCGCGGGACTAGAGATGCCCGTCGGGCCGACGCGTCGTCATCATCGCAATACGAATGTCTTCAACCATTTCGTAGAAGGTGTCGAGTCGTAGAAGGTGTCGAGTTCGGTCGTCATGCGTCCCTCCGGCTGGAATAGCGAGACGCGACCAGACCCGTCTCAATACTGGTATTCAAGTGCTCCGTTGACGCGCGAACTCTTTAGACGAGCTTCCGAAAGCGACAGCGTGGGGTGGCTCGTCGAGGAAGGCGATCAGGCTGTCGTAACCACGATGGCGCAGCATGTCGAGGCGCCGCCGCGGCGGTACCCATGGGGAAGGCCGGAGTCGAAGTGCATCGAGTCGCCGGACTCGAGCGCGTGCTCCTGGCCGTCGATGTGAACGTTCAACCTGCCCTTGAGCGTGTAGATGAACTCCACGCCCGCGTGCGTGTGTAACCGAACGTTGTCGCGCGCCACGGGAAGGAACTCGGCGTAGTACGAATTGAACCGCCGCTCGGTCGCGGGGTAGTCCAGCGACTCGAAGCGATACGATATGTCCTTCCCATCTAGACGCTCTGGCAGCTGAACGCGCGCCGCCTTGCGGACCACCGCCACGAGCGGCTTCTCGCGCGCGCCCGCGAAGAAATAGTCGAGGCCGACGCTGAAAACGAGCGCGATCCGCAGCAGCGTCGGCAGCGTCGGGAACAGGCGCCCCCTTTCGAGCTTCGATAGCAACGCCGGCGACAATCCGGTGTGCTGCCCCAGCTCGACGAGCCCCATCTTCTTCTTCAGGCGTAAGGCGCGAATCTTCGCGCCGATCGCATAGTCGCTGAGCCCTTCTTCGAGCGTTGCCGACAGCATTTCGCCTCCAGTTGTCGTGACAGTCACATTCCGCGCGGTTCTTGTCGTCGCACTCACATGACTTTGCGGTCGAGCTGTGATTTTACTTTAAATCAAACTAATGTGCACTACAGTCAATCTATACATTGCGCTGGCGAGGTGCCGGACGCAGCACAGGAGGAAGAGTCATGAAGAAGATCGACGTCATCGCCGCGGTCCTCGTCGTCGTCGGAGCGCTCAACTGGGGGCTGATTGCCGTTGCCCGGTTCGACCTCGTCGCCGCCCTGTCCGCGATGCAGTTCGGTGAGGTCTCGGCGGCCAGCGCATTTGTCTACGGACTGGTCGGTCTGGCCGGGCTGTATCAGGCAGCGTCGTGGAAGCGCGTGCAGAGCCGCTGGGCGCAGCCCGCGGCGATCACGACTCGTTCGTTCGTCAACCCGCAACCCGAGCACGGAGTAGAAACAATGAAGAAGAAGACGATGATTGCAGGAATCGTGGCCGCGATGGCCCTCACCGGCGCGACCGCCAACATGGGTGCTGCCACCGCTGACCAGGACATCGTTGATACTGCGGTCGCGGCTGGGTCGTTCAAGACACTCGTGAAGGCGCTCCAGGCCGCCGACCTCGCCGAGACGCTGAAGGGAGCCGGCCCCTTCACGGTGTTTGCGCCGACCGACGAGGCGTTCGCGAAGCTGCCCGCAGGAACGCTCGAGGCGCTGCTGAAGCCCGAGAACAGGCCGGAGCTGCAGCGCATCCTCAAATCTCATGTCGTCGCCGGGAAAGTGATGGCGGCCGACGTGGTCAAAATTAGCTCGGCGAAGGCGGTCAGCGGGGGCACGCTGACAATCGCATCCGGCGATGCCGGCTTGACCGTTGACGGCGCGAAGGTCGTGAAGACCGACATCGCCGCGACCAACGGCGTCATCCACGTGATCGACGCCGTCATCCTGCCGAGGGGCGAATAGGTCGGGGCATGGACGCACCAGTCCTCCTCACCGGCGCGACGGGATACATCGGCGGCCGTCTTCTTCGACATTTCGAAGGGGCCGGCCGTCCGGTGCGGTGCCTTGCGCGGAATCCTGAACGCGTCCAGGCAACCCGATCAACGACGGAGGTCGTCCAGGGCGATTGCCTCGATGAGAAGTCGCTGGACCTCGCTCTCGCTGGCGTGGACTCGGCTTACTACCTGGTGCACTCCATGTCGGTCGGCGCCGATTTCGCGGAGGTGGATCGTCATGCGGCTGCAAACTTCGGCCGCGCGGCGGCTCGTGCTGGCGTCAGGCGCATCATCTATCTGGGGGGCCTGGCAGATCAGGCGGGTTCGCTCTCCAACCATCTCCAGAGTCGAGCCGAAACCGGATCCGTCCTGCTCGCCAGTGGAGTTCCGGTCATCGAGTTCAGAGCATCGATCGTGGTGGGGGCCGGAAGTCTGTCGTTCCAGATGATCGAGGCGCTGGTCGAGCGCCTGCCCGTCATGGTATGCCCGCGATGGGTCGCGACGTTGACACAGCCGATGGCTGTTGACGACGTGGTGGCGTACCTATCGGCGGCCCTGGAACTGCCTGACACCGGCAGTGAAGTGTTCGAGATCGGGGGTCCGGACGTCGTCTCGTACGGCGACATCATGCGGGAATACGCGCAGCTCCGCGGGCTGCGCCGCTGGCTGCTGCCGGTGCCGTTGTTGACGCCGCACCTGTCCGGTCTCTGGCTCGCACTGGTGACACCGGCGCAGGCCCGTGTCGGTCGCGCGCTGGTGGAAGGGTTGAAGAACCCGACAGTGGTGAGGTCGTCAGCGGCATTCGACGCGTTCCAGATCGAACCGACGCCGTTGCGCGTGGCGCTGGCGAAGGCAATAGAGGGCGGCGCTCGGCTACGTCAGAAGGTCGACACGCGGACCACTGTTCTGGACGCGCCCCCTTCGCAGGTCTTTGCTCCGATCAGGCAGATTGGCGGAACCAACGGCTGGTACTTCGGGAACTCCCTCTGGCGAGCGCGAGGCTGGCTGGACCTCGGTTTCGGAGGCGTGGGCATGGGGCGTGGCCGTCGCGATCCCGAGAACTGCGGGCTGACAGATGTCATCGACGGCTGGACCGTTGAGGCGTACGAACCAGATCGACGACTGCGGCTCAGGGCCGATCTGAAGTTGCCCGGCAGCGGTTGGCTGGAGTTCCAGGTCACGCCACTCGACGACGGCGGACGATCGCTCATCCGCCAGACGGCAACGTTCGACCCTCGAGGCCTGCTGGGCCGCGCGTACTGGTACGTCCTCCTTCCGGTGCACGAGTGGATGTTCAGCGGCCTCCTGCATGAGGTCGCGCGTCGCGCCAAGCTAGGCAGAATCGAGCCCAACGGCGACAGCAGCCGGTGGCCTTCAACTGGCTGCGCGATCGAAAAGGTGTGATACGCCATCGCCACGCCGCACCGGCAGACCAACGTGCTGCAGCACATGCTCGGCTACTTCAAGCAGGCGCTCGACCGCGAGAATCGGGCCGAACTGCTCGCTCTCATCCAGGACTACGCCGGCGGACGTGTGCCGCTGCTGGTGCCGCTCACGCTGTTCGCCCATCACATCCGGCGCTGCGGGGTGCCGTATCTGGCCGACCAGGTCTATCTGCAGCCGCATCCGGTCGAGCTGATGTTGCGGAACCACGTGTGACGGCGATGAGAAAGAAAGTCATCATCACCGATCGAATGCAGCGCCGCTACGTCTACTGGCGTACCGAGCCGGTCGGCCGGAACTTCGCGCCGGGGTTCATGCCGGATCTGACGCCGAAAGAGATGCTCCAGCTCGGCATCTTCGGCGGGAAGTACATGACGGATTGCCAGGAGGAATTTCCACGGAGCTGGTTCGCCCGCGCCAGGCTGTGCGCCGAGCGGCATGACGCGCGGCTGAATTGCTTCGGTGTGAACGCCTCGCAGTCGCTCGCCGTCTGGCGTGCCAGCGGATGGATCCACAAGCAGGATCCACGTGGGTGGTTCCAGTGGTATTGCCGCTACTACATGGGCCGCAGAACCGCCGACGACGCCCGGCAGATTCGACGCTGGCGGGCAATCGCGCGGCACGTGGCGGCGATTCGGAAGCACTGCGAACCGGGCGATCTCGAATGTCGGAGGCGCCAGCGGCAGGCCGTCTTTCACTGGGCATACGACAGCCGAGAGATATAGTGCATCGATTAATACCGAAACATCTCTTCACGCAATCGATGGTCGATTCCGGTCACATGGGTGACAAAATCGATCCGTGGCCCTCCCAATCAATTCGATAGAAACCACGCGCCTCCTGCTGCGCGTGCCCGAGCTGGCGGATACGAAGGCCCTCATGGGCATCATGTGGGATCCAGAAGTGGTGGAGCAGAAGCAGGTCACACTGCGCGAACCGCCTGGCGGTCTCGATCTGGCGTTGAGGAACACCAGTGAGATGCTCCGCCAGTGGGAGCGGCGCGGATATGGTCAGTGGTCGGTCATCGAAAAAGCGACGGGAGACGTGATCGGCGTGGTTGGGTTCTACCATCCGCAAGGACCATGGCCCGGCGTCGATCTCGGCTGGGTGATTCACCGCTCGCGATGGGGCCACGGCTTGGCGACTGAAGCGGCGACCGCCGCGGTTGCCTGGGCATGGGAACACACCGGGATCGACTACATCGTTAGCCTGATAGCACCCGATGATCGTCGCTCGATTCGGATTGCCACGAAGATCGGCGAGCGGCTCGAGCGAGCCGACGTGGACCCCGTGCATGGCGAACCCGTGCACGTCTACGCGATCAGCCGTCATGAGACTTAGGTGTCGTGAGACTTCAGAGTTCAGAGTGCAGATTTCAGATTCAAGGCTATCCTGAAGCCGGCGCGCGGAGGACCTGCCGGATCGCGCCCAAGTGGAAGGCCGTGTGGACGAGGATCGCGAGCGCGCCCGAGACTTGACCTTCTCCCTCCCACGTATCGAAGCCCTTGGTGAGCGTGACGATCCGCGCATAGGTCTCGCGAAGGCGTGACCTGATGCCATCCCATTCCGCCGGTGACACGACGCGGGTCGTCCGCCAGATCTCGTTCCAGTCCACCTTGCCCGGCGTCTTCCCCTGCAGCACTTCCTCGAGCACGGTCAGATAGAACTCGACGTGCCTGGCGTGTGCGGCGACGCTCGCAGCCGTCGCTGAGACGGACCGCGACGCGTCGGCCGCCGAGACCGTGGCGAGTGTCTCGAACAGCGACGTGCCTTTGTCGAGGTAGTTGCCCTGGACGTGCTCGAACGTCTCGTCGAGCAGTTCGAAGAATGCGGTGGCAAACGTGTCCGATTTCATCGCGGCTACTCCCTGTTCCGCTGCGCCGAGCCTCTAGCGCAGGGATCTCGACAAGGCGGACTGACGGCGAAACGCGTCGATTTCGGCCTGTTTCAGAGGAAATCGCTCTTCAACCGACCAGGCCAGATTCGACGTTCCAAAATACCGTTCTGGCTATCTCCGACTGACGGCCGGCCGTAAAAGAACCGACAAATCAACGTTGACAGCCGAACGTACCCTGCTAGTATCTGCCGAAGTCACGCACATTTCCGGCGGTTATCGACGCGTAATCAGTGGCGGCAAATCGAAGAGGAGCCTATGACGATCACCTCGAGGTTAGCGCGACGCCTGTTGCTTCCAGCGTGTCTCCTAGGGCTCACTGCCGCGGCCGCATCGGCCCAAACCGGCATAGCCGGCGTCGTCAAAGACTCGAGCGGTGCCGTGCTTCCCGGTGTAACAGTTGAAGCCGCAAGCCCCGCGCTCATCGAAAAGGTCCGCGTCGCCGTCACCGACGGCGCCGGTCAATACAAGATCATCAACCTATCATCGGGCACCTACACGGTGACCTTCACCCTGCCGAGCTTCAGCGTGACTGTTCGCGAAGGGATCGTGCTGACGGATGGGTTTACGGCTCCGGTGAATGCGGAACTGAAGATTGGCGCGCTCTCGGATCAGATTACGGTGCAGGCCACGGCGCCAATCGTTGACGTGCAGAGTCTTCACCAGTCAACCGTCATGACCCGCGAGGTCATGGATGCGATTCCAACCGGCAAGAATATCCAGGCCGTCGGCATCCTGATCCCCGGCACGGCGCTGCAGCTCGGTGGCGGCGCCGCCCTCTCGCGTGACGTCGGCGGGTCGGGCAACATGCAGCAGTCACCGCTCACTTACCACGGATCGACGAACTCCGTGACCGCGGTCGACGGGTTGCGCATGAACGACTTCGAAGTCTCGGGCCAGTATTCCGACCTGTTCAACGATGGCAGCTTTCAGGAAGTGAGCTACACCACCGGCGCGGACTCGGCAGAAATGGGCCAGGGCGGTCTGCGCATCAACATGGTTCCCAAAGAAGGCGGCAACACGTTCAGAGGCAGCATCCCGGCGAACTGGGCGGGTAAGGGCTTTGTCGCGGACAACTGCAAAGCTCCGAGCCTGGGCGCACCGTGCACCGTCTCTTCCCTCGAAGGCCGCGGGATCACGAACGTCCCCAAGGTGCAAAAAGTCTTCGACTTCAACCCCTCGTACGGCGGACCAATCATGAAAGACCGGCTCTGGTTCCAGGGCACGTTCCGGCGGCAGGGCGTTGACAAGACAGTCGTCGACAGCTTCTACGACAAGAATCCCGCGCCGCTCGTCTACGAGGCGGATCTCACCCGTCCGACCGTGGACGACGGGTGGGCACAGAACGCGTCAATCCGGCTCACCGGGCAAATCAACCAGAAGAACAAGCTCAGTTGGTACTTCGACAGCTCGAACCGTGTGCGCAATCACTGGGGCGCCAGCGCGCTCACATCGCCGGAAGCGTCTGCCAGACAGACCCTCCCGAGGGAATACACGGAAAGCCTCAAGTATCAGTCGACCCTGTCGAACAAGCTGCTGTTCGAGGCTGGCTTCGGAACCTACGCCCAGGATTACACGGAGCTTTACCACGGCGAGATATGCGGGAAGGCTACCAACGACGAGTGCTCGATCGATGAGATAAACCAGTCGACCATCTATCGAGTCACCGACCAGAATTCCGGCAAGAACTTCTTCGCCTACAGCCAGCAGACGCTGCATGAAGCGCAGCTGTATGATCTCTCAGCAAAGATCTCGTACGTGACAGGGTCCCACAACTTCTCTGCCGGCTGGGCCGGGAGTTTCGGAAACCGTTACTACAACCAGACCAACACCGGCAACCTCACGATGCGCTACGGCGTCGCGACCGTCAATGCCGATGCGACCGGCTACGGCCCCAACCAGGTGACGCTACGGCTCCCGGTCGAGACGAACGACAAAATCAAGATGGACAGCGGATTCTTCGCGCAGGACAAGTGGACCGTCAAGCGCGCCACCATCACCGCTGGGCTGCGTCTCGACTGGTTCGTCGGCGGCGTCGGCGTGTCGGGTATCCCGGCAAACAGATGGCTTGCGGCTCACACTTTCGATGAGCCCGAATTCGTGCGGACCGTGCCGAACTGGAAGGACCTGTCGCCGCGCATCGGCGTGGCGTACGACCTCTTCGGCACCGGCAAGACGGCGCTGAAGGTCAGCCTCTCCCGCTATGTTGATGCGCAGACAACCGGCTTCGCCGGCGCGCTCAACCCCGTCAGCCGGCTCTCCAGCACGCAGAGCCTCGCCTGGACCGATAACAGCCTGGACGGCACGATCTTCAACAGTGATGGTTCGGTTCAGGACAAAGACTTCAACCCCAGCACGACGCAGGACGAGCTCGCCCCTATCCCAGCCAACTCGACATTTGGCACCCTCATCACCAACACGACTCGCATAGACCAGAACATCGAGGCGGGGTAAGGCGTCCGCGGCTACACATGGGAGTTCGATGCTGGCGTTCAGCATGAGTTGCTCCCCAGGCTTTCCTTGGGCCTCAACTACTTCCGCCGGATCCTTGGCGGCAACGGGTTGCTCACCGACAACAGGAACGTAGGGCCGGAAGACTATTACGGGACATTCTGCGTAACCGGGCCGAAGGATTCTCGGCTACCGGATGGCGGCGGGCAGCAGTTCTGCGGCATCCGTCAGCCGATTCCAAACGGTAAGGTCTATACGGCCACGACTGACGCCTATACAACCTTCCGCAGGAACTACTTGGCCGACCTGGGACTGGAAGAGACGAACTACAACCATGGGGCGGATATCACCGTCAGGTCGCGCTTCGCGAACGGGGCGTTCATCCAGGGCGGCGTGTCCCTATCCCGCACGGTGAGTAATACGTGCTACACGCAGCAACTCGGCAATCCGCTCACGGCGACGTCGGTCGTCAGCCCATTCACGGGGAAGCAATCTTGCGAGGATGTGGCGCCGTTCCTGCCCGACATCAAGCTCCTTGGGTCCTACAACCTGCCTTGGCAGTTCGTCTTCTCCGCGACATACCAGCGCACGCCTGGTCCATCGCAATCGGCCACCTGGACCTTCAACCAGGCCATCGCCAACGCCAACGGATGGACCATCTCAACCACCCCGGGTTCATCAAACACCACGATTGCGAACGCCACCGCGTCGGTTGACCTGCTGCAGGGCAAGTTCCAGTACGACGACCCGCTCAATCAGCTGGATATCCGTGGGGCGCGCCGGTTCATCTTCGGCGGCAGGCGCCTCGAACTGACGGCGGACCTCTACAACGTCTTCAATAGTGCGTGGGTGTTTTCAGAGAGCGGCGCCTTCGGCACCTCAACGACTCTGTCGGGAGGCGTGCCGGTGCTTTCGCCCAACGCGGCCGGCTGGCTGAAGCCGACCAACGTGCTCAATTCGCGCATGTTCAAGGTCGGGATGCAGTTCGATTTCTAGACCGATGGCATGCGGACTTGGTCCGCTCGCGGGAATACAGGGGCGGGACTCGAAAGGGTCCCGCCTTTTTTCGTCCCGGGTGATCGCCTACGAACAGGCCGGATGGTGACAATCGCACCGAAGCTCGGTGATGTCCCCGGCCTTCTGACAGTGCTCGCTGCAGTACTTCCCGTACGGTCCACCCTTCGCAACGGTACAGCTACAACCGGGGTGCGCACACTTTGCTGGCTCTGCCATGGCGAACCTCCCCAAGCAGATCTATCACGACGCGTGCCATTTAATGGGTCAAACCTTCAGCGCCGGTCGGCGTGGCATTCAGATGGATCACGTTCAGACGATAAAACAGCCCTTCGAGAAAGTGGCCCTGCTCGACGAGCGGCCTGAGCGGGGCCGACGAAAGCGAGACCACCTGAACGTTCTGTCCCACATCGCCGAGCCAGTCGAACAAGGCCAGCTGCTGGCCGAGATTCAGCAGATCCACGTCGATCAGCACCAGCGTGCCGCTCTTCTGGACCGGCAGCTCCAGCCGGCCCGGCAGCGCGCAGACATGGTAGGGAGGGGCGCAGAGCCGGACCAGATAACGGCTGACGGCCTCGACTGCCACGTCGTTGCAGACCACGAGAATATTGGGGCGACGCTGCCCGGACGTCAGGGCCCGGAGGAGCGTGTCTTCCGAGAACGAGACGGTGTGAGAAAGCGGCATTGTCATCATTGAGAGCTCCTTTTCAAACCGTTGGTGATCGAAAGAGCAGATCCGTTACACACGGCTCCTGAGCCCCTCTCATTACAAGACGCGCAGACCTGAAACGAATCGGACCATTCCGTCACTACTCGGGTGGAGGTCAAATGAGTGCGAACCGTGCCGTTGCGCGGGCTCCGGACGGGGTTTACGATCATCGAGTTTGCCACGCCTGCCGCGTTACGAGTTCGATCGGGCGTATGTCGCACGCCTGATCGCCGAGGAGCCGGAAACCGAGCAGCATTTCACCCGGTATTTTGGTGATCTACTGACGCTGAAACTTCGCTCGCGGTTGCGCTCCGCGTCGCAGGTCGAAGATGCCAAACAGGAAACCTTCGCCCGCGTCCTGGTCACGCTCAAGCAGAAGGGCGGGATCGAGTCGCCCGAGGCCCTCGGCGCCTTCGTCAACGCGGTCTGCAACAACGTCCTCTTCGAAACCTATCGATCGGGCTCGCGCGTCACCGCGCTCGAGGAAGGACACGATGAACCGGACGAGGAGCGGCCCAGTGCAGAAGCGACGCTGATGGCCGACCAGGAGCGGGCACGAGTACGGGAGGTGCTGGCTGATTTGCCGGCCAAAGACCAGGAGCTCCTCACGCTCCTGTTCTACGAGGAACGAGACAAGGATGAAGTATGCCGGGAGTTGAACGTGGATAGGAACTATCTCCGGGTACTCCTGCATCGAGCCAAGACGCACTTTCGGGAACGATACATTCGCGAGGAATCGCACCAAGCCAAGCCATGACACACCAGCAGGCCCTCAGCACCAGCGCCTCGGAGCGCTACCTTCTCGGCGAGATGACCGAGCCCGAACGTTCGACGTTCGAGGAGCATTACTTCTCGTGCACCGAGTGCGCCGAGGACGTACGCACCTTGGCCGTCATGCAGGAGGGCGTCCGCGAAGGCTTCCTCTCATCCCAATCGAGAGCCACCTCGGCTGTGGGTCGCTCCAACGTGCTGACCATGCCCCAGCCCGCCCGCCGGTGGTATCAATCAACCGCCATCCCTTGGGCACTCGCGGCCACACTGGCACTGACGGCCGGCTACCAAACGCTCATCCGCGGGCCGCAACCACAAGGTCAGGCTGAGCTGCAAGCATTCACCCCGATTGCATTGCGCCCGGCGAGTCGCGGCCAGGACCCGATCATCCACCTCCCCGCCAATTTCGCACCGATCGCGCTGGCTGTGGACGTGATCGGAGCCGAAGGGGCCGAGGTGATCTATGATCTTCGGACTGCTGAGGGCGCGCGTGTCCTGTCAGGTCGGACCGCGGTGCCTCCGTCCGGAAGCCCGCTCGTGCTGCTCATCCCGGCTCGATCGGTCAACCCTCCGGGCCACTACGTCCTCGCGGTCTCGGGCACTGAGTACCGCTTCGAAGTAGTGTCACGCTGAAACGCGGCTGCCGTCCGAAATCAGACGCCTATGACGCTCAAACCTCGCTTCCTGTTTCACGCCAATGCCTCGTCGATCGGCGGCCGCATCGGCAAACCCAAAGACATCATCATCGAAACGCCGGCGGCCAGCTCGCTCTCCAGTGGTGGCGGCCGCTCCATCGCGAAGGCCGAGAAGGGCAACTTCGGCGACATTGTTCGCTTCGGATCCGCGTCGACGTTCGCGGAAGGGGTGTTCGATGATCTCAAGAAGTGGTCCGAGGTGTTGTGCGGCGATCTGTGTGAAGACACGCTGACGGCGACGACCAGAGTCAGCGCCGAAGTACGCGATCTGTCGGTCAACGCGAAAGCCCCCTTCACCGCCAAACGTATCAACAGCGGCTTCACCTCGAAGAGCGCCAAGGGCAGCGGCGAGCCGACGATCCGGCTGGACGATGATACGGTTGTCGAGGGGGCCGCGCTCGGCGGTCACAAGATCATCGTGGAAATCAACTCCAAGCTGTTCCAGCGCTACGACACGCTGTCGAAGCTGCGGACCGCCGCCGATGATCCGAAGTTCGTGCGGGAAAACGGCGGCAGCCTGTTCATGAAAACTCCGGTGACCGGCCGCGCGGTCACCTCACCGTCAGGCCGGTTCGTCGAGGCCGGCGGCGTGGTGTACGGCACCATCGTGCAGTCGATTCGGTGGGCCGACAAGCCCTACCCCGGCGCGGTGATCGATCAGAACGTGATCACCATCCCCGATTGCGGAGAGATCTACTTCGGCGAGATCATGATCAGCCGCCTGTCGCGCCGCTTGAGCATGCTGCGGATTGATTACTGCTGCCCGGCGCCGATGCGAATGATGTGCAGCGAACCGGAAGACAACGGCGGGTGGCCCTTCTAGCAACTCGCTCCTGAATGAAAGGCCTCATCGTCGCTCTGCTGGTGTTCGGAGCGTGCGCCTGCGCGCCGCGCTCCGGAGCAGAGCGCGAGACGCTCGACTCGGCGACCCTGTCGATGCGGCGCGGTGAACTGGACAAGGCGCTGGGGCTCGCCGACCAGGGCGTTGCACTCACTTCTCCGACGCCAGGCACCCCCGCTTCCGAGTGGGCCTGGAGGTTTGTTCTCCTGCGCGGCGAAATCCTCATCAGGAAGCGGGACCTGCCTGCTGCCACGGCCGTCCTCAGCACCGCACCTCCAAGCGAACCGGGCCTCGTCGCCATTCGCGCCCGGCACGAGTTCCTGAAGGCCTACGCGCTCCTGGTTCAAAATCGGCTCCCCGATGGGCTCGCGACGCTCGCCCGTGCGCGCGAGATCGCGCCGGACGCTCCGGAGGTTCGGTTCGACGTCGATGTCCTGGATGGACAGATTCGCTACCAGCTCGGTCGCCCTGAAGAAGCCGATGCGAGACTGAACGACGTGCTTCAGGCGGCCACGAAGGCGGGCGATCGGTATCACCGGGCGCTCTCCCTGTTGGCCCTTGGGATGGGGCGGTTCACGCGCTTTCGCTACGACGAAGCGCTCGCCCGGTTCGAGCAGGTCCTCGAGCTGAACGAATTGAGCGAGTTCGAGGTCTATGCCACCGCACTGAACAACGCTGGAATCTGCCACGCGCAACTCGGACAGTTCGATCGCGCCGTGGCCATGCAACAGCGCGCCGTCGCACTCCATGAGCACCGCGCGCAGCGGGGCTACGAGCAGGCGCTCGGCCAGCTTGGCACGACCTACCTGCGTTGGAACAACGTGCGCGACGGCCTGCCGTATCTGCGCCGGGCCCTCGCCGTGGCGACGACTGCCGGCCTGACGGCGGATGCGGCCATCTGGGCAGGGAACCTCGCCGACGCCCATATCGAGCTCGGCGAGTGGGAGGAAGCCGAGCGCTTCACCAGCGAATCGAAGCGCCTCAAGACGGCTGGCGGCGCCAAAGATGCCGCCCACAACACGTTGAGAGCCGCGGAAATCGCCGTCAACCGTCGCGAGCACGACGAAGCCGCGGCGTTGTTCGAGCAGGCGCTGGCAAATGGCGCGGGCGATCCAAGCGTGCGCTGGTCGGCTCACGAAGGGCTCGCCGGGATCGCCCTGGCGGCAAAGCAGCCCGTTGCAGCCGCCCGTCACTTCGAAGCTGCGCTCGACACGATCGAGAAGACTCGAGCCGATTTACTGAGGCCCGACGACAAGCTCTCGTTCTTTGCTCGCCTGATTTCCTTCTACAGAAAGTACGTGGACGCGCTGATCGATCAGGGCCAGATTGAACGGGCGCTCGAGGTCGCCGACTCGAGCCGCGGTCGTGTGCTCGCTGAACGACAGGGCGTGGCTCCTGCGGCGCGCGTGCGTGCCGCGGTGTTCCGCGAGCGGGCGGCACAGTCGAACACGATCTTCCTCTCCTACTGGCTGGGGCCGGCCCGCTCATATCTGTGGATCGTCTCGCCGGCACGCGTGGAGATCGTCACGCTTCCAGCGGCGCAGGTGATCGAAGGGCTGGTGCGCGAGTATCGCGCCGCGATCGACAAGCTGGCCGACCCGCTGGCCGGCCGCGATACAGCCGGCGACACACTCTTCCAGATGCTTGTGCAGCCGGCCCTTCGCGCGATTCCGAAAAGCCGTGCGGTGCTCGTCGTCCCCGACGGAGCGCTCTATGCCCTCAACCTCGAGACGCTTCCTGTGGGCGGGGAACGCCGCCACTACTGGATCGAGGATGTCGAACTGCAGATCTCGCCTTCGCTGGCGATGCTCGACGGGCGTCCAACGCCGCCGCTCGTGGCACCGGCTGCGACAAGTCCCTCGCTCCTCCTCATCGGCAATCCCACACCGAGGAATCCGGAGTTTCCGGCGTTGAAGTATGCCGCCGCCGAAATGACCAGCATCGCCAGTCATTTTGCACCCGCCAACGTCGCGTCCTACCAGGCCGAGCGTGCGGTGCCAACGGCGTATGGAGAGGCGCACCCCGAACGGTTCTCGTTTGTGCACTTCACCGCGCATGCCACGGCGAACGTGGACAGTCCGCTGGATTCGGCGGTGGTGCTCGCAGGACCCGACGAGGCGTTCAAGCTGTATGCACGTGAGGTCGCGGCCGGCCCGCTACGAGCCGATCTCGTCACCGTGTCGGCCTGCCGGAGCGCCGGTGAACGGACCTATTCGGGCGAGGGTCTCGTGGGCTTTGCATGGGCATTCCTGCGTGGCGGGGCTCGGCGCGTCATCGCCGGACTGTGGGACGTGGACGATCGGTCGACGGCTGAACTGATGGATCTGCTGTACTCGCGCCTGGCTCAGGGCGCGACGCCGGCACGCGCGCTGCGTGAGGCGAAGCTCACGCTGCTCCGCCGAGGCGG
>Ga0111538_10005607_pt1 | contig 17133 bp, 6 predicted proteins | sample SoiMethybrSBSTD1_FD_79669 | JGI IMG/M metagenome (GOLD analysis project Ga0111538, IMG submission 79669) | Bulk soil microbial communities from a Populus tree surrounding site in Tennessee, USA - Soil MetaG P. TD hybrid SBSTD1 (version 2)... | ecosystem: Environmental > Terrestrial > Soil > Tree...
CTCGCGCCGCTGTCGAATGGAAATGTGTCGTTGCTCACGAACATGGCCAAGTTCGCCGGCTTGCCGTGGGACTGCATCCTCTCGACGGAGCTCGTGCGGCACTACAAGCCAGACAAAGAGACGTATCTGATGCCGGGTGAGTTCTTCGACGTGAAACCCGAAGCCGTCATGATGGTCGCGGCGCACGCCGGGGATCTGGATTCGGCGAAAGCATTGGGCTTGAAGACGGCGTACGTCCATCGGCCGCTCGAATACGGCCCGGGACGATTGTCTTCGCTGCCCGCGGCGGGACGCTACGATTTCATCACGAAAGACTTCAAGGAGCTCGCGTCGCAGCTCGGTGTTTGAGGCCCGTGCGGACCGCGACAATCCCTGCGGCCCCGAGAGAACGGCGAGGGATAAGGCCGTTTTTATACTTTTATACGGTTCGTTGGATTAATCGACCACGGACGAGCCAGACTTTCGCTTTTTCATCTATTTTCACGCTTTTTCAAAAAAAACAGCATGAAGGAACAATGAAATAAAGGTAGTAGTATCCGGCTGTGATTGCAGCTGATCACACCTTTTCGGCGTTTGGTCACGCAATTCCCACGCTTCGACCACAACGTTACAGGATTGTCTCAACCGGCAGGTTCGTCTCCCCATCCAAGGAGCAAAAGTGATGCGACGTTCAACCTTTCTAGGGGTGCTACTCCTCGTGCTCGCGAGCGTGAGCAGTGTGTCTGCTCAGGTCGCGACGACCGGAACGATTCAGATCATTCTGGAAGACGCGCAGGGTGGACGATTGCCCGGCGTGACGGTCACGGCTACCGCGCCTGACGTGGTGACCAGCCGCACGGCGGTGAGCGATGCCCAGGGCATAGCCACCCTCGAAGCGCTCGCACCATCCGAAAAGTACACAATCAAGGCGAGCCTCACCGGCTTCCGCGAGGTCACGCAAGAGAACGTGCTCTCGCGCAGCGGTCAGACCACGACGCTGAGATTGCCGATGTCACTGTCCACCGTCAGTGAACAGATCACCGTGACCGCGTCGCCGGTGCAGGTGGTGGACACCACACGCGCGATTGCCGGGCAGGACATCACGCTGCAGCTGACCGAAGCGCTGCCGACCGGTCGCAGCTACCAGAGCTACTTGCAGTTGGTTCCTGGCGTGCTCCCCGACAGCACGATCAGCGGCGGGAACCCGTCCTCGCGCTCGGGCATGAACTGGAAAGACGCCAGCACGGTGAACGACAACATCGGCGCGTCGACCGACAACCGCTACTACTTCGAGGGAATCAACGTCACCGATCCGGTGACCGGCACCTTCGGCGCCAACCTCAACACCGAGATCATCCAGGAGCAGAAGGTCATCACCGGCGGTATCCCGGCGGAATACGTCGGCGCGGCCGGACTGATTTCAACCGTGATCACGAAGTCCGGGTCGAACCGCTACAGCGGATCGTTCAACTACTTTTTCCAGAACAACAACCTGGTGTCGGAGGACAAGCACAACGCCGGCAAGACGTTCAGCACGCGGGACACCGCGTTCACCATTGGCGGCCCGGTGGTGAAAGACAAGCTGTGGGGCTTCGGGAGCTTCCGGGGAACCAACCGGACCGAAGACGTGAGCGCATCCGACACCCGCCAGTTGCTGCGCGAGGTCGAGACCACGGCGAAGCAGGGATTCGCCAAGGTCACCTGGGTGCCGAGCCAGAAGGATCTCTTCAGCTTCATGTTCCTGAACGATCCCCAGAATCGTTCCGGTTCGACAGACGCATCGGTTCCGAACAATCGCAGCGTCGAGCGCGACCAGGGCGGCAACAACTTCTCGACGACCTATAGCCGGGTCTGGAGCAAGCTGCTGGTCGACGCCGCTTTCAACCATCACCAGGGTGAGATCACCGACATGGCGGTCGTCCGCGACAAAAACCGCAACACCGTCGTGTTCCAGCGGACCGACACCCGCACGATCGCCGACGAGCAGCTTGGCGGCTCCGGGTCGGACATCCCGGAATTCCGTCCAACCACTCAATTCCGCGGTTCGGCGCAGTATCAGACGGGCATCAATCGCATCAAGGGTGGCTTCGAGTGGGCGAGGATGGAAGATAATCGCGACCTCCTGTACCTGCCGTCTACCGATCGGTCCCAGTACACCTCGCTCGCGGGTAAATACATTGGTGCCAGCACCACGGCAGCGAGCCTCGCCAACACCACCCTGTGGACGGCCCGCACGTTCAACGTGACCAACCCCAGCGACTTCAACGGCCTCATCGCCACGGCCAACAAGCTGCCTGGGGCGCAGAAGGACGCGTTCTACAACGCCTACGACACCGACAAGAACGGCACCATCACCGCTGCCGAGCTCGGCGCGTCAATGACCTGGAACAGCACGGCCGGCAACCCGGACGGCACGGTGAACTACTACCGGATCACCGAGACTGCACTCGGGGCGCAGGAACAGCAGGTCCGCAGCAAGGCGTTCTACGCGCAGGATGACATCCAGTTGGACCGTTGGTCGTTCAATATCGGCCTTCGCACCGAGCGCTTCACGCACTACGCCACCACCGGCGAGAGCCTCTTCACGTTCGACTGGACCTGGGCGCCGCGTTTGAGCGCGGTCTTCGACTTGGCCGGTGACGGCAAGCAGAAGCTCGCAGCCTTCTACGGCCGGTACTACGACCCCATTCGCATGGACATGACCAACTTCACGGGCAGCCTGAGCGGCTATGTCCGTGAGGAGCAGACCTACGACGACGTTACAAAACAGTGGATGACCTATCGCATTCGAGGCGGCCCGGTTCAGGCTGACGGATTCTTCGCGCCTACGACGAAGACGCCGTACACCGACGAGTTCCAGCTCCAGTACGAAACCGACCTCGGCCACAACATCAGCGGCTCGATCACCTACTATCGTCGTCAGACTCGCGACATCTTCGAGGACTTCGACCCGAGCGTCTACACCATCCCGGAGGCGTACGGCGACATCAACGATCCGGACTCGCTGTTCCTCGGCTACGAGTACTTTGGGTTCGATCCGAACAATCCTCCCGTGGCGAACTTCTTCCTGGGCACGCTGGAGGGCGGGAAACGGAACTACAACGGGCTGGAATTCGTCGCCAGGAAACGGTTCTCGGCTGGCTGGCAGGGGCTGGCGTCCTACAACTACCTGGACGCGAAGGGTAACGCCGTCTCCGACGGAAACGCCGACTTCGCGGGCGACGTGCTCTGGCTGGATCCGCGCGCACCGAACATGTATGGCGTCGTGCCGGGAACCATCCATCACATCTTCAAGATGGGCGGATCCTACGAAACCAAGTGGAACGTGGAACTCGGTGGTGGCTATCGCTGGAATTCCGGTACCGTCGTGAACAAGACGCAGCTGGCATCGAGCCGGCGCCTTCCGATTCAGATACCGGCTTCAGCCGCTTATGAGTTTGGCGGCGTTGTGGATCAGTGGCTCGATCCGACCGCACTCGGCGGCGTGCAGAACCCGTCCAACGGATCGGCCGACATGCGGGTCAAGTACGTCCATCCGTTCGGGACGGCCGCCGCTGAGGTCTTCCTGGACGTCTTCAATGTGTTCAACCAGCAAACGGCGGTTCGGCTGCAGGACCTGGTGGCCGGTCAGGGCGCCAACCCGTTCCTTTCCGAGATCGCATGGCTGGGCCCGCGCCGCGCGTTCATCGGCGCCCGCATCCGCTTCTAATTGCTCGTCGTTCTTTCGACAAAGGGGGAGCCTCTTTCGAGGCTCCCCCTTTTTTTGTGTGTGCGCACAAGGCAGACCTGAAGGTCTGCACTACGAGTACACGTACTCGTAGCGCAGGACTTTAGTCCTGCCGCGGCGTACCGGTAGTGCAGGACTGTAGTCCTGCCTTGGTGGGCGTTTCCTAGATCGCGTCGCTGACGCTGGCGAGATTGAAGTCGCGGACCTTGAGCGCGGGCACGATGACTGGTGTGCCGGCTGAGCTGTTTTCACCTGCGCAGACGCGCGTGGGCCGGCCCATCATCTGCACGTTCTGCAGCAGCTCGGCGAGCGACTGATTAAAGCGGAAGTTCGTGACCGGCCGGCTGATCCGGCCGTTCTCGATCAGGAACGTGCCGTCGCGGGTAAGGCCAGTCTGGGCGAGCATCCGCGGATTCAGCCCTCTGATGTACCAGAAGCGGGTGATCAGCACGCCGCGGTTGACCGACTTGATCAGGTCGTCCAGGGACGCGTCGCCGCCAGACATGATGAAGTTCGACATCGACGGCTTCGGAGGCACGCCTTTACGGCTGGCCCAGAACCGCGAGTACGACAGGTTCTTCATCACCCCGTTTTCGACCCAGACGTCTCGCTGAACCGGATCGCCGGCGCCAGTGAACGGCGAGACCTCACCGTTCGCAAACCCTGGATCGCTGACGATTGTGACCCGCTCGTCGAATAGTTTCTCGCCGAGGAGCGTCCCGCCGCCCTTCTTCGAAAAGTACGATCGTCCCTCCTCGGCCGATCGCGCGTCGAAGGCACCCATCATGCGCGACATCAGCATGCCGACGGCCGTCGGCTCGAGCACGACTTCGTACTTGCCCGGGTCGAGGGCGGTCTTGCCGCGCCACGCTTCGCACTTGCGCAACGCATCCTGGGCGATGCGATCGGACTCGATCGTGGTCCAGTCCGCCCCTTCGTCTCCCGCCCAGCCAGACGATGAGCCGTCGGTCGTCCGGACGGTCAGCGTCGAGGCCACGCCAGTACTGGCGTGATAGGCAAAGAGCCCGCTGGAATTCGCCACGGCCTCAGAGCCGGCAAACATGTCGATGAACCCGGCGGCGATCGTCTTCGACGCTTCTGCGGCCTTGAGTACCAATGACGCCGACCTCGCCCGATCCTCCGTCGTCAGGTCTCCCGTGGACGAGTAGTAGCCGCTCACCGAAGCGTAGGTCTGAGGTCCAGGATCCGGTATGAATTCGGGGTTCTCGGGCGACAGGCGGGCCAACGCTTCCGCGTCCTTCACTGCCCGTTCCAGCGATGCCGGGTCGATCCGATTGGTGTCCACCGACGCCACGCGCTTGCCGAAAGCGCTGGTGACGCGGATCGACACGTCGTTCGTGCTCCCAGCGGTCGTGACCCGATTCATCGCCGTTCGCGTGAAGCCGCGAACGCCGGAGTCCACGTTGACGCGCGTGTGGTCGGCCTTCGCAAACGAAAGAATCCGGTCGCAGAGCGCCTTCATCTCGTCGCGCGACAGGCCCTTGGTCGGGGTCGATTGGGCAGTCTGCAGGGAGTTGCTCATGATGCCCTCAGGCGGTGCGAAGCACGTTCACGTTCCTGAACAGTGCCACCGGGCAACCGTGCGAGACCGAGCTCAACTGCCCGGGCTGACCCTTCGCGTCCGAGAACGATCCGCCCATCTGATACGTCTGCCTGCCGCCGATCATCGCCATCGAGTTCCAGAAATCCGGCGTCCGCGCCACGTAGGCAACGTCACGAAGCATGCGCGTCTTCTTCCCGTCTCTGATCTCCCAGAATGTCTGGCCGCCGAACTGGAAGTTGTAGCGCTGCTGATCGATCGAGTACGAGCCGTCCCCCTCGATGTAGATGCCTCGCCTGGTCGCCGCGATGACTTCCTCCTCGCTGATGTTTCGCGCGGCGGGCATCAGGCTGACGTTGGGCATTCGCGGGAACGGAATCGACGACCAGTCCTGGCCGTACGAGTGCCCAGGCGCGGTCTTGAGCTTGCTCAGCGGTGCGACCCAGTCGATCATCTCCCGCGTCGCGCTCTGGTAGCTCACGAAGAGGCCCTTGTCGACGATGGGGTACGAGGAAGCGGCGATTCCCTCATCGTCCCAACCGACCGTAGCGCATCCACCGGACTCTGTGCGATTGGCGACGAAGGTCATGAGGTCGCCGCCAAGCTTGAACTTGCCGAGCACCTTCTCGGGCGGAGCCAGGAAGGTCGTTCCCGCGTAGTTCGCTTCGTAGCCGAGCGCGCGATCGAGCTCGGTCGGGTGGGCAATCGATTCGTGAATCGTCAGCCAGAGGTGAGACGGGTGGAGCACGAGGTCCCAGACGCCGGCATCGACCGGCGTGGCCGAGAGCTTCATCACCGCTTCGTTCGCGTAGCGGCTGGCGCTCTCGGGCAGCGTGAGTCCGGTCACGTATTCCCAGCCCGAACCCGAAGGGGCCGTTGCCCCGCTGCGCGTCTGCGAATCCGAATTGTCGGCCGCCACCGCGGTGACCGTGACCTCCGGGCTCACGCGAATGAAGGTCTGCTGAATGACGGAGCCCTCCGATGTGGCGACGAGCCGGCTTTCCTTGACCGACGACACGCTCGAGGTGACGAACCGGACGCCTTTCACTTTGAGCGCCTCGTCGTTGGTTCGAAACAGGAGCTCCGCCTTCGTCTCGAGCGGGACGGTGAAGGGATCAACCCGGTGTGGCGTGATCCAGCGGCCATCCGGCACCTTGGGAACGGGCGCGAGGACGATCTTGTTTGGCGCAACTCGGTCGTTTGCCGCAGCGATCGATGCGGCCTCGCGGGCCGCGCGCACGACTCCGTCGCGGCTGACGTCGCGTGTCGCGGCGAATCCCCACGAGCCGCCGACCAGTGCGCGGACGCCGATGCCGTACGATTCGCTCTTGCTGACACCAGTGATCTGCCGCTCGCGAGTGCTCAGCGATTCGAAATTGTGGCGGGAAATACGGACATCGGCGTAGTTCGCACCGGCAGACCTGGCAGCGTCGAGCGCCAGCAGTGCGAGGTCGCGTTCGGCAGCGTCGGGACCAGGAGCTACGTTGGCTTGCGGAGCCGCCTCGAGGATCTCGAAGCGCGAGAGTCCAGCCGCCGCCGCCACCCCGGCGCTGCCGACAATCCTGACGAACTCACGGCGGTCGAGATTCTGGTGGTCCATATGGCGGGGATTATGGACCACAAAAGGTTCACGGTTCCAGGTTCTCGGTGCTCGGTTCGTGTTCAAGGTTCCGGGTTCGTGTTCACGGTTCGCGGTTCGTGTTCAAAGTCCCCTGAACTCCGAACCTGAACCGTGAACCTGGAACTCGAACCCTGAACAGGAACCGAGAACCGAGAACCCAGAACCTAGAACGTTCCGTTCAATGTTCAACGTTGGTTCAACGTTCTGTTCAGTGTTCACGTTGCGTACAATCCCCATCCAATGCCCGACCCGTCGTACCGCTTCGGCCCCTTCTTCCTCGATCGCAGCCGATACTGCGCCTACCGGGGCCCGGACTCTCTCGAGCTGACGCCCAAGCTGCTCGATCTGTTGTTCCATCTGGCTGGCCACGCGGGCACGCTCGTCACCAAGGAAGCGCTCCTCGACGCGCTCTGGCCAGGCGCCAACGTCACCGACAACGCGCTGGCGCAAGCCGTCTCCGAACTGCGTCAGGCCCTGGGAGACGATGCGGGATCGCCGCAGTTCATCAAGACGATCGCGCGAAAGGGATACCGGTTCATCGCGCCGGTGGAGAAGGTTGATTCGGTGGCGCCGGACACGACTTCTGCAAACCCGCTTCAGCCAGACCAGGGCGGCAATCAAACGGTTGCGGTGATGGACTTCGCCAACGTCAGCGGCGATGCGGAATCCGCCTGGCTTTCGAGCGGGATTGCGGAAACCGTTGCCGGCGACCTCGGCGCCCTCGAACACTTTCGCATCGTCGATCGCCGACGCGTGATGGAAGCGATGCGCGCGACCGACGGATCGCTGCAGCAGGTGGTCGATGTACTGGGAGCGCGGCTCGCGGTGGTCGGCAGCTTTCAGGGCAGCGCCGGACGGATTCGCATCACCGCGCGATTCGTGGATGTCGCGAGCGGGGAAGCGCTGGCCGACGCCAAAGTTGATGGTCCGCTCGACAACATTTTCGATGTTCAGGATCAGGTGGTAGCGCAGCTGGCGAAAGACCTTGGGATAGCGACGCGCTCCGCGCCTTCGTCTGCGGCCGCCGGGCGTGATACGCCGAGCCTGGACGCCTTTCGAGCATTCACCGAAGGCTCGGTCCGCCTCGAGACGCTGGACGTCCGCGAGTTGACGCACGCGATCGCCGATCTCGAGCGCGCGGTCGCCACCGATCCGCGCTACGCGCTGGCGTATGCCGGGCTCGGCAGTGCGGAGCTTGCCCTATACGAGACCACGCGGGCAGACAATGAGCCGAGGAAGGATCTCCTGGACCGCGCCATCGAGCATGCGCGCCATGCCGTTCGTCTGCATGCAGCCCTTGCCGAGGGCCATGCCACGCTCGCGCTCGTGCTGGTGAGCGCCGGGAACATGCCTGAAGCGGCGGCCTCGGCGAGGCGGGCGGTCGCGCTCGAGCCTGCGAACTGGCGGCATCTGTTCAGGCTTGGGCATGCGTCGTGGGGCGAGCCTCGGTTGCGCGCTGCGGCCAACACGCTCGCCTTGTATCCGGAGTTCGCGTTCGCCCACTTTCAAATGGCGATGGTCCACGTGGCGCGCGGTCATCTCGCGGAGGCGGAAACCATTCTCCGCCAGGGGGCTGCCGTCCAGGACCGTCAGATCAGTCGCGGCGGCCGCTATCCAGCGCTGGGGCTGCACTGGTTGCTCGGCCTCGTGCGGCTCGCGGACGAGGACGTGGAAGAGGCGATCGCGGAATTCGATCGCGAGGAGCACCTCTCGGAGCCGCACCGTCTCTACGGTCGCGAATTCGCCATGCACGCCCGATTCTGCCGGGCGCTCGCGCTCCTCCGTGCTCAGCGAAGTGCTGACGCAATTCATCATCTGAACCTGGCGCTCGAGCTGTACCCTGAGGACGCCTCCACGCACGTAGCCCTCTCGATCGCCCATCGAGCCGCTGGCTCGTCGTCGAACGCGGCCTCGGCCCTTTCTCGCGCGAACGAGGCACTGAAGGCGTTGGAGCGCGGCCGGCCGAACGACGCAGCGGTCGCGCGAGCCCAGCTGCTCGCGGCTGAGGGTGACCAGGCAGCCGCGGCGGCCATACTCCAGCAGCTTCTCGACCAGGCCCCGCCCGGATTCACGGCCTGGGTGCTGCCGGTCGATCCGCTTCTTCGACAACTAGTTGGTTCTACAGCCTTTACGGCTGTCCTGACGCGGCTGGCCGACCGCGCCCGATAACCTCTTCAGCATTACTCAGAGTTTCTCAACGCCAGCTCAGGACTCCCGTCGCGGCGGTGCATATCGTGTGGTCATGCCGGAAAGCACTTATCGCCAGACGCTGAAACAGCGTGGACTCCCGTCGTTCCTGTGGACGCAGTTCCTCGGCGCCCTCAACGACAACGTGTTCAAGATCGTCGTCTCGATGCTGGCGGTGCGGGTGGCTACCGGCGGAAGCGGCGGCCGCGAACTGTCGATCGTCGGCGCCGTGTTCATCCTGCCGTTCCTTCTCTTCTCCGGCTACGCCGGGCAGCTGGCAGACGTCTACAGCAAGCGGACCGTGCTGGTCGCCACGAAGTTCCTCGAGATCGTTGCGATGACCCTCGGCTTGACCGCGTTCCTCCTCGGGCATCTCGAGATCACTTACGGCGTGTTGTTCCTCATGGGGCTCCACTCGACATTCTTCAGTCCCGCGAAGTACGGCATCCTCCCAGAGATTCTTCCCGACCGCGAGCTGTCGCGCGCCAACGGCATCCTCGAAATGAGCACGTTCGTCGCGATCGTCGTCGGCACGGCCGGCGGGGGATTCCTGTTCGACGCCTGGAAGGATCAGCTCTGGCTGGTCGGTGTCATCGTCATTGCGCTGGCCGTCCTCGGCTTCGTCACCAGTTTTGGCATTCCACGCGTGGCAGCGTCGGCGCCGGGGACGCGCGTGACCCTCAATCCGTGGAGCGAGATCTGGCTCGGCATCAAACGCCTGTACTCCGATCGGGTGCTGTGGCCGACGGTCGTCGGACTCTCGTACTTCTGGTTCCTCGGCGCGCTGCTGCAGCTCGTGATGATTCTGTTCGGCAAGAACGTCATGGGCCTGAGCGAAACCTGGGTGGGCATCGTCACGACCTTTGCGGCGATCGGCATCGGCGTCGGGAGCATGGCCGCCGGCCGACTCTCGGGAGACAAAGTCGAACTGGGTCTCGCGCCGATTGGCGCCATCGGCATGGGCGTGTTCTCGATCCTGCTGGCCTACTCCGGCCATTCGTTCTGGTTGGTCGCTGCCAACCTGACGCTCATCGGATTCTTCGGCGGTTTATTTGCGGTCCCGCTCAACGCGCTTCTCCAGCAGCGAAGCGGCGCGCAGGAAAAGGGACGCCTGATGGCGACCAACAACTTCCTGAACATGGTCGGTATCCTGCTTGCCTCCGCGACGCTGGGCTTGCTCGACTCCGTACTTGGATGGTCGCCGGATCGCATCGTCCTCGCGTTTGGTGTGGTGACGCTGCTGTCGAGCATCTACGTGCTCGCGATGGTCCCGGAGTTCCTGATCCGCTTCAGCCTCTGGCTGTTGACGCACACGGTGTATCGCATCCGCATTGTCGGCCAGGAGCACGTGCCGGTTCGCGGCCCCGCGCTTCTCGTCTGCAACCACCTGTCGCATGTGGACGGCGCGCTAGTGGGCGCCTGCGTGCAGCGGTTCATCCGGTTCCTGGTGTACCGGCCCTTCTACGAGCACTGGACCTTGCACTGGCTGATGAAGCGGATGAATGCGATTCCGATCGCAGCCGGACGCGACGCCGTGCTGGCGCTCGACCTGGCTCGAAAGGAGCTGCAGAACGGTCACGTCGTCTGCATTTTCGCGGAGGGCGCGATCAGCCGGACGGGCAACCTACTGCCGTTCAAGCGAGGCTTCGAACGCATCGTCGAAGGGCTCGACGTCCCCGTGATCCCGGTGTACCTCGATCGCGTCTGGGGCAGCATCTTCAGCTTCAAAGGCGGCCGCTTCCTGTGGAAGCTGCCAGTCAGCGTTCCGTATCCCGTCACGGTTGCTTTCGGAACACCGCTTTCGTCGAGCACGACCGCACCGGAAGCGCGCCTTGCCCTGATGACCCTTGGCGCTGACCTCGCGAGACAGCGTCGGCCTTCCCAAGAGGTGCTGGGACGCCAGTTCGTTCGCACCGCCAAGCAGCGATGGCGGTCGTTCTGCATGGCCGATGCGACGCGGCCGCCTGTCAGCTTCGGCCGGGCGCTGGTCGCGAGCCTGCTGCTCTCGAAATGGATCCGTCGCAACGCACCTGAGAAATACCTCGCGCTTCTGCTGCCCTCGTCGGTAGGCGGAGCGCTCGCCAACATTGCGGCAACGTTCGCTGGGAAGATCGTGGTCAACCTCAACTTCACCGCTGGTCCTGAGGCGATGGCGGCGGCGCTCGAGCGCTGCCAGATCAAGACGATCCTGACGTCGCGGGTATTCATCGCGAAGGCGGGCATCGACGAAACCGATCGGATGGTGTTCCTGGAAGACGTGATGAAACAGTTTGGCAAGCTGGCGCAGCTTCGCATGCTGGTCGTCGCGTTCCTGCTGCCGGCGCGGACCCTCAACCGGCTGTTCGTCCAGCACGCCGACGCTGACGCAATCGCGACCGTCGTGTTTTCGAGCGGAAGCACCGGGATTCCCAAGGGCGTCATGCTGAGCCATCGCAATATTCTGGCGAACGTCGAGGCCGTGCATCAGGTGTTCGACGTCAATCGTAACGACGTGATGCTTGGTGTGCTGCCGTTCTTTCACTCGTTTGGGTTCACCGGCACGCTGTGGTTCCCGCTGGTCAGCGGGTTTGCCGTGGTGTATCACCCCAACCCGACCGACGCGAAGACCATCGGCGAACTGGCGGGCCGCTACAAGGCGACGATGCTGATCAGCACCCCGACGTTCTGCGGCGCCTATGTGCGCAAGTGTCAGCCGGAGCAGTTTGCGCACCTTCGTTATGCGATGGTCGGCGCCGAGAAGCTGCGGGAGCCGGTCGCGGCCGCATTCAAGGAGAAGTTCGGACTGACCCTGCTCGAGGGTTACGGTTGCACGGAAATGGCGCCGATCGTCTCGGTGAACCGTCCCGACGTGAACAGTGGGGGCGAACACCAACGCGGCACCAGGATGGGAACAGTCGGCCACCCGCTCCCAGGCGTGGTGGCGAAGATTGTCGATGTCGCGACTGGCGAGGGTCCGCTCTTCGAGCAGGAAGGGTTGCTCCTCGTCAACGGTCCGAACCGGATGATCGGCTACCTCGACGAACCCGAGAAGACCGCCGAGGCGACGCGCGACGGCTGGTACGTGACCGGCGACATCGCGTCGATCGATGAGCACGGCTTCATCCGCATCACCGATCGGCTGTCGAGGTTCAGCAAGATCGGCGGCGAGATGGTGCCGCACATGAAGATCGAAGAGCGCATCAACGCGATGCTCGGGGAACCGCACGTGTCCGCGGTGACCTCCGTGCCAGACGATGTGAGGGGGGAGCGGATTGTGGCGCTGTTCACCGATCCGCAGATCCCGTCGCACGTGCTTTGGGAGCGGTTGTGCCAGACTGAATTGCCACGACTGTGGCTCCCCAAACGTGAGGACCTGCATTTCGTCGAGTCGATTCCGACGCTTGGCAGCGGCAAAGTCGACCTGCGGATGGTCCGTCAGATTGCCACGGAGTGTGTGTGATGCTCTACATTCTCCTCACGCTTGGCGTGTTGTTCGTAGGCTTTCAGATCTGGCGGCGGACCGAGCAGCACGATCAGGAGATCCGTGAGCTGCGCGACCGCGTCAAGAGGCTCGAGCGGCGGCCAGTGCCGACTTCGGCGGGCGAGACCACTGAAAGCAAACCGGTGGCCCAACCGCCGGTTCCCGTTGCCACACCGCGTCTGACGACGCCGGACGTGACAGTGCCAGCGACGACAGCAGCGGCCGCGAGTACGTCGCGGCCCGTGACACCGCCTGCGGTCCGGTTGGAGCCGCCACGGCCTACGCAGCCGCCACTCGCGGCGATTTCTCCGATCATTCACGAGCCGGCGCCGGCGGCCGCAATGAACGCGGAGTCGATCGAAACCGCGATCGGCTCTCGCTGGCTGTTGTACGTCGGAGTCATCGCCGTAATCGTCGGGGTCAGCTACTTCGAGAAGCTCGCCATCGACAATCAATGGGTTGGTGAAGGCGCCCGCGTGCTTCAGGGCGGGGCAGCGGGGCTGCTGCTGATGTACGCCGGCCTGCGGTTCATCCGCTCCGGGTTCCCGGTCTACGGGCAGATGATCGCGGGCGGCGGCATCGCCGTGCAGTACGTGTCGATCTACGCCGCGTTCAACTTCTACCATCTCATCGAACGCTATCCGGCGTTCGCCTTGCTTTGCGCCGTGACCGGGTTGGCGGCGACGTTTGCCGATCGCCAGCGATCGCAGGGGCTCGCGCTCATGGCGGTCGGCGGCGGGTTCGCGACCCCCTTTCTGCTGCCCAGTACCGTTGATGCGCAGCTCGCGCTGTTCGGATACGACGCGATCCTGATTGCCGGGACGATGTATCTGGCGCGCCGCCGCGAGTGGCCGATCCTCAACCTGGTGAGCTATGGGCTCACGGTGATCACCGTGTTTGGTTGGGCCGCCCGGTTCTATGCGCCGTCGAAGTATCTGATCACCGAGGTCTTTCTCACGCTCTTCTGCGCGATGTACCTCTACATCCTGCGAGAGAGCCGGAAGCCAAAGCGAGACGCGGCGAATCTCTCGGACCTGCTCTGGACCGCGCCAGTCCTGTACTACCTCGCTTCGGTCGCGATTCTGGCCAGCCACCCCGCCAGCATGCTGGTGTATCTCCTTGCGCTTGCGCTTGCGGGTGCCTTCGCCAGCGCCAGGAGCACCGGGCATGGGAACGCGATCGTTCGCTTGGTGTTCCTGATCGCAGCCACCGGGCCGCTCTTGCGGTGGTCGGATCGCTACGCCGGAGACACCTGGCTCGCGCCGGGCCTGGCCACCATCGCCGCCGTCTACCTTATTCAGCTGGTCGCTCACCTGGAGGCCACGCGGCAAGCCGATCGGCGCCTGATGCCGTTGGACCTCATGGTGCTTCACGGGATGGGCCTGGGCGCCTTCCTCGCCGCCTACACGCTGATTGACGCGGTGAACGTCGATGCGGTGGCGCCGGCGGCGGCGATCTTTGCCCTGTGGCAGGGAGGCGTCGCCTTCAAGATCGCGCCGCGTGATCGTGAACACGCGCTGCATTTTGTGGCGCTGGGATTCACGCTCCTCATGGTGGCGATCGGCCTCCAGTTCCAGGGCGCGTGGGTCACGATGGGCTGGGCCGCGGAGGGCGCCGCGATCGTGTGGCTTGGCCTCCGCGAGCGACGCGATTGGCTGCGTGCCGGCGGGCTCGTGCTGCTCGCGGTCTCGGCCCTCCGGCTGTTCGACCTGCAGTTCGCGCCTCGCTCGCTCGACCAGATGGTGCTGTTGAATCAGCCGGTCGCCTGCAGCCTCTTCGTCATCGGCCTGATCTACGGCCTCGCGTGGCTCCACCATCGGCGGAACGACGACGGCCGGTACTCGATGGAGATTGGCGCCGCTCTTGTTGCCGCGCAACTCCTGACCTTGTCGCTCGCGACATCAGAAATCGATGCGTACTGGGAAATGAATGCGGAGAGCACATGGCTGGTCGCGCGCGATGGACCGCGATCGATGGTCTGGGCGGCGGCCGGAGTGGCGATCGCGTGGCTCGGGCTGGTCCGAGGCCAGCGATGGATGCGCGTGATCGGCGGCGTGCTGGTGACGATCGCGATCGGACTGATGATCTGGCTTCTGCTCGCCGCGGCGCCGTTCACCTATGTCGTGATCGCGAACAGCCGCGCCATGGCGGGGATCGTCGTGATCGCCCTGCTGTACGGCCTGGCGCGTCTTTATGCGAAGCACGGGCAGCCAGGAGCGGTGACGGATCAGGTGTACGCGCTCCTCGTGCTTGCGGCCAATGCCCTGATGCTCCTGTTGCTGACCAGCGAGGCGAGCGCCTACTGGCGCGTCCACGACGCGATGACCGCGAGAGGATTTGAGGTGCGCGAGGACCAGTTCGCGCGGGAGATGACCCTGTCGATCACGTGGGCGCTCTACGCGACGGCGCTGATCGTCGCCGGCATCAGGAAACGGTACGCCCCCATCCGGTACCTGGCGATGGTCATCTTCGCGGTGACGATCGGCAAGGTCTTCGCATTCGATCTGCCGCAGCTCGGCGAGATCTATCGTGTGCTTAGCATCATTGGTCTTGGCGTGATGCTGCTCGTGTCATCGTATCTGTATCACCGGTTCCGAAGCCGGTTGTCGCAGGAACCGTAGACTCGCGCGCGGGATTCCTGACGGCAGGACTGAAGTCCTGCACTACGAGTACTTGGGTTCCGGAACCCTCGAACCTCGAACCTCGAACCTCGAACCTCGAACTCGAACTCGAACTCGAACCTCGAACCATGAACGAGAACCGAGAACCGAGAACCAAGAACTGAGAACCCCAGTCTTCACTCGTATCTGAGCGCCCTCAGCGGATCGACATGCGACGCGCGGTGCGCGGGGATCGCGGCCGCGCTTAGGGCGACGAGCACAAGCGCGACAGCTGACCCGACGAGAACCGCCGGATCGTATCCCTTCAACTGGAACAGCAGCGATTGCGCGTAGTAGCCGAGCGCCAGCGCACCGACGCCGCCGATCGCGCAGCCGATGGCGGTCATCTTTGCCACCTGACGCAGCAGCATCATCCGCACGCGCCCGGGCGTGGCGCCGAGCGCCATGCGCACACCGATCTCCCGTGTCCGCTGAATCACGGTATACGCCAGCACGCCGTAGAGGCCGATGGACGCGAGCAGCGTCGCGAGTGACGCGAAGGCCGCCGACAGCGTCGTCATAAAGCGATCGAGAAACACGTTGTCGCGGAACTGGTCGGGGAGTGTCAGCATGTCCTCGACCGGCAGATTCGGGTCGAGCGACGCCATCATCTTCGGAATGCTCGCGAGGAACGCTTCGGAATCGCCGGCCACCCTCGCGTAGAACACGAGCCCCCGCAAATCCTCGACCTGCCGGTACGGTCGGAAGAACAGCGGCGGCACCGGGTCTTTCGCATCGTTGTATTTCGCGTTGCGCGCCAGCCCCACAATCTCGAGATTCGGTGTGCCGTTGCCTGGCGCCATGCGTTTGCCGACGATGCTGGTGGCGGGGCCGTCGAGATGAAAGCGCTTCGCAAACGCCTCGTTCACGACCACGACTCCTGGCGATCCGGCCGCATCAGACGTCGTGAGATCGCGGCCGGCGAGCAGCGGCATGCCCAGCACGCCAAAGTAGTCGGCGCCCACGCTGTTGAAGCTGGCGACGGCAGCTTCGTCAGGCCCCGGGTGAAAGCCTTCCACGCTCACGTTGGTATCCGAGTTGTCGCCGGCGAGCACCCCAATGAAGGCGCTGGTGACCCCCGTCGCGCCTGGCAGCGCCTTCAGTGCGTTCTCGACCCGCTCGAAGAGCTCTCGTGAACGCTGTGGCGTGTAGCCGTTCAAGCCCGGCGAGACGCGAAAGGTGACAATGTGATCGATCGTGAAGCCCAGATCCACCCGCGTGATGTTGAACAGGCTCCTGATGAAGAGCCCGGCGGCGACGAGCAGCATCATCGACAGCGCCACCTGCGTGGTGGCGAGCGTCGTGCGGAAGCGAGCCGCCGAGCGACCACCGGAGGATTGCCCGGCCTGGCTCTTCAAGGTCGCCACCAGATCGGGCCGGGTGCTCTGTAGGGCCGGGAACAGCCCGAAGAGCAGGCCGGTCCCGAGCGCCAGAACCGCGGTGAACGCCAGCACTTGCAGATCGACCTGCGGCTGCGGCATCTCGGCGGCGCCGCTCGGCAGCATCGTCGTGATGAAGTCGAGCGTCCAGCGCGCGACCACCAGCCCAGCCGCGCCTCCGATCGCTGCGAGGAGGCACGATTCCATGAGGAGCTGCCCGATCAGATGCCGCCGCCCGGCACCAATCGACAGCCGGATCGCCATCTCACTGGTCCGCGCGGCGGATCGCGCCAGCAGCAGGTTGGCGATGTTCGCGCAGGCGATGAGCAGCACCAGGCCGGCGACTCCCAGGAGGAGGGTGAGCGGGGTTCTGGCCTCGATGAGCACCTCGCTCTGTCCGCGCGATCCCTCCTCGACACCGATCGTCTTCGCAAGAAACCGGGCTTTGGTCTGATCGGTCATGCCGCGCTGGAGCGGCACTTCGACCTCCGCGATGATCGAACGATATGGCACGTTGATCGCGGCACGCGCCTGTTCGATCGAGACACCCGGCTTGAGC
>Ga0111538_10005608_pt1 | contig 17131 bp, 7 predicted proteins | sample SoiMethybrSBSTD1_FD_79669 | JGI IMG/M metagenome (GOLD analysis project Ga0111538, IMG submission 79669) | Bulk soil microbial communities from a Populus tree surrounding site in Tennessee, USA - Soil MetaG P. TD hybrid SBSTD1 (version 2)... | ecosystem: Environmental > Terrestrial > Soil > Tree...
CCCGTCCTGGTGCAGGGCGAGAGCGGCACGGGGAAGGAGCTCGTGGCGCGCTCGCTGCACGAGCAGTCGCAGCGCCACCGCGCGGCGTTCGTCTCGGAGAGCTGCGCGGCGCTGCCCGCCTCGCTCATCGAGTCCGAGCTCTTCGGCTACCGCAAGGGAGCGTTCACGGGCGCCGACCGCCATCGCACCGGCCTCTTCGAGCAGGCCGCCGGCGGCACGCTGTTCCTGGACGAGATCGCCGAGCTGCCGCTCGATCTCCAGGCCAAGTTCCTGCGCGTGCTCGAGACCGGCGAGGTGCGGCGCCTGGGCGACGACATGGCGCACAAGGTGGACTTCCGGCTCGTCGTCGCCACGAACCGCGACCTCGAGCGCGCGGTGCGCGAGGGCCGCTTCCGCCAGGACCTCTTCTACCGCGTCGCCGGCCTCGCGATCCGCGTCCCGGCGCTGGCCGAGCGCACGGAGGACATCGAGCTGCTCGTCGAGCACTTCCTGCGGCAGGAAGAGGCCGGCGGCAAGCCCCGGCGCCGCGCCAGCAAGCGCCTGCTCTCCGCGCTGGCGCGCCGGGGGTGGCCGGGGAACGTGCGCGAGCTGCGCAACGAGATCGCGCGCCTGTGCGTCCTGTGCGAGGGCGACCTGGACGACGCGGCGCTCGTCAGTCGTCCGGCGACCTTCGTGGCCGAGCTCGGGACCCGCGAGATCGTCCCGCTCTCCGAGCTCGAGCGGCTCGCGATCCAGAGCGCGCTCGAGAAGACCAACGGCGACAAGCGGCGCGCGGCCGAGCTGCTCGGCATCTCGCGCGCCAAGATCTACCAGCGCCTGAAGGAGTGGAGCTCGCCAGGCTCCGACGCCCCGCGCGGCGGCGACGAACCCTGAACAGAGAACCGCGCCCGTACGTTCAAGCGGCTCCCCGGCCACGGCCGTTAGCTCGTGCGGGGTTTCTCGTAGGGGCCGAGCGCCCGGTGATCGCCGGGAAGTTGCACGCGATACGACGGTGACGGTCGCGCGCAGCCGCTCGGCCCGCGAGGCACGACATGTCCCTGCGGAACAGGGTTCCTCTTGCAGCGTGCGCCGGGCTCGTGGCCGGCTCGCTGGCCGATGCGCAGGACGTGGGCTCGGTCTTGCGCGAGCGTGAGATCGCCCGCGACACGTCGGGCTTCACGGGAGCGCTGCAACCGGGCGACCGCTTCGGTTCGGCGCTGGTGACGCTGGGCGACCTCGACGGCGACGGCGTCGCAGAGCTCGCGGTCGGTGCTCCCGGGGACGACGACGGCAATCGTGACCGCGGAGCGCTGTGGATCCTGTTCCCGGCGCAGGACGGCACCGTTCGCCAGCAGCGGCGCGTGGCGGGATCGAGCGACCTCGGCGCCGCGCTCGACAACTTCGACGAGTTCGGGAGCGCGCTCGCGACGCTCGGCGACCTCGACGGGGACGGCCTGCGCGAGCTGGCGGTCGGCGCACCGGGCGACGACGACGGAGCCGCCGATGCGGGCGCGGTGTGGCTGCTGTTCCTCGGCACCGACGGCGCCGTTCGGCGCGAGCTGAAGCTCTCCGCGCTCGCGCTCGGACCGGCCCTCGACGCGGGCGATGGTTTCGGCGCGTCCGTGCTGTGGCTGCCGGACCTGGACGGAGACGGCCGCGGCGAGCTCGCCGTCGGCGCGCCGGGCGACGACGACGGCGGGTCGAACCGCGGTGCCGTGTGGATCGGGCACGGCGACCACGGGACGATTTCCTGGGACAAGGTCAGTGCCACCTCCGGCGGCTTCACGGGACCGCTCCACGACCTCGACCGCTTCGGCGTCGCGCTCGCGAACCTCGGCGACCTCGACGGCGACGGCGGTCCCGAGATGGCCGTCGCGGCGGACATGGACGACGACACGACCAGCGCGGGCGGCGCGCTGTGGACGCTCTTCCTCGACGCCGACGGGAGCGTCCGTGGTCACACGAAGATCAGCGGCGCCTCGGGGCTCGACCTCGGGGGCTTCGATCTCTTCGGGTCCTCGCTGGCATCACCGGGCGATCTCGACGGCGACGGCGTGCCCGATCTGGTCGTGGGCGCGATCGGCGACGACGACGGCGGGATCAACCGCGGGGCGCTGTGGGTCCTGTACCTGGAGCGCAGCGGCAACCCGAAGGCCTGGTCGAAGATCAGCGCGACGGCCGGGAACTTCGGGGCCGCGCTCGAGCGCAACGACGCCTTCGGGATCGGCCTCGCCACGCTCGGCGACCTCGACCGGGACCGCCGGCTCGACGTGGTCGTGGGAGCGGCGGGCGACGACACGGGCGGACTGGAGTGCGGCGCCGCGTACGTGCTCTTCCTCGAGAGCGCTCGCACGCTCGTCGAGCGCAACGGAAGCGGCGTGAACGACCGGCGTCTCTCGGCCCAGAGCGCTCCGGTGATCGGCGCGACCTGGGAGGTGCTGGTGGACGCCCGCAGCGAGCGGCCCGGGCTCGTGATGCACCTCGTGACGGACCGGCCGTACGCGGGGCTCTTCCTGCCGATCGGCGAGGTGCTCATCGATCCGACGCGGCCGCTGCTCGCGCGGCGCTTCGCGGCGCACCAGTCCACCGTCGCGCGTCTCTGGCACCGCGTCCCGCCCGATCCGCTGCTCCTCGGTCTCACGATCTACACCCAGGCCGTGGTCGGCGCTCCCGGCCGCCTGCGGTTGACCAACGCGCTCGACGCGCAGATCGTGCAGTGATTCAGGCCGCACGCGGCGGCACGGCGCGCCGCACGCGCAAGGCGAGCCAGGACGTCTGCACGAGGCTGCCCAGCACCAGCGCGAGCACGGCGGAGCGCACGCCGGTCCACGGGCTGAAGCGCACGGCGGCGAACAGGAGCGTCGCGGTGACGGTGCAGAAGACCACCATGCCCTCGGTGACCTGCCGTGTGCGGCGCGCGTGGACGAGCGAGCCCTGGAGCCAGCTCTGCACGGCCTGCGCCGCAGGCCACGGCAGCGCGCACAGGACGGCGCCGGAGGCGAGCGCAGCGAGCGGCGCCGAGAGGCCCGAGATCGTCCCGAACCAAAGCTGCGAGAGCGGCGTGGTGGCGACGAGCAGGAGGAGCGCGCTCGTCACCGCGCCCAGCCCCACGCCGAAGCGCCGCAGCGCCCGCACGGCGTCGGGTGTATCGAGCAACGAGATCACGACCTCGTTGTAGGCGAAGCCGCCGCTGCGCAGCAGGAACAGGAGCCCGTGCACGGCGGGCCAGACGGCGAGCGATGCGAGCGGCAGCTCCATGCGCGCCATGGCGGCCGCGCCCAGTGGCTGCGTGATCAGCGCGATCAGCGGCGTCAGCGCGAGCGGGACGTAGAACGCGAGGAACGCGGCGCGCGTCAGCGGTGCTCCCGCCGGGCGCGCGGGCACGCCGTGGTCTTGCAGGACGCGACGCGTGCACCAGCCGATGAAGAGCGCCTCGGTCGTCACTCCGGCCGCGACCGACGCGGTGCCGGCGAGGATGCCCGGGATCGCGAGCTTCCGCGCCTCGAGCGCGAAGGCGGCGGTATACACCGCGGCGTTGGCGACCAGGCGCAAGCCGCTCCCGACGATCACCGGCCGCGTTGCCTGGAAGCGGATGAGCACGCCCTGGTGCGCGCGGCGGTACGCGATGGCCCAGGTCCAGGGCGTCATCACGCGCAGCCCGAGGCGCGCCGGCTCGACGACCTCATCGGGCACGGTGAAGACCGTGCGCGCCACCCAGTCGAAGAGCGGCGTGAACGCGATCGCGACGTGTAGCGCCGTGAGGAACGCGCCGGCGGCGTGCATGGCGCGGCGGATCTTGCGCCAGGAGTCGAGGTCCGCGGCCAGCGCCGTCGCGGCCGCGAGGAACATCATGATCGGGGCCTCGATCACGAGCGCGAGCGGGAAGACCAGCGACCCGTAGGCGGCCAGGTGGACCTCGGGATCGGCCATGCGCGCGACGCAGGCCGTGAACAGCGGCAGCTCGGTCCCCATGAGCAGCCAGCTCGCGGCGAGCGGCCACCACAGGGCCAGGATCCGACGCGGCGAGAGAGGGACCGGCGCCTGCGTCACAGGCGCGGGATTGTCGTGATGCGCCCGGGGCGGCGGAAGCTCGACGAGGTGACGCGCCGTCCGGTACGGGGTAGGCTCGCGCGCCATGTTCCTCGCTCACCTGACGCCCGCCGACCTCGGGCTCGTCGTGTCGCTGCTCCTCGTCGCGGGTCTCCTCGGTGCCGGCGGAGCGCGCTTGCTGGAGCGCGCACGGGTGTCGCGGGATCGACGTCCGTAGCTCGGGCGCGTTTCGCGCGGGCGATTGGCCCGCCAGTTGCCCTTCCCCGGCACCCCTTGGGGGTTTCGACCCCCACTTTGTGACCCTCGGGAAGGCCGTTCGAGTCGCTCTCAGCGGCCTTCCCTCCTAAAACGACGGGTCGGACCGGGGGAAACGGCGCTGCGGGCACGGGGAAGGACCCGTCAGAGGCCGGTCCGGCGGGTAGCGGCGCTTCGGCATCCGTGGTCGGGCCGCTGCCGCGCCGGCGAAACACGTCTGGATTCTGGACGAACAGCCCAAAGCTCGGACAAATCGGCCCTCGGACCCCCCGGACGTGCTCGACGACCCATCGCGATCCGGGTCCCCCAGCGGATAGAACACTTCCCTTCGACACCGTGAGCACGCCCAAGACGACCCGCTTCCGCCAGCTGCTGGCCTCCCCGGAGCTCGAGTTCCTGCTCGAGGCGCACAACGGTCTCTCGGCGCGCGTCGGGGAGGAGGCGGGGTTCCGAGGGCTGTGGGCGAGCGGTCTCTGCCTCTCCGCGCAGTTCGGGGTGCGCGACAACAACGAGGCCTCGTGGACCCAGGTCCTCGAGATGCTCGAGTTCATGGCCGACGCCACGACGGTGCCGATCCTGCTCGACGGCGACACGGGCTACGGCAACTTCAACAACGTCCGCCGGCTCGTCCGCAAGCTGGAGCAGCGCGGGATCGCCGCCCTGTGCATCGAGGACAAGCTGTTCCCCAAGGCCAACAGCTTCCTCGACGGCGAGCAGCAGCCGCTGGCCTCCGTCGCCGAGTTCGCGGGCAAGATCAAGGCCGCCAAGGACGCGGCCGCGGACGACGACTTCTCGCTCGTGGCGCGCACCGAGGCGCTGATCGCGGGCTGGGGCATGGACGAGGCGCTGCGGCGCGCGGAGGCCTACGTCGAGGCCGGCGCGGACGCGATCCTGATCCACTCCTCGAAGAGCACGGCGGACGAGGTCCTGGCCTTTCGGCGCGCGTGGGGAACGCGCTCCCCGGTCGTGATCGTGCCGACGAAGTACGCGCGCACGCCGACGCAGGTCTTCCGCGACGCGGGCTTCTCGATGGCCATCTGGGCGAACCAGGTCCTGCGCGCCTCGCTGCGCGCGATGCAGCGCGCGGCGCGCGACCTCCACGACCAGGAGAGCGCGGCGGCGGTCGAGCCCGACATCGCGCCGCTCTCCGAGGTCTTCCGCCTGCAGGGCGTGGCCGAGCTGAAGGCGGCCGAGACGCGCTTCCTGCCGCGCGCGCGCTCGGCGCGGGCGATCGTGATCGCCGCGTCGCGCGGGGACGAGCTCGGGAAGCTCACCGAGGACCGGCCGAAGGCCATGGTCGAGATCGGCGGCAAGCCGTTGCTCGCGCACATCGTGTCGGCCTTCAAGACCGCAGGCGTCCACCGCGTCAGCGTCGTGCGCGGCTACCAGAAGCGCGCGGTGGACCTGCCGGGCATCACGACGGTCGACAACGATGCCTACGCGACGACGGGCGAGCTCTACTCGCTCGAGATGGGGCTCGCCGCCGCGGCGCAAGCTTCCGCCGAGGACGAGGGCGATCTCTTCGTCTGCTACGGCGACGTCCTGTTCCGCCGGCACGCGCTCGAGCTCGTATCCGACCTCGAGGGCGACCTCGGCATGGTCGTGGACACGAACTGGCAGGAGAGCGCGAGCCGCGGGCGCCCGGGCGACTTCGTGTCCTGCTCGGCGCCGCCCTCGCGGCGGGCGTTCGGCGAGTCGGTCCGGCTCGCGCGCATGGGCTCCGACCTTCCCGAGGACATCCGCCATGGCGAGTGGATCGGGCTCCTGCGGATCGCTCCGCGCGCCCTGAGCGCCGTGCGCGAGGCAACCGCCGAGCTGCTCGCGAAGCCCGCGAACCGACGCGCGGAGCTGTCCGTCTTGCTGGAAGCGCTCGTGGCCGGCGGCCTGGACGTTCGCGTGGCCTACACGACGGGCCAGTGGATGGACATCGACACGCTCTACGACGTCATCGCCGCGGGGCGCTTCGACCTGTCCTGAGGGCGCTGGCGGATCAGAGGTAGGATCTTCCCTCCCGCACAGCGGAGCAGCCACCGCCCAGGAAAAGGCGCGAAGGCCGAGGGTTCACCCCGACGGCTTTCCGTTATCCACCCCGGAGCGATCCGCCCATGGCCGAGACCGAAGCCGCCGTCCCCCCCGCCCCGCGTCCGCAGAAGAAGCTGTACCGCAAGGCCGTCGGCTCGCGCCTGAAGAAGCTCCTGTGGGTGGTCTTCGGGCTCTTCGCACTGCTGGGCGTCAACTCGGTCTACCTGGTCACGATCACGATCTTCGAGCGCCTGCGCGGCGAGACGATCCAGAACTACTTCTACCAGGTGATGTTCCTCGGGCACCTGGTGCTCGGGCTCCTGATCACCCTGCCGGTGATCCTGTTCGGCGTCTTCCACATCTTCAACACGTACAACCGCCCCAACCGCCGGGCGGTCGTCGCCGGGTACGCGCTGTTCACCGCGGCCATCGCGCTGCTGGTGACGGGCTTCCTGCTGATGCGGCTCGACGTCTTCGACGTGAAGCTCGAGGTCCGCGACCCGCGCGCGCGCCGCGTCTTCTACTGGATCCACGTCATCGCGCCGGTGGCGGTCGCGTGGCTCTTCATCCTGCACCGCCTCGCGGGCCGCAAGATCAAGTGGAAGATCGGCGCCGCGTGGATGGGCGTCGCGGCGGCGTTCGCGCTCGCGATGGTGTTCCTGCACTCGCAGGACCCGAAGAAGTGGGGCCAGGTCGGGCCGAAGGAAGGCGCGGACAAGTACTTCTATCCATCGCTGGCGCGCACCACGACCGGGGACTTCATCCCGGCCAAGACGCTGATGATGGACAACTACTGCAAGCAGTGCCATCCGGACATCCACGGCAAGTGGTACCACAGCGCGCACCGCTTCTCGTCGTTCAGCAATCCGGCGTACCTGTTCTCGGTACGCGAGACGCGCAAGGTGTCGATGGAGCGCGACGGCAGCATGCAGGCCGCGCGCTGGTGCGCGGGCTGCCACGACCTCGTGCCGTTCTTCAGCGGCGTCTTCGACAACCCCAACTTCGACGACGTCAACGATCCGACGGCCAGCGCGGGCATCACGTGCACCGCGTGCCACGCGATCACGAACATCAACAGCCCGAAGGGCAACTCCGACTACACGATCGAGGAGCCCTCGCACTATCCGTTCGCCTTCAGCGAGAACCCCTTCCTGCAGTGGGTCAACCGGCAGCTGGTGAAGGCCAAGCCTGCCTTCCACAAGAAGACGTTCCTGAAGCCGCTGCACAAGACGGCCGAGTTCTGCGGCGCGTGCCACAAGGTGCACCTGCCGCCCGAGCTCAACCACTACAAGTGGCTACGCGGCCAGAACCACTACGACACGTACCACCTGTCGGGGTTCTCGGGGCACTTCGTGCAGAGCTTCTACTATCCGCCGAAGGCCAAGCACAACTGCGCCGAGTGCCACATGGGGCTCATGCCCTCGGACGACTTCGGCTCGGCCATTCGCGACGACTCGGGCGAGCGCAAGGTCCACGACCACCAGTTCCCCTCGGCCAACACCGCGATCGCGTTCCTCATGGGTGCGCCCCAGGAAGCGATCGACGCGCACGAGAAGTTCAGCAAGGGCGTCGTGCGCGTGGACCTCTTCGGTCTGCGCGAGGGCGGGACGATCGAGGGCACGCTGCACGCACCGCTGCGCCCCGAGCTGCCCGAGCTCGTGCCCGGCGAGAGCTACCTGATCGACGCCGTCGTGCGCACGCTCAAGATGGGACACGTCTTCACGCAGGGCACGGCCGACTCCAACGAGGTCTGGCTCGACGTCACGGTGAAGAGCGGCGAGCGCATGATCGGCCGCAGCGGAGCGCGCGCCGAGGACGGCCAGGTCGATCCCTGGTCGCACTTCATCAACGTCTACATGCTCGACCGCGAGGGCCGGCGCATCGACCGGCGCAACGCGCAGGACATCTTCATCCCGCTGTACGACCACCAGATCCCGCCCGGCGCGGCCGACGTGATCCACTACGGCTTCCAGCTGCCCGCGGACGTGACCGAGCCGGTGACGATCGACGTGGCGCTGCGCTACCGCAAGTTCGACACGAGCTACGTGCGCCAGTTCCAGGGCGACGAGTTCGACGGCAACGACCTGCCCATCATGACCCTGGCGCAGGACTCGGTCACGCTGCCCGTGCGCGGCGGTCCGGCGCCGGCCGAGCAGACGGTCAAGATCGATCCGTGGGAGCGCTGGAACGACTACGGCATCGGGCTCCTGCGCAAGGCCGGTGCGTCGGGTCCCGCGGGCGAGCTGCGCCAGGCCGAGGACGCTTTCAGCCAGGTCGAGACGCTCGGCCGCCCCGACGGCCCGCTCAATCTCGGCCGCGTGTACCTGCGCGAAGGCCGGCTCGACGAGGCCGCGATCGCGCTCAAGCGCGCCGCCGAGCACGACCCGCCCGCCTATCCGTGGAGCGTGCTCTGGTTCTCGGGCCTCGTGGACAAGCAGAACGGCTTCCTCGACGAGGCGATCACCGACTTCAAGGAGCTCGTGACGCTCGACTCGGCCGAGATGCGCAAGCGCGAGTTCGACTTCTCGCAGGACTACATGCTGCTGAACGAGCTCGGCCAGACGCTCTTCGAGCGCGCGAAGGAGGAGCGCGGCGACGAGCGGCGCGCGCAGCGCGAATCGCTCCTGCGCGAGGCGAGCGGCTACTTCGAGCGGACGCTCGCCATCGACCCCGAGAATCTCTCGGCGCACTACAACCTGAACCAGATCCTGGCCGAGCTGGGCGACAAGGTGAAGGCCGAGGAGCACCGCATGCTCCACGAGAAGTACAAGCCGGACGACAACGCGCGCGATCGCGCCATCTCCGTCGCCCGGCACGCCGACCCGGCTGCCAACCACGCGGCGGAAGCGGTCGTGATCTACGACCTGCAGCGGCCGGGAGCCTTCGGTTTGACCGAGTGATCCCTCGCACGGGCGGGGCCGCTATCATCCTGGGCCCCTTACCGTAGGTTCGCGCACCCATGGCCCAGAAGACCGAGCCCGAGTCCCCCGCCGACGACGTGGTGGTCAAGGACGGGGTCGAGTACGAGGAAGTCACCACCGACGACCAGGTGATCGGGCGCGCCTTCCGCATGTCGCTCGCCGTTCTGCTCGGGCTGGGTGCCATCGGCGCGGGCGTGTTCTGGTGGGTGACGCGAGCTCCGGAAGTCGCGCCGCCGCAGGAGGCGAGCGTGCAGGCGCCGCTCACCGTCACGAACACGGTCGAGCCGCCGAAGGTGAGCTTCCGCGACGTCACCGCGAGCGCGGGCATCGACTTCGTCCACCAGAACGGCGCCGAGGGCGCGAAGCTCCTGCCCGAGGCGATGGGCGGCGGCTCGGCCTTCGTGGACGTCGAGCCCGACGGCGATGCCGACCTGATCCTCGTCAACGGCTGCTTCTGGCCGGGGAGCGCGCGTGAGTCCGAGCGGCCGACGCAGGCGCTCTACCTCAACGACGGCGCGGGCAAGTTCACCAACAGCACGCAGGCCGCGGGCCTCGACGCCACCTTCTACGGCATGGGTGCGGCCTGCGCCGACGCGGACGCCGACGGCGATCCGGACGCGTTCTTCACGGCCGTGGGGCCGTGCCACTACTTCGCGAACGACGGCGGGCGCTTCACGGAGCACGACGTCGGCGTGGCCGGCGCGCCGGACGCGTGGAGCACGTGCGCCTGCTTCTTCGATTCCGATCACGACGGCGACCTCGACCTCTACGTCGGCAACTACGTGCGCTGGTCGCGCGACATCGACATGGGCGTGGACTACCGGCTCACCGGCATCGGCCGCGCGTACGGCCCGCCGGCGAACTTCGAGGGCGCGCAGCCCTGCTTCTACCGCAACGACGGCAGCGGCAAGTTCACCGACGCGACGAAGGAAGCCGGGATGCTCGTCACGAATGCGGCGACGGGCGTCCCCGTGGGGAAGGCGCTGGGCGTGCGCGCCTGCGACATCGACGCCGACGGTGACCTCGACCTCTCCGTGGCCAACGACACCGTCGCGAACTTCCTCTACCGCAACAAGGGCGACGGCACGTTCGAGGAGCGCGCCAAGGAGCTCGGCCTGGCCTTCGACCGCGAGGGCCGCTCGACGGGCGCGATGGGCATCGACGCGGCCTGGTTCCGCAACGATGCGTCGATCGGCATCGCGATCGGCAACTTCGCGAACGAGATGACGTCGTTCTACGTGACGCAGGGCTCGAGCGAGCTGTGGGCCGACGAGGCGATCGGCATCGGCATCGGCGCGCCCACGCGCAAGTACCTCAAGTTCGGGACGCTGTTCCTCGACTACGACCTCGACGGCCGCCAGGACTTCCTGCAGGTCAACGGGCACCTCGAGAACGAGATCAACGCCGTGCAGAAGAGCCAGACGTACGAGCAGCCCGCGCAGCTCTTCTGGAACGCCGGCGCGGACGCGCGACGCACGTTCGTGGAGGTCGACGGCGCGACCACGGGCGACCTGTCGCACCCGATCGTCGGCCGCGGCGGCGCGACGGCCGACGTGGACGGCGACGGCGATCTCGACATCCTCATGACGCAGGTCGGCGCGCGCCCGGTGCTGCTCCTGAACGAGCAGGCGCTCGGCCAGCACTGGCTGCGCGTGCGTCTCGTCGGCGCGGGCAAGAACCGCGAGGCGATCGGCGCGCGCGTCACCGTGCGCACCGCCGAGGGGCAGCAGACGCAGGACGTGATGCCCTTCAAGAGCTACATGTCGCAGTGCGAGCTGCCGCTGACGTTCGGCCTGGGCTCGGCGAAGCGCGCCGAGGACGTCACGGTCACGTGGGCCGACGGCAAGTCGCAGTCGCTCGGTGCGCTCGACGGCGACCGGGTGCACGTCGTCGAAGAAGCGCGGTAGCGCCTTTCACTGCCGGCGTTCCAGCACGAGCGAGAGCTCGTCTGCGAACGCGCCCTCGCTCTTGCCCGGACCGCTGAGGACGAGCGCGACGCGCAGCGCGCGGGTCGCGGCAGGCACGCGCTGCTCGCCCGAGCGCTGGAGAAGCCCCGTGCGCGCCTTGCCGCCATCGCTGCCGAGCTCCCTGCGCCGCTCGGAGAGACCGACGGGACCGAGCGCCAGGTTCGCGACCGACTTGCCGTTCGCGTTGAGGCATTCGAGCTCGAGCGACGCCTCGTGCCCGAGCTCGGCCCAGCCGCCGAGCCAGCCGGAGAGCCGCGCGACCACGGCCTTCGAGTCGATGTCGGTGGCGAGCCCCGAGACGTCGACGATCTGCTCGATGCGACCGCGTCCCGTGCCCTGCGTGCCGCTGAAGTGGTTGCGGCCGCGATGCTCGGGTCCCGGCGCGGCCGGGCCGAGGCCGCGCGCGTAGTACACGTCGACGGCCACGCTCCCGTCCGAGCGCCAGCCCGGGACGAGCGTGCCCTCGCGCCCGCGCCAGCCGACCTGCGACTCGGCGCCGCCGTTGAAGAGCAGCTCCGCACCGAGCGCCACGCTCATCGGCTGCAGCGCGCGCCCGTCGAGCCAGCTCGGACCGGGCGGCATGCCGCAGTGCCGTTCCATCGTCGGGACGACGTCGCACAGGCTCACGGCCGTGCGGAGCTCGCCGGGAACGAAGGTCTTCCCGCGCAAGACCAGCGGAACCTCGGGGACCGAGAAGCCGCTCGTCTTCTTGCTCGCGGCAGCCGACGCCGCCGTTTCCACGGCGCCCGGACTCGTGAGGATCACGAGCCAGTCCTCCTCGGCGTACGCCGGCCGCGCGCGCAGGCGCTCGAGCACGGCGCCCAGCTCCGCGTCGAGCGCGGCGAGCGCCTTCTTGCGCTGCGCGCTGCTGCCGCCGAGCGCGCCGGTCCAGCCGATCACCGCGCAGCCGGTCTCGGGGCTCGCGAGCCACTCCTCGATGGCGCGTGCACGACGGCTCTCCGGCGCGCGCGCGTCGGACATGCGGATGTCCGTCTTGCCCGTCGCCACGAGCAGCGTCGTGAGCGTCGCGTCGTCCACGATCCACGCCGTCGCATGCGCCGGCTGGACGCGCTCCAGGCGCTGGAGCGGAGTCGAGATCCACGCGGCGGTCGGCGTGCGGCTCACGAAGTGGCTCTTCCGCGGTCCGAGAGCCCACGCGAGCATTCCCCAGCCCGAGGGCGTCTCGCCGTCGGGGCTCGCGGCCGCGTGAAAGGTCCACGTCGATCCGGAGAAGAACGCGGCCAGGTTCGGGCTCTTCCCGTCCTCGAGGTCCGCGGCCTGCAGGCCCTCGACGACGAGCAGCAGCGCTCCGCGATGCTCGGGCACGCTCTCGACCGGCAGGGCCACGGGTCCATCGGGCGGCGCGTGATCGAACTCGACGAGCGCGTGGTAGAGGTGGAACTCCGGGTCGTTGCTCGCCTCGCTCCAGCCGCCGCCATCGCGCCAGGCCGCCGTGAAGGGCATGCGGTCCTCGAGCCCGGGCTGCTTCTCGGCCCAGTCGACGAAATCGACCGGCGCGCCGCTGGCCCACACCTCGCGCGGGAACTCGAGACCGAGCCACGACGGCTGCGCGCCGAACGCATCGCGCAGCCACTCCTGCTCCTCCGCGGTCTCGATCGAGACCAGGTATCCACCGGCGAGCCGTGCGAGCGCGAGCGCCTGATCGATCGTCACCGGCGTCGACGACGGCCGGTAGACGTGGCCCGTGGTCGGGTGCCCGATCGGGAGGTCGAGCTCCTGGAGCAGGACTCCGCACGCGATCCAGCCGAGCGTCAGGGGCAGCATGGGCTCCGGCTCGCCGCGGCGAGCGCGGGCCGAGTCTATGCTCGCGCCAGGGTCTACGCTTTGCGCTTGGGCGCGCCCTTGCGAGCGCTCGGCCCCTTCGGCGCGCCCTTCGCCTTCGCGGGAGCGCTCGAGCGAGCGCGCGGCGCGCTCTTGCTGCGGCTGGCCTTGGCCGGTGCGGATCCGCCGGCGCCCTCGAGCGCGCGCACGTCGGCGAGGACTTCCTCCGCGTGCTCCTCGGGCTTCACCTTGGCGTAGACCTTCGCCACCTTGCCCGCCGGATCGACGAGGAACGACTGGCGCAGGATGCCGTCGAACTCGCGGCCCATGAACTTCTTCTTGCCCCAGGATCCATACGACCGGATCACGCCCTTGTCCTCGTCGGAGAGCAGCGTGAACCCGAGGCGGTGCTTGTCCGCGAACTTGCGGTGGCTCTTCACGCTGTCCGCGCTGATGCCGAAGACAGCGATGCCGAGCTCGCGGTAGCGCGCGGCCGAGTCGCGGAGGCCGCACGCCTCGACCGTGCAGCCGGGCGTGTCGTCGCGCGGATAGAAGTAGACGAGCACCCAGTGCCCGCGGTGATCGGCGAGCGAGCGGGTCTTGCCGTCCTGATCGGGGAGCTCGATGGCGGGGGCGGCGTCGCCGACCTGCAGGGATTTGGCCATGATTCGCTGGGGCTTTCGTCGTGAAGGGGCCGCGATGGTAGTGCGCTCGTCGGCGGGGAGGAAGAGGCGGCGTTCTCCGCGTCCCCGGCGGTTGATTCCATGAGAGAGCAAACCACGGAGAGCACGGAGGCCACGGAGAAAGGGCAACGATCAAGGAAGAACGGGGCGGCCGGTATCATCGCGGCCGCCCCGCGCGTCCCGACGGAGTTCCCTGCGATGCACTTCCGCGTTCCGGTCGCCATTCTGCTCCTCTCGTTCGGCTCCGTGCTCGCCTGCGCGAGCTCCGAGCCCGCCTCCGCCGCGCCCGGTGCTCCGGCCGCGCCTGCGACGCCCGCCACGCCGCGTCCCGGTGCCCCGAGCGCCGGCGAGACGCGCATGCTCGAGCAGCCGGCCGTCAGCGCCGAGCACGTGGCCTTCGTCTACGCCGGCGACCTGTGGCTCGCGGACCTCGACGGCGCGAACGCGCGCAGGCTGACGAGCCATCCGGGTCTCGAGTACCGGCCGCGCTTCTCGCCCGACGGGAAGCTGCTCTCGTTCACGGGCCAGTACGACGGCAACTTCGACGTGTACGTGATCCCCGTCGAGGGCGGCGAGCCGAAGCGCATGACGTACCACCCGGGCGTCGACTCCTCGCAGGGCTTCACGGCCGACGGAAAGTCGATCCTCTTCAACTCCGCGCGCTCGACGTACACGGGCCGCTTCCGGCAGCTCTGGACGATGCCGCTCGACGGCAGCTTCCCGACGAAGCTCCCGCTGCCGAGCGCGTTCGAGGCCGGGCTGTCGCCGGACGGAAAGAAGCTCGCGTACACGCCGCTCTACGACGCGTTCCCGCAGTGGAAGAACTACCGCGGCGGCACGGCGACGCGCATCTGGATCTACGACTTCGCGTCGGCGGCGATCGAGGAGATCCCGCAGCCCGAAGGGCGCTGCAACGACACCGATCCCTCGTGGCTCGGCGGGACCGTGTACTTCCGCTCGGATCGCGACGGCGAGTTCAACCTCTACTCCTACGAGCCGGGCTCGAAGAAGGTCGTGCGCCTCACGGAGCACACGGACTTCCCCGTGATCGACCCTTCGTCAGGAAGCGGCAAGATCGTCTACGAGCAGGCCGGCTGGCTGCACCTGTTCGATCCCGCGAGCAAGAAGAGCACGCGCCTCGCGATCGGCATCGCCGCCGACCTGATCGAGACGCGCCCGCGCTTCGTCGACGGCAAGGACTACGTGCGCACGGCGAACCTCTCGCCTTCGGGATCGCGCGCCGTCTTCGGCGTGCGCGGCGAGATCGTCACCGTGCCGGCCGAGAAGGGCGACCCGCGCAACTTGACGCAGACGACGGGCGCGAACGAGCGCTCGCCGGCGTGGTCGCCGGACGGCAAGCACATCGCGTGGTTCTCGGACGAGAGTGGCGAGAACCAGCTCGTGATCGCGCCGCAGGACGGCCACGGTGAGCGCCGCTCGCTCGCGCCGGGCGGTGCGGGCTTCTACTTCGACCTCGCGTGGTCGCCCGACGGCAAGTCGCTCTCGTACATCGACAACGCGCGCACGCTCTTCCGCATGGAGGTCGAGAGCGGCCACGTGGCGCGCATCGACCAGGAGCCGATCTACGGCGTCTTCCCGACGCTGCGCCACGCGTGGTCGAGCGACTCGCGCTGGATCGCCTACACGCGCCTCGAGCGCTCGCACTTCAAGCGCGCGTACCTTTACGAGGTCGCGAGCGGGACGTCGCACCCCGTCACCGACGCGCTCTCGGACGTCGCCGAGCCGGTCTTCGATGCCGGTGGCAAGTACCTCTACCTGACGGCCTCCACGGACGCGGGCCCGTTCAACACGTGGTTCTCGCAGGCCAGCGCCGACGTCGAGGAGACGAACGCGCTCTACATGGTCGTGCTCGCCAAGGGCACGCCCTCGCCCTTCGCGAAGCAGAGCGACGAGGAGAAGGGCCAGGAAGAGGACGAGAAGAAGAAGGACGAGGCCAAGGACGAGAAGGACGACGAGAAGAAGGAGGAGGAGGCCGAGAAGGTCGCCGAGACGAAGGTCGAGCTCGACGGCATCGCTCAGCGCACGATCTCGTTCCCGCTGCCCTCGGCGTTCTACTCGAACCTCGCACCCGGGAAAGAGGGCCAGCTCTTCTATCTCAAGACCGAGCGCGCGCCCTTCTCGGGCGAGGAGCTGCCCGTGCCGAAGGCCGCGCTGTGCCGCTACGACCTCGAGGAGCGCGAGGAGAAGGTGCTGGCGAAGGGCGTGCAGAGCTTCGTGCTCGCCGCCGACCACGAGAAGGCGCTCCTGCGCGTCGAGGACGGCTGGCGTATCGCCGACGTGACGGGCGACGAGGTCGACACCGACGAGGGCGAGCTGGCGCTCGACGCGATCCAGATCCACATCGATCCGCGGTCCGAATGGACGCAGATCCTCGACGAGGTCTGGCGCATCAACCGCGACTACTTCTACGACCCGGGCATGCACGGCGCCGACTGGCCGGCGATGAAGCAGAAGTACGCGCAGTTCCTGCCCAGCCTCGCCGTGCGCGGCGACCTGAACCGCGTCATCCGCTGGCTGTGCTCCGAGCTCGGCGTCGGGCACAGCTACTCGGGCGGCGGCGACACGCTGGTCGAGGCCAAGAACGTCTCGGGCGGACTGCTCGGCGCCGACTACGAGGTCGCGAACGACCGCTACCGCTTCGCCAAGGTCATCGGCGGGCTCAACTGGACGCCCGACCTGCGCGCGCCGCTCACCGAGCCCGGTGTCGACGTGACGGCCGGCGAGTACCTGCTCGCCGTGAACGGCCGCGACCTGCGCGCGAGCGACAACCTCTACGCGCGCTTCGAGAACACCGCCGACAAGCTGACCGAGCTCACGGTCGGCCCGAACGCCGACGGTACCGGCTCGCGCACGGTGAAGGTCGTGCCGATCGCGGACGAGCTCGCGCTCCGCAACCGCGACTGGGTGGAGGGCAACATCCGCAAGGTGACCGAGGCGACGAAGGGGCGCGTCGCGTACGTCTACGTGCCGAACACCGCCGACCTCGGGTTCCTGTACTTCAAGCGCTACTTCTTCCCGCAGGCCGACCGCGAGGCGATCATCGTCGACGAGCGGCACAACGGCGGCGGCTCGATCGCCGACTACTACATCGACATCCTGCGCCGTCCGTACGTCGCGCACTGGGCCACGCGCTACGGCGCCGACCTGCCGACGCCGCAGGGCGCGATCTTCGGGCCGAAGGTGATGCTGATCGACGAGACCGCGGGCTCGGGCGGCGACCTCTTGCCGTGGATGTTCCGCAAGTTCGGGATCGGCCCGCTGATCGGCCGGCGCACGTGGGGCGGCCTGGTCGGCATCCTCGGCTTCCCCGAGCTGATGGACGGCGGCTCGGTGACCGCGCCGAACCTGGCGTTCTGGACAGAGGAAGAAGGCTTCGGCGTCGAGAACGTGGGCGTCCCGCCCGACATCGAGGTCGAGCAGACCCCGGCGCTCGTCGCGCAGGGCCACGATC
>Ga0111538_10005609_pt1 | contig 17131 bp, 11 predicted proteins | sample SoiMethybrSBSTD1_FD_79669 | JGI IMG/M metagenome (GOLD analysis project Ga0111538, IMG submission 79669) | Bulk soil microbial communities from a Populus tree surrounding site in Tennessee, USA - Soil MetaG P. TD hybrid SBSTD1 (version 2)... | ecosystem: Environmental > Terrestrial > Soil >...
CCGGTGAAGATCAAGACGAAGGGGATGGCCGACGGCACGAAGCTGCGCGTCTCCTGGTACCATCCCGCGATCATCCACGACGGGCAGGTCTCGGCCTGCATCGCGGAGCCCAAGGTCTATGAGCTCATGGCCGACGAGGCGAAGCGGGTCAAGGAGGCGACCGGATCGAAGAGCTTCATGATGTCGCACGACGAGTTCCGGTCGATGAACACCTGCGGGGCGTGCGACAAGAAGGGCCTCGACGCGGGCGCGCTGCTGGCCGAGAACGCGCGGCAGTGCGTCAAGCTGCTGGAGGGCTCGACGGTCTACGTCTGGAACGACATGTTCGATCCCTACCACAACGCGGTGAACAACTACTACCTGGTCAAAGGGGACCTGAAGGGGTCCTGGGAAGGGCTCTCCAAGGACGTCATCATCATGAACTGGTACTTCGGACCGCGCGAGAAGAACCTGCCGTTCTTCGCCGACCGGGGCCACAAGCAGGTCCTGGCGGGCTACTACGATCACGACCCGGCGCGGATCAAGGAGTGGCTCAAAGCGGCCGCGAAGGTGAAGGGCGTCGTCGGCGTGATGTACACCACCTGGCAGCACAAGTACGACGACCTTGAGGCGTTCGCGAAGTTCGCCCGGGAGTGACGCTTACTTCTCCGTCAGCTTGAGCGTCAACAGCGCCATCGCGGTGCCGTAGACTCTTCCGAGTTCGTGCGAATCCACCCAGGCGCCGTCGATCTCGGGCGTCGCCAGGACGATCGCCCGCTGCTTCTCGAGGGAGGCGGCGTCGTTCGCCCCCTTCGCCGCGAGGGCGCGGCCGTACTGGTCGTACCAGAAGAAGAACCCGCCGTTCTGGAAGGCGTCCGCGTGATCGTCGTACTTCCGGATCCGTTCGAGCAGCGCGTGGTGCTTGAATGAGACTTCGATCGACGCCTTCACGCTATCGGCCGTCGCCTGGCCGGAGAACGTGAGCACATGCTCGAGGAACGGCATCCGGCCCGCGGCCCCTTCGACCGCGCCGCCGCGCCCGGGGTACTCGTAGGAGAAGAGGCCCCGGCCGTCGCGCGTCGATTTCAGCGCCGCCGACCCCCGCTTCGCCGTCCCCGCCGGGACATCCGCCCCCGCGACCCGTGCCTCTTCCAGCGCGTGGAGGATCGTCGCCGTGACGAACGGATTATCGTACTCGTGGAACCAGGTTCCCGACTTCCGTTGAAGCTGGGCCAGCTTTCCCACGAGCCGCTCCATCATGGCCTTGTTGCCGGTCTTCGCGAAGTAGAGCAGCCGGTAGGCGTGAGCCCAGGCGATCTCGTCGGTGTCGTCTTCCGCGATCCGCTTCTCGTCCTTCATGTAGGCCTCGGCGCGGATGATCGCCGTCTCGATCTGCTTCGGGTCGCCCCAGGCCCGGAGCGCGAGCGCCGCGAGCGCCGTCACGGCCATGTAGACGTTGGGGAGCGAATCGTCGCCGCCGAAATTGTAGGTCGAGTCGTCCCAGACGCCGTTGTTGCGCTGGGTCTGGAGCAGGGTGCGGACGGCGCGGGCCGGCTCGGACAGAGTCCGGGGAAGGGTGCTCGTCGAGGGCAGGGCCTCCTGGAGCGCCTCCGGAGGGATCGTCTCGTAGATCTCGAAGCCGCGGACGAACGGCCCCTCGCGGGCGAGTTCCGCCGCGGCCTTCCAGGCCCAGCGGCCCTCCTTGATCTGCTTCCACTGCTCGCGCCCTTCGCCGTCGCGGTTCACGAGGTGGAGCGCGACGCCGTGGAACCAGCGGGCTTCGTCGCCGACGACGAGCTGGAACAGGGAGGGATCGGGCTTCCCGGCCTCGATCGCCTTTCGCCCCTCGCTCCGCTCGACCTTCCGCTCCTCGACCTCCCGGCCGGCCTTCCGGAGCACCCCCTGGAGGAGATGGACGAACCAGTCCTCGTGGAACGTGGTCACCCGGTCCACGCGGTGGAGGACCTTGAGGTCGGGGCCCAGGAAGACGAGTCCCGGCTCGATGAAGTCGCCGACCGAGAGACCGAATTCCTTGTGGACGCCGGGCGTTCCGGGGAGCCGCAGGGGCACGAACTTCTGCGACAGGAGCTCGACGACGCCCGGCATCATGAACGGCCCGGAGAGCCAATACTTCTCGAGCACCAGCTTTCGATCCATGGGCGAGTGTTCGATGTGGGGGACCCACCAGGCGATCGGCTTTCCCGTGGCCTTGGACTGCTGGTGGGCTTCGTTGAGCGAGAGGACCCAGGGGATTTCGGAGCCGCATTTCGCCGCGGGGCCCTTGAACTCCCGGTCGGGCGTCTTGGCCTGCCAGAGGAGAAGGGAGAGGGCGAAGGCAAGTCCCTGCATGGCTGAGGATTATACGTCGCCGGCGGATAGGATTCGCCAACACTTGAAAAGGGCGGACGTAATTGTTATGGAATCAGCCTTATGAGTGACTCTCCCATCATGATCCAGGCGGAGAAGCTCTCCAAAATCTACGGGAGCTTCCAGGCGCTGAAGGACGTGTCGTTCTCCATCCCGAAGGGGCAGGTGACGGCCTTCCTGGGGCCCAACGGCGCCGGGAAGACCACCACCATGAAGATCCTGAGCGGCTTCCTCTCGCCCACGAGCGGAGTCGCCCGGATCGCGGGGTTCGACGTCTCGACCGATCGCCTCGCCGCCGCCGAGAAGCTGGGCTATCTCCCGGAGAACGGGCCCCTGTATCTCGACATGACCCCCCTCTCGCTCCTCCGGTTCTTCGGCGAGGCGCGGGGCATGGCGCCGGCGCGCCTGCGGGACCGCCTCGAGGCGGTCACCACGCTCCTGTCCCTGAAGAGCGTGCTCGAGAAGCCGATCCAGCAGCTCTCCAAGGGCTACCGCCAGAGGTGCGGCATGGCCCAGGCGCTGCTCCACGAGCCGGACGTGCTCATCATGGACGAGCCCACCAGCGGCCTGGATCCCAACCAGATCCGTGACGTGCGGGCCACGATCCGCGAGCTCGGCAAGTCGAAGACGGTCCTGCTCTCCACCCACATCCTCCAGGAAGTCGAGGCGGTCGCCGATCGGGTCCTGTTCATCCACGCGGGCGAGATCGTCTTCGACGGCACGCCGGCGAAGATGAAGACCATCGACCCGTCGATGGATGAGGTCTTCCACAAACTGACCGGCGCCGCGCCGGCGAAAGCGTAGGCTGCATGATCCGACGACACGTGATCCAGGCCATTTTCCGGCGGAACTTCTTCTCGTACTTCGGGTCGCCCACGGGCTACGTCTTCATCGCCGTCTTCGTGGGGCTGTGCACCGGCTTCGCGTTCCTGGTCGACGCGTTCTTCAACAGCAACCTGGCCAATCTCAACACCCTCAACGAGTGGTTCCCCTACCTGCTCCTCTTCTTCGTCCCGGCGGTCGCGATGGCGACCTGGGCCGAGGAGCGCAAGCAGGGCACCGACGAACTGCTCCTGACCCTTCCGGCCACCGACGTGGAGATCCTGCTCGGGAAATACCTGTCGGCCCTCGGCATCTATTCCGTCGCTCTGCTGTTCTCGCTGAGCATGGTCCTGTGGCTCGCGTGGCTGGGCAACCCCGACGGCGGGGTGATCATCGGCACCTACCTGGGCTACTGGTTCCTCGGAGCGGCCCTGCTCTCGATCGCCATGGTGGCCTCGTTGCTGACGTCGAGCCAGACCGTCGCCTTCATCCTGGGCGCGCTGTTCTGCCTCGTCCCGGTCGTCCTGAGCCGGGCCGGAAACATCTTCAGCGGCAGCCTCCAGGACTGGATGGAGGGCCTGGGAGTCCGGTCGGCGTTCGAGGACCTGACGTCCGGCGTCGTCTCGATCCGGGCGATGCTCTACTTCGCCGCCCTGACGGTGCTGTTCCTCTACGTCAACCTGATCCTCATGGCGCGGCGGCATACCGAGAAGGGCGAAGCCTGGCTCCATTTCTCCAGCCGGGCCTTCTCGATCCTGGTCATCGGCATCGCGCTCGGCGTCCTGGCGAGCCGCGTGGGCTCCGTGGGCCGCATCGACCTCACCCAGGAGCGGCTCCATACGCTGACCGAGCCCACCCGCGACGTCATCGGCAAGGTCGATCCGGGGCGGCCGGTGCTGATCCAGGCCTACATCAGCCCCGACGTGCCCGAAAGCTTCGCCGAGCAGCGCCAGACGCTGCTGTCGCTGCTCCGGGAGTACGACGCCATCGGGGGCGACCGCATCCATCTCCGCGTGGTCGACACCGAGCGGTACACCCCGGAGGCGCGGCAGGCGGAGGATCAGTTCGGGATCAAGCCCGAGGCGGTGCGCTCGATCAACGACAGCGGGGACGAGCCCGACGCGATCTACATGGGCGTCGCCTTCACCTGCGGCACCGAGGAGGTCGTGATCCCGTTCGTCCACCGCGGCCTCTCGGTGGAATACGAGCTCACCCGCTCGGTGGGCACCGTGTCGGGCGCCAAGCGCCGGAAGGTCGGCATCGCCAACACCGACGCGCGGCTGTTCGGCGGCCTCGACTTCCAGACGATGTCCTCGCAGCCCGAGTGGCAGATCGTCAGCGAGCTCAAGAAGCAGTACGACCTGTCCCAGATCGGCCTCGACCAGCCCATCACCGAGAAGATGGACGTCCTGCTCGTGGCGCAGGTCTCGTCGCTGACGCAGCCGCAGATGAACGTGCTGCTGGCCTATATCAAGCAGGGCGGCGCGGCGCTGCTGTTCGACGACCCGTTCCCGAACATCAACCCCCGACTCGCGCCGGGCGAGGCCAAGCAGAGTCCCAACCGGGGCTTCGGCGCGATGCCGCCGCCTCCGGGCGAGCCCAAGGGCGACCTGGCCGGCTTCTACTCCCAGATCGGCATCCAGTTCCCGAGCGAGATGATCGTCTGGGACACCTACAATCCGCATCCGAGGCTGGACCACCTGCCCCGCGAGATCCTCTTCGTCGGCAGGGACCGGTTCAACGCGTCGGAAAAGCTCTCCTCCGGCCTCCAGGAGCTGGTGATGCTCTTCCCGGGCGAGGTCCACCCGGCTCCGAACGCCCCCCTGTCCTTCACGCCGCTGCTCCAGACGACGAAGGTCTCGGGCGGCGTCTTCAAGAGCCAGCGCTTCCAGCAGTCCTTCTTCGGGCTGCAGCCGGTCGACGTCGAATACCGCCCGCGCGGCCAGGAGATCCCGCTGGCCGCCCGCATCAAGGGCACCATCCCCGCGGCTCCCGCCAAGGACGGCCAGCCGCCCGCCCCCGGGGCGAACATCAACGTCATTTTCGTCGCGGACCTCGACTGCATCTCGAACATGTTCTTCGGGATGCGCAATGAGGCTCCCGAGGGGCTCAATTTCGACAACATCACGTTCGTGCTCAACAGCGTCGACGTGCTGTCGGGAGACGAGTCCTACGTCGACCTCCGCAAGCGCCGTCCCAAGCACCGCACGCTCGAGAGGTTCGAGAACCTCACGAAGAGCCACAACCAGAAGATGCTCGACGAGACGAAGGACGCCGAGGAGAAGGCGAAGAAGGAGCTCGACGACGCCCAGAAGCGCCTCGACGCCAAGGTCGACGAGGTCCGCAAGCGGACCGACCTGGACGAGCGGCGCAAGGAGATGGAGATCAACAACCAGCAGCAGGTGGAGCAGAAGCGGCTGGAAGTGGCCAAGAAGGAGATCGAGGACCGGAAGAAGGGCGCGATCGAGCGGAGCCGCACGACGATGAAGCAGTCGGTGAGCCGGATCAAGAAGAACATCCGGAGCCTGGCGGTTCTGCTGTCGCCGATCCCGGCGGCGCTCATGGGTCTGTACATTTTCGCCCGCCGGATGGCGGTCCGCGGGAGAGTCTCATGAACAAGGAACTGAAGCGAACGGCGATCTTCGCGGGCACGGCGCTCGTGCTCGTCCTGCTCGCCTGGGGGACGAAGGCGAATCCGCAGCCGCACCGGATCTTCGAGCCTCAGGGACAGGAATTCTTCCCCGACTTCAAGGACCCTCTCAAGGTCGCCGCGCTCGAGGTGGTCGACCACGACCCGCTCACGAACACCTACAAGCCGTTCCGGGTCCAGGTCGTCGCCGGCCTCTGGTCGATCCCCTCCCACGAGAATTATCCGGCCGACGGCAAGGAGCGGCTGAAGAACACCGCGGCGTCGGTCATGGACCTCCGCAAGGAGCGCATCGCCTCGGACGATCCCAAGATGCACGAAGAGTTCGGCGTCGTCGATCCGCTCGACGGGGCCGTCCAGGGGACCAAGGGCCGCGGCAAGAGGGTGAAGCTCTACGACGCGGCGAACACCGTGCTGGCCGACTTCATCTTCGGCAACGAGGTCAAGGACGGCGGCGGCCGGTGCTACGTCCGCGTCCCCGGGCAGAAGCACACGTACGTCATCAAGGCCAAGCCCGACATCTCGGTCAAGTTCGAGGACTGGGTCGAGACCGACCTCCTCCAGATGGGCGGGACGGCCGTCAGCAAGGTGGCGATCGACAAGTACTCCTTCGACGAGGAGCAGGGGCGGATCAAGGACCGCTCCACGTACCTCCTCGCGCAGGACGAGTCGAAGACGTGGAAGATCAGCGGCCAGACCGACAAGGAAGACCCGAACACCGAGACGATCAACACGATGGTCAGCACGCTGACGGGGCTGAAGCTCGCCGGCGTGCGCGCCAAGCCGCCCGTGGTGGCGAAGGCGAAGAACCTGGACGAGCTCGCCAAGATGCCCCGCCAGGACCTGATCCGGGTCGCCCAGTCGATGATCCGGCACGGGTTCTTCATCATGCAGGAAGGCACCCGGCTGATGGTCGTCTCGAACGACGGCGAGATGTCCGTCTCCTGCGAGGACGGCGTGGTCTACACGCTGCGCTTCGGCGAGGTGCTGGTGGGCACGGGCGACGAGATCAGCTCGGGCGCCTCGGATCCGAAGACCCAGGACAAGAAGGACGAGAAGAAGGGCGGAACCGAGAACCGCTACCTCTTTGTCGGCGTGAGCTTCGACGAGTCGCTGCTGCCCGCGCTTCCTCCGGAGCCCAAGCCGTACGTCGCCGACCCCGCCAAGAAGCCCGAGGAGCAGAAGGCGGACGAGGAGAAGGCGAAGAAGGACAAGGAGGAGTACGAGACCAAGAAGAAGGACCGCGAGAAGAAGAAGGAAGACGGGAAGAAGAAGACCGACAAGCTCGCGGCCCGGTTCGCCGACTGGTACTACGTCATTTCCTCGGACGCCTTCAAGAAGCTGCGGGTCGATCGCGCCCAGCTGGTCAAGCCCAAGGAAGCCAAGCCGGACGAGAAGAAGCCCGGCGAGCACAAGGAAGGCGACGGGCACAAGCACGACGAAGGGAAGAAGCCCGAGCCCCCCAAGAAGCCGGAAGAGAAGCCCCAGGAGAAACCCAAGGCTCCGGAAGAGAAAAAGCCCGAGGAAAAGCCGAAGGCGCCGGAAGAGAAGAAGAACTAGCTAGGCCTTCTGCACGCCCGGCTTGCCCGGCTCGACCACGAACGACGCCCGGGTGTTGATCGGGGCTCCGGGTTTCAGCACGAACGGCACCGTCCGGTACTCCGTCCTCCACGTCTTCGCGTCGACCTCGCACTTCAGGTAGCCGCGCTCGGCGTTGTGGTACTTCACGAACGGGTTGTCCGAGAGCAGCAGGTCGAGGTCCTTCGGCGTCTTGACGCCGTCGCCGCCCGAGCTGATGGAGGTGCCCACGAACTCCGACGCGATGGTCCTGGAGCCCAGGTCGTCGAAGTCCGCGATCAGGTCGTTCGCCCAATTGGTGTGGATGTCGCCCGCGAGCGTCACCGCGTTGGCGATCTTTCGCTCGTGGAGGAACTTGAGGACCCGGCGGCGCTCGAACTCGTAGCCCGGCCACTGGTCCATGCTGTAGAGGATCCCCTCGCCGGGCTTGCGGTCGACGCGCGCCATCATCACCTGCTGAGCGACGGCGTTCCAGACGGCGCCGGAGCGGGCCAGGCCGTCGAAGAGCCACTCGCGCTGCTCCGCGCCCATCAGGGTGCCCTTCGGGTCGAGCTGCTCGGGGGAGGGCGGCTTGTTGCCGTCCCCGCACGGCTGGTCCGTCCGGTACTGGCGCGTGTCGAGCACGAAGAAGTCGGCGAGCTTTCCCCAGGCGATGCGGCGGTAGAGAAGCATGTCCGGCCCCTTCGGGCGCGCCGCCAGGCGGAGCGGCATGTTCTCGTACATCGCCTGGTAGGCGGCCGCCCGGCGCTTCAGGAATTCCTGGGGCGTGACGGTCTTCTCCTCCGAGATCGACCCCGCGCAGTTGTTGTCGAACTCGTGGTCGTCCGGCGTGAACAGCCAGGGCGCGACGGCGTGGATCGCCTGGAGGGCCGGGTCGGTCTTGTACTGCGCGTACCGCTGCCGGTACCCCTCGAGCGTCGTGCATTCGGGGCCCGCATGTTTCCGCACCCGCTTGTCCACGCCCGCGCCTTCGTAGATGTAGTCGCCGAGGTGGAAGATGAGGTCGAAGTCCTCGCGGACCATGTGGTCGAACGCCGTGAACAGGCCCATTTCGAAGTGGTTGCAGGAGGCGACGCCGAAGCGGACGCGGCCGACCGCGACCCCCGGCGCCGGCGCGGTGCGCGTCCGGCCGACCGCGCTCATCGCGTCGCCCACCTGGAACTGGTACCAGTAGGGACGGTCGGAGGCCAGGCCGGAAAGCTCCACGTGCACCGAGTGGCCGAGCTCGGGAAGGGAAGCGACGGTGCCCGTCCGGAGCCCCTGCGTCATCCGCTCGTCCTCGGCGACGCGCCACGCGACGTTCACCGTCTCGCGGCCCAGGCCGCCGCCCGGCTCCAGGGGGAAGGGGGCGAGGCGCGTCCAGAGCACCACGCCGTCCGGCGAGGGATCGCCCGAGGCCACGCCGAGCTGGAACGGATCGTCGGAAAGCTTCTTCACTCCGGAGCCGCAGGAGACGAGACCGCCTCCCACGGTGGCGGCCGCGGCCGCCAGGAACGAGCGTCGGGTCAGCATCATGGTTCTACGGTCGAGGGGGAGGGTTTATTCGCGCTTTCCGACCACCGCGGGCTTCCGGGTGGCCCCGAATCCTACGTTCGTCTCGAGGGCGCAGCGGACCTCGTCGCCCGTGAACTGGAGCGTCGCCGTCAGGGTGTAGGGCGTCTCGGTGAAGACCTGCTTCGCTACGTAGGTGTCGTCCTTCGTCCACGCCCCGGACGCCGCGGCCGGCTCGTCCTTATAGGCCCCGTAGGCGCCTTTGCCCCGCTTCCACTCCTTGAACCCGCAGGCGATCTTCGTCTCCGTCCCGTTCATCGTCAGCGAGACGCCGTCGGCCGACCACGCGAGCGACTCCAGCTTCTGGTCGTTGGGCGGGAAGACGTACTTCTTGCCGGACACGGACGCGGACAGGGCCGACGTCGCCGCGCCGTCGACGGGCTTGAGGGTCAGGGTCTTCAGCCGCTCCCGGAGGGCGTCCACCTCGGGGCCCGCCTGGACCGTGCCCGCGTAGATGCCCGGCAGCAGCTTGTCCCAGATCAGGTTCAGCACGGCCTGCATGTCGCGGAGGCCGCTCGTGATCGCGAGGACCATGTCCTGCTCGGGAAGGACGACGCAGTACTGGCCGAACGCGCCGTCGCCGCGGTACGCGCCGTTCCGGCAGCGCCAGAACTGGAACCCGTAGCCCTGCTCCCAGTCGCTTTTCGGATTGCTCCCGTTCGAGACCTGCCGGGACGTCGCCAGCTCGATCCACTCCTTCGGAAGGAGCGGCTTTCCCTGCCAGACGCCCTTCTGGAGGTAGAGCTGGCCGAAGCGGGCGATGTCCTCGGTCCGCACGCGGAGCCCGTAGCCCCCAAGGGCGATCCCCTGGGCGTTCGTGTTCCAGACGGGCTTGGCGATCCCCAGCGGATCGAAGAGACGCGGCTTCAGGTATTCCGCGAGCGTCTGCCCCGTGCGCTTCTGCACGGCCGCGGAGAGCATGAACGTCGCGGGCGTGTTGTACTTGAAGTGGGTGCCCGGCTTGTGGGGCACCGGGTGGGCGAGGAACGACTTGGGCGTGATCTTGTCCGCCGCGGACGACGTCTCGTCCTGGTGCCCGGCCGACATCGTGATCAGGTCGCGGATCCGCATCGACTTCAGGTTCGCCGACGGCTCGGGCGGCGCATCCTCCGGGAAGATCTTGAGCAGCTCGTCGTCGAGGCTGAGCTTCCCCTCCGCGATCGCGAAGCCGACGGCGGTCGACGCGAAGCTCTTGCTGAGGGAGTAGAGCTCGTGGTTCGAGTCGGCGTCATAGGGCGCCCACCAGCCTTCGGCCAGGACCTTGCCGTGGCGGAGGATCATCACGCTGTGGACCCCCTCGATGCGATCGAGGGCGTCGACGAGCTGGAGGATGGACGCGGACGCCACGCCCTGCATCTCGGGGGTGCTGCGGTCGAGGTCGCCCGGCGGGGGAGCGGCGTGGCTCCGGGGGGCGAGGGACAGGCCGAACAGCAGGACGGCGGCGAGGCGACGCATGGGCGGGTTCTCCTTCTGCTTGAAGAAAGAACACCGCAGAAAATATTTCGTGTCGAGTTTTCCGCCTTCGGACGCACTCCCCGGGTGGAGGTGCGGCAGGATGCGACAGGAACCCCGGCAGGCCGTGCGGGTCATCAAGGACCGCGTCCGGATCAATGCCTTCACCTACACCCGGTTCTCGTTCGAGAGGATGGTCGACCAGGGGATCGACGAGGAGGACGTGAAGCGGGCGGTCGCGTCGGGCCGGCTCGTCGAGACCCGCGACGAAGCGCGCAAGGGGACGTACTACGTCCTTCAGGGATTCGCCATGGACGAGGAGAACCTGGTTCTCGTCTGCCGGCTGCTGCGGCAGAAGGTGGAAGTCGCCGACCTGTACCGGCCCTAGTTACGTCCCCGAGGTGGTCCACACAACGATCTGGTCGCGGATCCCCCGGTCCACCGCCTGCGTATGGAGTTCGGAATGGTCGGTGTCCGCAAAGACGCGGGACGCCTCGGGCGGCACCAGCACCGGGACGCCCAGCGCGCTCTCCACCGACACCAGCCCGTCGTCGTCCCCCGCGATCAGGGGGCTGAGGAGACTGTCGTTCGAGTTCCCGGCGATCAGGAAGTAGTGGATGGACGGGTCGTCCGCGTACCGGGCATTCAGAATCGGCCCGGTGCCCTCGGGGCCCGTGCTGAGGTCCCGGAAGCTCGGGAAGTACTTCTCGACGACGTCCGTCGACAGCAGCGACGAGAGCCGCAGCAATCCCAGCCGCGTCACGTCGACGCCTCCCTGGTGCGGGGCGCCGAGCGTGATCATGTTGCGCACCATGCCCGACAGAGGTCCCGCCGGCGCCCCCGGGTTGAAGTTGGGAAGGGCCGACCGCGACGGATCGTCTTTCGATCCCTCGATGAAGTAGCGCGCGACAAGCCCGCCCATGCTGTACCCGATCACGTCCGCCTGGAATCCCGGCTGCGCCCGCTGCTTCACCTCGTTGTACAGCCAGTTGGAGTTCTCCGCGATCGGCCGCCCGCTGCGGTACTGGTACGTCACGATGTGGTCGTACTCCGACGCCAGGCCCTCGATCAGGTCTCCCGAACCGACGAAGTTCGTCGCGTCGTCCGACGTGGAATGGACCAGGATCAGCACGCGGGACGACGTCCACATCGCGTCCACGCTCCCCTGGCCCACGGCCAGCGTCGCCGCCCCCGGACGGACGCCCGACACGACCAGCCGCTCGCTTCCCACGTCCCGCACCAGGACCTGGGTCGCCAGCAGCCGATCCTGCGCCAGGAAGCGCCAATGTTCCGCGAAGCCGGCCTCGATCAAGGCGGTGTAGGTCCCCAGGCGGTCGGTCTCGAACGTCACGGTGCGCTCGGACGGATCCTGCGAGATCCGGTCGAACACGTCCGCGCCGAGCGGTTCGCCGAACGAGACCGGTCGCATCGGCGCGATCGTGGGCAGCAGGAAGTCCGCCGGATAGGAGCGCGAGTATTTGATCGAAACCTGGGCCGGGGCGAGCAGGGTCGACCCTTCCGGCCCGAACCGGAACGCCCAGATGTCTTCCGGCAGGTCCCCGGGCGCGAAGGCGATCGTGATCGTCGTCGGCGCCGCGAGCGCGCCGGGGGGAATCACGATCTGCGTGCCCGCGTAGGGGGATGCCGCGTCCGTCACGGCCACGGTGCCGCCCTCGGGGCCCACCATCGCCGAGGCGAGAACGGCGGGGGAAGGGGGAGCGCCACCGCCGTCGTCATTCCCGCAGGCCGGCAGGAGGGCGCAGGACAGGAGCAGCAACCACGGACGCACCAAAGACGCTGAACCCTCCCGCCGCGAAAGGTTATGTAGGCCCGGAGGGGGAAAATTCGCAGACCGGCCATTTTTCGTGCCGACTTTTCCCCCCTTTCGCCCACTCCTCGGGTGGAGGGATTTCGCGATGCGCGTGTCCGGTTACCGTTGAACCCAGCCGAGGCGTGTGATAAAAACCGGGTCGCGATCGGGAGCGCGGAGGGAAAGGTGGACACGATCGCCGTCTGGGGCGATTTCGAGGTTCATTTCGACGGCGTCCTCGGACGCGGCGGAATGGGCTCCGTCTATCGCGCCTGGCAGCGGTCCGTGGGACGCTGGGTCGCCGTCAAAGTGCTCCACGCTCCGCCCTCCGTCGATTCCGACCTCCAGAAGGGGTTCCTCCAGAAGTTCCAGATCGAGATTCAAGCCCTCGCCCGGCTCAATGATCCGCGCATCGTCACGATCCTCCAGGCGGGCGAGAACGACGGCCGCCTCTGGTTCGCCATGGAGCTCATGGAAGGGGAGACGGTCGAGCAGCGGCTGACCGGCCACGGCGCCTTCGACGAGGAGGATGCGGCGCGCATCGGGATCGACGTCGCCCGGGCGCTCGACGCCGCGCTTCGACAGAAGATCGTCCATCGCGACGTGAAGCCGGCCAACATCTTTCTCCTGCGCGACGGCTCGGTGAAACTGGCGGACTTCGGGCTCGCCCGGAGCGCGGAGCTGGCCCGGACCAAGCTCACCGATCTCCACGCCGTCGCCTGCACCCCCGAATACGCGTCGCCCGAGCAGGCCGACGGACGCGCCGCCGACCACCGGAGCGACCTCTATTCGCTGGGCTGCGTCCTCTACGAGATGGTCACCGAACGCCCGCCGTTCGCGGGCGACTCCCGGATGGCGACGCTGGTCAAGCACGCCTCCGAACCTCCGCCGTCGCCGAGGCTCCTCAATCCCGACGTCTCCGCGGAGTTCGAAGCCGTGGTCCGTCGCTGCCTGGAGAAGGATCCGGACGACCGCTTCTCGTGCTATGCCGACTTCATCGACGCGCTGCTGCCGCCGACGGAGCCGATGTTCCCGGCGGCGCGGCCGTCGCCGGCGGTCGTCGAGCCGCCGCGCGACTGGATCTGGCCGGTCGCCGCGGCGGCCGGCGTGACCCTCCTCGCGATCATCCTGTTCGCGATCTTCACCGCGGAAGTCGCGCCTGCGCCGCCGAAGCTCGAGTCGGCCCACGTGCCCGCGCGCCTGGAGCCGCTCCTGGCGCCCGCGCCGCCGCCCCCGCCCCCGGTGGTCGAGAAGCCTGAGACGAAGCCGGTCGAGCCCGAACCGAAGCGGGAGGAGCCTCCGCGCGATCCCACGCACGGCGCGGCCGCCGCGCTCGACGCCTTCCGCGCGTCGCTGCCCGCCGACGAAGACTCGGAGCTGATGGCCCAGGTTCCCTGGGGCACGTGGCGCCGCGACTTCCAGTTCGCGCCGGGCGGAGAGCTCCGGTTCGACCCTGCCCTCAACGCCGGCGTGCTCACCGCGCGGCGCGACGAGGATCTCGTCTGGATCAAGCGTCCGTTCGCCGGGGCGAAAGCCGGCTACCGGATCCGGTTCCGCCTGGGATCCGGGGGCTCGTCCCGACTGGCCGTGGCCTTCTCGTTCGCCCGATGGCTCGAGATCCGCGCCGGCGGCGCGGACCTGTTCCGCGTCGCGGCGGGCGAAACGGCGGAACGGATGGAGGCGGCGCCGTTCTCGGCGAAGATCGCCGGCGGCGTCATCACCGTCGTGCCCCGATCCCCGGAGCTTCTCGTGTTCCTGGACGACCGGCTCCTCTACGCCCTTCCCGAAGGCGAGTGGACTCATGCGGAGGGTCTGCAGGTGGGTGCCGGCGGCGGGACCGTCTTCATCGAAAGCGTCCGGGTGAAGGATCGAAGCCGATGACGAAGACGATGGCCGTCCTGGCGGCGATGATCCTCACCTCCCCGGCCGGGGCCCAGGAAAGCGCCGAGCGCCCGCCGAAGCGGCGCGCCGTCCGCAGCGACGTCCGGATCCTGATCGAGGAACGCCCCGAAGGGAACTTCGATCACGATTTCTACGAGCAGCTCCTTCCCGTGGAGGTTCGGAGCGGATCGGCGAGGGCGCAGTCGTCCGTCTGGTACCGCACCGTTTGCCGCCCGCAGGAGGACGACCGTACTCCGGTCTTCCTTCCGCCTCCTCCGGCGCCTCCGGCCGTGCCGCCGGTGCGCCTCAGTCTTGCCGCGGGCCTCCCGCGGATGAGCGTGATGGCGCAGCAGAGCGCGGTCACGTCGGTCCCGGGAAGGCCGCGCAGCGATCCTATCATCACGAAGCCCGCCCTTTTCGGGGGAGGAGGTAGTGCCGACACCGTGACCAGTTCCGACGACCCGATGCTCTACGGTCCGGACCTCGAGGTGGTCGTGATGAACGATCTTTCGGCGTGGAGTCCGACGCGATGGATGCCTTCGGGCGCGTCGCTCCATCTCTTTGCGAGAGCGCTGTTCGGCTCGGTGGAGATGTTCGAGACGTCGAGCAGTCTCCACCTCTACAGCGTCGGCCCTCGACTCTCGGTTCCGATCGCGAAGCTCGGCTCGCTGGAGGCGGGAGTCACTCTGTCGGCGGGTCCGGCATTCCTCCATACCGGCATTGGGGATGCCGTGGGGTTCGACGGCGGGATCGGACTGCGCGTCGAACAATTCTTCACGCCGGCGTTTTCGTTCGCCGCGTCGGTCGAGGCAAACCTCTACTTCTCGGACAACGTGTCGGCGTTCGGACCGGTGGTCCAGCTGGGCTTCAACCTGTCATGGTGAGGCGGAGCATCGTCCTGACCTGCGTGGCGTGCCTGTGGGGCTGTCCCGACAGCCTCGGCGGAAGGGTCGGCGGAGGCGGACCGACCGGCCTGCTTGGTCCCACCGACCTCGCGGGCGCTCCCCAGGGAGGCTCCGAGATCGCGCTGACATGGGTCGATCATGCGACGGTCGAAACGGGATATCGTCTCGAGGTGAATGCGGGCCCCTTCGACACGCCGGCGATGCTCGACGTCCGGTTCCTTCCCGCCGATGCCGCCTCGTTTCTCTATCCCGCCGCCCCCAATTCCACCTACTACTTCCGCGTCGTGGCGGTCACGACCACCCTGGAGTCGGATCCGTCCAATGTCGTCGCCCTGACGACACCGGACGTCCCTCCGAAGCCCGGCGGACTGACCGCGCGCGCCGTGGGCGCGACCTTCATCAGCCTGTCGTGGCAGGACGTCGCCAAGGAGACCTCTTACGTCATCGAGCGGCTTTCTCCCGGGACCACGGAGTGGATCGACGTCGCGACCGTCGGCGCCGACATCACGGCGGTGACCGTGGGAGGGCTGGAGGCCGACACCGAGTATGGCCATCGCGTGATCGCCCGCAATGCCGACGGTCGAAGCGTTCCATCGGACCCGGCGTTTGCCCTGACGCTGACCGGCGCGATGACCTATCACACGCTCCAGCTCGACCGGGACGCGGGACGGTTCACGTCGCTCGTTCTCGCGCCCGACGGTACCGAGCACCTTTCCCATCACGACGTCGCCGCCACGGACCTGCTTTACTCCACCCGGGCCCGGACGGGTACTCCCGCGACCTCCGTCGTCGACATGGGTCCGACGTCCCACGAGAACATCGGCGGCGACGGGACGTCGATCGTCCTGGACCCTTCGGGGTTCGGCCATATTGTCGCGCACGATCTCACCCGCCAGGCCCTTCGGTACGCCTCCAACACCTCGGGCCGCTGGGTCACGATCCCGCTCGAAGAAGGCTCGGTCGGAGCGAAGCCTCGTCTCGCGCGCACCGGCCTGAACGGGGCCCTTCATGTCGTCTACCAGTTCACGCCGGCGGGGGCGCCTCCCTTCTTGAGGCATGCGGTGAAAGACCCTGGAGTGCCGTGGGTCATGACGAACCTGCCGGTCGCCATCGATCCTGCAGCAGTCCATTCCGTGGCAATCGACCCGACGGGAAAGCCTCATGTGCTTGCGGCTCCGGCGAGCGGCGGTCTTGTCCATTGCGTGAGGTCGCCGGTCTGGACCGTGGAAACGATCCCCTTACCCTCGGGATTGTCGAAGGTGGACTATACCTCGATGACGATCGATGACGCCGGCGTGGTGACCGCGCTCTTCCATGAGACCTCCAGCCGGGGCCTGTATACCGCCACGAAAGTCGGCGGAGCCTGGTTCGTGGAGGCCGTCGATCGCCCCGACGGCCTGGACCCCGGCGCCTATTGCGCGCTGGCGCTGACGCCCGGCGGCAGCCGCCTTCATGCGGCTTCTTTCGAGCCGATCCAGGGAGGGGTGCGATATTCTCGGAAGGATCCGGGCGGCAGCTGGACGCTCCGACTCATCGCCGCCGGCGCGGCCGTCGGATCGCACGTGGCGCTCGCCGTGGAGCCGACGGGCGTGGTCCACATCGCCTACCGCAACGACGCCGACAAGTCGATGCGGATCGCCGTAGGCGCCCCCTGAGGAGAATCGCGATTCGCGATTCTCTTAGAGCACCCAGCCCTTGCGGTACTCCTTGCGGAGGAAGCGGTCGGCCTCGGGGCAGTTCTTCGCCTTCAGCGCGGCCGCGTCCCAGTCGAGCTTCTTGCCCGTCTTGTAGGCGACGTTCCCGAGCAGGACCGTCTCGGCCAGCGGGCCCGCGTAGTCGAAGGCGCAGAGCGCGGGCTTGCCGCCCCGGATCGCCTCGATCCACTCCTGGTGATGGCCGAGCGACTTCGCGATCGTCGGCTCGGGCCGCTTGAACTCCTTGAAGCTGTCCGCCGGCAGCAGCTTGTGCGCCCCGTAGTTCGAGACGAGCATGCCTTTCTCGCCCACGAAGAGGACGCCCGGGCCCTTCCAGTCGCCGAGCTTGCCCTCCGACACCTGCGACGGATACTTGTCGCCGTGGTGCCACGTCAGCTTCACGCCCGGCAGTTCGCCGCGTGCGGGGAACGTCCAGCGCGAAATC
>Ga0111538_10005610_pt1 | contig 17130 bp, 18 predicted proteins | sample SoiMethybrSBSTD1_FD_79669 | JGI IMG/M metagenome (GOLD analysis project Ga0111538, IMG submission 79669) | Bulk soil microbial communities from a Populus tree surrounding site in Tennessee, USA - Soil MetaG P. TD hybrid SBSTD1 (version 2)... | ecosystem: Environmental > Terrestrial > Soil >...
ACCACAACGTCACGGAGAAGCACCCGCACCGCCCCGGCCGGCCACGGGCCGCCCCAACCCGGGCCCGCTCCGGCCCACCCGCCCCGGTGACGTTCCCCGTGACGAAGTGGTGCCACACCAACCACAACGTCACGGAGAAGCACCGGGCCGACGGCGGCCCGTCCCGACCCGGCCCGGGCGAACCGACCCCCGGGACGCCACGCAATCACGTTCCCCGTGACGAAGTGTGCCCCACCAACCACAACGTCACGGAGAAGCACCGGGCCGCGGCCCGACCCCGGCCCCGGGCCGACCCGTCGTCACGCGGCCCGGGCGCACCGATCGCCGGGACGACTCCGCCACGTTCTCCGTGACGACGTGGTGCCCCAGCGACCACAACGTCACGGAGAAGCACTCGGGCCGACGGCGCCGCGCCGCGACAACACGGGGCGCGGCCGGAGTCACGAACCGCTGGCGGCGCCGTCGGGTGGGCCGATGGTCGACGCTTCGGGTCCGAGCGCGGCCACGTAGGCCGGGTGCACGGCGGCCCACACCTCGCCCTGGTCCGGCGGGTCGCCTCCGTCGAGCTCGACCGCCAGGAGGTCGAGGCACTCGTGCCAGCCGGCGGCGTCGCGGGCGGCCTTGCCGAGCTCGGCGAACGTGTCGACCAACGTCAGCCGGGTGCCGTCACCGTCGGGTGCCAGCTCGATGCGCAGCCGGTCGTCGCCCCAGGTCATCTCCAGCACGTGGGGCGGCTCGAACACCGTCATCTCGCCGGCGAACCCCTCGTCGGCCTCGTCGGACGTGACGAACCGCAGCGCCGCGCCCGCTCGGCGCTCGCCGACGATGGTCTGGGGGAACCAGGCCGCGAGGTGCTCGTCCTCGGTGATCGCCCGCCACACCTTGGCGGGCGGGTGGCCGAGGGAGCGGGTGAAGGTGAGCGTCCAGCGGTCGCCGGCGGGGGCGAGGGTTCCGAGCTCGTGGTCGTCCATGGCGGTCCTTTCGGTCGGATCGACGTCCGGCGTCCGTCACCGCTCCGCCACCACGTGGCGCGGCGGCCGAGGCCGGCACCGATGTCAGTCGGGCATGGTGTCGAGGTGCGCCTCGAGGGCGTCGAGACGCTCGGACCACGCCCGCCGGTAGGGCCGCAGCCACGCGTCGACCTCTCGCAGCGGTTCGGGCCGGAGCCGGTAGATCCGCCGCTGGGCGTCGGCCCGCACCTCGACGAGCCCGGCGTCGCGCAGCACCCGCAGGTGCTTCGAGACGGCGGGTTGGGTCATGCCCAGCCCGTCGACCAGGGCGCCGACCGTGCGGTCGCGCTCGACCAACAGGTCGAGGATGCGGCGGCGGGTGGGCTCGGCGAGCACCTCGAACACGCCCCACAACATGCCGGACGAGTTATATGCCTGTCAAGGCATGGAGAGGCGGACGGGCGCCTGTTCTCAGTCGACGTCCCTCTCGAAGGGGAACCCGAGATCGGGGGCGGACACGAGCGCCCGCACCTCGAGTCCCTGCTCGGCCGCCAGCGCCGTCACCGTGCCGCCCCGGTCGACGACGGGCACCAGCAGCACCGGCTCGGCCCCGCACGACCGGACGACCTCGGCGGCCTCGAGCATCGACACGCCCCGGGTCACGGCGTCCTCGGTGATGGCCACCCGGTCGCCCGGATCGAGGGCCCCCGCCACGCGGCCGCCACCGCCGTGGTCCTTGGCCTCCTTGCGGACGCTGAACGCCTTCAGCGGCCGCCCGCGGGTGGCAGCGATGCCGGCGGTGGCGAACGCGGCAGCGTCCGCCCCCATCGTCAGGCCGCCCAGGGCCGTCACGTCGTCGGGCAGCACCTCGAGCAGCGCCTCGGCCACCAGCAGCATGCCGTCGGGCCGGCAGGTCGTCTGCTTGGCGTCGATGAACCACCCGCTGCGCCGGCCCGACTTGAGCACGAAGTCGCCCCGCCGGACCGCGTGGGCGAGCAGGTGATCGATGAGCCCCTGGCGGGTGCCGGTCGCCGTCACCGCAGGTGCACCTGGCGACCCTCGCCGGCGCCGGGCACGAGCCGGCCCACCTCGGTCGCCGCGTGGCCGGCGTCGCGCAGCACGCCGAGGGCGCGGCCCGCGTCGTCGGGCGGCACCGCCACGACCATGCCGAGACCCAGGTTGAACACCCTGGCCATCTCGTCGTCGCTCACGTCGCCGAGGCGCTGGATCTCGGCGAACACCCGCGGCACCTCCCACGCCGACCGCTCGAGCTCGGCGTCGACCCCGACCGGCAGGACGCGCGGCAGGTTGCCGACGATGCCGCCCCCGGTGATGTGGGCGACGGCCCGCACGTCGACGTCACCCAGCAGCCGGGCGATCGCCGGGGCGTAGACGACCGACGGGCGCAGCAGCTCGTCGGCGACGGTGTGCCCGCCGAACAGCTCGTCGTCGAGCCCGAGCCCGGCCCGGTCGAACAGCACCCGGCGGGCCAGCGAGTAGCCGTTCGAGCGCAGCCCGGGAGACGGCAGCCCGATCAGCACGTCACCCGCCATCGCCGCCTCGCCGGTGAGGATGCGGTCGCGCTCGGCCACCCCCACCACGAAGCCCACCAGGTCGAACTCGCCCGCCGCCATGGCCCCCGGGTGCTCGGCCATCTCGCCGCCCACCAGCGCACAGCCCGCCTGGCGGCAGCCGTCGACCACGCCCGACACGAGCGCGTCGATCTGGTCGGGGTCAAGGGTGCCGACCGAGATGTAGTCGAGGAAGAACAGTGGCTCGGCGCCCTGGCACACGATGTCGTCGACGCACATGGCCACCAGGTCGATGCCGATGGTGTCGAACCGCCCGGCCGCGGTGGCGACCATGGCCTTGGTGCCGACGCCGTCGGTGGACGACACGAGCACCGGCTGGCGGTAGCCGGCCGGCAGGGTGACCAGACCGCCGAACCCGCCGATGTCGCCCAGGACCTCGGGCCGGTAGGTCGAGCGGACCTTGGCCTTGATGCGGTCGACGGCGGCCTCGCCGGCGGCGATGTCGACGCCGGCGCCGCTGTAGGTCTCGCCCATCTAGGCCGCCGCCCCGGGCGACGGGACGCCGAGCGCTCCGGCCGGGCCCGCAGGCGCCGGTCCGTCGAGACCCCCGATCGCCCCTCCGGGCGACGGGACGCCGAGCGCTCCGGTCGGGCGCCCCGACGTCGGCACGCCGGCCGCGCCGGCCGGTCCTCCGTCCAGCGTGCCGGCCATCAGGCGGTGGTGCCGTCGAGCGCCGGCTGCACGATCTCTTCGGTCGTGGGCATGAGGTTGTCTTCCAGCACGTGCTTGCGCAGGGTCAGCGGCACCTCGACGGGGTAGTGGCCCGTGAAGCACGCGTCGCAGAACCCGGCGCCGGGCGCTCCGGTGGCGGCGACCAGCCGGTCGAGCGCCAGGTAGGCCAGGCTGTCGCCGTTGAGGTACTCGCGGATGTGGTCGATCTCGAGGTTGTGGGCGATCAGCTCGCCCCGGTCGCCCGTGTCGATGCCGTAGAAGCACGACCACATGACGGGGGGCGAGGTGATGCGCAGGTGGACCTCGCGGGCGCCCGCCTCGCGCAGCATGCGCACGAGCTGGCGCTGGGTCGTGCCCCGCACGATCGAGTCGTCGACCACGACCAGGCGCTTGCCGCGGATGTTCTCGCGGAGCGGGTTGAGCTTCATCCGCACGGCGCGGGCCCGCATCTCCTGGTTCGGGGCGATGAAGCTGCGCCCGATGTAGCGGTTCTTCACCAGGCCCTGACCGAACGGCGTGCCGCTGGCCCGGGCGAAGCCCTCGGCGGCCGGCACCCCGGACTCGGGCACGCCCATCACCATGTCGGCCTCGACGGGCGCCTGGGCCGCGAGCTGCTCGCCCATGCGGATGCGGGCCTGGTGCACGCTCTGGTTGTAGAGCCGGCTGTCGGGACGGGCGAAGTAGACGAACTCGAACAGGCACAGGCGCGGGTCGACGGCCTCGGCGACGAACGGCCGCAGGGAGCGCACGCCGGCGTCGTCGATGATGACCATCTCGCCGGGATCGAGCTCGCGCACGAAGTCGGCCCCGATGATGTCGAGGGCCGGCGTCTCGGAGGCGAGCACCCAGCCGGCGTCGAGCTTCCCCAGGCACAGCGGCCGGAAGCCGTTGGGGTCGCGCACGCCGATGGCCTGGGACTCGTCCATGATCACGAGCGAGAACGCCCCCTCGAGCCGCGGCACGACCGTGGCCACCGCCGTCTCGAGCCGGCCGGCGTAGGCGGGGTCGGCGGCGCCGGTGCCGCCCTCGACGTGCCCCCGCGCCTCGGTGACCGTGCCGGGGGCGTCGGCCGGGGCGTCGACGAGGGCCGCCAGCTCGGTGGAGATCAGCTCGGCGACGAGGTCGCTGTCGCTGGTGACCGTGCCCTCGAACATGCCGGCCTCCTTGGCCAGCGCCTCGGTGTTGACGAGGTTGCCGTTGTGGCCGAGGGCGAACATGTGCTCGCGGACCGAGCGGTAGACCGGCTGGGCGTTGCGCCAGGTCGACGACCCGGTGGTCGAGTACCGGCAGTGGCCGATGGCCAGGTGCCCCTCGAGGCCGGCCAGCGTGCGGTCGTCGAACACGCTGGCGACGAGGCCCTGGTCCTTGACCACGGTGAGCAGCTCGCCGTCGCTGACGGCCATGCCGGCCGCCTCCTGCCCGCGGTGCTGGAGGGCGAACAGGGCGAGGTAGGTGAGGTGGGCGACCGACTGTCCGGGCGCGTGGACGGCGACGACGCCACACGCCTCTTTCGGATGGTCGTCACCGTCGCCCGGTGCCGACCCGTCCTGGTGTGCGGCGATCACGGTCACAGTCTGCCCGGTCGGCGCCCCGGAACCGCGAACCGGGAGGCCCCGCCACGGCTGTTGCATCGGACACACCCCCGGTCGTCACCTACGCTCGTCCCGATGGCCCTGGACCTGCGCTCGCCCACGATCGTCAAGCTGCTCAAGTACTCGACCGCCTCGTTCGTGGGCCTGGTCGTCGGGCAGTCGGTCCTGTTCGCGTTCTACGAGGCGCTCGGCTGGGCGGCGATCCCGGCCAACCTCGTGTCGGTCACGGCCGGGGCGGTGCCCAACTACCTCATCAACCGCCGGTGGACCTGGCACCAGTCGGGCAAGAACCGCCTGTGGGGCGAGGTCGTGCCGTTCTGGGTGATGTCGGCGCTCGGCATGATCGCGTCGCTGTTCGCGGTGGCCTACGCCGAGGACCGGTGGGACACCGCCCTCGCCGTCGGCCTGGCCCAGCTCGTCGGGTTCGGGGTGCTGTGGATCGCGAAGTTCCTCATCCTCGACAAGGTCATGTGGAAGATCGTCCACGACCTGCAGCCCGAGGTCGCCATCGACGAGGGCGAGGCCGGCCTCGTCGGCGCGCTGTCGCTCGACGGCACCGACGGCGAGCCGGCCACCCCCGGCCAGGTGCGCGGCAACGGCGGCACAACCGGCGTGGCCGGCGAGGGTGGCAGCGCCGGGGCCGGGACGTCGGCCGTCGAGCGTCCCTGACGCGCGCGCACGACCGACTCCCCACCGTGGTGCCCGCCACGGTCGCGACCCGGGCCGCGACGGCAGCGCGCGGCAGCAGGGCCCGCCGGCTCAGCCCTGGGTCGTGCCGTGGGCGAGCAGCGCCGGCAGCGCGCCGCGCCACGCCTCGGTGACGGCCGCGACCGGAGCGTCGATGACGGCGCCCCCGGCCAGGCCGCCGATCGTCAGGCGATCACCGCCGGCGTCGCCCACGATCGCGGCGGCGACCCCGGCCGCGGTGTGCCGGCGGTGGACCTCTGCCACCGCCGCCGGATCGACGGCCAGCACGAAGCGCCCCGGCGTCTCGCCGAACACCCAACGGTGATCTGCCCCCTCGGGGGCCCGCACGACCGCCCCGACACCGCTGGCGGCGACCATCTCGGCCAGGGCGACGCCGAGGCCGCCGTCGGCGGTGTCCTTCACGCCGAGCACCAGGCCGTCGGACACCAGGTCGCGGACCAGGCCGCAGACGGCGGCATGGGCGTCGAGGTCGAGGGCGGGCGGCGCCCCGGACTTGTGGCCCCGCTGCCAGGCCCAGCGCGAGCCCGACAGCGTGTCGGGGCCCGCACCCAGCACGACCAGGCGCGTGCCCTCGACGAGGACGGCTCCGGGCGGCGGGGCGAGCAGCCGGTCGATCATGCCCACCATGCCGACCACCGGCGTGGGGTCGATGTCGCGCCCGCGGCTCTCGTTGTAGAGGCTCACGTTGCCGCCGACCACCGGCACGCCGAGCGCCCGGCAGGCGTCGCCCACGCCGTCGACCGCCTCGGACAGCTGCCACATCGTGGTGGGGTGCTCGGGGTTGCCGAAGTTGAGGCAGTTCACGAGCGCCAGCGGGCGGGCGCCCGCGCAGGCGAGGTTGGCCACGGCCTCGGCGACCACGAGCGCGGTGCCCTGCCGGGGGTCGAGGGCGCACCACCGGTGGTTGCCGTCGCAGGTGAGCGCCAGCGCCCGGCCGGTGTCGGCGTTGGTGGTGGGGTGCTTGAGCCGCAGGACGCTGGCGTCGCCGCCGGGGCCCTCGACCGTGTTGAGGAAGAGCTGGTGGTCGTACTGGCTGAACACCCACGACGTGTCGTACAGCAGGTCGAGCAGGTCGGCCGTGGGGTCGGCCGGAGCGGCCAGCGCGGCGTCGGCGGTGTCGGCCAGGCGCGCGGCCCGGTCGGCCGGCTCGGCGCGGGGCCGGTCGAGGAGGGGGGCGTCCTCGTGGAGCGAGGCCGCGGGCACGTCGGCCAGCACGTCGCCGTCGGGCCGGTCGAGGATGCGCAGGGCCCCGTCGCCGGTCACGGTGCCGACGACCGACGCCGTGATCTCCCACCGGGCGCAGATGGCGAGCAGCGCGTCGAGGTGCTCGGGCTCGACGATGGCGAGCATGCGCTCCTGGCTCTCGCTGGTGAGGACCTCGAACGCCTCCATGCCCGCCTCGCGCTGGGGCACCTCGGACACGTACACGTCCATGCCCACCCCGCCCCGGCTCGCGGTCTCGCTCGTGGCGCAGGTGAGCCCGGCCCCCCCGAGGTCCTGGATGCCGACGACCAGGTTGGCGTCGAGCATCTCGAGGCAGGCCTCGATCAGGCGCTTCTCCTCGAACGGGTCGCCGACCTGCACGCTCGGGCGCTTGGCCGCGTCGTCCTCGTCGTCTCCGAAACCGGCGGACGCGAGCACCGACACACCGCCGATGCCGTCGCGCCCGGTCGTGGAACCGAACAGCACCGCGAGGTTGCCCACACCCGATGCGCGCCCCAGCACCAGGCGCTCGACCGGGAGCACTCCCAGGCAGAACACGTTCACCAACGGGTTGTCCTGATAGGTCTCGTCGAAGACGGTCTCACCTCCGACGGTGGGGACGCCGACGGAGTTGCCATAGCCGCTGATACCCGACACGACACCCTCCGCGATCCACCGACTGCGCGGGTCTGACAACGGACCGAAGCGGAGCGGGTCCATCAAGGCGATCGGACGAGCGCCCATGGTGAACACATCGCGGAGGATGCCGCCGATGCCGGTGGCCGCGCCCTGATAGGGCTCGATGGCGGACGGGTGGTTGTGGCTCTCGATGCGGAACGCGACGCCGATGCCGTCGCCGGCGTCGACGACCCCGGCGTTCTCGCCCGGGCCCACCAGCACGGCCGGGCCCTCGGTCGGCAGGCGTCGCAGGTGGATGCGGCTGGACTTGTACGAGCAGTGCTCTGACCACATCACCGCGTACATGGCCAGCTCGAGGTGGTTGGGAGCGCGGCCGAGGATGCGCCGGATGGCGGCCGCCTCGTCGTCGGTGAGGCCGAGCGCTCGGTGGATCTGCTCGTCGTCGGGCACGCCACGAGCGTAGTGGTCCGCTGCCGGCGCCCTGCTCACGCTCAACGGGGTGGAGATGGGGGTCCCGAACAGTGCAAATGAGCACGGCGAGCAGTCGTGAAATATGCTCCCCGGCATGCCCCGTGCCACGCGCAAACGCACCCCGATGAGCGACGAACACAAGGCGGCCCTGGCCGAGGGTCGCGACCAGGGTCGGGCTGTCCGGCGTTATCTCGAGGCCCTCGAGGCGAACAAGCCCCGGCGCGGCCGCAAGCGGTCGCCCGAATCGGTGAAGAAGCGCCTCGCCGCCATCGAAACCGACATCGCCACCGCCGACCCGCTGCGCCGTGTGCACCTCGTCCAGGAACGGTCCGATCTCCAGTCCGCGCTCGAGGCCACCGAGTCGAACGTCGACCTCGATGCGCTCGAAAAGGACTTCGTCAGCTCGGCCGCGCCGTACAGCGAGCGCAAGGGCATCACCTACGCCACGTGGCGCGAGGTGGGCGTGCCCGCCAGCGTGCTCGAGCGCGCCGGCATCAGCCGCTCGGCCTGACCCGTCGCTCCGCCGCAGCCGGCCCGGTGCACGGGCGGGGGCGCCGGCTCGGGCGGGGCGCGCTCAGCCGGTCAGGGCGCCGGCGGTGACGAGCAGCGACCGCAGCAGCGGCAGGCCGTCGGTCGACCCGAGCAGCGCGTGCGAGGCGCGCTCGGGATGCGGCATGAGCCCCACCACGTTGCGCCCTGCCGAGCAGATGCCGGCGATGTCGTCGACCGACCCGTTGGGGTTGTCGACGTAGCGGAACACGATGCGGTCGTCGCCCCGCAGCTCGGCCAGCGTCTCGGGCTCGCACGTGTAGTTGCCCTCGAAGTGGTTGATCGGGATCGTCAGCTCGGTGCCGACGTCGACGCCGGTGCTGAGGGCGGTGTCGCCCGCCTCGACCCGCAGGCGCTCGGGTCGGCACAGGAACTTGAGCCCCGCGTTCTTCTGCAGCGCGCCCGGCAGCAGCCCGGCCTCGGTCAGGACCTGGAAGCCGTTGCAGATGCCCACCAGCGGGCCCCCGGCCGCCGCGTGCTCGCCCACCGCCGCCATGATGGGCGAGAAGCGGGCGATGGCCCCGGGGCGCAGGTAGTCGCCGTGGGCGAACCCGCCGGGCAGCACCACCGCGTCGACGCCCCCGAGGGAGGTGTCGCCGTGCCAGAGCAGCCGGCCCTCGCCGCCCAGCGCACCGACGGCCTCGACGACGTCGAGCTCGCAGTTCGAGCCCGGGAACACGACCACGCCGACGACGGCGGCCATCAGGCGGGCGCCCCGGCCGCGACGGAGATGGTGGCGTCCTCGATGACCGGGTTGGTGAGGAACCGGCGGCACATGTCGTCGACCTCGGCCCGGGCCGCAGCCTCGTCGGCGGCCTCGACCGTGAACCGGAACGCCTTGCCCACCCGCACGCCCGACACGCCGTCGAACCCGAGGGCCGGAAGCGACCGCTCGATGGTGGCGCCCTGGGGGTCGGCCACGCCCGTGCGCAGACGGGTTTCGACCAGCACCGAGAACTGCATGGCCTCAGCGTAGATGGCCGGCGCCATCGGGCGTGACAGCCGTGAACGCGGCTCCGTCCAGCACGGGGACCACCGCCTCGGCGTCGAGCACCGCCGCCGTCGCCACGTCGTCGGCCCACCCCCGCGCCGCGAGCTCGCGTCCCGACGCGGTGGCCGCCAGCCAGGCGCCGAGGTCGGTGCGGGCATCGGCGAACGCGGCGGTCGCCGCCCGCGCCTCGGGCGACACCGTGACGCCGGTGGTGCGTCCGGCCACCACGTGGTGGAGCACCGCGCCGGCGCCCACCAGATCCTCGACCGCCGGCCGGACGGGCCCGAGGTCGCCGTGCCACCGCTCGCCCGCGGCCACGACCGCGACGGGCCCGGGTCGGGCGGCCGCCAGCCCACCGACCGCCCGGGCGTTGCGCAGGCACCCGGCGAGGACCAGCGCATCGGGGGCCTCGTCGACGGCACCGAACGCCAGCGCCGAGCCGTTGGGCGAGGGCAGCACCAGGCGGGTGCCATCGGGGAGGGCCAACAGGTCGGTGGGTGACAGCGACCAGCCGCCGTTCTCGCGCCGGCCGGCGAGCTCGGCGCCGTGGCGCCGGGCGTGGGCGGCGGCGGCATCGCCCGCGGCCCAGACGTAGGGCAGCACCGTGGCTCGACGCCCCATCGCCACCGAGACCGCGGTCGTGAACCGCAGGACGTCGACGATCACCACCGTGCGGGCGCCGGGCGCGACGGCGGCGAGACCCTCGGGTCCCCAGTCGAAGCGGACGTCGTGGGCGCCCTGGCCGAACGCATCGGTGGTGTCGGCCGAGGCCGCCGCGGCCACCGGCGCCGGGGGCGCGGCGGCACCGCCCCCGTCTCGTGCGGCGTCCCCGGCGCCGCGTCGTGCTCGTGTCGGTGCCCGGTCAGCCACCCGCGCCCGGCCAGTCGGCGAACGACCGGCCGGTGATCCGTTCGTAGGCCTCGACGTACCGGCTGCTGGTGGCGTCGACGACCTCGGGCGGCAGCGGGGGCGGCGGGGGCGCCTTGTCCCAGTCGAGGCCGTCGAGGTAGTCGCGCACCGGCTGCTTGTCGAACGACGGCGGCGTGGCCCCCGGCTGCCACGCGTCGGTGGGCCAGAAGCGGGACGAGTCGGGGGTGAGCACCTCGTCGCAGAGCACGAGCTCGCCGTCGACCAGCCCGAGCTCGAACTTGGTGTCGGCGATGATGATGCCCCGCTCGCGTGCCCAGTCGGCGCCCCGCCGGTAGAGCTCGAGCGAGACGTCGCGCAGCTTGGCCGCCAGGCTGTCGCCCACCAGCGCGGCGGCGGCCTCGAACGAGATGTTCTCGTCGTGCTCGCCGACCTCGGCCTTGGTCGACGGGGTGAACACCGCCTCGGGCAGCTGCTGCGACTCGAGCAGGCCCTCGGGCAGGGGCGCGCCGTGCATGGTGCCGGACCTGCGGTACTCCTTCCACGCCGAGCCCGTGATGTAGCCCCGCACGATGCACTCGACCGGCAGGATGTCGGCCCGGCGCGTGAGCATGACGCGTCCGGCCAGGTCGGCCTCGTCGGCCACCTTCTGCGCGGAGGGGGGCAGGTCGTCGAGGTCGGTCGAGACGAGGTGCCCGGCCACGACGTCGGACAGCAGGTCGAACCAGAACGCCGACATGGCCGTGAGCACGCGGCCCTTGTGGTGGATCGGTTCGTCCATCACGACGTCGAACGCGGAGATGCGGTCGCTCGTGACCATCAGCAGCCGGTCGTCGTCGACGGCGTAGATGTCCCGGACCTTGCCGGAGTGGACGTGGGGGAGGCCGAGATCGGTCATGGGGCGGGCCCTCCGGGGAGCGCAGCGGGTCGGGACGGGTGACGGGTGTCGGTGGCGGCGCCGGTCCACCGAGGGCGGGTGTCGGGGAGGATCTGGACGTCTAGAGGATCGGTTCGGGACGGTAGCGGGCCGCGTCGGGGTGGGCGGCGACGATCGCCTCGACCTGGGTGACGAACGCCGCCACCTGGTGCGGGGCGGTGCCCACGAACCCCACCCGGTCGGCCAGCACCTCGTCGATCGTGGCACGGTCGAGGCCGAGGCGCTCGTCGCCGGCGAGCCGGTCGGCCAGGTCGTCGGCGTCGTCCCCCTCGCGCCGGGCGAGCGCCACGGCGACGGCGTGGGTCTTGATCGCCTCGTGGGCCTGCTCGCGGCCCACGCCCCGGCGGACGGCCGCCACCAGCACCTTGGTCGTGGCGAGGAACGGCAGGTAGCGGTCGAGCTCGCGCTCGATCACCGCCGGGTAGGCGCCGAACCCGTCGAGCACCGAGAGGAACGTCTCGAACAGCCCGTCGGTGGCCAGGAAGGCGCCGGGGAGGGCCACCCGTCGCACCACCGAGCACGACACGTCGCCCTCGTTCCACTGGTCGCCGGCCAGCTCGGACACCATCGACAGGTAGCCCCGCACGACCACCGCCAGGCCGTTGACGCGCTCGGACGACCGGGTGTTCATCTTGTGGGGCATGGCCGAGCTGCCGACCTGGCCGGGGGCGAAGCCCTCGGTGACGAGCTCGTGCCCCGCCATCAGGCGGATCGTGGTCACGAGGCTGGCGGGGCCGGCCGTGGCCTGCACCAGCGCGGCCACCACGTCGAAGTCGAGCGAGCGCGGGTACACCTGGCCGACGTTGGTGAGCGCGGCCGTGAACCCGAGGTGCGCGAGCACCGCTCGCTCGAGGGCGTCGACGCGGTCGGGGTCGCCGAGCAGGTCGAGCTGGTCCTGCTGCGTTCCGACCGGGCCCTTGATGCCGCGGAGGGGATAGCGGGCCAGCAGGTCGTCGACCCGGTGGTAGGCCTGCAGAAGCTCCTCGCCCGCGTTGGCGAAGCGCTTGCCCAGCGTCGTGGCCTGGGCGGCGACGTTGTGGCTGCGGCCCACCATGACCAGCGGGGCGTGCTCGGCCGCCCGTTCCGCCAACCGGGCGAGCGCCGTGACCATGCGGTCGCGCACCAGCTCGAGGCTTCGCCGGACCTGCAGCTGCTCGACGTTCTCGGTGAGGTCGCGCGAGGTCATGCCCTTGTGGGCGTGCTCGTGGCCGGCCAACGCCGAGAACTCCTCGATGCGGGCCTTGACGTCATGGCGCGTGACCCGCTCGCGGGCGTCGATCGACGCCAGGTCGACCGAGTCGACGACCGCCCGGTAGTCGTCGATCGCCTCGGCGGGGATGTCGACGCCCAGGTCGCGCTGGGCCTGCATGACCGCCACCCACAGCTCGCGCTCGAGCCGGACCTTCTGCTCGGGCGACCACAGCTCGACCATCGGCTGGCTGGCGTAGCGGGAGGCGAGGACGTCGGGCAGCACGGGCTTCACGCCCCCATTGTCGCCGGTGTCGCCCGGATGCGGCGAGGACGCTGGCCGGAACACCACTCACGTCCTGCTAGACGTACCGCATGCGCGGTCGGCCCCGGTCCCTGCCCAGCGCGCGGTGGCTCGTGCGCGGCGGTGGCCCGTGGCACCGCTTCGAGGTGGCCCTCGTGCTGGTGCTCGGCGTGCTCGCGTTCGGCACCGTCGGCTACGTGCTCGTGGGCCTGGGCCCGTTCGACGCCGTCTACCAGACGGCGATCACGCTGTCGACGGTGGGCTACGGCGAGATCGGCCCCGACGGCGAGGTCGACCGCGCCTACCGCACGTTCACCCTGATCCTCGTGCTGGTGGCGGCGAGCTCGCTCGTCTACACGGCCAGCGTGCTGTTCGAGACACTCGTCGAGGGCACCCTCGACGACCGCTTCCGGAGGCGACGCATGCAACGTGCGGTGGACAGGTCGAGCGGCCACGTGATCGTGGCCGGGTGGGGCCGGGTCGGCCGCTCCATCGCGGGCTACGCCCGCCGGCACGGGATGGTGGTCGTGGCGCTCGACCAGGACGGCACCCTCCTCGTCGACGACGACGTTCCGGTGGTCGTGGGCGACGCCACCGACGAGGACACGCTCGTCGCCGCCGGCATCGAGCGCGCGGCCAGCCTCATCGCCGCGCTGGGCGACGACAGCGACAACCTCGCCCTGGTGCTCACCGCCCGGTCGATGCGTGAGGACCTGCTGATCGTCGCCCGCATCGCCAACGACCGCGACGGTCGGAAGTTCACCCGCGCCGGGGCGGACCGGGTGGTGAACCCGTACGAGATCGGAGGGTCGCGGATGGCGGCGATCGCCTTCCGCCCCCACGTGGCCGAGTTCCTCGACGAGGTCGTGCACTCCGACGAGCACGACGTCGACATCCAGGAGATCGCGGTGCACGCCGGCTCACCGGCGGCGGGCGCCGAGCTGGGCAGCGTCTGCCCGGCCGCCGTGCTCGCCCTGAAGTCCCCCGACGGTGCGTACGCCTTCACCCCGCCGGCGAACCGCACCCTGGCGGTCGGCGACCTGCTCATCGTGGTGGGCTCCGCCGACCAGCTCGCCACGCTGGCGGCGGCGTCCCGGCCACCCGCCTGAGGCAGCCGACGGGCCGGGTCAGCTGGCGGTCAGGCCTGCTTCGGCACCATCTCCTCCCGGTGGGCGACGAGGGCGTCGACCAGCTCGGGGTCGTCGACGGCGAGGATCTGCACGGCCAGCAGCGCGGCGTTCATGGCGCCGTCGACCGCCACGGTGGCGACCGGGATGCCCTTCGGCATCTGCACGGTGGCGTAGAGGGCGTCGACGCCGTTGAGGGCGCCCCCCGACAGGGGGACGCCGATGACCGGGAGCGTCGTGTGGCCGGCGACCGCGCCGGCCAGGTGGGCGGCCATGCCGGCGCCGCAGATGATCGCCGCGTAGCCGTCGTCGCGGGCGGACGACGCGAACTCGGCCACGACGGCGGGGCTGCGGTGGGCCGACATGACCCGCACGTCGGCCTCGACGCCGTAGCGCGAGAGCGTGTCGGCGGCGGGCGCCATCTTGTCCTTGTCGCTGGCCGATCCCATCAGGACGGCCACCTTCCTGCGTGTGCTCACGTCGATGCCTCCAGGGCGATGTCGGTGCGGTGGTACATCCCGCGCCACGAGATCAGGCTCGCGGCGGCGTAGGCGTGGTTGCGGGCCGCGGCCACGGTGGGGCCCGTGCCGGTGACGGCGAGGACCCGGCCGCCCGCGGTGACGAGCCCGTCGCCGGCGGCCGAGGGCCCGGCGGGGTCGCCGGCGACGCCGGCGCAGAACACCATGGCGCCGGTGGCCTCGGCGGCGGCGATGCCGGAGATGGCGTCGCCGGTGCGGGGCGCCGCCGGATACCCCTCGCTGGCCAGGACCACGGTGACGCACGCATCGTCGACGAACGCCGGCGGCGGGGCCGCCGACAGGTCGCCCGCCGCCGCCGCGGCCAACAGCTCGGCCAGGTCGGTGCGCAGGCGGGGCAGCACGACCTGGGCCTCGGGATCGCCGAAGCGGACGTTGTACTCGACGAGCCTGGGCCCGTCGGGCGTGAGCATCAGGCCCCCGTAGAGCACCCCGCGGTAGTCGATGCCGCGCCGGCGCAGCTCGGCGAGGGTGGGCTCGACGAAGCGCGCCATCACGTCGGCCACGAGCGCGTCGTCGACCGCCGGAACGGGCGAGTACGCGCCCATGCCCCCGGTGTTGGGACCGGCGTCGCCGTCGCCGATGCGCTTGAAGTCCTGGGCCGGCGCCAGCGCCACGGCTCGCGTGCCGTCGCAGATCGCCAGCAGCGACAGCTCGGGACCGGTCATCGCCTCCTCGACGACGACCGTGCGGCCGGCGTCGCCGAACGACTCGCCCGCCAGCTTGGCCCGCACGTCGGCGACGGCGGCGTCGAGGGTCGGCGACACGAGCACGCCCTTGCCGGCCGCCAGGCCGTCGGTCTTGGTCACCCAAGGGCCCGGCATGTCCCGCAGGTAGGCGACCGCCGGCTCGACCTCGGTGAACGACGCGTAGCGGGCGGTGGGGACGCCGGCGGCCTCGACGACCTCCTTCATCCACGCCTTCGAGCCCTCGAGGCGGGCCCCGTCGGCCCCGGGCCCGAACACGAGCCGGCCGGCGGCCCGCAGCTCGTCGGCCAGGCCGGCGACGAGGGGCGCCTCGGGCCCGACGACGTAGAGGTCGGCCTCGACGTCGCCCGCCGAGGTCGCCACCGAACCGGGGATGCCGGGGCTGCCCGGCGTGACCACCACCTCGGCCGTGCGGCCCAGCACGTGGGCCAGGGCGTGCTCGCGCCCGCCCGACCCGATCACGCAGACCCTCACCGGTGCACCCCCTGCACGTCGTGCGGCCCTGCTACGGCGTGCGCTGCACGTACTGGTCGCGACCGGGGCCCACCCCGACGAGCCGGATGGACACACCCACCTGGTCCTCGAGGAACGCGATGTAGTCGGCAGCGTTGGCGGGCAGGTCGCCGGGCTCGGTGAACGAGGACAGGTCGGTCGTCCACCCCGGCAGCTCCTCGTAGACCGGCCTCGCCTTGTGCAGCAGCGACTGGTCGTCGGGGAAGCGATCGACGCGGCGGCCGTCGGCCTCGTAGGCGACGCAGACCTTCACCGTGTCGAAGGCGTCGAGCACGTCGAGCTTCGTCAACGAGATCTCGGACAGCGAGTTGAGGCGGACCGAGTGCCGCAGCATGACGGCGTCGAACCAGCCGGCCCGACGGCGCCGGCCGGTGTTGGTGCCGTACTCGTGGCCGCGGTCGACGAGGGCGTCGCCGACCTCGTCGAACAGCTCGGTCACGAACGGGCCCGACCCGACGCGGGTGACGTAGGCCTTGGCGATGCCGACGACCCGGTCGATGAAGCGGGGGCCGACGCCCGCACCGGTGCAGGCACCGCCGGCCACCGGGTTGGACGACGTGACGTAGGGGTATGTGCCGTGGTCGAGGTCGAGGAACGTCGCCTGCGCCCCCTCGAACAGCACGTTCTGGCCGATCTCGAGCGCCTCGTGCACGAGGTTGACCGTGTCGGCGACGTAGGGCTCGACGCGGGGCGCCAGCTCACCCAGGTACAGGTCGCAGATGGCGTCGACGTCGGGCGGCAGCTGGTTGTACACCTTGGCCAGCGTCTGGCTCTTCTCGCGCAGGGAGAGCTCGAGCTTCTCGCGGAAGATCTTGGGGTCGTACATGTCCTGCACGCGCAGGCCGACCCGGGCCGCCTTGTCGGCGTACGCGGGGCCGATGCCCCGCTTGGTCGTGCCCAGCTTGCTCTTGCCGAGGTGGCGCTCGGTCACCCGGTCCAGCAGCTGGTGGTACGGCAGGATCAGGTGGGCGCTCGACGACACCTTGAGGCGCTCGCAGCTGCGCCCCCGGCGCTCGAGCATGTCGATCTCGTCGAGCAGCACCTGCGGATCGACGACGACGCCGTTGCCGATGACCGGCACGATGTGGTCGTAGAGGACGCCCGACGGGATGAGCTGCAGGGCGAACGTCTCGCCGTCGACGACGAGCGTGTGGCCCGCGTTGTGGCCGCCCTGGTAGCGGACGACGAGGTGCATCTCCTTGGCGAAGAGGTCGGTGAACTTGCCCTTGCCCTCGTCGCCCCACTGGGTTCCGACCACGATGGTCGCCGGCACGTCGCTCTCCTGGCACTCGCTGAGGGGCCGGTCGAGAGTAGCCGTTGAGGCTCTGCGCCTGGCCACCTGGGGGCGGGCGGCCAGGGGAGCGCAGACGTCGGCGCCCTCTGGCCGCCCCGTCCTCGTCCCGCCCGTGTTGCCGGCGTAGCGACGGACGCACGTTCGGTGCGTCCGTCCGGCGTCGCCGTGGTCGATGCGGCGACGCTGCCGACCGACGCCAGACGACGAGGGGGGCACACCGACGGGAGCGACGGTAAGCTCGCCCCCGGGGAACGTGACGGATGGCACACATCGCCGCCGCCGTCGGCTCC
>Ga0111538_10005611_pt1 | contig 17128 bp, 13 predicted proteins | sample SoiMethybrSBSTD1_FD_79669 | JGI IMG/M metagenome (GOLD analysis project Ga0111538, IMG submission 79669) | Bulk soil microbial communities from a Populus tree surrounding site in Tennessee, USA - Soil MetaG P. TD hybrid SBSTD1 (version 2)... | ecosystem: Environmental > Terrestrial > Soil >...
GATGACCACCACGGAACGCCGGTCAGACACCTGGATCCCCTCCCAGTTTGCCGCGCAGGTACTCCCAGTCGCGGACGAAGCGGTACGAGTGCCGGCCGGGCGGCTGCGGCGACTGGGTCTCCAGCCAGCGCAGCGGACCGCCCCCGGCGTTGCCGAACCCGTGGATGCAACCGACACCGGCCCACGCGACGTCGCCCGGGCCGAGCGTGTAGACCTCGCCGTCGAACGTCGCCGTGGCCGTCCCCTCGATGAAGAGGTACGTCTCCTCGAAGGGGTGATCGTGCGGGCCGGCGGCGCCGTCGGGCTCGTACTGCACCATGAACATCGTGGTCAGCCGGGCACCGAGGTCGCTGTCGACCATCATCTTGACGGTGATTCCACTGTAGACAAGCAGCGCGGTGCGCATGCTCGCCGAGACGGCCAGCATTCCCTGCGCCTGTTTCGTCGCGTCCATGTGCTCCGGCGTGATGTTGCCGAAGCGGCGGGTGCGCGGGTCCCGCACGTCGACCGGCACCGGATCGTGGTGCGGCAGGTCGGGAACGAGGATGGTGTCCTCGTCGAAGCGCGCCCGCGGCACCGGGCCCTGCATCTCGGCCCAGCGGACCGGTTCGTCGCCGTCGTTGCGCCACGTGTGCGCGACGCCGACGGGCAGCAGCGCGTAGTCGCCCGGCCCGAGCCGCACGGCGCCGTCGGCGGTAGCGAGGACGCCGTGCCCGTCGAGGATGTAGACGCTCTCCTCGAACGAGTGCACGTGCGCCGGCACCGTGCCGCCGGGGTCGAGCGTCCCGATGTTGAATCCCGTGTGGACACTGCCGGCCGCCTCGGTGACCACGTCCCACCGCCGGTAGCCGGTGGCGCCCGCGGCCCAGCCGCCGGGCACCGCGTAAGCGGCGCCGGCGGCGAGGGCCACCAGGTGCGAGGACATCAGGCGGACGCCGCGGCGGCCGCCTTGCGCCGCTCGGTCTCGGTGACCAGGTAGTCGCGGGACGCCTGGACCAGGTCACGGGCCCGGCCGACGTCGGCGAGCAGCTTGCCGTCGCGCTTGCGGAACTCGCCGGCCACCAGGACGGACTCCACATTGGACACGTCGGCGGACAGGGTGACGGCGGCGACCGGGTCGTGGATCGGGGCCACGTTGATCGCGGTCGCGTCGATGACGACGATGTCGGCCTGCTTGCCCGGGGTGAGCGAGCCGGTGCGGTCCTCCAGGCCGGCCACGTGCGCGCCGTTCCGCGTGGCGATCTCGAGCATCTGGCGGGCTGTCAGGTTGCCCTCGGCCGGTTCGTTGCGCTCCCACCAGATCGCGTTGTTGCGCTCCCTGTCGGCGGCGAATGCGGCGCGGATCTGGGTGAACATGTCGCCAGGAACCGTGGTCACGACGTCGATGGACAGGCTCGGCCGCAGGCCGTACTCCATCGCCTTGGCCACCGGCGGGTGACCGTGCCCCATCTGTGACTCGACCTGCGGCGCGATCGAGACCGTGCCACCGGAGTCGGCCACGAGTTGCCATTCCTCGTCGCTGAAGTAGCAGCAGTGGATGTAGGTGGTGTCCGGGCCGAGCAGGTTCAGGTCGGACAGCGCCTTGATCATGCCGAACCGGCCGGCGAGGCGGCCCATGGCCACGTGGACCGTGATCGGGATGCCCAGGTCGCGGGCCATCTCCCACTCCTGCTTGACCACGTCGTTGTTGCAGAAGCCGGTGCCGCGGGTGGCCAGCGCCAACGTCAGCAGTCCGCTGTCGGAGGAGAAGTAGGTGTCGCGGATGCGGCGCACGTCGTCGGACGGGATGCAGATCTTGCTGTCGAACCAGTAGTCGGCGAGCGAGGTGTTCGCGCTGCCGTACGCGTACTGGGCCCGGATCCCGGACTCCTGCAGGCCCCTGATGGCCGCGTCGGGATGCTCCGGGGTGTTGTTGATGTGTGACCAGTCGACCAGCGTGGTGATGCCGGCGTTCAGGCATTCCAGCGAGCCGGCGAGGTTGCTCGCGTACACGTCCTCGGCCCGGTACACGGGCGCGAACGTGTCGAGCACCTCGACGAAGTAGTCGTCCAGGGTGGCGTCGGGCGCGCAGTTGCGGATCGCGGCCTCCCACGTGTGCCGGTGCGTGTCGATGAAGCCGGGAATGACGATGCGCCCGCTGACGTCGACGACCTCGGCGTCGGCGTCGATGCTCGACTCGATCGCGGCGATCTTGTCATCCTCGATGAGGACGTCGGCGCGGTCGAGGTCACCGATCGTGGAATCCATGGTGATGACCTGACCACCACGGAGCAGGATCCGATTGGACATGGACGACCCCTTCGTTGCGGCGGGTGGGTTGTGGGGGGAACGGTTCTCAGTAGGCGGCGGTCTTGCGCACGGCGTCGACCACCTTGTCCACGGTCGGGATCACCGCGTCCTCGAGGGCGTCGGCGAACGGCAGCGGCACGCACTCGGCGGCGACCCGCTTGATGGGCGCGTCGAGCGACTCGAACCCCTCCTCGGCGACGATCGACACCACGGTGCCGCCCCAGCCGCCCTGGTAGGGGTTCTCCTCGACGACGACGAGCCGCGACGTGCGGGCCACGGAGGCGAGCACTGTCGCCATGTCCAGCGGGACGAGGCAGCGCAGGTCGATCACCTCGACCGACACGCCGTCCTTGGCGAGTTGGTTGGCCGCGGCGAGCGCAAGCCGGACCGTCGCCGCGAGCGCCACCAACGTCACGTCGGTGCCTTCCCGGACGACCGCCGCCTCACCCAGCGGGATCACATGGTCGGGCGGGGCAGGCTCGCCCTTCAAGGCGAACAGCCCCTTGTGTTCGAAGAACACCACCGGGTCGTCGCTGCGGATCGCCGATGCCATCAGGCCGACGACGTCGGCCGGGGTGGACGGTGCCGCGATCTTCAGCCCGGGCACGGTGAGCGCCCAGTTCTCGACGGCCTGCGAGTGCTGCGCGCCGAACCCGAGGCCGCCGCCGTTGGCGGTGCGCACCACGAGCGGCACCGTGACCTGTCCCCCGGTCATGTAGCGCACCTTGGGGATCTCGTTGGCCAGGTAGTCCCAGCAGCAGGCGAGGAAGTCGGAGAACATGATCTCCGCGACGGGGCGCATGCCGGTCATCGCGGCGCCCATCGCGGCCCCGACGATGGCCTGTTCGGAGATCGGCGTGTCCCAGATCCGTTCCTTGCCGAACTCCTCGAACAGCCCGACCGTCGTCTTGAACACCCCGCCGGCGGCGCCGATGTCCTCGCCCAGGCAGACGACCGACGGGTCGCGGCGCATCTCGCGCGCGATGCCCTCGGCCACCGCCTCGCGGTAGGTGGTCACGTCCGCCATGTCGCACCCCCGTCGGCCCACACGTCGGTGAACGCCTCGGCGGCGTCGGCGTCCGGGGCGTTCTTGGCCGCGTCGACGGCGGCGGCCACGTGCGCGGCGGCCCGCTCGTCGACCTTCTGGATGTCGGCCGGGTCGACGCCGAGCGCCTCCAGTCGGGCCCGCGCCAGGTCCAGCGGGTCGTGCTTGAGCCAGCGCTCGACCTCCTCCGCCGGACGGTACTTCGCCGGGTCGGTGCGGCTGTGCCCGTGGTGGCGGTAGGTCTCGGCCTCGATGACGGTCGGCCCCTCCCCGGCACGGGCCCGCTCGGCCGCCTCCAGCACGGTGTCGCGGACGACGACGACGTCGTTGCCGTCGATCACGCGGGCCGGCAGCTGGTACCCCGGCGCCCGGTCGGCGGCCGGGTGCTCGGCGGCGGTGACCGCGCCGATCGGCGTGTACTCCATGTAGAAGTTGTTCTCGCAGACGAACAGCACCGGGAGCTTCCAGACGGCGGCGAGGTTGAGCGCCTCGTGGAACGCACCGATGTTCGTGGCGCCGTCGCCGAAGAACGCCACGGCGATCTGGTCGGTGCCGCGCAGCTTGGCCGACCACGCCGCGCCCGCCGCCATCGGCAGGTGCGCGCCCACGATCGCGTAGGACCCGAGCATCCCGTTGGCGGCCTTGGTCAGGTGCATCGAGCCGCCCTTGGCCTTGCAGATGCCGGTCGCCTTGCTCATCAACTCGGCCAGGCACTCCTCGGCGGTGGCGCCCATCGCCATCGCGTGGTGGTGGCCGCGGTAGGTGGCGAACACGTAGTCGTCTGGCCGCAGGGCCGCCGCCGTGCCGACGGCGACCGCCTCGTGCCCGGAGGCGAGGTGCGTCGTCCCCTTGACCAGGCCCGACATGAACATGTCGAAGGCGGCCTTCTCGGTGCGACGGATGATCGCCATCCGCTCGTACAGGTCGGTCAGCTCCGCCGCGGAGAGGTCGGTCGCGGTCGTCATGCCGCACCGTCCGATGTGGACTTCCCACCGTTGGGCGATCCGGCCGAGCCGGCCGAGCCGGCCGAGCCGGCCGAGCCGGCGGCGGTGTTCAGGTGCGACTGGGACTCGCGGGTGATGTTCAACGGTCCCCCGGCGGTGTAGTAGCGGCGCCCGGCCACCAGCAGTTCCTCGGCGGGGAACTTGGTGATGACCTCACAGCCGTCGGCGGTGACCACCACCTCCTCCTCGATGCGGGCGGCCGACCAGCCGTCGGCGGCGGGCCAGTAGGTCTCCAGGGCGAAGACCATGCCCTCCTCGAGCACCTCCGGATGGTCGAGCGAGACGAGCCGGCTGAAGATGGGCTTTTCCCAGATGGACAGTCCGACGCCGTGCCCGTACTGCAGCGCGAACGCGGCCTCCTCGTTGGGGAAGCCGAACTCCTCGGCGCGCGGCCACACGGAGACGATGTCGGCCGTCGTCGCACCGGGCTTCACCAGCGCGATGGCGTTGTCCATGTACTCGCGGCAGCGCACGTACGCGTCGCGTTGCGCCGGGGAGGCGCTGCCGACGGCGAAGCAGCGGTAGTAACAGGTGCGGTAGCCCATGTGGCTGTGCAGGATGTCGAAGAACGCCGGGTCGCCGGGGCGGATCAGCCGGTCGCTGTAGACGTGCGGGTGCGGCGAGCAGCGTTCCCCGGAGATCGCGTTGACTCCCTCGACGTACTCGCTGCCGAGGTCGTAGAGCACCTTGCTGACCAGGCCGACGCACTCGTTCTCGCGCACGCCGGGGCGCAGGAACTCGTACAGCTCCTCGTAGGCGGCGTCGACCATCGAGCACGCCTGCGCGAGCAGCCCGATCTCGTCGGGGGTCTTGATGCGACGGGCGTCGAGGAAGACCTGCTGACCGTCGACGACGGTGAGGCCCTCCTTCTGCAGGGCCATCAGGATCGGCATCTCGATCAGGTCGACGCCCACCGGCGCGTCGGCGCGGCCGTGCTCGCGCAGCACGGTGGCGACCTTGCGGGCGACCTCCTCGGCGATGCCGGCGTTCGGGTTGAAGGCTCCGCGCAGCGTCGAGATGCCGGCCCGCGCCCGGTTCGCGCCGTCGAGCCACGGGTTGTACAGCTGGTGGTGTTTCGCCGCCGATCCGAAGTCCCACAACACCGGCTCGCCGCCGCGCGGCAGCACCGCGAACCGGATCAGCTTGTCCATGGCCCACGTGCCGATGTGGGTGGCCGTCATGTACCGGATGTTGGCGAAATCGAACGTGAGGAGCGCGCCGAGTTCCGAGCGTTCCAGCGATTCCCGGAGCCGGGCGAGGCGGTCCTCGCGCAGCCGCTCGAGATCGATCCGCCGTTCCCAGTCGACGGCGTTGGTGCCGAACGTGCGCACGGTCATCGCCGCACTCCCCTCCGCCGCACCTGTTAAATGCGCATTACCGAAAACCTACGAACGAGGGCCGCCGTCGTCAAGCAATGCTCGACATTCGCACCCGGTGTGGCTGGTCGCACGTTGCGTTGCCGACCCATAGGTAACCTACACTCGACACCGGCCTGAGGAGGTTGATCGTCGTGGCGTCGTCTGCGGTGCCCCCCATCGGTGCGCGGTTGCGCGCCGAGCGTCGCCGCCGTGACGTCAGCGTCCGCGGCCTGGCGCGCGAGATCGGCGTTTCGGCGAGCCTCATCTCCCAGATCGAGACGGAGAAGAGCAGCCCCTCGGTCAGCACGCTGTACGCGATCACGACGGCGCTCGGCATCTCCATCGAGGACCTGTTCGGCGACCCGCCCGCGGACGAGCCTGCGGGGGCCGCCGCTGACGGCGTCGCCACGGACGAGGCCTCGGACGACGCGGCCGAGGCGCCAGACGGCGCCGAGGTGAACGGCGAGCGGGTGCCCGCGCTCGCCGTCGTGGGCGAGCACGGCGCACACCCGCTGGTGACGCCGTTGCGCGTCGACGGGTCCGCCGGTGCTTCCGGTGTGGGCGCGGCGCTCGCTGCCGCGATCGGCGCGGCGACGCTCGTTCAGACGGCGCCGTCCCGCGACGACGCCTCGCCCGCTACCGGTCCGGCCGCTACCGGTCCGGCCGCCACCGGTCCGGCCGCCACCGGTCCGGCCGCCACCGGTCCGGCCGCCACCGGTCCGGCCGCCACCGGTTCGGACAGGCGGGTCGGGCCGGTGGTGGGTCCGGACAACCGCGAGATGCTCACGCTCGATTCGGGCGTCACGTGGGAGTTGCTCGGCCGCATCCCGCACAAGCACGTCGACTTCCTGCTCATCACGTACCAGCCGGGCGGTACGTCGTCGAGTTCCGGGCTGCTGATGCGCCACTCCGGCGCCGAGTTCGGGTACGTGGTCAGCGGCGAGCTGACCCTGACGCTCGGCTTCGACACGCACCGGCTGCGCGCCGGCGACGCGGTGTCGTTCGACTCCTCGACGCCGCACGCGTACCGCAACGAGACCAGCGAACCGGCCGTCGGCGTGTGGTTCGTCCTGGAGCGCTCCGCCTAAGGCGCGTTACCGCTCGCAGGCCGCGAGGCGAGCCCGTCCGCAGATCTTGGAGGCTGGCGGCCCCTATGGAGGCACCGGGCCTCCAAGATCGCGGACTGCCGGTTCCGGCTGGGCGTGCGCGCAGGTGAACGGTTGGCGTCGGCTCTGCGCGCTGACGCTCAACGCTATTGCACCGCTGTGAATGTACAGCTTACACTCCGCCGCAAGACTCACCCCGCTCACCACCCGTCACACGCCGGACCGTCGTCGGCGGCGCCATCGTGCAGAGCCCGGGAAGGTGGATCGACCATGTTGCGCAACGCCAGACGCCGGCTCGGCGCCGTCGCCGCGGTCATCGTGCTGCTGGCAACGGCGGCCTGCGAGTCCAAGTCCGAAGGCGACGGCGCACCGGCCGCCGCCAGCGGCGAGCCCATCGTCGTCGGATCGACCCTGTCGCTCAGTGGCGCCTTCGCCGCCACGGGCGCCATCCACAAGATCGCCGGCGAGGAATACATCGACCGGCTCAACAAGGAGGGCGGCCTGCTCGGCCGTCCGGTGAAGTGGACGGTCCGCGACGACGAGTCCGACCAGGCGAAGGTCAGCACGCTCTACGAGCAACTCATCACGCAGGACAAGGTCGACCTCATCATCGGTCCGTACGCGACGCCGAACATCCTCTCGGCGATGGCCGTCGCGGCCCGGCACAAGTACACGATGCCGCAGCACACCGCCGTCATCGCGCCGCTGCTGACCTACGAATGCCAGTTCCCGGCGTGGTCGATCGGCCCGACACCGAACCAGTTCGTGCCGACCCAGTTGTACGAGGCCGTCGGATCGCTGCCGACGCCGCCGAAGCGGATCGCGATCCTCACCAACCAGAACGGGTCCACCGACTTCGTCTCCTACGGCGCGGGCGCCAACAAGACGGGCGCGGTGTCCATCACCAAGGATCGCGGCCTGGACCTGGTGCTGGAGGTGCGCTACCCGCCGGCGACCACCGACTGGGCCCCGATCGCGGCGCAGGTGCGCGACGCGAAGCCGGATCTGGTCATCAACGACGGTCTCGGCGTCGACCCGGTGAACCTGTTGCAGGCCATGGCGCAGCTGAACTACAAGCCGCCGATGATGTTCAGCCTGTTCCCGGCTCCCGGTCCGCCGCTGGGCCTGGGCGCCAAGGCCGACGGCCTGCTGTCCGTCAGCATCTTCGAACCCAACAAGGCGACGCTCGACAAGCTCGGCCCCAAGGCGACGGAGATCGTGAACGACTTCAAGACCCGCGCCGCCGCGGCGAAGCTGCCCTACACCGTCTTCGAGACGCAGGCGGCCGCGTCGTGGAACGCCTGGGACATCCTCGTCAGCGCCGTGTTGGCCGCCGGCAAGCTCGACCAGCAGGCGATGTGCGACGGCCTGCACAGCAAGGGTGCCGAGACCACGTTCGCCGGCAAGCTCACCTTCGACCCGAAGCAGAACAACTTCTGGCCGAGCAACCAGATGATCAAGCAGATCCAGAACGGCGACTGGGTGACCGTCTGGCCGAAGGACCGGGCCGCGGGCGATCTGCGCGGACCTGCCGCGTAGCGCCGCACGGGCAACCGGGCCGCTCCCACCCTCACGGGGAGCGGCCCGGGACCTGGTTTCAAAGGAGTGGCATGACGATTGTCCAGGCGGCCCTGAGCGGGGTGCTGCTCGGCGGCCTGTACGCCCTGATGGCGGCCGGCGTCTCGGTCACCTGGGGCGTGCTGCGCATCATCAACCTGGCGCACTTCGGACTGATCCTGCTCGGCTCCTACCTGACGTTCGAGTTGGCCTCCGCGTGGGAGGTCAACCCGCTCCTGACGCTCGCGGTGAGCGTGCCGGCGATGTTCCTGCTCGGCGGCGCCGGCCAGTGGGCGTTCGACTACCTGCGCATCTCCGAGCTCAACTCGCTGCTGGTGACGTTCGGGCTGCTGATCATCATCGTCCAGTCGGTGAGCAACATCTGGAGCGCCGACTTCCAGCGCATGACCGCCGCCGTCAACCCGTACGCCACCCAGGCGGTGCGGTTGGGCCGGCTGGCGTTCCCCGTGCCGACGCTGCTCGCGTTCGCCGTCGCGCTCGTGGTGATTGTCGGCGCGCACCTGGTGCTGCGCCGCACGTTCCTGGGCCGCGCGATGCGCGCGTACGCCGAGGACCGCCCGGTGGCCGCCGCGTTCGGCATCGACCACCGGCGCATCGGCGTGCTGCTGGCCGCCGTGTCGGGCGCCACCGCCGCGATCGCGGGCATGCTGTTCTCGCTCGGCAACGCGCTCACCCCGGCGACGGCGTTCGAGTGGTTCGGCACCGTGTTCGCCGTCGTGATCCTCGGCGGGATCGGGCAGCTCGTCGGCACGTTGGCGGCCGGGGTGCTCGTGGGTCTGCTGTCCAGCGTCGTGTCGGTGGTGCTCTCGCCGGCCGCGGCGCCGTTCGTACTGTTCTCGGCGATCGTCCTGGCCCTGCTGCTGCGCCCGCAGGGCCTGTTCACGTTGCGGCCGGCGCGATGACCACCTCTAGCCCGCGATCTTGCAGTTGTGGTGCCACACGAATCCGTGCAAAGCAGGGCGAATACCGGCACCACAACTGCAAGATCGACGCGGTTGGGGTTTTGAACGCGGTGCGGCCGTGACGCGCCGCGCCATGATCGGCTTCCCGCTGGTGATCGCGCTGCTCGCGGTGCTCTCGCTGTACCGGGTGACGCTCGGCTTCCCGCTGGCGTATCTCGTCCTGCTCACGAGCATGCTGTTCTGGGTCACGCAGGCGACGAGTTGGAACATCCTCTCCGGCTACAGCGGCTACTTCAGCTTCGGCCAGGCGGCCTACGTCGGCATCGGCGCGTACAGCACTGCCGTCCTGTTCGGCCGGCACGGGGTGAGCTTCTACCTCACCATGCTGGTTGCCGCGGCGCTCTGCGCGGTGCTGGCGCTGGCGATCGGGGCGCTCGCCTTCCGCCTGCGCTCGCTGCGCGGCGAGATCTTCGCGCTGCTGACCCTCGCTGTGCCGTTCATCCTCGCCGCGCTGGCGCGGATCAACACGGCGATCGACGGCGGCCAGGGCATCATCGTGCCGGTTCCCGACTACCCGGCGGGCATCGGCCGGTTCCAGGACTTCCTGTACCTGGTGAACCTGCTCGTCGCCGGCGCGGCGGTCGCGGTCGCGTTCGCAATGCAGCGCACCCGGATCGGCTGGGCGCTCGCCGCCGTGCACGACGCGGAGGACGTCGCCGAAGGGCTGGGCGTCGCGACGTTCCGGTACAAGCTGTGGGCGCTCGTCGCGAGCGCCGTCATCGGCGGCGTCGGGGGCAGCGTGTTCGCGCTGCAGATCGGCTTCGTGGCGGTCGACAGCGTCTTCCACCTGACCGTCCCGCTGTTCGTCATCGTGATGAGCGTCCTCGGCGGCCGCACCCACTGGCTGGGCCCCGTGCTCGGCGTCATCCTGGTGGTCCTGCTGCAAGACCGCCTGACCGCCTCCGGTCTGGGCCAATGGCAACTGATAGTGCTCGGCGCAGCCCTGGCGATCCTCGTGGTGGTCGCTCCCGACGGCATCTACTTCCGCGTGCGCGCCAACCCGATCCGCGCCCTCGCAGTAGCAGCGCTGGTTACAGCGGCGGTCTGGCTGATCCCCGCAGCCGACCCGTTGGACGCAGTCCTGGCCGGCCTCCTGGCCGCAACCGTGGCAGCCCTAGTAAGAGTCAAGCCCCAACGAAGCAAGAAACAAGAACCGACGGACGAACCGCAACCAAAGTCGGAGCCGGGGTCCGCCGCAACCGGCGCAGGGATCAAGCCTGACCGCCCGGAGCCGGTTGCGGCGGGCCCCGGCTCCCTCCTCGTCGAATGCGAACACATCGCCAAACACTTCGGCGGCGTAAAAGCCCTGGAAGACGTAACCCTCACAATCCGAGAAGGCGAAATCCTGGGACTGGTAGGCCCGAACGGATCAGGAAAGACGACGCTGGTCAGCATCCTCTCCGGCAACCTCAGGCCAACTAGAGGAACGATCCGCATCGAAGGAACCGACGTGGTCGGCCTGTCGCCGCACCGCGTCGCCCACGCCGGAGTCGCCAGAACGTACCAGATCCCGAGGCCGTTCACGTCGATGACCGTGCGCGACAACGTCGCCATGGCGGTTATGTTCGGTCGCACGCCGCATACGCTGAACGCCGCGCGGGAGCAGGCCATCCGTCCACTGGAGACGGTCGGCCTCGCGCACCTCGCCGACGCACACCCGGCGGCGCTCAACCTGCACCAGCGGCAACTGCTGGAGATCGCCCGGGCGCTCGCCGCGGATCCCAAGGTGCTGCTGCTGGACGAGGCGCTCGCGGGGCTCAACCCGGTGGAGATCGACAACGCGGTGGTGGTGATCCGGCGGGTGCACGAGTCGGGTGTGTCCATCGTGATCGTGGAGCACCTGCTGCGCGTGGTGAACCAGTTGGCCACCCGGCTGGTGGTGCTGGACCGCGGCGCTCTGCTCGCCGACGGCGATCCGCGCTCGGTTCTCGCCGACCCGGCCGTGGTCAGCGCCTACCTCGGGAAGCGTGCCCATGCTTGACATCCGTGACCTCGACGCGCACTACGGCGACGCGCAGGCGCTGTTCGGCGTCACCATGTCCGTCGACAGTGGAGAGACGGTCGCGGTGATCGGGCCGAACGGGGCGGGCAAGTCGACGCTGGTGAACGCGGTCGCCGGAATCCACGCCAAGCGCAGCGGGCACATCACCGTCGACGGTGCCGACGTCGTCGCGCTGCCGGCGCACCGGGTCTGCGACCACGGGGTGGCCGTGGTGCCGGAGGGCCGGCGGGTCTTCGCGGCGATGTCCGTCTACGACAACCTGTGCCTGGGCGCCTACCGCCGCCGCGCCCGCGCCGCGTACAAGCAGAGCCTGGAGCGGGTGTACGGCGTCTTCCCGCGCCTGCGCCAGCGCACCACCCAACTCGCCGGCAGCCTCAGCGGCGGCGAGCAGCAGATGCTGGCGATCGGACGGGCACTGATGGCCCAGCCGACGGTGCTGCTGCTCGACGAGCCGTCGCTCGGGCTCGCGCCGGTGATGACCGACGAGGTGTTCGAGGCGATCGAGGCCGTCAACGCGCAGGGCGTCAGCGTGCTGCTGGTGGAGCAGGACGTCGACCGTGCGCTCGACGTCGCCGCCCGCAGCTACCTGCTCGCCGAGGGACGGGTGGCAACCGCCGGCACCTCGGCCGAACTGCGCGGCAGCGACGAGGTCCGGCGTAGCGTACTAGGTCTCTGAACGAACGAAGTGAGTGACCGTCGGCACGGGACTCGATCGGCTCGCGAAATGAGGCGGTCGGGTCGCAGGCATCGACTCGCGGAGCGAGTCGATGCCGAACAAGAGGAGGGCATCGTGGCCATCGCGACGACAAACCCGGCGACCGGAGAACTCGTCCGGTCCTTCGATCCGATCAGCGCGGCCGAGGTCGAGCAGCGCCTCGGGGCCGCCGTCACCGCGTTCGCGGCGCTTGCCGCCACCACCTTCGAGCAACGGGCCGGCTGGATGAACACCGCCGCCGACCTGCTGGACAAGGAGAACGACGAGGTCGCCCGCACGATGACGCTCGAGATGGGCAAGACGCTCGCGGCGGCCCGCGCCGAGGCGTCGAAGTGCGCGCTCGGGTGCCGCTACTACGCCGAGCATGCCGAGGCGTTCCTTGCCGACGAACCGGCCGACGCCGGCGCCGTCGGGGCGAAGACCGCCTTCGCGCGCTACCGGCCGCTCGGGCCGGTGCTCGCCATCATGCCGTGGAACTTCCCGCTGTGGCAGGCGATGCGGTTCGCCGCGCCGGCCCTGATGGCCGGCAACGTCGGGCTGCTCAAGCACGCGTCGAACGTCCCGCAGACCGCGCTGTACATGGAGGACCTCTTCCAGCGCGCCGGATTCCCGACGGGTGCGTTCCAGACGCTGCTGATCGGCTCGGACCGGGTCGAGGCGGTGCTCCGCGACCCGCGGGTGCGGGCGGCCACGCTGACCGGTAGCGAGGCCGCCGGCCGGCAGGTAGCCGCGATCGCCGGCCGGGAGCTCAAGAAGACCGTGCTGGAACTGGGCGGCAGCGACCCGTACGTCGTGATGCCCTCGGCCGACCTCGACCGCGCCGCACAGGTCGCGGTCACCGCCCGGTGCCAGAACAACGGGCAGTCGTGCATCGCCGCCAAGCGGTTCATCGTGCACGAGGATGTGTACGAGGCGTTCACCGAGCGGTTCGTCGCACGCATGTCGGCGCTCGTGCTGGGCGACCCGATGGCCGAGAACACCGACGTGGGCCCGCTCGCCACCGAGCAGGGCCGTGACGAGGTCGAGGAGCAGGTGGCCGACGCCGTCGCCAAGGGCGCGCGGGTGCACTGCGGCGGCGAGCGGCCGGACCGCCCCGGCTGGTACTACCCGCCGACCGTCGTCTCCGACCTCACGCCGGACATGCGCATGTGGGCCGAGGAGGTCTTCGGACCGGTGGCCGGACTGTACCGGGTCTCGTCGTACGACGAGGCGGTGCGGGTCGCGAACGGGACCTCGTTCGGGCTCGGCGCCAACGCGTGGACCAGCGATCCCGCCGAGCGGGACGCCTTCGTCGCCGACCTCGACGCCGGTGCCGTGTTCGTCAACGGCATGGTGACGTCCCATCCGGCCCTGCCGTTCGGCGGCGTCAAGAACTCGGGCTACGGCCGGGAGTTGTCGGCGCACGGCATCCGCGAGTTCTGCAACATCACCACCGTCTGGCTCGGCGCGTAGGTGTCGCCGGGCCGCCCGGACGCATTGCACGGGCTGTCGGCCCGGCGTGAGAATCGGGTGGTGGGTGGGCAGGTCATTCCTACGTTTTGCCCGTTGTGCGTGTCGCGGTGCGGGGCCCGTGCCGATGTGGCAGACGGAACGTTCCGGGCGTTGCGGCCGGATCCGGCGCATCCGACGGGTCGGGCCATCTGCCTGAAAGGCAAGGCCGCGCCCGACATCGTCTATCACCCGGGAAGGTTGCTTCATCCGCTGCGGCGGACAAGACCCAAGGATGCCCCGGACCCGGGGTGGGAACGGATCACGTGGGACGAGGCGCTGGGCACCGTTGCGGCGCGGCTCGGGACGGCAGTGGCCGGCGGCGGACCCGAGTCGGTCGCGTTCAGTTCGAGTTCGCCCTCGACGTCGGCGATCAGCGACGCCATCGACTGGATCCAGCGGCTGGTGCGTGCGTTCGGGAGCCCCAACTACAGCAACTACATGGAGCTGTGCGGGTGGGGCCGCTACTTCGCACCGCTCTTCACCTTCGGCGCGGCCGTGCCCGGCGTCTACGTGCCGGACCTGGAGAATGCCGGGTGCATCCTGTTCTGGGGCTACAACCCGTCGGTGGCCCGCCTCCCGCATGCGACCAGCACGGCCGCCGCAGTCGCCCGCGGCGCGAAGCTGGTCGTGGTCGACCCGCGCAAGGCGGGACTTGCCGCCAAGGCGGACCACTGGCTGCGGGTGCGGCCCGGAACCGACGCGGCGCTCGCGCTGTCCCTTACGCACGTGCTCATCGAGAACGGCTGGTACGACTCCGACTTCGTGCGCGACTGGACCAACGCGGCCGACGAGGTCGGCGGCCAGAAGGTCTGGGACATGCTGGTGGCGCGCTGTGCCGAGTTTCCGCCGGAGGTGGCCGAGGGGATCACGGGCGTGGCCGCCGCGGACATCGTCGCGGCCGCGCGGACCCTGTGGGCGGCCCGACCGGTCGCGTTCTACACGTGGAGCGGCCTGGAGCAGCACAGTAATGTCACGCAGACCATCCGCGCGGTCGACGTCCTCTACGCCCTCACCGGCAGCCTGGACGTCCCGGGCGGCAACGTGCTGTTCGAGGCGGTGCCGGCCAACCCGATCGACGGCAAGGAGTTCCTGTCGGGTGCGCGCCCGCCCGCGCTGGGTCTCGACCAGCGCCCGTTGAGCGCGGCGCGGTTCGAACTCGTCACCGGGGAGGACCTGTACACCGCTGCCCTGGACGGACGTGTCAACGCGCTGGTGAGCTTCGGCGGCAACCCGGTGATGGCGCACGCGGACAGTGCCCGCGGTCGCGACGCGCTGCGCAACCTGGACTTCTTCGTCCAGGCCGACCTGTTCATGACCCCGACGGCCGAACTCGCCGACATCGTGCTGCCGGTGACCACGCCGTTCGAATCGGAGGCGTTGAAGATCGGCTTCGAATACAGCCAGGAGGCACAGTCGCTCGTCCAGCTCCGACGACCGCTGGTCGCGCCGCGCGGCGAGGCCCGCTCGGATCTCCAGATCGTCTTCGAGCTCGCGACGCGGCTGGGGCTGGGTGCGGCCTTCTGGGACGGCGACATCGAAGCGGCGTTCCGCCATCAGCTCGCGCCGAGCGGGATCACCCTGGAGCAGTTGCGCGCCCATCCCGAGGGCGTGCGGGTTCCCCTGCTCACGCGGTACCGCAAGTACACCGACACCGGATTCGCCACTCCGTCGGGCAAGGTGGAGCTCTACTCGGCCACGCTGGCCGCGCACGGCTACTCACCACTGCCGGCCTTCGAGGAGCCGCGCACCAGCCCGCGCTCCCGAAAGGATCTCGCCGACCGGTTCCCGCTCGTGCTCAGCTGTGCGAAGTCGCTGTTCTTCTGCGAGACGCAGCACCGCCAGGTCGCGGCCCTGCGAAAGAGCGCGCCGGACCCGCAGGTCGAAGTGCATCCCGCGACGGCGGCGGCCCGCGGTATCGGTGCTGGCGACTGGGTGTCGCTGAACACCCCGCGCGGCCGCGTCCGGGCCCGGGCGAAGCTCAACCCCAGCCTCGACCCGCAGGTCGTTTTCGCCCAGCACGGCTGGTGGGAGGCCTGCGACGAGCTGGGCCTACCCGGCTACCCGCCGTATGGCCCGGACAGTGCCAACCTCAACCTCGTGCTGAGCCAGACACCGAGCGATCCGATCAGCGGCAGCTCACCCCTGCGGGCGTCCGTCTGCGACGTCTCCCCGATCCGGCCGGAGCAGCCGTGATCACGCCGGCAGCCGGCGGTGGATGGACTTGTACGTGAGATAGGCGGACAGGCCCTCGACGCCGTGCTCCACGCCGAGGCCGGACCGGTGCCGGCCGCCGAACGGGGCGTCATGGTTCGACGCGAAGAAGTTGATGCCGACCGACCCGGTGTCCATCCGGTCGGCGACCGCCAGTGCCGCGGCCGGATCCGACGAGAACACGATGCCGCCCAGCCCGTAGCCCGTCCCGTTGGCGACGGCGACCGCCTCGTCGACGGTGTCGTAGCGCAGCACGGTGAGCACCGGGCCGAAGATCTCCTCGCGCGCCACCCGCATCCCGGGGGTGACGTCGGCGAGCACCGTCGGTTCGACGTACCAGCCCCGCTCGACGGCGGCCGGCCCGCCACCGGTCGTCGCCCGTGCCCCGTCGGCGCGGGCAGAGTCGAGGTACGCCAACACCTTCGCGTACTGGGCCCGGGTGGCGATCGGGCCGACGACGGTGTCGGGGTCGAACGGATCCCCCAGCCGCGCCGCCGCAACGGTATGCGTGACCATGTCCACGACGGCGTCGTAACGCTGGGCGGGCACGAGCAGACGCGTCGAGATGTAGCAGGTCTGCCCGCTGTTGCGCATGCAGGACCGGAGCAGCACGGCCGACATCGCGTCGAGGTCCGCGTCGGGAAGCACGATCGCCGACGACTTGCCGCCGAGTTCCAGCGTCACCGGGCGCAGCAGTTCGCCGCAGGCGGCGCCGATCCGCCGGCCCACCGCCGTCGACCCGGTGAAGGCGACCTTGGCGGTGAGCGGGTGCCGCACCAGTGCCTCGCCGACGGCTCCCGTACCGGTCACCAGGTTGACCACGCCGGGCGGCACCCCGGCCGCTTCGACGGCGTCCACCAGGAACCGGATCGACAGCGGCGTCGACTCGGCGGGCTTGATGACGACGGTGCAGCCGGCCAGCAGCGCCGGCGCGAGCTTCACCACGACGAGGCCGATCGGGAAGTTCCACGGTGCGATGAGCACGCAGACGCCGACGGGGTCGCGGCGCACAACCGACTCCGCGCCGCCGACCGGGAAGGGGCGCACGTCGTCGGCTTCGAGATGGCCGGCCAGGCCGGCGAAGTAGCGCAGGATGCCGGCCGCATGCGTTGCGGCGCCCCGGGTCTCGGCGATCGGCGAGCCGTTCTCCCGCGCCTGGCGTGCGCGGTTCGTCTGTTGGCTGGAGCCGGCGCGGCGTGCGCTCTCCGAGGAGGCGACGGCCGCTGCCTGGGCCGAAGGAGCCGCGATGCCCGCGGAGCAGGCGATCGCCTACGCGCTGACGCCGTCTGCCTCCGACGACGACGCAGCTGAGGGCGAGCCACCCTGTGTTCCGCCGGCTGCCGACGAGCCGGTACGGCGCGCTACGC
>Ga0111538_10005614_pt1 | contig 17124 bp, 16 predicted proteins | sample SoiMethybrSBSTD1_FD_79669 | JGI IMG/M metagenome (GOLD analysis project Ga0111538, IMG submission 79669) | Bulk soil microbial communities from a Populus tree surrounding site in Tennessee, USA - Soil MetaG P. TD hybrid SBSTD1 (version 2)... | ecosystem: Environmental > Terrestrial > Soil >...
CACAACCCAGCTGGCTCACTTGCTGACAACCCGCTGTCAGTAAAGAATGATGTTCCAGACACTACTGACAGAGCTTGGTCAGTAGCCCTATTGTATAGTCTCCATGTAGTCTAGCATAAACATAGCAATAACATCGTACATACAAGATAGATTCATACTGGAGCCACGGCGCATTGAAGGGCAAGACGCCAGCGCAAGCCGCCGGACTGAGCGACCACTGCTAGACACTCAGAGAACTGTTAACCTTCAACGCTGCTATCACTTCAAAGATCAAGTAGGGAGTGCGCATAATGGCTGACGAACAAAATTCCACTTATCACTTCAACACACTGGCGATTCACGGAGGACAGACCGTCGATCCCGCGACCAACGCGCGAGCTGTTCCGATCTATCAAACCGCTGCCTACAACTTCACCGACGCCGACCACGCGGCTCGCGTCTTCGCGCTGCAAGAGTTCGGCAACATCTATTCGCGGATCATGAACCCGACGCAGGACGTGCTGGAAAAACGCCTAGCGGTGATGGAAGGCGGCATGGCTGCATTGGCGCTCTCGTCGGGACAGGCAGCCAATACTTTCACGATGATCACACTGGCCAGCGCGGGAGACGAGATCGTCTCGACCACGTCGCTTTACGGCGGCGCCTACAACCTGTTCCATTACACGCTGCCGAAACTGGGTATCACCGTCCGCTTCGTCGACGCCGAGGACGAAGCCGGATTACGCGCGGCGATCAACGAAAAGACCAGGGCCGTATACACCGAGGCCGTCGGCAACCCGAAGCTCGACATCGTGGACATCGAAAAGCTGGCCAGCGTCGCGCACGAGAACGGGCTGCCGCTCGTCATTGACAACACCATGCCGTCGCCCGCGTTGTGCCGCCCCATCGAACACGGAGCCGACATCGTCATTCAATCGCTGACGAAATTCATCGGCGGGCACGGGACTTCGATCGGCGGGGCGATCATCGACGCCGGAAAATTCGACTGGAAGGCTTCGGGCCGCTTTCCTGATTTCACCACGCCCGATCCGTCGTATCACGGAGTTGCCTACACTGATGCGTTCGGCCCGCTGGCGTTCATCGTCAAAGTCCGCGCGCAGGCGCTGCGCGACGTCGGCGCCTGCACAACACCGTTCAATTCATTTCTGTTTCTGCAAGGCGCCGAGACATTGCACCTGCGCATGGAGCGCCATTCGCAGAACGCGCTCGATGTGGCGAAATTCCTACAGACCCACCCGCAGGTCGAATGGGTCAATTACCCGGGGCTGGAGTACAGCCCCTATTACGAGCGCGCGAAGAAATACATGCCGGCGGGCGCGGGCGCGCTGGTCACTTTCGGCATTCGCGGCAGACTCGAAGCGGGGAAGAAGTTCATCAACTCGGTGAAACTCTTCAGCCTGCTCGCCAACTTCGGCGACACGAAATCGCTGGTCACTCACCCGGCCTCGACCACCCATTCCCAGTTGACCGAAGAAGAGCAGGCCTCAACGGGCGTCACTCCAGGCTTGGTTCGTTTGTCAGTCGGCGTCGAAGACATCCGCGACATCATCGCCGACATCGATCAGGCGCTGAAAGCGGCGACGCAAAAGTCCGCGGCGATCGCCTGAATAGGGAAATAGACAGGATTGGAGATCGGGAAAAGCCGGGGGCTGACCGGCATCCCTTTTCTTTTCAATGGGCTGCTTTTATAGGCCTATCTTTCTTACAAGCTTGGGAGAGGCTCGTTCCAATGCCCAGGCGTGGATTCGAGGTTCAATTTACACCCGGCGACGGCGCCAGATCGCGCATCATCGTCACTCTGTTGAGAGTCAGGATGGTGATCTAGGCGAGAGAATTTCTGTGAACGTAGCTTGCATCACAGTGTGACAGCCGCGCGACTGATTATATTCAGCTTTGTAATTATCATATTGTATACGTGGTATGAGTTGTATAGAACAGGGATTATGCCGGGGCATCAAAGATGACGAGAATATCAGGTTTATTCGCTGGGTTGTTGCTGTTCGCGTGCGCCGGAGCATTCGATGTGCGCGCGCAGGAGATCGATTACTCCGAGTATGATCGCTTGATGCGCAAGTACGTCGATGGGCGCGGGTTGGTCGATTACAAAGGGCTGAAGAGCGAGTTGGAAGCCTTAAAGACCTTCAACGACCAGATTTCCGCCGTCAGCCCGCACAGTCACCCGCAGCAATTCAAAGACGGCGGCGAGCAATTACGCTACTGGATGACGACTTACAATGCTTGGGTCTTGTACATCGCCGCGTCGGAATATCCGAGCAAGAGTTCGCTTTGGAACTTCCTGGGTATCTTCCGCAACCGCGAGATCAAGCTTGGCGGGAAGCAGATGAAATTGGGAGACCTGGAGCACAAGATCATCCGCGCGGGCTACAAAGATCCGCGGATCCATTTCTACATCAACTGTGGGGCCGCCAGCTGCCCGGCTCTGGGGCAGGGGGCGATTCCACAGCTCAAGACGTTGGAGGCGCTCGATGATTCGGCCAGACGCTTCATCAATGACCCAAAAAACGTCAAGTGCGAGGCGGCGGCCAAGAGGCTCTATCTCTCGAAAATCTTCGACTGGTTCGAGGACGACTTCCTGAATTATCTGAAAGAGAAGCGCGGCGATCAGACGCCGCACATCGCGCAATACATCGCGCTATACCTCGACGGCCCGTCGCGCGAGGAGCTTCAGAAAACGCCGCTTGATGAGATCCGTGTCAGCTATTTCAGCTATGACAAGAGTCTCAACGAGCAAAAATGATTACGCCAGCCAGATATTCCAACTTGACCTCAAGCCTAAATCGCCCCGTAAGCATGAGGTGGAGAATCGTAGAGTGAGTCGGACGTTCGCGCTCTCAGTTCAGCCGGCGCCGGCTATCGAGTGGAAGATTATCAACAATCTCGCCGAGAAGGAGGCGGCGAAAAAGAAGTGACACCTTGCTATGGCCAAAGATCTTCGATTCACCCCGCTGCTTTTCGATTTCCTGCGTGAGCTGAAAGCCAATAACAAGAGAGAATGGTTCAACGTGAACAAGGATCGTTACATCGCCGACGTGCGCGACCCGCTGCTGGCGTTCATCGCCGCGTTTCGGCCGAGGCTGATTGAGATTAGTCCTTACCTCGTCGCTGATCCGAAGCTGACCGGCGGTTCGATGTTCCGCATATACCGCGACACGCGTTTCTCGAAGAACAAAGAGCCCTACAAGACAATGGCCTCAGCGTTCTTCTTTCACCAAACCGGCGGTAAAGAGGGACCGGGCCTCTATTTGCACCTGGAGCCTGACAGTTGTTTCATGGGCGCAGGCCTTTATCACCCCGACCCGGCCAGTCGAACCAAAGTGACCGACGCGATTGCGGCGAAACCCGACGCTTGGCGCGCCGTGACCTCGGGCAAGGAGTTCAGGAGGCTGCTTAGTATGGGAGGCGATTCGCTGGCGAAGATGCCCAAGCAATATGACCCGCTGCATCCGTTCGCCGAAGATCTGAAACGGAAAGACTTCATCGTCGTCGCGCCATTTTCCGAAACACAGGCTTGCGCGAGGGATTTCATCGAACGCTTTAATAACTTTTCGCGCGCGGCGGCGCCGTACCTGGGGTTCATCATCAAGGCCACCGGTTTGAAATGGTAAGTCCGGGCCGTCAAGACATCGCGGACAATTCAAGCGATTCCACTGATCGGGCAATCGAGCGCTTTGATTAGCTTCGAGAGATGATAAATCTTGAGCGTCTACGTGCGCGCGCATAAGACCGCGCGCACGTACTGGGCCCATGAGACGATCCGACCGAAATCCGCCATGCGTCCTGAAACGACCTTCAATTCAAAAACATTTCTTATCCCATCACGACCATCGCCAGAAGGCGAGGCAACCAGGCCGCAATCGTACGTCTGAGGTCGGGGCCACATGTTTGATTGTGATTTGAACCTCGACAAACTCTATCCGCTCCACCACCAGGCGAAGAATATTCCGTTTCATTTCAAAGCTCGGGTTATCGAGCGCCGTACTCTTATTACAACAAAGCTACTCGACAGTCGTAGCCAATGCGGCCTGGCGCCGTCGTCCTTGTCGCCGCTGCTCAAGTGAACTCAGCCTCTCTTCAAGGCCCTGACATTCTTCTGCAATTCGCTCTCGCCGCCCTTAGAGATTTTCGAACTCGGTCACGCCGGATTGATACGCGTCAATTCGGCGCTGGCTTTCTCGCTCAAGTCAGACAAGTCGCCGTTTATGCGGCCGCTGTTCCTGTCGCCCTGGCGTCACATAGCCAGATTCCCGGCGCCGGTTGTATTGCTCGGTGAAGACCCTAGGGGCGCGCAACGATTCGCTCACTGCTCGCCATACGAGTTCTTCAATCGTGTCAACCTGCGCTGTCCGATTCAGACGCTTTGCGCCGACATGATGAGATTCCTTATGCGGGCATAGATGACGACGATTACGCCTGGCAGGATCGTCGGCGGCGCCATGCGTTCGAAACTGACAGTAGTGGAAAATTAGTGACGATTGGTTCACTTGCTGACAACCCGCTGTCAGTAGAGAACGATGCTCCAGACACTGCTGACAGATCTTTGTCAGCAGCCTTGTTATATAGTCTCCTCGGTAACCAACATAGGAATAACAATAACTCAACATTAATATAAATAACATAAGTTCATACTGGAGCCGTTGGCCGACGGCGGTATAAGTATGTAGTGAGTGACGTCTGACTTGAAACGACGTAATTCAACGAGCAGTACCCTGAAAAGAATGAGATCAGGATGCGCCGGCTCAGACGCTACGGCTATCGACTTGGTCGATAGCCGTATGGGGAGCGAATGTTATGACCCACTTAGTAACCTTGGTTAATACAAATCAAGTCAAACCGGCAGTTGCGCCAATCGCGTATGATTATTTGCATGAACCGCTCTCACGCGCCGGGTTCCAGGTTGATTTGCTCGACCTTTGCTTCTCTCAAGATTTCGAAATGGATATCGAAAAGTATTGTCGACACAATCATCCAGACTTTTGGGGAGTTACATTGCGCAATACGGATGACGTCTATTTTTCGAGCCAGTTTTCTTTTCTCGATGTCGTTCGGGAAATAGTCGCCGCTCTTAGACGCCACCGCGATGTCACCATAATCATGGGAGGAGTCGGCTTTTCGATCATGCCGGAGAAGATATTAGAGCGATGTGGAGCCGACTTCGGGATAGTTTGCGAAGGAGAGGTCTCATTTCCCTTATTACTGACCCGCCTCGTGAACCGACAACCTTATGATGACATCTCGGGGTTAGTTTATAAGTCGGATGGACATTTCAAACGCAATCCGGTGACATTTGCGGATCTCGGCGAAGTCGGCGCCCATCGCAGGCTGCTGGTAAATAATGAAAAATACTTTGCGACCGGCGGACTGGCGGGGGTGGAGACCAAGAGAGGTTGTACTCGAGCGTGCATCTATTGCGTCGAACCGCTCGTGAAGGGACGCCGAGTTCGATTACGTGACCCGCGCGATATTGCTGACGAGATCGAGTCGCTTGCCGACCGCGGCGTCTACGCGATACACATCAATGATTCCGAATTCAATCTGGACGTCGGCCACGCAGTGCGTTTCTGTGACGAGTTGCGGCGACGCAAGCTCCATGACCGCATACAGTGGTACGCCTATGGGATGCCCGCGCCATTTCCCGAAGAACTCGCCCACGCCATGAAAAAATCGGGGTGCGTAGGCATGAACTTTGGGACCGATAGCGCAAGTAATGTGATGCTTAGAATTCTTAAGCGCACCTTCCGTCCGAAACATATCGCAGAGGCGGTCAATCTCTGCAAGCGATACGGGCTAAGACACATACTCGAAATACTATTCGGCGCGCCGGGGGAAACAGCGGAGACCGTCAAGGAAACAATTGATTTCCTGAAGCGACTCGACCCGGAGCGCGTATCAGTCACCGCCGGACTGAGGATCTTTCCCGGTACCGAACTCGAGAAGCTGGCGCGTGCGGAAGGTATATCTCGTGACAACCCTAACTTGTTTGGCGAGATCGAAGGTAATGAAGACCTGGTGAAGCCTCTTTTTTACCTTTCCTCGCAGATAGCTCCCAAGCCGCTCGAATACATCGCCACACTGATAGGCCCCGACCCACGCTTCTTCGGGGTGAATACTGATAGTTTTAATTATAACGCTAACGATTTGTTGGTTGGGGCCATCGCCAGCGGGGAGCGTGGAGCCTACTGGGTGTTATTGTCCAACATAATAGATCGCCAAACCGGACGTAAACGAACTAACGGCCAAGACCAGGCAGTTACCCTGGCTCGTGGCTGTTGAATAGTCAATATAAGCGCCGGTAAAGAACTCCCCTAACACAGAGCCGCCTGCATTGACCGGCCTAGGATGCGTAGCTTGTTTCTCATTACGGGGAACCCGTAATGAGAAACGCGGATTGTTATTCAACACTCTGTAATCCAAGTCCAACAAGGAGGACCCTTAAATATGAACAGCAAGTTAATGATTTTACGCGCGAAACTTTCGAAGGCGTTCCCGATCACCTTCATTGCGGTCATTGTCGCTTTCTCAATCATCCACGCGCTGGCCACCGACAGGGGCGCAGAGGAGCGGTCTAAGTCGGAGGAAACGCGTCCGTTGCGGTTTAAAAACATAATTGACAGGCTCTCCCCGTCTTTCGAGACACAGGGTTTCTCTTTTATGCCCGGAGTCGGGTTCATCGATTTCGATAATGATGGGTTCCTGGACGTCTACTTAGTGAACGGCAAAGGAAACCCCGGCGGACTATTCCGTAACAATCAGGACGGCTCTTTTACTGACGTGGCCGCGCGAGCCGGGGTCACAAACTTTGGACAGGGTACGGGCGTCGCCGTAGGGGACCTGAATAACGATGGATTCGATGACATGTATGTCGCCAACGGCTCGACCATCGGGGACGGAATAGACTCGAACGACGGCCCGGACAGGCTATACATCAACAATCAGAATGGCGCGTTCCACGAAATCGCCGTGGCGGCCGGAATTCGTGAGGACGGGTTCAACACCAGCGTCGCATTCTTCGATTACAACAAGGACGGCCTGCTGGACATCGTCGTGGGCCGCTGGGTCGATTTCGACTTCAACCCTGCCAGCGCGGGTAGAGACGTGGTGCCGGGCGCGCCGAGCCGTCTTTACAAAAACAATGGCAATCTCACTTTCACCGACGTGTCAGCCCAAGCGCGCATCGGGAATCCGAGATATAACACCTGGGCGGTCGCGTGTTTCGATTATGACAACGACGACGATGTAGACGTGCTGCTCGCATACGAACGCGGACCTATCGACGTCTACCGCAACAATGACAACGGCACCTTTACAAAAGTAACTGAAGTATCCGGGGACGTGAATGCCTACGGCGCATGGATGGGATTGGCTGTCGGAGATTACGATAATGACGGAAACTTTGACATCTACAGCTCAAACATCAGCGATCTGAGGATGACGCGCGACGCGTCGATCCCGCCGCTCGTCGTCCCGCCGCCGTCTACTTGGGACAATCCTCGACCGACGCTTTTCCACAACAATGGCGACGGCACATTCACCGAGACCAGTAGGGCGTCTACCAACTCCCAGTTCCAGCAATTCTCATGGGGATGCGCTTTCGCCGATTTTAACAATGACGGATGGCAGGACATCACTATCGCGATGAACCTGGCGCCTGTAGGCGTAGTCGGACTGGAAAAGGAAGGGGCCGGTCCGGGCAGGCTGTTGGTCAACAATAGGGACGGGATATTCACCGACATGACCCATGCTGCGGGTGTTACCAATTTTGGCCCGGATGGAAACTATCTTGATGGCAGAGGGCTCGCCATTGCGGACTTCAATAAAGACGGCGCCATGGATATTTTACTGCAGAATGTACCTCAATTTGAGGAGCAATTCCCGTTCGGCAAAACATTGATTCCAGGCAAAGGGAAGCCGAAGTTCTTCGAAAACCAGGGCACAGGAAAAAATTGGGCCGAGCTTAGACTCGTCGGAACGGGTCGCTCGAATCTAAATGCTGTCGGAGCCAAGATTGTCCTGACCACTCGAAGCGGCAAGCAATACCGAACTATCTTTGGAGGAGGCAGCATATACGGCGCCAGTAGCCGAATAGTCCATTTCGGTATGGGCGACGAGAAGAGAGGCGACATCGAAATCATCTGGCCAGACGGAAGACGCCAGCAAATCCGTCAAGTGTCCGCAAATAGGATATGGACGATCGTTGAAGGCCAAAGCCCGCGTGTCGATGACCGCGATGTGCGGCTTGCCGAAGACAGCGATGAGCGGCGTATCGCAAAACGCGATGACCAGTAGACCCAAGCAAATAGGAGGAAAATCGTATGTTAAGAAAACTGAAAATGTTATTGCCAATCCTGGCCATTGTATCGATGACGAGCCTGACAGTCGTATCATATTCTCACCGCGCCGTTTTGATAAAGGCGAAGCTAGCTACAGGGACCAATCGGTTCTTGAGCCAGCCATTGCATGATTTCGGGGGGACTATTGGAACGGCGGGCTTTTCCAACGTCGGCGCCATGAATCCGTCCGGGACTCAGGCCCTCCCTCTTACTACGGACAGTCCTGAGTCTTCCAGGCTTGTTACTTTTGTGGACCCGGGGTTCCTGGCGCTGTTCGGCAAAACGATTGATGACGTTGACCAGAATCTACTGAACGTGCCGTTGCGCGATGTGGCGATGAACGTCGATTTGGAGGGCGTTCATCGCGCCACGCCAGCTCCAATTAGCCTGGCCGAACAACTCCAGACCAGCCAGGCTTCGCCAGCCGATCCTGTCACGCTCGGTCAGTGGACGCAGGCCCGTGGCTTCGCCCTTATTAGGTGCGCAGGCCGCGGGGCGAATGTGCAGCTCACCCTCAGGGGATTACTCCCGAACCGGGTCTATTCGGCCTGGGGGCTGTTTGGCGGCCAGAGTATCAGGCCATTTCCTCTGGGCGGAGCGCCGAATGTCATGGTCACAGACGGCCGCGGCAGTGCGACATTCGAGCGCGAGCTAAACTTCTGCCCCTTCGACCTAAAGCCAGGGCAAGCCCCGTTGCTCGCTATAGATATCGTCTTTCACTCCGACCATCAAAATTACGGCTTGGTTCCTGAGGTGGACCTGGCGGGATTCTTCACTGGGACGATCACACACACACAGCTCGAGTTCCTAGTGACAGGCCAGGATCTGCGTTGAACGCAAAGCCTGACGATAAAGGTCGGGGCTGACGCGCCCCGCACGATCTTTGCGCACACACCGACAAAGGGGCAGGCCTGTGTGTCTGCCCCGGATTCGGTGTGTTCATCATCACCGGGGCGGACGCACAGGCCTGCCCCTACGCTAAACACCATAAAAATTTGCCTTGTCGCTTATGAATGACCCTCAAGCAAACAGAATAGACCCAGTGGGAGCGCCCCGGCGCGCTGAGGGCCGCGACCAGATATTCAACGGGCGATTGATCGACGAGTCGCTTTTACGAGCGGGCATCGATTTGTCTCAATGTGGTTTGGAGGAGTTGTGGGGGGCGATCAACCTTCTTGAAAGGGAACTGGGCGTCGAGTTCTTGCGGATGGATTTCGGCGTGCCCGGTCTCCGACCGTCCATTATTGCTTTGACAGCTCAAGCCGCCGCGCTGACCAACAGTGTGATCCCCTCTCAATATCCGCCGCCTGACGGGATTCCTCAGCTCAAAGGCGCGGCGTCCCAATTTTTGAATAAATTTCTCGCTGTGGAGGCGCCTCCAGAGTGCATCCTGCCAACTTGCGGCGCAACTCAGGGGGCCTTCATTGCGCAGGCTGTCGCGGCGACGCGCCGCGAGAATATGAACGAGATACTATTTCTGGAGCCCGGTTATCCGCCCATGAAGGCGCAAGCAAGGCTCCTCGGAATCAAATCAATTGGAATCGACCTGTACGATCGCAGAGGAGATCAGTTGATCGATGCGATCGAATCAATCGTGAGAGAGAAAGGTTCGATAGGGGCGATCTCTTGGTCGAACCCGAACAATCCCACTTGGAACGTGCTTACCGAAGAGGAGCTTAGGGGGATAGCGAGAATCTGTATTGGTTGGGACATCGTCGCGATCGAAGACGCGGCGTACTTCGGGATGGGAACATGGACTGAAGCCGACAGGCCATCGAAGACCGTCGCGCAGTTCACGGATAACTACTTCTTGCTCCTGAGCGCCTCAAAGATGCTCAGTTACGCCGGCGAGCGCATCGGGTTGTTGGCCACATCTCAGCAAATGATGCGGCGTCGTTATGACGGGTTGGAGCCTACATTCGGAACAAAGGAAGTAGGCGCCGCGCTCAAAAGGGCTATCTTCAATCTCACCGCTGGCGCGCCACATAGCGCCCAGTACGCCGTCGCCGCCCTCCTGGAGGCCATCAACGCTGGAGAGTACGATCTCGAGCGCAGTTTGGCCACTTACAGTCAAATGGCTAAACAGATAAAGAGAGTGCTAATCGACAATGGCTTCTACTTGATTTATGAGTCGGCCGAGCGCAGCACATCCGGAGATGGATTCTACCTCACCTTCGGATACCCGGGATTCGACGCAATGCGATTACTTAAAGAACTGCTCTACTACGGAGTGACCGCGCTCCCGCTTCAGTTATTTGGAAGTTCCCGTTCCGACGGCCTTCGAGGGTGCGTCGCGCTTATCGATCAGCAGAACCTGCGCGTCCTTGCGGAGCGCATAACGCGCTTTCGACGCGACCACTGATTTACAGCATTTTTCGATACTTGTATTCAGGAACCGCTTGCTTACGGTCGCGGTACAGTACCGCGATCGTGAAGGAGCGGCTGAATGCGCAAGCCGAAATTGCTTTAAGCAATTAATCGCAAAATGGAGGATACCCACATGACTATGACTGATAGGAAAACAACATGGATGGTGAAACATGTTGACGAGTTACCGGTAGAGCGCCTCGAGGGAATTAGAGTTACTCGTGTCCTGGAGGGAACAGCGTTTGACAACATTGGCTGTGAGTACGTGGTGTTGGAGCGCGGGCAGAGCTTGGATTCTCACGTCCATGAAGAAGCGCATTCCTTTATCCTCGTTTTGCATGGTAGCGGCGTCGTCGAATTGGAAGGCAAAGTGATGAATATTCGCGAAGGGAGCCTGGTCTATGTGCCGGCGGGAGTGCCTCATGCATTCAGAACGGTTGACGACCCCATCGTAATGTATGGTTTTCAGTCCCCCCCAATAATAAAGAACACAACAAATGTCGACATAGTCTTCGAGAGGACGGGCGAGCAGGGGAAGCTCACACAGCGTTAGGGACTCGGGGCGGCAAGATTGCCAGAAACCCTCGGGACCTAACGCGCTTTTTGTTTAACCAATAATCACCGATTTTTTGTGGTCTCGGCCATCAGCTAAGCCGCTTTGTATCACCCTTTGAACGAGCGGTTGCAGTATGAGCCTGACCATGGCGGTTCACTTTTATTTACGATACGAAAGGAGAAAACGATGACAAATCAAGACGAAATGAATGGAAATCTGCGGCGACCCGACGCAGTGGACGGGACAGGCACAGCTCCGCTGCCCTCAAACAGCAGGAGGAAGTTCCTCGGCAACGTTGGCGGAGGCGCCGCTTTTGCCCTGACGGCGAGTTCCACAGGACTGACGTCGTTGTTAAAGACGGAAAGCGCAGCGGCGCACGACGACGACGACAAAATCGGTTCGGGGAGGCTAAGGCAGCGTATCAAAGACGCGAAACAACTTCGAATCGATGCGGCTCAAGCAATGGCTCGTGAGGGTTTGCCCAACCACCCCAACAATGGCGACGAGGAACGGTTCCCGAACAAAATTGGCAACTATTCGAAGGGATTGCGCCACAACGCGATCGGCGAAGTCGATCCCCGCGCCTACGCGGCATTTCTCAACGCGATTGACAGAGGAAGGTTCGCGGATTACGAGGCGCTCGCTACCAACGGCCATTTAGGGGCTGGAGACCCGACAAGGCAGCGCCGCCTCGTCAACCCGATGTCCGGATACGCCTTCGATTTAGAAGGGCTGGACTCTCATCAAATCAGCATGAAGGCAGCCCCGGCTTTCAGCAGCCCTGAGGAAGCAGGCGAGATAGTCGAACTTTACTGGATGTCGATGCTTCGCGACGTCAACTATCTCGATTACGAGACGCATCCATTGGCCAGACTCGCGGCGGAGGATCTTTCCCGCCTTTCGGACTTTCGCGGGCCCAAGCAGGGGAACAGGGTGACGCCGCAGACGCTATTCCGCGACAACTTCCCCGGCTGCACGGTCGGTCCCTACATCTCCCAGTTTCTGCTCAAGGATTGTCCATTCGGCTCGCAATTGGTTGACCAACGCATCAGAACGGTGGTGGCGGGGACCGACTTTATGACGGACTTCCAATCGTGGCTGGATATACAAAATGGTATCCAACCCACACAGACAATCCCGATCGACGAGCCGCGGTTTTGTCGCAACGGTCGTGATCTCGGGGCGTACGTTCACGTTGACGCTCTTTATCAGGCGTATTTTGTCGCCGGGCTGGTTCTGCTTGCCAACAACATGCCTTGGGACAGCAACAACCCTTACGGTCAGACTCCTGAAGGCGGATCAGGCCGGCCGCTTCCTGCGGGCGTGCCCGGATCATTGGCTCAGGTGGGATTCACCACGTTTGGCGGGCCGCATATTCTGGCTCTGCTCACTGAGGTTTCTTCGCGCGCCCAGAAGGCTGTGTGGTTCCACAAGTTTCTAGTGCACCGACGCCTCAGGCCGGAGGAATTTGGCGGGCGCGTAGAAGTGGTCCGAAGGAATCTTGCGCCTTACCCGATTCACTCGGACCTTTTCAGGTCACGGGCGCTTGACCAGGTTTTTAGTAAGTTCGGCTCCTATCTGTTACCACAGGCTTTCCCGGAGGGGTCTCCACTACATACATCATATGGCTCCGGCCATTCGACCACGGCAGGCGCCTGCATTACGATTCTGAAAGCATTTTTTGACGAATCCGCGATAATCCCGGATCCGGTCGTTCCTAACAGCGATGGTTCCGGGCTTATACCATACGAGGGGCCTGAACTTACGGTAGGCGGTGAGCTAAATAAAATCGCCTCGAACATAGCCCAAGGACGTAACCAGGCTGGGATACACTGGCGCTCAGACGCGAGCGAGGCAATAAAACTTGGCGAGGCCGTAGCGATCAGCGTGCTTCGCGACCAGAGACCAACGTACCTAGAGCCATTCCATGGCTTCACGCTTACCAAATTGGACGGCACAACGATCACCATTTGAATCGCTACTGCGACGCTGCGACCCCCTGACAGGTCGCAGCGTCGGAAAGCGACGATAGTGCGGGAGCGATGCGGATTTCCATCGAAATCCCCGCTTCCGCACTCACCGCCTACACCCCTTACATTCTAAATACTGAATGCCCCGAAGACGCGCCCCCAGCCACGAACGTTTCAGCGTTGAGTACGCCATCCTATTCTGGAAGCAGGATTCGATTTGGCGAGCGAGTAATTTAATGGAGTGACGAAAGGACACGAACAGACTGCGGTGGAACTGGGAGCGACTATCTACTGGTTACCATGCTGCCGCAACGCCCGTTTGGGCGGACCGTTCTCGTTAATATTGAGTTACTGAGAAACATCTTGACAGAGATAGTCCTATATCGTACTATCTACCCTGTAGACGGGGAAGAAGCCCCATAAAAATCGCCGGCAGGTAAATAGGATTTATGAAGTGATATTTCTGCCGACTACGCGGAGAGATTCAAATAATATCGCGAAAAAAACAGGTTCAAATATCAGAGAGAATATCGGCTTTCTACTTGCAAAGGCGTTACAGCGATGGAACGTGTTGCTCTATGAAAAGTTCTGCGAAGCGCAGTACAACGAGGTGCGACCGGCGTACGGGTCAATTCTGATCCCGTTGTTCGAAGAAGACGGGCTGCAAATCGGTGAATTAGCAAAACGAGCTAGGTTGAGCAAGCAGACGATGACGACCCTTCTCAAGTTGATGGAAGCGCGGGGGCTTGTATCGCGTCAGCGCGACCAGCAAGATGCGCGGGCGTCTCGCATTTATCTTACGGAATACGGCCGGCAGTTCAAATCCGTCGCGTTTCGCGTGCTGGAGGAGATGGACGAACTGGTCGGCAAACGGCTTTCGAAAAGGGACGTCTCGATTCTCAGGCGTTCCTTGAGCGAGTTAGTGGAATTGGAAGACTGAAGCGCCGTCAAGTCCTCTATCTTGACGGCGAGACGGTGTCTTCAGTCCAAAAACTTCGTGAGGTAGTATGAACTCAAAAACTGTTACCCTAATCTTGAATGCCCCTAAAAGTAAAGTGTTCTCCTTTATTTCAAACATTGAAAATCTGCCGAAGTGGGCGACGGAGTTCTGCCAAGAATTAAAAAAAGACGGGGATAAATACAAGGTGATTTCTTGTAATCCCGACGCCGGAGAGCTTTTTTTCAGTATCCGGTCTGATCAGGCGACGGGAGTAGTGGATATGTTTGCAGGGCCAACCGCGGAACAGATGAGTATCTTTCCAACAAGGGTGGTTGAGCTATCTGATAATACCTGCGTATATATTTTTACAATGTTCCAGATGCCTGGAATGAGCGATGAGTTATTCAACACTCAGTATAACTCCTTGACCAAAGAATTTGGCAACATTCGCCAGCGGTTCGCGTGATTACAGCGATGTTCAGATTGAGAAACAAGCGCGAGTCGAAGTCAACGCCACGACGCTCCGTCGCGCCTCGAAGGCGCTCGACTTGCCGCGAAAAAAACATCTGTGCGGAGTCGTCCCAACGATGGGGGGAGAAGCGCGTTTCATCTAACATCTCGATGGATATTCAATCTAGGGCCAGGAGGGTCTATACGGAGTGGGAACCGAGACCGTATGCGCGTTGAAGGGAGCTGCCACTTCAACGCGCATACGGGTGACTTGTCGTTTATCAATGTTTTTAGGCGAAGGCGCTCCTTTCAGGAGAGAACGATTTCCGCGACGCTATCGCTTCCGGGACAGCTCGGAGGTTGACTGGCCGTCACCAAGTCTGCGGACTTGAGAAATCAACCGGCTCGGGCTGGTCCGTTCCTGGAAATTTCTTCCGAGAGTGAATACTAAACTTGAACTGAAAACCCCGCACTACAGCCCACCTAACGTTGAGTGGCGGGGAATTGGCAGATCAAGAAAGCGTTGTGCCCTCGGATCAATAAATGCTGTTATTGGATAGCTTCTGTTACGCGTGTGTTTAAATCTATGGTGCCATAATACCGGCAGAATTATACGAATCGTTGATTTGCGCCGGCGCGCGTTCACAAATTAGGATGGTGCCCCTTGCCACAGTCATAAGCAGAATACAACACGGATGCCACGGATCAGAAGGAATTTCATCAGCCTTACTCCGTGCAAACAGCCACACCTACACTAGCCCGTGATGATTCTGCCGCCCTGAAAGGGCCGCACCCGAACCAGGTGAGCATAGTTACTTTTCCCCCGTACATCTGCAAATCCAAGGCTTGATGCGGCAGGCGCTGGTTATTAACTAGCATGGCGCTCGCGCATGATTGCCGATGAAGAAAGGGAACATGCGTCCTACTAGTCGCTTATTCAAAATAATGCTCATTATAGAACGGGAAAAAGTTGTAACGGCTAAGCAGATTGCTGATCAGTTGGAGGTATCTCTCCGTACGGTATATCGAGACATAAAAGCTATCGCAGAATCAGGTGTGCCGATCAACGGTGAGGCGGGAGTAGGTTACTCATTGCAAAAAGGTTTCTATTTGCCACCTCTTATGTTTACTGAAACCGAAGTTCAAGCGCTGGCGTTGGGCGCCAAGATGATCCAAACGTATGGTGACGCTAGGATGTGCCAGGCTGTTGACCAGGCGCTAAGCAAGATTGAGGTCTCCTTACCAGAACACCTGAAGTCACATGTCGCCCGCATCCCTCCGTCCTTACTAAAGGCGCTGCGCGTAGAAAAACCGCCGATTGGCGATCACTAGAGTCTTTGTTCTACGAATGACCCCTGGTCATCAACCGCCAGCAATTTGGTGAGTGCATTTTCAACCGTCTGAAAAGAGGTCTCTTCAATATAGCTATTCGCGGTAGAGTTTAAAACTTCCGCTGCGCGGTCGCCGCGAGCTTCGGCGCCAGGCTCTCCGGCAACACCACCTGATCCTTTGTCCCTGGGTCTACGCCATCCTCTTCAAACGGCGTCCGGCCGCCGCGCAGCTTGAAGGCGCGTATATCGTTGGGCCGAGAGAATGGCGCCAGGACGCCAATCTCGACATCGGCATATTTGAGGAATCATGCTTATTGTAATGAACTCCGACGCGACTGATACCGACATTCGGCGCGTCGTCGAAATAATCGAAGCGCTCGGATTCAAAGCCCACCCGATGCCGGGCGCGAATCGCGCGGCGATCGGCCTGACAGGTAACCGTGAGGGGGTTGATCCGTCTCCGTTCGCCGAGCTGCCCGGCGTGGCTGAATGTGTGCGGGTGACCAAGCCTTACAAACTGGTCGGTCGCGATCTGAAGCGCGACAAGACGGTCATCAGAGTTGGCGAGGCCGAGATCGGCGGCGATGAATTTGCGATGATCGCCGGCGTCTGCGCCGTCGAATCCCATGAGCAGACCATGTTGACTGCTGAGGTCGTGGCCGAGCTGGGCTGCAAATGGTTTCGCGGCGGCGCGTTCAAACCGCGCACTTCCCCCTACACGTTTCAGGGATTGGCCGAAGAAGGCTTGAAGATTCTCTCCGACGCCCGCGACCAGTTCGGGTTGCGCATCGTGACCGAAGCCGTGGACGAGCCGGCGCTCGATCTGGTTGAAAAGTACGCCGACGTGATTCAGATCGGCGCTCGAAATATGCAGAACTTCAGTCTGCTGAGACGCGCGGGGCAGGCTCGCAAGCCCGTGCTGCTGAAGCGCGGGATGTCTTCGACACTCGAAGAGCTTCTGCTCGCGGCGGAATACATCATGTCCGAAGGCAATTATCAGGTGATCTTGTGCGAGCGCGGCGTGAGGACTTTCGGCGACCATTCGCGCTTCACGCCCGATTTGTCAGTGATCCCGGCAGCGCAGCGGCTGTCGCACCTGCCGATCGTCTTCGATCCCAGCCACAGCACGGGCAATCGTGAAACCGTGATCCCGATGGCTCGC
>Ga0111538_10005615_pt1 | contig 17123 bp, 10 predicted proteins | sample SoiMethybrSBSTD1_FD_79669 | JGI IMG/M metagenome (GOLD analysis project Ga0111538, IMG submission 79669) | Bulk soil microbial communities from a Populus tree surrounding site in Tennessee, USA - Soil MetaG P. TD hybrid SBSTD1 (version 2)... | ecosystem: Environmental > Terrestrial > Soil >...
ATATTAGCGCAACGGCGGTCCGGAATCGATCCCGACGTCGCCGGGCGCGTGACCTACCTCGCTGATCATCGCGCCAGCCAGTCTTCGGAGGGCGTCGCTCACTCCACGCGAGCACGAACTCCGCTACGCACTCGGCGCGAGGGCTGGCGCCGGGCCGTAATCGGAGAAGCTTTGCACGACTGCATGCGCTCTCGATGGCGTGGTACCGCCACGCACGGCCCGAGCGGGTCGAGGCCGACGCACCGGCCGAATGTGGTCGCGTGACCGTGAAGCGACGATCGGGGGCAAGGCCTCGTCACCAACCAATCGCGCGCCCTCGCTGGAATAGGCGAGCACGAGCTTACGCGTGTGAAATGCTTCGAGCTCGACGCGATGCGCCACGCTGACGAGGGTGGCGCCGGGGAGGCGCTCCAGGACCAACCGCATCAACCGGTCCTGGCTGCAGAGATCGAGAGCGGCGGTCGCCTCGTCCATGACAATCGTCGTGGGGTTATGAATGAGCATGCGGGCGAATCCGAGCCGCTGCTTCTCGCCCCCGGAGAGCACCTGATCCCAGCATTCGTCTGCATCGAGACGATCGAGGAAATGCGCGAGGCCGACATCACCGATCGACTGGCGCACCACCTCGTCGTCGACCGTTTCTGGCGACCGCGGATAGGTGACGGCACGCCGGAGCGTCCCGAGCGGTACGTAGGGGCGCTGCGGCATTACGAAGAGCCCATCGACCGGGACCCGGATCTCTCCGGCACCCCGGGTCCACAGGCCGGCGATCGCCCGTACCAGAGTGCTCTTGCCTGTTCCGGACTCGCCAACGACCAGCACCTTCTCGCCCGGAGCAATGTCGATGTCGGCGGCCTGCACAATGGAGGTGCCGCCATCCGCCGTCAATGAGATTCCACGCAACCGGAGCGCTCCCTCCGCCGCCGCCCCTCGAATGATTTGACGATCGGGCTCACTGCCGTCTGCTCCATCCAGGCCATCCAGCGAAACCAGCAACGACGCGAGTCGGCGTGCCGCTGCGGTCCAATCAGCCACGCGAGAGTAGTTTTCGACCAGCCAATTGAACGAGTGTTGCACGGTAATGAACGCCGACGCGGCCTGCATCATTTCCCCAAGGGTCATCGACCCGGTCACGTACTTGGGGGCGCAGAGGAGGAGCGGGATGATCGGTGCCAGACCATTGGTGGTATTTCCCACGATCGTGGTCCGAATCGACTGCATCATGACCGCCCGCCAGCGGCCGCGGAGAACCTTGTAGGCCGAGTCGAGACCGGCGCGCTCCTCGGCATCGCCGCCGAGCAGTGCGATGCTTTCGGCGTTCTCGCGCACGCGGGTGAGGGCATACCGATAATCGGCTTCCGCCTGACTTCTGCTCTCAGCGAGCGGCACGAAGCCGCGTGCGATTTTCACCATCGCGCCGCTGGCCAGCACTGCATAGAGGAAAGCAGTGACCACCAAGAACCCCGGGATGCGGATCATCATCGTTCCAATCGGGAGGGTGATGTCGCCCCCGATGTACCACAGCACGCCGATATAGGTGATGAGCGTGATGAGCGCCGCAAAGACGCCCAGCACGATGTCGACCGGAGCGTCGACGCTGAGCCGCAGGTCCTCGGCCACGCGGGATTCTGGGGTGCTGTGCTCTCCCGCACGCAGGGTCAACTGATAGTAGCGGCCGCTGGTCAGCCAACGATCCAACACGTGCCCGTTGAGCCAGGCTCGCCACCGGCGCTGCAGACTCATCTTCGAATAGGTGTCGGCCACGGCCATCGCCAGGCTCGCGAGGACCAGGGGCAGGAACACCATGGACTGAAACACCACGGTGCTCATCTCGCGGTTCTCGAGCCCGTCGAACATGATGCGATTCCAGATGTTCAGCAGCAGCCCAAGACCGAGATTCAATAGCGCAAGCGAAAACACCGCGATCGTCAGCAGCCAGGCGGTGCGCCGGGCATCCTTGCGCCAGAAGCCGAGGGCCGCTTCCCAATAGCGTGCGAGGAGATATTGCGTGGTGTGCCGGCTGTTGACCTGCTGCATCGCTCGCCTTTCTTCTTGCTGTCCGCGCGTCTCGAGCTCAAGGCAGAGCGCATGGCTGCACCGGTCTTCACCGTGGGGACGACATTGTGTCGACGTCGGCTCGCGAGGCTTCAGAGATCTCGCCGACGTGCAGTCGGAATGTCTCCCACGACAAGGAGTGCGTACAGGCCCCTTGATCTCTGCAAACGACATCGATCGGACACAGCTTCGGCTCAGGCGCGAGCTGTTTCGTCGACGTCGTTTTCTTCGTAGGCTACTGAGATGGGCGCAAAAAGATTCTACATCGCGCGGCGTGTGACTGTGGGCTGAAATCGCGAATTTCGCGAATTTGATCGCGATCAGCCTCGAATCATCTATACAGCCCAACCATCAAATATACAGCCCAACCATCAAACGCATCAATACGCACGACGGCGACGACTGTGTTGAGCGGTTGAGGTGATCAGGATGTGCTGGACCGCACATCCGCCCGTTCTTCCATCACGCGACGCAATCGCTGCTTCATTGAGCATCACACGAGCTTCCACGTGGAGTGCGACGCTCCCCAAGGCGGGCATTCGGCGATGTAATTTCTACACGCTTTGACTCCCATGACGACGGACGGGCGAGTGCTCGGCGAGCACCTTCCGGCATCTCTGAAGCGCGGCAGTTCCTGTCGAATCTGCTGCTCCTGCCGTAACTTGCCCGTCGATCTCATCAGCTGCGCAAGGCGAGGGTGTAAACATTGCACTGCAACCCGTCGTGAGCGTGGCGGCGAATCATCGACCGACGACTAAATCCGCTGGGGATAGTTGGGCAAGACGTGCGCGTGCTCTACGCAACGTGCCTGTCGTGCTGCGGATGGCGTGGGAGTCGGGCCCCGGCGTCGTGGCGGCTGGCGTTGCCTGCCGCATCGCCGGTGCACTGCTACCCGTCATGCTGCTGGGCGTTGGCAAGTCGATTCTCGATGCGGTTCAGCTGCGGTCGACGACGGGAGAGCTGCGCCCGGACTTCTGGTGGCTGGTCGCGCTCGAATGTGTGTTGGCGGTGTTCGGCGGCGTGGCTGGCCGTGTCGGTGGTTTCTTCGATTCGCTGCTGTCCGATCGTTTCACCCGTCACGTCAGCGTGCGGGTCATGGCGCACGCCTCGCAGCTCGACCTGAGCACCTACGAAGATCCCAAATTCCACGATACGCTCGAGCGCGCGCGCGTCCAGGCCACCGACCGCGTCAGCATGGTCCACGCGCTCGGTTCGCTGCTGCAGCAGGGCGTGACGGTCGTCACACTCTCGGCGAGCATCGCCTACTTCTCGCCCTGGCTGCTCATCTTGCTGGTCCTCGCGGTGGTGCCGGCGTTCATCGGTGAGAGCCACTTCGCGTTCCTCGGCTATTCACTCAACATCGAGCAGACGCCGGCTCGACGGCAGCTCGATTACCTCCGACTGCTGGGATCGAGCAAGGAAGCGGCGAAAGAGCTGAAGCTGTTCGGGTTCGCGCCATTCGTCACCGGCGAATACGCGCGGCTCGCCGATCAGCTCTACCACCAGAACGTTGGGCTGGCACGGCGTCGTCTGTTGTCGGGCCTCTTGCTGTCGCTCGTCAGTACGAGCAGCTACTACGGCGCCTACGCGTACGTCGTCTTCAGGACGGTGAACGGCGAGATGAGCTGGGGCGCCCTGCAGTTCCTGGCCGGAGCGCTCGCTGGCGCCAACGGCGGCATCCAGGCGCTCTTCGCGACGTTCTCCAACATCGCCGACCAGTCGCTCTTCCTCACCGATCTCGTCGACTTCTTCAAGGTCCAGCCGACGATCCGCTCGAAGCCCGATGCCATTCCTGCCCCGCGGCCGATGTGCGGCGGCATCGTCTTCGAGGACGTCTCGTTTGCCTACCCCGGAAACGACAGGGTGGTGCTCGATCGGCTGAACCTGGCGATCGGAATCGGGGAGCGCATCGCTCTCGTTGGCGCCAACGGACAGGGCAAGACGACGATCGTGAAACTGCTGGCGCGTCAGTACGATCCGACCGCCGGGCGGATCTTGCTTGACGGTGTCGACCTGCGCGATTACCGCGTCGAAGACCTGCACCGCGAGTTCGGCGTCATCTTCCAGGACTTCATGCGTTACGACATGACGGCCCGTCAGAACATCGCCGTCGGCCGGATCGAGGTCGAAGCGCGCAACGATGAGATCGAGCTGGCAGCGCGCAAGAGTCTCGCGAATGCGGTGATTTCCAGGCTGCCAAACGGCTACGATCAGGTGCTTGGCAGACGCTTCGAGGGAGGCGTCGATCTGTCGGGTGGCGAGTGGCAGAAGATCGCGCTCGCGCGTGCCTACCTGCGCGACGCCCAGATGCTCATCCTCGACGAACCGACGGCGGCACTCGACGCCCGCGCCGAATACGAAGTGTTCGAGCGATTCGCCGAGCTGACGGCGGGCAAAACGGCGCTGCTCATTTCTCACCGATTCTCCACGGTGCGGATGGCGGACCGGATCGTCGTTCTCGCTGACGGCCGGATTGCAGAACAGGGTTCCCACAAGGATCTGCTCCGACGGGGCGGAATGTACGCGGAGATGTTCGAGCTGCAGGCATCCAATTACCGCTGATTTGTGGGCGGGCCGGAGGGGAGCGTGCCATTCGCCGCGGAGCCTATCGGGGCCACCTCTCCTGATCCTCTCCGCCCGGCCGACGATGTCACGGCGGCACCGGATGACGGCCGCGCCTGTGGCCGCGCGACGGCGGAAGCGCTCGGGCCTGCGGAGCCCCGGCCGTGGATGCTCGGGGCCGTCAGGCGGCACATCAGATCGCTGCGGCGGGTGATTTACTCCGGTATCGCCGCGCACCCGGCAGCCCGCCCGCATCGCGATTGGCTGGCCGAAAACGGACGGCTGATCGCCGCCACTGTCAAGGAGCTCCAAGAACTTGCCCGCGGGGCGCAGCACCTGCCCGCCGTCGGCGCCGATCCGTCAGCGCCGGTCCTCCGCGTTGTTGCGCTCGCCAATGCCTTTCTCGATCACGTCGACTCGCGTTTCGATGAAGAGTGCTTCGTGGCGTTCCTGCAGGGCGCCCAAGACGTCGGCGATCTCACACTCGGCGAGATCTGGGCGGCTCGTCCGGCACTGCAGCTCGCGCTGATCGAGCGGATCATCGCCACGATCACGACCGGCAGCGGCGAAATCCCGGTGCTGATCGGCAGTCTGCGTGCGCTCGCCGATGCACGCTGGAAACGAGTCTTCGCTCAGGTCAACATCGTCGACCGCGTGCTCGCGCGGGATCCCGCCGGAGCGTACGACCGGATGGATGACGACTCGCAGCAGTACTACCGCAGCGCCGTGTCGCAGCTGGCGGAATTGAGCGGGCGGTCCGAACGAGACATCGCCGAGCAGGCCGTCGTGCTGGCCGGCGAGTCGGCCCGCGCCGCCGACACCAGCCGGAGGGCCGAGCGTCGCTGCCATGTGGGCTACTATCTCGTCGATCGCGGCGTGCCGGTATTGCGCGACCGTGTCGGCTACCGCTCGACGTTGCGACAGTCGATCATCGACCGTGTCCGCGCCCAGCCGACACGCTTCTATCTGGCCGCGATCGCGATCACGACGGCGGCGATCCTCCTGATCGTCCTCTACGCGATCGGTTACTCGGTTCACGGCGCGATCGCCGTGGTCTTCTTCCTGATCCCGGCCACCCAGGCAGCGATCGAGGTCGCGAACGCTGTTGCGACGGCGCTCATTCAGCCACGGCCGCTGCCCAAGCTGGATTTCGCTGATGGCGTACCGGACGAGTGTGCCACGGTCGTTGCCGTCCCAGCGCTCCTCCTCACCGAAGGGCACGTGCGCGATCTCGTGATGGACATGGAGATCCGCTATCTCGCAAACCGCGATGCCAACGTCCTGTTCGCGCTCATGACCGACTCGCGTGATTCACGAGAGCGGCCGGAGGAGCGTGACGAGGTCCTGAGTCTCTGCGAGCAGCTCGTCCGGGAATTGAACCAGCGGTACGGGGCCGGGTCCCACACGCCGTTCTATCTGCTGCACCGATTCCGCGCCTACAACCCGTGCGAGGAGCGATGGATCGGATGGGAGCGCAAGCGTGGCAAGCTGCTCGATCTGAATCAGCTGCTGCGCGGTGTCCGCGACCGCTTCCCGGTCAAGGTGGGCAACCTCCACGCGCTGCGCCGCGCGCGCTACGTGATCGTGCTCGACGCGGATACCGAGATGCCGCGCGACGCCGCCCGGCGCCTGATCGGCACGATTGCGCACCCCCTCAACCGCGCCGTGATGGACCCGGCTACCAGGACGGTTGTCGAAGGGTACGGCATCCTGCAGCCACGCGTCAGTATCAGCACCGGATCGGCGGCGAAGAGCTGGCTCGCCACGCTCTACTCGGGGGAGACCGGGTTCGACATCTACACTCGCGCCGTGTCGGACGTCTATCAGGACCTCTTCGGTGAGGGAATCTTCACGGGGAAGGGGATTTATGAGGTCGACGCGTTCCGCGAATCGCTCGAGCACCGGTTCCCGGCGAACACGCTGCTGAGCCACGACCTGATCGAGGGCCTGTTCGCACGCGCCGGTCTCGTCTCCGATATCGAGCTGATTGACGACTACCCGTCACAGTTCAGCGCGTACTGCCGGCGGCGTCACCGCTGGATGCGCGGCGACTGGCAGATCCTGCGCTGGCTGCTCAACCGGGTTCCCGACTGTCGGCGGCGGACGGTGGACAACCCGCTCGGCGCCATCTCGCGCTGGAAGATTCTCGACAACCTGCGGCGCACGCTGGTCGAGCCGTCCATGCTGACGCTGCTGCTCGTGGCGTGGTTCGCGTTGCCGCGCGCCGGCGCATGGACGATAGCCGCCGTGGTCGTCCTGCTTGCGCCAAGCTACTGGAGCCTGTTGCTCGCGTCGGCCCGCGCCCCATGGTTGACACCGTCGTTTCGGCCGTGGGCGATCGCGACGCTGACCGCGTTCCTGCGATCGCATCTCGTCATCGGGCTGCACTTCGTGTATCTGCTTCACGACGCGCTGCTGTCGCTCGACGCGATTGCCCGCGCGCTCGCGCGCATGTTCCTGACCGGTCGGCGCCTGCTCGAATGGGAAACCGCGGCGGAGGCGTCGCTCCGCGCCAGGGGCGCCACCGACATGTACCTCAAATGGTCGCCGGTGATCGCCACCGGCATTACCGCCCTTCTCGGAATCGCTCGGCCAACGTCCCTGCTGGTGGCGGCCCCGCTCCTTGTGCTGTGGGTCTCGGCCCGCGGGATCGCACACCGGCTGAACCAACCGACGCCCGCCGATGTCGGTGATCTCGATGCGGCCGATGTGCGCTTCCTGCGGGAACACGCGGCGCGGATGTGGACATTCTTCAGCACGAACAGTTCGCGCCGGAACCACTGGCTGATCCCCGACTCGGTTCGCGCCGGCGGCTGCGTCGATGCCCGGATCTCACCGACGAATCTCGGCATGCTGCTGAACGCGCGGATTGCGGCCGTGCATTTCGGCTATCTCACCCTACCCGAGTTCGTGTCCCAGACACTCTTGACGCTGGGGACGATCCAGCGCCTGCCGCGTTACCGCGGACACTTCCTCAATTGGTACGACGGCACGACGCGGCGCCCGCTCGAGCCGCGATTCGTATCGACGGTCGACAGCGGGAATCTCGCCGCGGCGCTGTGGACGCTGAAACAGTCGGCACTCGCGTTTGCGCGTCAGCCGCCGCCGGACGACACGCTCTGGGAGGGCATCGCCGATCTCGCGCTCCTGCTGAGCGGCGACACCGATCCGGCAGCCCGGGCACTGGGCGAGCGCGTGCTCAAGACGCGCCCACAGTGGCGCCAGTCCCTGCCCGAGCTGGAGGCCCTGGTGCGACGCTATGCGAGCTGCGCCCGCGACGACGTGCGGCCGTGGCTCGGCGAGCTCGTGGCGCGTTTGCGGTACGCGCGCGCGTGGTGCGAGGGCCACATATCGCCGACGGTGGCGTCGGGCCTCGTCGAGATCGCGAAGGTCGCCCACACGCTCGTCGCGGATATGGACTTCGCGTTTCTGTACGACGCACGGCGCCAGGTGCTGTCCGTCGGCTGCGACGCCGTATCCGGCGACATCGAGCGGTCGGCGTACGACCTGCTGGCGTCTGAGGCGCGCATTGCGAGCTTCGTGGCTATCGCCAAAGGCGATGTGCCACAGGAGAGCTGGTTCCACCTCGGCCGGCTGCACGTGGCGACATGCGAGGAGCGTGTCCTCATGTCATGGACCGGCACCCTCTTCGAATACCTCATGCCCGCGCTCTGGTTCCGCCATCGGCGGCGCACCATCATGCACGACAGTATGTGTGCGGCGGTCCGCGTGCAACGGAAGTTCGCCCGTGGCCGCAACATTCCGTGGGGCTTCTCCGAGTCCGGGTTCATCGTCCCGGATTCGGCGGACTACGGCTATGCGCCCTGTGGCCACGCCGAGCTCGCCCTCAAACCGGTCGACCCCCAGACGCTGGTCGTATCGCCGTATTCGAGCTTCCTTGCGCTGCTCGTCGACGCGCGCGCCGCGATCGAGAACCTGCGCCGTCTGGCGCGCCTCGGCGGCGTGGGGACGTATGGGTTCTTCGAAGCGTTCGACTACTCGCGCGGAAATCCGGAGCTGGTGCGATCCTGGATGTCCCATCACCAGGGGATGAGCCTGCTGGCGGCCGCGGAAGTGCTGCTTGACGCCCGCCTGAAGGACGCCTTCCATTCAGAACCGCAGGTGCGCGCGACGGAGCGGCTGCTCGAAGAACGCGTGCCCCGAACCGTGGTGCCCGACGAGGCCGCGCCGGAGTGCGTCCTCTGGCCGGAGGAGTCGGCGGCATAACGGAAAGCGGACCATAGCCGGCCTGGCGCGGAATCTGAAGATCCCCGAAGCCTAGACTTCATCCCTCGACTTCACGTGTCGGTCACCTCTGCAGCTCATGGTCCTTCGGATCATGTTGGTCGTGCTTCTTGTCACGGAACTCGACGGCGCCAATGTCACAGAGTCCTCTTCGTAATTGGCCGATCTGATCTCGTTTTGGGCAAACTTCATCGTTCCCGCCGTCGATCGCCTGACTGGTATTGAGCAGCGGGAAGTGCCCATTCCCCGGGGTGCCGTCTTCCGTAAAGGCGCCCAGTCCGGGGTCGCCCACCAGATCCCCCGTCTGTAACGTAATCCCGCACATCACCGGTTCGCTGATCACGTTGTTGCCAAGCGAGGTGACGGAGCCAAGGCAGTCCAGCAGCAACGTCTCGGTGACCGCGTGGGCGAGAATGGTGTTCTGCAAGACAGTCGTGCCATCCAGCCCACCGGCGAGAAGGCTGTCGAGCGGCGCACCAGGGGGGCGGGCTTCGTCTGAGACCGTGTTCTCGAAGAAGGTGCTATTCGTCAGCGTCAACGCACCGCGGCCATTGATGATCAGGTGCGGGATGCCCACCCGATTAGGCGTCAGAACATGGCAAGCAAACGTAGTATTGGTGACATCGACCGTGCCGGTGTCAACCAGCAACGCGGTGCCCCCGTACGCAGACCGATTGCCCACAAATGCGCTATCGGTGACGACCAGGGTCCCTGGCCCCACCCGAATCGCACCACCGCCGTCGGCGTAATTGCCGGCGAATGTGGTCTTCGCGATCGACACCGAGCCGCCAACCATGATGAGGCCGCCGGCGTCAAAACCACCCCCGTTGTTGGTGATCTGACTTGCAACGATGCGCATCGTGCCTTCATTCAGATTGCCGAGCGCGCCAGGTCCGACCGTGCCAAAGTTTTGGTCGAAGACGCTGTCGGTAATCGTCACCTGACCGCCGCTGTTCAGGAGCCCGCCGGCGCCGTCGTTGGAGCGGTTCCGCGCGAATACACTCCTGATGATCGTCACCACGCCGCCAAGACTCTTCACTGCCCCACCACTCCGGGCCGCGCTGTTGTCCAAGAAGGCACACTCGTCGATCGTGACATCCCCTCCGCGATTCAACACTCCCGCACCGCCCTCGCCGAGGACAATTCGGCCATTGCTGACGGCGATCCCGCGAAGCGTCAGGCGTCCGCTCGCCGTCACATGCAGCAAACGAAAATATGGAGCGTCAACGTCACGCGTGAGGATTGCTGTTCCCTTTCCCGCAACCTCGATCGTGAGAAGGCTGCTGATTGAGGGAAGGCCGTTCGATCCGTCAGTATCATTGTCCGCGTCGTACAGGGTGTAGGTACCTGCCGCCAACCGGATGGTGTTTCTGTGATGCCCACTCATGTTTGCGTCGTTGATCGCCTGGATCAAACACGGGGTGTCTCCGGCCGCACAAGAAAAGGACTTCGCGTCGGCGGCACGCGCAACGGTCACCGCAAGCAAGCACATGCCGGCGACCGGGATCGGATGGCGTCTTTTGGTGCTCCTCATGGTCTGGCTCCTCGTTTTGACGGTACACGCACCATGCCACGGAGCTGCAAACCAACTCGCAGGGTTTCAACTGAACGCCGCTAACATTGAGTGACGACCGGTGTCCAAGCGGTTCGCAGCCTCGTAGTAGCTGCAGCTCGCTGACGACTCACAAGTTGTGCCAGCTCGGAATGCGGAGGGACGAGGCCGCGGAGCCGCGAAGGTGGCTGCCGGCTGTGCCCAGGCGGTGGTCGCGAAAGCACGACATCGAACGAGAATTCCCCAGCACTGCTGGATTTTGCCCACCTACGCTGCGATCGGCAGATGGTCACCGGAAACTCCAGGCCGACTGTATTGAGGTTGGTGACGCAAGAAACCGTTCGCAGAATCCGGATCGCTGCGAACACGAAAAAGCAGGACAATGACGGCAATCGTCCCATACTGCCGCGGCTCAGGAGGACCACCATGACTGCTCGCACGACCAGAGGCGCGTTCATCATCGTGACGCTGGCGTTCGCGGCGCTGCTCGTGATCCAGCTCACGCCTCGCGCACAGGACGGACCCTATGACCTCCTCATCCGCGGGGGACGTATCGTCGACGGCACGGGGAATCCGTGGGTCAACGGTGATGTGGCGATCGCTAGCGGACAAATCGCCGCCGTGGGACGCCTCGGCAACGTGACCGCTACGCGCACCATTGATGCCGCCGGGCTCATCGTCGCCCCCGGATTCATCGACCTCCACACGCATTCCGACCTGCCGCTGCTCGCCGACGGACTCGCGCAATCCAAGATTCGACAGGGCGTAACGCTCGACGTGCTCGGGGAGAGCTCGTCGGTCGCGCCGCGAGATGGGCTCGACGATGCCCCGTCGGAGGGCGTCGCTCAGGACTGGACGACCTTTGCCGAGTATTTCGGCAAGGTCGAACGTCAGGGCGTCTCGATGAACGTCATCTCCCACGTCTCGGCCCAACAGGTCCGTCGCGTCGTGATGGGATACACGCCCCTGGCGGCCACGCCGGCTGAGATTCAGAAGATGAAGGAACTCGTGGCGCGCTCGATGGAAGAGGGCGCCTGGGGCCTGGTGACACGTTTCGAGAGCGGCGGACCCGAGCATCCGGATGAGATCATCGAGATGGCCAAGGTGGCCGCGTCGTACGGCGGCAATTACACGTCGCACATCGGCAGCGAAGGCTTCGAACAGGAGAAAGAGCTGGCATTCGCTATCCGCGTCGCCGAAGAGGCGCGGATTCCGGTCCACATCTTCCACCTGAAGATCCGTGCCGAAGACAACTGGGGCACGGTCGGGAAATATCTCGACATGATCGAGGCGGCCCGCACGCGCGGCCTCGACATCACCGCCAACCAATATCCATACACGGCAATGAACCACGGCTGGAGCGCGTTCTTCCCCGTGTGGGCCCGTGAAGGCGGACCGGAGCAGTTCGCGCGCTTGCTGAAGGACGCCGCCACGCGGGAGCGCATCAAGAACGACCAGGACTTTCAGACGTGGGTGAAGGAGCACGGCGGCTGGAGCGGCATCGTCATGGGCCGCGCCGGAAGCCCGAAAAATCAGAAATACGAGGGCATGCGCATCGCCGAGATCGCCAAGCAGCGCGGTGACGCCGACCCCGCGGACACGTGTATCACGCTGATGGCCGAAGACGGGGGACGGATTTCTGGCATGTTCCACACGATGTCCGAGGCCGACGTGCAGACCGTGATGAAGAAGCCGTGGGTCGCGATCGCCAGCGACGGCTCGGCGATCAACCTGGAGGCACCAGGCGTTCCGCATCCGCGCAACTACAGCACGAACGTGCGCGTGCTCGGCCACTACGTGCGCGACGAGCACGTCTTGACGATAGAGGATGCGGTTCGGAAGATGTCAGGGCTGCCGGCGGAGATTCTCGGCCTCACCGATCGCGGGCAGCTGCACGCCGGCTTCGCCGCCGACGTCGTGGTGTTCAATCCGGCGACCGTTGGCGAGACGAACTCCTGGGAGCACACGAAGTCCTACGCCAGAGGCGTGGAATACGTGCTGGTCAACGGCGCGGTAGTCATCGACAAGGGCGAGCATACCGGTGTGAAGCCAGGTAAGGCACTGCGCGGGCCAGGCGTGAAACAAGGGAAAAGGGGAACGAAGAACTAAACCGATTGACTCGGTTGCCGTCACGGCGTTCGCCGACGAATGCGCGTCTGAAGCAATCATCTCGTGACGCAATTCCGACGCGATTCCGAACCTCTACTGCTCCGCTTCACTCCTATCGTTGATCCCCTGACGCGCTGTCACGCTCTCACCGTCGCTGACACCAATCTTACAAGCCGGCCGCAATCGACGCCGCACGACGGACGCGGTGGAAGAAAGGGGATGCTGCAATGCCATGCGCTGAAATCACGAACGCGATCGCTTGGAGCAAGAAGAGCAATGGCCGAGGAAATTTTTCCAGTCAAGGCGTATTTCACGAAGCATTTCGGTGGCGGGACCACTTCAGCGGCAACAAAAGACGCTGTGCACTATGCCAGCGGATTTGTCACCGCTGTCGATGCACCAACGCCGCATCTCAAGGGCACATTGAAGGCCGCCAAGAACAGCGAGCAGGACGGCGAGATGACAGAGGGATCGGAGCTGACGTATGACGTCGAGATTTTCCCGGATGGGAAGGTCAATTACCTCATGAAGATCAATGGAAAGCCCGTCGGCGGCCTTCCAGCGACGACTGTACAGGCGACCTGTGTCAATAATCTCCTCTTGACGGCGACAACTGGGTCAGAAGTGGCGACAGTCGGCGTAGCGCGCAAGTCGTCGATTCCTACGGGGCCGGCTTAGCGAATCACGGCGGAGACAGGGATCGACCGCGGCCACATGAAAGTGACTCTCTGCGCTTCGGCAGGTGGGAGATGTCCCGCCTGCTGAATACGCGTCACCAAGACCTCCGTAGTCGTTCCATCTACAGCTGGCCGCTCTTGGAATCCAGTCTGGCAAGGACCTCCCGATACGTGGGGTCGTGGAAGCGCGACGGACGAAAAGCCGCGGCGTAGTCCGGGAGCGGCCGGTCGAGTAGATGGGCCGCGAGCAGTTCGGCGGCGGCCTGCGACGCCATGATCCCGAATCCTGACAAGGCACCAACGACGTAAACACCGCTGATGCGCGTCGGGCCAATGAGCGGGCGGTTGTCAGGTGCCTTGCAATAGTAACCGCCGTCCACGATGGCCTCGCCGACGTGGTCGATGTAGCGGCTCAGGCCCGGACACATCACGGCCAGCCCGCGCAAGATGATTTGGGCATAGTCTGCCGGGAAGATCGGTGGAAACCCCGGCGGCTCGACGCGCGCATCATAAGTCCGCATGCCGAGCAGCGACTGTGCGCCGCGTGGGCGCATGTGCACCGCTGGCGGCAAGATTCCGAGCGGTCCCAGGTCGACTCGATCGTTCCAGATCATCAACGGCGCGTCACGGGGAACGGCACCCGCGCTGTCCTCGAACGACACCTTGCCGTGCAGCTCGTTCACGATCGGCACGTCGAGCTCGAGACGAGCAGCCCAGTTCTGCAGGAGAGGACCGGCGGCCAGCACCATCGCACGCGCCTCGATCTCGGTTCCCGATGCCAGCCGAACGGCGGCGAAACGCCCACCGTCCAGTGAGAAGCTGGTGATTTCGTCCTCGACCAGCTCGACGCCGTGCGCTCTCGCGCGGGCGAGCAGCCACTGCCCCAGCTTGACGGCATTCATGAAGCCCGCCCTGCGGACATGGAGCATGGCCAGGACGCGATCGGTCACGAAGGGAAACCGCGCGCGAACAGTCGCGCCGCCTTCCACGAACCGCGTCGTCGGCCCTGCATGCTGGCGCAAGCGCTCGGCTTCAGCGGGGTCGGCAGTCAGAAACACGTAACCGCGGCGATTGAGCTCGAAGCCGCCGCCGCTGTCATGGTCGAGCGCATCGAGCAGGTCGATGCTGCGATCCATGAACTGCGTCATCGCAGCGTCGGGGCCGGGCCAGTAGTTGCGATACGCCTCCGTGCCCTTGCTGCTGGTCAGCGAGAGCGGCGCGCGCGGATCGACCAGCGCGACGCGCCGGACACCGGCGCGGACCGCGAGCTCGTGTGCGGTCGCAATGCCGGCCATGCCGGCGCCGGCGATGACGATCTCCGCGACGCGAGAGGCACCCAAAGCAGCTCGAACGTTACTCTAGATGCGGACGGCACGGCGTCTCAGCCGGGGGCGCAGGCTCGAGTCCCGCTATCGCGGCGTCCACAGAAACACCTGCCACTCCCGCAGCGGCTCGGATTCCCCGACGATCACCCCGCCGGACAACCGGCGATCGAGATCAGGGCCGCCCCACGACCGGAGGTACGGAAGCCGCTCGTCGCCCAGGACTTCAGTCGCTTTCATGGCGAACGTCGTGTCTCCGTTGCGCACATAGCCGTCCGGGGCTATACGCGCCCGCTTCGACCAGTAGCCACCGTCAGGCCGCGTCGCGGTAATGAAGCCGCTCTTGAAGGGCACGAGCACCACGTGCACCACAAATGGCGGGAAGCCGCCCGTCTTGATCAGTCCAATAGTCGGTTTGAAGGCGATGGTGAAATCAGCCGGCGGCGTCGTCATCGCGCCGCCAATCCTCACGCCGGCGATTCGCGTGTAAGGGGCGGTGAACACATAGCCGGTCGCAGCGACAACGAGAATAGCTGCAAACGCGAGGGCCGCGACCTTCTTGCGCACCATGGCTCTCTCCTCTGTCGTCGTCGCGATTACGCCAGTACCTGTGCGTCGCGCGGTGTCGCGGGCGACATCGGATACTGTGATGCCCCGGACGCGTAAGCTAACTTGTTTTTCGGGAGGCCTGCAAGGCGAAGGAACGCCTCGGGAGGCCGCGCCTCCCTCGATCATCCCGCATGACGTAGAATCCTCGGGTCCGTCGACCGCCTCATTGCTGCCACTCAGAGGGAACGCTCGCAATGACTGAGACCACGCTGACGCGAAGGACGTCTCGCAGCAACATTCTTCTCGGACTCGCCGTGCTCATCATCCTGGTGGCGGGCGGCGTCGGAGTCTGGACCACGACGTGTCCCTGCAATCAAACGCCCGGACTCATGCTGCTGGGCGACGTGCAGACGACACCCGTGACCGATTGGCAGTTCGTCAACGACATTCCGCTCTGCCAGATTCAGGTTTATGCCGGCATCATGCCCCACGCGGTGAATCTCAATTGCATGGCGACGCCCGACGGCCAGCTCTATCTCAGTTGCGGCGGGTGCGAGAACAAGTTCTGGGGCCGCAGTGTCCAGGACAACGAACACGGACGCTTTCGGGTCAACGGCCGCGTCTATCCAGTCATGTTCAGCCGGGTGACCGACCAGGCCGAACTCGACCGGGCCTGGGAGGCCAGGGTGAAGAAGCTGCAGGTGTACGGCGAAGAGCCCTACAATCCCACCCCTCCTCCCGACGCGAAACGGCCTCAAGCATGGGGCAGCTTTCGCCTACGGTCAGCCGTCGATTAGAGAGCCGGCGCCTGAGGGCGGAGTCGGACGATACGTGAACATTGCGATCACTGGCGCCAACAGCGGTGTCGGCACCATCCTGTTGCGCCACATGGCGTCGTGTGCCAACATCCAGGTCGTCGCCTGCATTCGAACCGCGCAGGCCGCGGCCGCCCTGCCCGCGTCCCCAAGAATCTCCGCGCGCACGATCGACTACCACGATGGCGAAGGGCTGAAAGCCTCGTTGAGCGGCACCGCCTGCGTGGTGCATCTCGCCGGCATTCTGTTCGAGAGCCCGACCTCTAACTATCAAACCGCGAACGTTGACGCCACCCAGGCGGTCGTGGACGCCTGCATAAGGGCTGGGGTTCCACGCTTGGTTCTGATCAGCGTGCTCGGAGCCGACCCCAGGTCAACCAACCGGTACTGGAGCTCGAAAGGCCGCGCAGAGCGCATCGTCGCCGAATCGGGCCTCTCGGCCGCCATCATTCGCACACCGATCTTGATCGGGCCTGGCATGGCTGGTGCGCGTGCTGTTGTTCACCAGGCGGCCCAGCCGGCAGTTACGCTGCTTGGCGGCGGTCGGCACACCATCCGTCCGCTCGACGTGGACGATCTGAGCCGCGCTGTCCTGTACTGCTGCGCACCCTCCACGGGCGTGTCAATCTACGAGCTCGTCGGCCCGGAACCGACGGCCTATCGCGACGTGGTTGCCGGGATGGCAAAGCTGATGGGCCGCAACGTGTCGATCCGATCCATGCCGGTGTGGCTGGCCAAATTCGGCGCCGCCGTCGCCGGATGGACACGACCAGGTGGAATGACTCCGACCGTGATCGATGTCATCACGTCGGATGAAGCCGTATCGCGGAACGCGGACGTCGAGCTCGGCGTGACTCTCACTCCGCTTTCGACAACGCTCGCGAAGCTCCTGCCAACGGCGAACGAGGCGCCGCACCCGTGACCGGATCCATTGCGCCATCAACAACGACCCCAACCAGCCCCGCCTCGAAGGCACTCGGCCGAGTGGTGTTTCTTGCGATCACGGCCGTGTGCTTCCTGTTTCTGTATTACCGGTTGAGCGGCGCCGCCGCCCGAGAGGGTCTCTCGCTGCTCGGCTACATGACTAGGGTCTTCACGAACGTTCGCTGGTTACCCTGGCTGCTGCTGATGATGGTGTACTCCTGCTTCTACTTCATCATCGACACGCTCGTCATCACCCAGGCCTTGAATTGGTTCATCAAGCCGATCCGGTACCGGGACATCCTGCCGATCCGCG
>Ga0111538_10005617_pt1 | contig 17123 bp, 19 predicted proteins | sample SoiMethybrSBSTD1_FD_79669 | JGI IMG/M metagenome (GOLD analysis project Ga0111538, IMG submission 79669) | Bulk soil microbial communities from a Populus tree surrounding site in Tennessee, USA - Soil MetaG P. TD hybrid SBSTD1 (version 2)... | ecosystem: Environmental > Terrestrial > Soil >...
ACGTGGCGCCGGTGCCGGCCGTCCCGCCTGTTCCTGACGTGGCGCCGGTGCCCGAGCTGCCATCCGAGCTTCCGTCGCCCGGTGAGCTCGATGTCCCGCCGTCTCCAGCGGTACCGCCCGGTGCCGCGCCGGTGCCGCCGGCGCTTGCGTCCGGGCCACCGACCCCACCCAAACCACCGCTGCCATCCGTTGCGCCGGCACCTCCCTGGCCTCCGCTGCCGCTGATCGCGCCCATACCGCCGCTCGCGCCGAGACCAGCGCTGCCGCTGGCACCGTCAGACGAACCGCCGGCGCCGCCTTTTCCGCTCTGCCCGGCGAGGTCGCCTTGGCTGTCGAGCTGGCAGCTCGCGATACACAGCGCCCCGGCTAACGTCGCTCCGATCCGGTTCTTCCACGGGGCGTTACTGCCCAATCGCCGCATGGCCGCACAATTTACCGCTGGACGCGGGTGCGTGTTGACAGATTCCTTCGCTCGCCGACGTTTTCGCGTGGGGCTACAGCATTCGAGCTTGGCCGATCTAGGCGGGGGAAATCGCGGTCGAGCCCGGCACGAGGACCCCGTCCAGTAGTTTCCTCGCCTTGCACCGCGTGCGCCGCTTGGCTAAGCTCTCGGCGGAAAAATTGGGTGGATCCGGACGGACCCCCTTAAGAGGGTCCGTTTTTTTTTACCCACACCCATCTCGATGAGCTTTCTCCACCAAAAACTCCACGGCCTCGACGGCGATCGCGTGATCGCGGTGCTGGACCCTGTCCTGCGGGCGCACGGAGTCGAGGGGGTGGAGCTCATCTGGCGCACGGACCAGGGCGGCTGGCTGCTCGAGCTGACCATCGAGCGGCCCGAGACGCGGATCCCGGGCGCAGGAATCACCATCGAGCTGTGCTCGGAGATCTCGCGCGACCTCTCGGCCGCGCTGGACGTGGCCGACGTGATTCCTCAGCACTACCGCTTGCAGGTCGGTTCGCCGGGGGTAGAGCGGGCGCTCTACGTGCCCGGCGATTACGCGCGCTTCGCCGGGCAGCTGGCGCGGCTCAAGCTGCGCGAGCCGGTCTTTGACCAGCGCGTGCTGCACGGAACACTTCACGGGCTCGATGATGCGGGCCGTGTCTTGATTGAAACGGAACGCGGTGAGCTCGCGATCGAGTTCGCCGCCATTGACAACGCTCGGCTGGTGTTCGACTGGGACTCTGGCGGGGCTTCAGCCGCGCGGAGCAAAGCTTCCGGGCGGCGAGCAAACAGCCGCGGGCGTCACGCCCGGCGGTCCTGAGCGGAAGGTGATGGTCATGGCAGCGCAAGGAGCCGGTTTCGACGTCGACCTCGGTACGATCGTCGAGCAAGTCGCCCAGGAAAAGGGCATCGACAAGCAGGTCCTGATCGAAACCATGGAAGCGGCGATCCTGAAAGCCGCCCAAGCGGTGTTCGGGCCCACGCGCGAGCTCGAGGCGCGTTTCAATCTCGAGACCGGTCAGATCGAGCTCTTCCAGTACATGATCGTGGTCGAAGAGGTGACCGAACCCGAGCGCCAGATCGCGCTCGACGTGGCGCGCAAGCACGGGCTCGAAGCCGAGATCGGCGAAGAGCTCGGGTTTCAGGTGTTCTGGCATCCGCGCGACGCGGAACGTGCCCGGCAACAGGACAAGGAGTTCGGCGCCGTGCTCGACATCCGCCAGGCGCGCAGCGCCTTTGGCCGCATCGCGGCGCAGACCGCGAAGCAGGTCCTGCTCCAGCGCGTGCGCGATGCCGAACGCGACATCATCTACAACGAGTACAAGGACCGCCAGGGGCAGCTGATCCGCGGCATCATTCGCCGCTTCGAGAAGGGCCACAACATCATCGTCGACCTCGGCCGTACCGAGGGCATGCTGCCGGCGCGCGAGCAAACGCCGCGCGAAACCTACCGGCCCGGCGACCGCATCGTCGCGTTCGTCAAGGACATCGACCGCGAGGCGCGCGGCCCGATGATCATCCTGTCGCGCAGCGCGCCGCAGCTCGTCGACAAGTTGTTCGAGGCCGAAGTCCCCGAGATTTACGAGGGCATCGTCAAGATCGTCAGCGTGGCGCGCGAACCGGGCTCGCGCAGCAAGATCGCGGTCACCACCCGTGACGCCGACGTCGACCCGGTGGGAGCTTGCGTCGGCATCTAGGGCTCGCGCGTGCAGGCGGTGGTCCAGGAGCTGCGCGGCGAGAAGATCGACATCGTGCCCTGGGACCGCGACCCGGCGCGCTACATCATCAACGCGATCCAGCCCGCCGAGGTGAACAAGGTGATCGTCGATGAGGCGGATCACCGGATGGAGCTCGTGGTTCCGGACGAGAAGCTCAGCCTGGCGATCGGCAGGAAGGGCCAAAACGTGCGCCTCGCCTCCCAGCTCACGGGCTGGAAGCTCGACATCATCAGCGAGAGCAAATTCCGCCAGATGGAGGAAGAGAGTCTCGGCGCCTTGCGCGAGATCGACGGTGTCGAAGAGGAGCTGGCCAAGGCGATGTACCGGCTCGGCTTCCGCGCGCTCGAGGAAATCGCCGAAGCGCAGGTCGAAGAGCTGGTGCAGATCCAGGGCGTCGGCACGCCGCAGGCCGCAGAGGAGCTCAAAAAGAGCGCCGAGAGCACCATGGAGCGACTGCGCCGCGAGCGCATCCAGCAAGCGCTTTCGCGCACCGACGCGCTGACCGAGCGCGACAAGCTGCGCTTCGTGCGCGGGGTCGGGATGCGCACGCTGCAGCTCCTGGAAGAAGCCGGTTATCGCACCGTGAACGATCTTTCGCGGGAAGACGCCGATCGGCTGGCGATCAAGACCGGGCTCGGGATCAAGAAGGCGCGCCAGGTGCAGCAGGGCGCCATGGCGTTCCTCGACCACGAGTGGAAAGAGATCGAAGCGGCACGGGCGCAGCTCGCAGCGCAGGCGGCGGAAGCCGGGGTCGATGTCGCGGCAGCGGCTGCGGCTCAGCTTGCAGCCTCGGCTCCGGCGGAGGCGCGAAAGTAGGCGATGACGAGCGGACCGCAGAGTAACCGCGCCACACCGGGCACGCGCCGCGTGCCCGAGCGCACTTGTGCCGGCTGTCGCAAGCAGGCGACGCCGGAGGCGCTGCTGCGCGTGGTCCGCGCTCCCGACGGCAGCCTGGTGCCCGACCTGGGACAGACCGCGTTCGGCCGCGGCGCCTGGGTGCACCCGGATCCGCGCTGCCTTTCGCGCGCGGCGCCGCGCGGGTTGAGCGCCAGTTTCCGCGCACCGGTCCGCACCAGCGTCCAGGAGCTTCTCGCCTTGCTGCGGGCGGCGGCCGACCAGCGCATCAAGTCGCTCATCGGGCTGGCGCGCCGCGCCGGCAAGCTGGCGCTCGGGACGAGCGCCGTGGAGCAGGCGCTGGCGCGCGGGGCCGCGGAGCTCGTGCTCGTGGCTACCGACGCACGCATGGCGAGCGAAAGCTGGCTCGAACCTCAGGTACGCCGGGGTCGGGCCGCCGCATACGCCACCAAGGCCGAGCTCGGTGCCGCGCTCGGACGTGAGGAAGTTGGGGCGGTCGCCGTGCTCGATCCAGGGCTCGCGCGCTCGCTTTCCGTTGCTTTGGCCGTGAGGTCACTTCCGGAGCCGCAACGTCGGCACGAGGATTCAGGAGTTAAAGAGGTTTCATGACGAAGCTGCGTGTCTACGAGGTGGCCCGGGATCTCGGGATAGACCACAAGGCGCTCGTTGCGCTTTTTCAGTCAGTTGGGCACTCGGACGTGAAGAATCACATGAGCGCCGTGCCGCCCGAGGCGGTGGAGCGCATCAAGCGCCAGCTCGAGAAGCAGACCTCGCAGAAAACGGTCGAAGAGCGGATCCATCCGACGGTGACGAAGCGCCGGGTGGCGCAGCCCCGCGTTTCCGCGCCCGCTACGAGCGACCCCACGGCTTCGGCGCCGCCGCCGGTTTCGGCGCCGCGGGCGGCTCCTCCGCCCGAGCGTAGCGCGCCCGCCGCGGTGTCTTCCCCGGTTTCCGTCCCGGCTCCGGTGTCCGCGCCGCCGCCACGGTCGTCGCCGGTAGCGGTCTCCGCTCCGCCCGCGTCGACGCCAGTCGTCGAACCGCCCCCTCGCTCGGCTCCGGTGTCCGCGCCCGTGCCGGCACCGCCGCCGGTCCCGTCCGCACCGCCTTCGGCGCCGCTGATTTCCTCGGCGCCCGTGCCGGCGCCCGAGCCGGAACCCCCGCCACCGCCGCCACCGCCGCCGTCGGTTCCGGTGGCGCCGCCGCCGTCGATGGCTCAGCCGTCGGCGCCAGCGCGAGCTCCGGCGTCGCCACCCCCGGTGGCCCAGACTCGTCCTTCGACGCCGCCCAAGACCGGCATCGACGTCTGGGAAGGACGCCCCGGTGTGCCGATGCCGCAACCCGCTCGCGGCGGCCCGATGCCGCGCCGCGTGCAGTACGACGCCAAGGCCGGCGCGGCCGTGGCGAATCGCGGGCGCGGCGGCCCGCCGATGATGGGCGGCCGCATGGCCCGCGGCATGCGCCCGCGCGGGATCGGCAGCCTCGCTCGCGCCAAGGGCGCCGGGCAGCCGGTGACCCAGGAGCGCTCGGCTCACAAGAAGGTAGTTCGCATCGAGGAATCGATCGGTCTCCAGCCGCTCGCCGGCAAAATCGGCGTCAAGGCGACCGAAGTGCTGATGAAGCTGATGCGCCTCGGCATGACCGGCGTGAACATCAACAGCACGCTCGACGCCGACACCGCGAAAATAGTCGCCAACGAGTTCGGCTGGGAGGTCGAAGACGTCGCGGTCAGCGAGCAGGACGCGATCGTCGCCGCGCAGGGCGTGGAGACGGAAGCCGACGGCGGCGACCAGTTGCCTCGGCCGCCGGTGGTGACGGTGATGGGCCACGTCGATCACGGCAAAACCAGCCTGCTCGACCGCATCCGCAAGACCAACGTGGTGGCCGGCGAAGCCGGCGGTATCACGCAACACATTGGCGCCCATTCGGTCGACTCGCCGCGGGGCCCGCTCACTTTCCTCGACACGCCGGGTCACGAGGCGTTCACCGCGATGCGGGCACGTGGCGCGCAAACCACGGACGTGGTCGTGCTGGTGGTCGCGGCGGACGACGGCGTGATGCCGCAGACCAAGGAAGCGGTGAACCACGCGCGTGCGGCAGGCGTGCCGATCGTCGTCGCCGTGAACAAGATCGACAAGCCGGAGGCGAACGGCGAGCGCGTGCGGCGCGAGCTGGCCGAGCTCGGCCTCGTGCCCGAAGAATGGGGTGGCGACACCCTGTACAGCGAGGTCAGCGCCCTGACCGGCCAGGGCCTCGACGGCTTGATCGAGCAGATCCTCTTGCAGGCCGAAGTGCTCGACCTCAAGGCGAACGCGAAGAAGCCGGCGACCGGCGTCGTGTTGGAGGCCGAGCTCGATCGCGGCAAGGGACCCGTCGCGACGATCCTGGTGACGGACGGCACGCTCAACCGCGGCGACGTCATCCTCGCCGGCGCGGCTTACGGCAAGGTGCGCGCGATGCACGATTCGCTCGGTCGCAACGCCAACAGCGCTGGTCCGAGCACGCCCGTCTCGATCATCGGCCTGAACGAGGTGCCGAGCGCCGGTGATCCGGTCCACGTGATCAAGGACTACGACAAGGCCAAGGAGATCGGCGAGCAGCGGCGGTCCAAGGAGCGCGGGCGCAGCCTGGTTCCCTCCGGCGGCGGAAAACCGATGTCGCTCGAGGAGCTCGCGGCCGCGATGTCGCAGGCGGACAAGCTCGAGCTCAAGCTGATCGTCAAGGCCGACGTCCAAGGTTCGGTCGAAGCGCTGTCCGACGCGCTCGTCAAGCTCGCTACGGAAAAGGTGAAGGTGAGCGTGGTCCACTCCGCGGCCGGCGCGATCACCGAGGGCGACGTGAATCTTGCGCTGGCGGCCGGCGCGATCATCATCGGCTTCAACGTGCGCCCTGCCGGCAAGGCGAGCGGCCTGGCGCAGCAGGAGCACGTGGAGATCCGCCAGTACTCCGTCATCTACAACGTGGTCGACGACGTGAAGAAGGCGATGGAAGGCCTGCTGGCGCCGACCCTGGTCGAAAAGACGATCGGCAAGGCCGAGGTGCGTCAGACCTTCCGCATCAGCAAGGCTGGCACCGTCGCCGGCTGCATGGTGATCGAGGGTGCGGTGCGGCGCAACGCCGGCGCGCGCCTGATCCGCGAGGGCGCCGTCATCTGGCGCGGCAAGATGAGCAGCCTGAAGCGCTTCAAGGACGACGTGCGCGAGGTCAAGGAAGGCTTCGATTGCGGTATCGCGCTCGATGGCTACAACGACGTCAAGAACGCCGACCTGATCGAGGTCTTCGAGGTCGAAGAGGTCAAGCAGACGCTGTGAGCGGCTAGCCAGCCATGTTCGTCGGTGTCGCGCGCTTCGTGCTGCAGATCCCGGGTGCTCGATCGCTGAAGGATCGGCGCAGAGTGGTCAAGAGCTTCAAGGATCGCGTGCGCGCGCGTCTGCCCGTGAGCGTAGCCGAAGTCGGCGACGTCGAACGTCACCAGCTCGCGACGCTGGGTGTCGCGGTGGTTTCCGGTGAGTCGGCCCGCTGCAGCGAGGTCCTTTCGCACGCCCGCTCCCTGGCCGGCTCGCTTTCGGGCGCAGTGCTCGCCGACGCCACGACCGAGATCGTCTCCTTTGGCCCGGGCGGCCGGCGCATGCAGGCTGGCATCGAGCAGGCGCTTTTGCCCGAAGAAGACGACTATAGCGACGAGCTCGACGACGGAGACGATCGATGAAGGGCGAGGGACGCCGCGCACAGCGAGTGGCAGCCGCGCTGCGCGAGTATCTGAGCCAGGCCCTGGCGCGCGAGATCGGCGATCCGCGGCTTTCGTCGGTGGTGGTGACCGACGTCGTCGTTCCGGACGATCTTTCGATCGCGCGCATCGGCGTGCGCTTGCTGAGCGGCGACGACGATCCCGAGCGCAGGCGTGCGACCTTGAGAGCGCTGCGCGGGGCATCGAGTCGGATCCGGCGCGGAGTCGGCCCGCGACTCGGCCTGCGGCGCGTGCCAGAGCTCGAGTTCAGTTACGACACCGGCCACGACGCCACCCGACGCGTCGAAGAGCTCTTGCGCGAGATCGAGGACGAGAAGCCCAAACACTGAGTGCTCCCAGCGCTGAAAAAATCGGCTGACGCTGCGGCGCCGTCTCAATCTCGACACTCTTTGATGCTACAGCGCATGGTGCACGTAGGCCTTTCGTGCGATCTTGCCAGCATGCGGGCTTTTCTTATCTCGACGCTCACTCTTGCTATGGCCGTTCTCGGTGTGAGTTGCGGTGGCAAGGATCGCGACCTCTTCCCCAGTGACCCGGTAGGCGTCGGGCCAGGTTCGGGCGCCGGAGGCTCGACGGGTGGCAGCGCTGGAATCGCTGGAACGGGTGGCTCAGGCAGCGGTGGAACGGGATTCGGAGGCAGCGCGGGCGTCGGAGGATCGAGCGCTTTCGGTGGCGTCGGTGGTGTCACCGGCGTCGGTGGCGCCGGTGCCGCCGACGCTGGCAGCTGCGACTTCTGCGCGGACGGTGACGGCGACGGGCACGGTGATCCGAGCCGGCGCACGAGCGCATGCGATCCCGGAATCGGCTGGGTAGCGGTCTGCGACGACTGCAACGACGGAAATCCGGACGTCTTCCCGGGGTCGACGAAGTGTGGCAGCGCTCCGTACGTGGCCGCCGACGGGGTCACGCCGTCCTTCGACTACGACTGCAGCGGCGGCGCCTCCGCGTGCATGGAGGTCCCGAAGGCGGTCGGCAACTGTGCGCCGATGGGGTTCGCTTGCAGCGGCAGCGGCTACGTCACCGCGACCAGCGCGGATTCCGGCGTGTCCGATGAAGCCGCTGCGATCTGCGGCAGCACGAATTACCGATTCTGTAATTTATTGGTAATCATCTGCACGCCGACCACCGAGACTCGAGACGCCGTAACGTGCATGTGAGCGTGCTTCGCGCGCGTGCGCGTCAGTCGTTCACCAGCTCGGCGCGGATCCGATCGCGCGCGCGATCAATCTGTTCGGGCGTCGCGCCGAGGCCCGAAAGCAGTCGTTCCGCCATCCCGAACGCGACCTCGACCTCGGCCGTAACCACGACATCGGCGCCGGCCTCGCGCAGCTCCCCGATCTCCGCGACGTAGCTCGAGCGCGCCAGCACGACGAGCTTCGGGTTCAGCTCGCGAGCGGCGCGGATAACGGCCTCGGCCGAGCCGGAGGCGGCGAAAACCAGGGCTCCCGCGCGCTCGACCCCGGCCTGCTCCAGGATTTCGCGCTGCGTGGCGTCGCCGTACACGGCGCGAACTCCTTCCTCTTGCAAGCGCTTCACGGTGTCGTGGTTGAGCTCGATCACGGTCGGCTCGATCGATTGATCCTTGAGCAGCTCGGCGAGCGTGCGGCCGACCGGACCGTAACCGACGACGATCGTGCTCGGCTCGTCGGGGGGCGCATGTTCTGGAGCTTCCGTGGTTTCGACCCGCGGGCGACGCGAGAGCCACCGGCTCAGCGGCTCGATCAGACGGAACAGCAGCGGGTTCAAGGTGATCGACACGATCGATGCCACGACCAGCGCCTGTGTCGCTGGTTCCGGCAAGAGCCCGAGTTTTCGAGCCAGCGCGGCGAGGATGAAAGAGAACTCGCCGATCTGCGCGAGCGCGAGCGCGACCGTGACCGCCATCGCGGGAGGGCCCTTGAGCAGCAGCACCACGATCGCCGCCGCGAGCGGCTTCGCGATCAGGATCACCGCCAGCGTCGGCAGTGTCAGCGAGAGGTTCGACCAAAGTGCGCCCGGGTCGAACAGCATCCCCATCGAAACGAAGAACAACACCGCGAAGGCATCGCGCATCGGTAGCGCCTCCGACGCCGCGCGCGAGCTGAACTCCGATTGCCCCACGACCATCCCCGCAAGAAACGCTCCGAGCGCCATCGAAGCGCCGAACAGCTTGGCCGATCCCACGGCGATGCCGAGCGTCACCACGAGCACCGTCAGCGTGAACAGCTCGCGCGAGCGCGTGCGCGCGACGTAGCCCAAAAGACGCGGGATCACGCGCCGGCCGACGGTCAGCGTGAAGACCACGAGCGCCGCGACCTTGAGCAAAGCGACGGCGAGCGACAAGGCGACCTGGGGCGGGCCGGCGCGCGAGTAGTCGCCGCCGAGCAGTGGCAGCATCACCAGCACCAGGACCGTGAACAGGTCCTCGACCAGGAGCCAGCCCACGGCGACGTGCCCGGCTGGCGTGTGCAAGGCGTCGTTGTCCGCCAGCACGCGCAGCAGGACGACGGTGCTGGCGACGGCGATTGCGAGACCGAATACGGCGCCCGCGGCGAGGCTCCAGCCCATGAGGCGCGTGATCAGGACGCCGAGCGCGGTCGCGACGAGAATCTGGGCGAGTGCGCCGGGGATCGCGACCCGACGCACGGCATAAAGCTCCCTGACGTGAAAATGGAGCCCGACGCCGAACATGAGCAGGATGACGCCGAGTTCGGCCATCTGTTCGGCCAGGCCGTGGTGCGCGACGAAGCCAGGCGTGAAGGGCCCGACCACGACCCCCGCCAGCAGGTAGCCGACGATCGGAGAAAGGCGCAGGCGCTGGGTAACGAAACCGAGCACGAGCGCGGCGCCGAGGCCGCCAGTGAGCGTGAAGATCAGATCGAGGTTGTGCGGCACGAGAGCGCGCTCGAAGCATGGAACCGCCGTGGCCTCGTGTCATCGCCGCCAGCGCATCGAGCCCCGGGTGCGTGAGCTTACCCGGGTTTTTGCCGGGATTTTGAGCGTCTTTTTGTGCGCGAACCCCCGTGATGACCCGTGCTCGACCGCGCTGTGCGGTGATGAGAGTCGCCGCCTCGCGCGAGCGTCGAGCGCCGCTCGCGGAGCGGTGCCGAAAAATGTTTCCGATTTGCGAGTCGCGGCCCGTTAGCGCGAAGCGACGATCGTGCAAGCCAATGTTTGGTGAAACGTCATTCGCTTCCGCGCTTGGTTTGGAATCGAGCTCAGCGCAAAAATAGCGTGGCGGGACTACGAACGAGGACGAGAGGCCGAACGAGAAGCGCGACGACAAAAGAAAAAAGAGATCGGAGAGAGCGAAGAGAGAGAGCGGCGACGAGCGGAGACGAGATGAAGAGGAGAAGAGGAAGAGAGAAGAGAGAAGAAGAAAGAGAGAGAAGATTTTGGGTAGTTCTGAAGACGACGAGCGTGCTAGGGTCCGAAGTCCAATGCATCGCGAACTTGTCGTCGTGATGAGGGTGGGAACGCTGATCTCGGCACTTGCAGGCGGCCTCGCTGCCACCGCCTGCTCGAGTGAGAAATCATCGGGTACACCAATTCCTGCAGGCGGCTCAGGCTCGGGCTCAGGGGCCGGCGCTGGCTTTGGCGGCGCCGGCGGATTCGGCGCCATGGGCTCCGGCGCCTTCGGCGGCATTGCGGTGGACGGCTCAGGGGCCGGCGCCGGAGGAGGCGACGGCGGCACGCCGGGTCCGTATCGGCTTCCCGACGGATTCACCAAGGGCCTGTTCGGTGGCTTCAAGCTCGGCTCTGCGGTCGACCCGAACAATCCGAACGTGGACGCGGGCGGCAGTTCGCCGGACAAGTGCGGCACCACGCTCACTGGCGTGGTCCGAGATTTTCAGGAGTCGCATCCCGACTTCGAAGATTATTGCTGCGGCGGCTTCGAGGGCCTGGTGGCCAACGCACTCGGTGCGGACAAGAAGCCGGTCTATGGGCCTTCCGGGCCCACGGAGTACTCGACCGGCGCGCCGGAGTTCGATCAGTGGTACCGCACGCTGCCCGGCGTGAATCAGGCGTTCTTGATTCAGCTCAGCTTCGAGCCGAACGGCAATAATATTTTCACGTTCCAGAGCGACGCTTTCTTCCCGCTCGACGGCGCCGGCTTCGGCGATGAAGACCACGAGCACAATTACCACTTCACGACCGAGCTCCATACGCGGTTTCGCTACAAGGGCGGCGAGACCTTCAACTTCAACGGGGACGACGACGTCTTCGTGTTCATCAACGGGAAGCTCGTGATCGATCTGGGCGGCGTGCACCCCGCGCTAGAGCAACAGGTCGTGCTCGACGACGTCGCTGACGATCTCGGCATCACGACCGGCAACCTCTACGATCTCGATCTGTTTCACGCCGAGCGCCACACCGAGGAGTCGAACTTCCGCATCGACACGACGCTCGAGTTCACGAACTGCGGCTACGTGGTCCCCGAGCCGCCGCATTGAGGCCTCGGCAGCCGGCATCGCGCCGGGCTAGCCTCGGCGGATGGCCGATTTTCCTGCGTTCGTGAAACATCCCGCCAACCGGATCGCGGTGAGCTCGCAGCACACCCCGGGCGTCGAGGGCTACGTCTTCGACGGTGCCGACGGCAGTCAGGTGGCGTTCTGGCGCGCGGATCGCGACGCGGTCACGAGTCCGCATGCGCACCCCTTCGACGAGTACTTCCTCGTCGTCGAGGGCACGTACTTTCTGGTCGTTGAGGGACGTGAAACGCGCGTCGATGCCGGACATGAGTTCTTCATCCCGCGCGGCACGCAGATTTCCGGGAGGGTCACCGCGGGTACGCGTACGATCCACGTGTTCGGCGGACAGCGCGCGCAGCGCCAGGGTCAAGCTGGATGAGCTGACGACGCTCAGCGAGCGGCTCTTCGCGGTCGCGGCTCGGCCTCGGTCAGCGCACGCCCCCAGCGCTCGATCGCTTCCGCCACGTGCCCGAACGCACGGCCCTTGTCGGTGAGCTCGTAGCTGACTTTTACCGGCGGGCCTGGGTCGACGCGCCGCAGGATCAAGCCACGGGCTTCGAGGTCCTTCAGGCGGGCCGAGAGCACCTTGTCCCCCGGTCCCCGCGCTTGCTCGCTGAGCTCGCTGAAGCGCAGTGGCCGAGCCTGGAGCACGTTCAGGATCAGCGCGGTCCAGGGCCGGCCCAGCACCTCAATCGCGAGCTGGAAGGCCTGGCATTGGGAATCGACGGAGCGGGCCACGAAGCCTCAAGCTAAGCCTTGTACTTTCCAAAGGGAAGTCGCTTGACAATCGAAACCCGGGGACCAGATGGCCTGAAAGGGAAATCACATGGAATTCACGCTGGTCCCACTCCTGATCCACAGCGACGCGGTTCCCGACGGGGCCCGTGCCGCGCTGAAGGCCGCGCTGGTCGCGCCGCCGGAGCACCGCCAGGCCGAGCTCGAGCTCGCGGCCCGGGTCCTGTTCCGCGAGACCGAGCTCGATTGCCGCGACGTGCGCGAGCTGGTCGGCTTGCGATCGGCATGAGCGAAATTGCGCTGAGCCTTCGCGCAACGGGTTCGGGGCTTGCAGGCGTGGCAACACGTGGCCACCGATCCGTTGGTGATTCCCACCGGCGCGCGCCGGGAACCGACCGAGCGACGCGTCGCGCTCACGGTGGTCGCAGCGTTCATCGTCGCAGGGATCAGCTGGGTGCTGCTCACCGACGTCCTCTTGTACTCGCTGATACGAAACGAGGTGGTCGTTGCCCGCATCGAAACCGCCAAGGGCTGGACTTTCGTCGGTCTCGCGGCGTTGCTCTTGTACGTCGTCACGTTGCGCAGCGCATCCCGCCTCAAACGCGCTCGGGAAACGTTTTTCGCGGTCGTGAACAGCATCGGCGACGGCGTACTGCTGCTCGGGCCGGATCGGAGGATCGCTTACGCCAATCGCGCGGCGGTGCGCATGCTGCGTGCGGGCTCGATGAAGGAGCTGGTCGGTATGGGCGCCGGCGAGTTTTCCCGGCGCTACCGCGTGTCGTTTCTCGACGGGCGCGTCGTGCCGCCAGATCAGTACGTCTCGCAGCGTGTGTTCGTCGAGGGCGGCACCCTGCAGTACAAGGCGCTGATTTATCCCCCCGGCGGTGCCGAGACCGTGATTTCGGTGACGGCCGCCGGGGTGCGCTCCGACGTCGCAGAACCCGCGGAGGTGGTGGTCAGCGTCATGCACGACATCACCGCCAGCGAGCGGATCGATCGCGTCCGCGATCAGTTCATCGCGGCCGCGGCGCATTCGCTGAAAACGCCGGTCGCGATCATCAAGGGCAGCTCCGAGCTGCTTTCCTGCGGCAAGGCGCCGGAGCTGGTGCGGCCGGCCGCCATGATCGAACGCCAGTGCGGGCGCATCGACCGGCTGGTGCAAAACCTGCTCGTCTTGTCGCGGATCCGTACCGGAACGCTGCGCCTGTACCCGACCGAGCTCGAGCTCCGCCCGCTGGTCGAAGAAGTCGCGCACGAGATGGCGCACGCCGCGGCCGACCACTCGATCGCCACCGCGCTGATTTCCGGCGCCCGCGTTCACGGCGATCGGGAGCGGCTGGCGATGGTCGTGCGCAATCTGATCGACGACGCGTACCGCACTTCCGTGGCCGGCGCGCCGTTGACGCTCTCGATGACGCTGCACGATGCCGACATCGAGATCGGCGTTTCGTACCAGCCGCTGACCAGGATGGCGGCGGCGCTCGATGCGCGCCACGGCAGCGACGACCTCGGCATCGGCCGTTACGTGACGGCAGCGATCATCGAGGCCCACGGCGGTATGATCGGCCAATACACGACCGGAGCCGAAGCCACCGCTTGGCTTCGCTTGCCGAGGATCGAGGCCAATGGACGCGCCTAGCGACGTGCTGGTGGTCGACGACGACCCGGACATGGTCGAGCTGATGCTGATCGTGCTCGAGCAGGCGGGTTACGTGGCCCGCAGCGCCCGCAACGGCCAGGAAGCGCTTTCGGCGGTGGCGGAACGCGCTCCGGGAGTCGTTCTGCTCGACATGCTGATGCCGGTGATGAACGGCTGGGAATGCGCTCACGAGCTGCGCTCGCGTTACGGAAACGCCGTGAAAATCGTGGTCGTGACCGCCGCCGAACACCCACGCGCACGGGCCGAAGAAGTGGGCGCCGACGACGTGCTCCCGAAGCCCTTCGACATGAGCAACCTGCTCCGGGTCGTGGCGCGCTACGTGAAAAGCGCGGGCTCCGCTTCCAGTCCCGTCAGCTCGCATCATGAAAGATGACGCCGAGCGCGTAGCGCTCTCCCGAGCGCAGCCGGCTCACGCCATGTCGGGTGTTCACGCGGTAGATCCCGCGCGTGCCCTGCACGGGTCGCTGCCGCACCGCGAAGATCACGGCATCGCCCGCGCCCAGCGGCACCACCTCCACCCGCGACTGCATGCGCGGCCGTTGCTCGGTGAGCACGAACTCGCCGCCGCTGAAGTCGCGCGCCGGATCCGAGAGCAGGATCGTGAGCTGGAGTGGAAAGACGTGCTCGCCGTAAAGATCTTGATGCAAACAGTTGTAGTCATCCGCGCGGTAGCGCAAAAGAAGCGGTGTCGGACGAACTTGTCCCGCGCCATGGCAGCGTTCGACGTATTCGCGGTGTGTCGCGGGGTAATCGACGCCCAGCGCCAGCGCCGCGCTCCAGCGGTTCGCCACGGCGACGAGCTCGGCGTAGGTCAGCGTGCGCAACAGAGCCACGTCATCGGGTAGCGGATAGTCGAAATACTTGTACTCGCCGCGCCCGTAGCCGTGACGCGCCATCACCACGGTGCTGCGAAACGCGGCCTCGTCATAAGCGGCTACGAGCGCGCGGCGCTCCACCGCGTTCAGCATCTGCTCGACGCGCGCGAAGCCGCGAGCCTCGAGCTCCTCGCGGACCGAGTCCCAGCTGATCGCTTGCAGCCGTTCGGCGAGGCCTGGGTTGGTCACGGAGCGGAAGCTAGCGTCGGCTCGGGCGGGCGGCACTCCGGAGCTTGCTCGCGAATTCGCTGATCGAAAGCACGCGGGCTTGACGTTGTCGTCCGGCACGACTATAACCACTTGGTTATAAAACATGGGAGTTATCGAATGACGCCGGCCGATCGCCTGGACGCCACGTTCGCCGCGCTCGCCGACCCCACCCGGCGTGCGATCCTCGCGCGCCTGGCCGCGGGCGAAGCAACGGTCAAGGAGCTGGCCGAGCCGTTCGCCATGAGTCAGCCGGCGATCTCCAAGCACCTCAAGGTGCTGGAGCGCGCGGGCCTGGTGTCGCGCGGACGGGACGCACAGCGCCGGCCGCGCCGGCTGAGAGGCCAGCCGCTCGCCGCCGCCCGCGACTGGCTCGAGAACTATCGGCAATTCTGGGAGGGCAGCTTCCAGCGCCTGGACGTGCTGCTCGACGAGATGAAGACGCGAGATGCGCGCCGTGGACGCGCGAAACGTTAGGAGAAGCCCGATGACCAAGCCAACGAGCCTGAAAGTGACCACGCCCTCCGATCGCGAGATCGCGCTGACTCGCGTCTTCGACGCCCCGCGCGAGTTGGTTTTCGAGGCCTACACGAAGCCCGAGCTCTTGAAGCGCTGGTTCGGACCCGTCGGCTGGAGGCTTGCGGTGTGCGAGATCGATCTCAGGGTCGGCGGCAACTGGCGTTATCTGATGAGAAAGGACGACGGTACCGAGATGCGCATGAGCGGCGTCTACCGGGAGATCGTCGCGCCCGAGCGAATCGTCAGCACCGAATCGTTCGACGATCCCTGGTACGAGGGTCAGGCCGTCACCACGACCACGTTCAGCGAAGCTGCGGGGAAAACCACGTTCGTCTGCACGGTTCGCTACGAATCGCAAAAAGTGCGCGACGCCGTGCTGAAGACGCCGATGGAATCCGGCGTTGCCTCGAGCTACACGCGTCTGGCGGAGCTCTTGGCGCTCTTGCTCGATCAATCCGGCGCGGCCTGAAATCCGCGTCGCACGGGGATTTTCCGCGGTTGACGTACTGCTAGCGAGGCCGCACTCGAGGAGCGCATGAGCGCGCTCTACCGAGCACCGGAAGTGGTGGTTCTGCTCGTGGTTCTCGCGGTGGTGGTAGCCTCGCTCGAATTCGGGTTTCGGCTCGCCAAGCGCGTCCCGGTCGAAGAAGCGCAATTTAACCGGATCGCGACGCCGATCCTGGCGCTGATCGGCCTGGTGCTCGCGTTTTCGTATTCGCTGGCGGCTGATCGCATGGCGGATCGCCGTGCCGCGAACGTCCAGGAGGTGAACTCGATCGGGACGTTCTGGTTGCGCACGGCCCTGCTTCCGGAGCCGACCCGATCCGCGATGCGCGTACGCGTGCGCCGCTACGTGGACGTGCACTTCGAGCATCGCGCCGCCGGTATCGACGAGGCGCGGCTTCGGGTGCTGGAGCGCGAAGCCGAGCAGTTGCAGAAGGAGTTGTGGAAGCTCTTGATGGGAGAGGCACAGCACACGCCCGAGTCCACGATGCTGCTCGTGACGCCGGCGTTGAACGCGATGTTCGACGACACGGCGACCGCGCTGGCCGCGAGGGAAAATCGGCTGCCCGACACGCTGATCTTGTTCTTGTTCGCGCTGGTCGCCGCCGCGAGCTTCCTTGCCGGGTACGGGCGCGCCCCGCGCCACCCGGTGCTGTGGATCGCGCTGGCGGTCGTGGTCGGCGGTGTGCTGGCGGGGCTGCTAGACATGGATCGCCCGCGGCGCGGACTGATCGTGACCGACCAGACCCCGTTCGTGCGGCTGCGGGACAGCATCCAGTCCGACTGAGCTCGGCGCAGCGCTTCTACTCGCTGCGCCCGGAGCCGTTCCGTGAGCTCGACGCCTGGACGCAGCGGGCGTCATGGGTTGGGAGATGGAGCTCGTCGAGCTGGCCAAGGTGCTCGCCGGCAAGCGGCGTTGAGCGCTCATTGGCGTCCCGCGTCTCCCGCGTCGAGGATCACTCGAGCGACCGCCGCCGGTCGGTCGAGCTGGACGTAGTGGTTCGCATTCGGCAGATCGACGTGCCGCTGGTTCGGGAACTGCGCGGCAAAATCGGCGGCGACCCCCGGTCCGAGATAGGGGTCGTCCGCCCCGAACGCGATGCTGACCGAACGCTGGAAAGCCTGCATGCGAGGGATCGCCGCCGCCCGCGCGGCGACCTCGTCGAACAGCTGCCCCGCGAGCGCGAAGAACGCGGGCCGCATCGGCAGTGATTCGGCCGCGAGCACGGGCAAAAACTCGTCGCGTGCCGAAGCCTTGTCGAAGAACCGGCCGATCTGGTCGCGGAAGCCGATGATTTCTTGCTCGGCCGAGCCATCGAGCCAGAGCGCGGGGTCGGCCGACATGCGCTCGACCAGCGCGTCGCGGACAGCGCCGGCGACGGCGAACTGGGCGAGCCCCTCGGGAGGCC
>Ga0111538_10005618_pt1 | contig 17122 bp, 14 predicted proteins | sample SoiMethybrSBSTD1_FD_79669 | JGI IMG/M metagenome (GOLD analysis project Ga0111538, IMG submission 79669) | Bulk soil microbial communities from a Populus tree surrounding site in Tennessee, USA - Soil MetaG P. TD hybrid SBSTD1 (version 2)... | ecosystem: Environmental > Terrestrial > Soil >...
ACCTGCATGCGTGGTGCGAGGCGTACATCCCGGGCGCGGGCTGGATCGGCCTCGACGCGACCTCCGGGCTCATGGCGGGCGAGGGCCACATCCCGCTCGCGTGCACCGCGCTTCCGGGGAGCGCCGCGCCGGTCACGGGCGCGACCGAGATCACCAAGACGACCTTCAGCTTCAACATGTCGGTCACGCGCATCCACGAGGACCCGCGCGTCACCAAGCCGTTCACCGAGCCGCAGTGGGGCGCCATCGACACGCTCGGGCGCCAGGTCGACCGCGAGCTGGCCGACAACGACGTGCGCCTCACCGTCGGCGGCGAGCCCACGTTCGTCTCCATCGACGACATGGAAGGCGTCGAGTGGACCTACAACGCCCTGGGAGAAAAGAAGCTCGAGCTCGCCACCGACCTGCTCTATCGCCTGCGCGAGCGTTTCGCGCCGGGTGGCTTGCTGCATTTCGGCCAGGGCAAGTGGTACCCGGGGGAGCCGCTGCCCCGATGGGCGCTGTCGTGCTTCTGGCGCAAGGACGGGGAGTCGCTGTGGGAATCGGAGGCCGCCGACGCTCGCGAGGGCACGGAGGTGAACGAGGTCACGGCCGCGCGCCTCGCCTCCGAGGTCGCGCAGCAGCTCGGCCTCTCGCCCGACTACGTGATGCCCGTCTACGAGGATCCCTGGAAGATCCTGCGCGACGAGGCCAACCTGCCGTTGAACGTCGACGTGTTCGCCGAAGACACCCGCACCGAGAGCGCGCGCCGGCGCCTGGGTGATCGCATCGCCGGGGGATTGGGCAAGCCCGCGGGCTACGTGCTGCCGTTGAAGGCGCTGGCGCGCGGCAAGCCCGCGAACCAGACGAAGTGGGCGAGCTCGCCCTGGCCGCTGCGGCGCGAGAAGGTGTTCCTCGTGGAGGGCGACTCGTCCATCGGCTATCGCCTTCCGCTGGGCTCGCTGCCGGAGGTGCTGCCGGAGGAGGAAGAGCCCACGATCGCCCAGGACCCCTTCGACCGCCGTGGCGCGCTGGGCCAGCGCAAGCCGTCGAAGGCGGCGGTGGCGGCCAAGCACGGCAAGTCGAGCAAGCCCGCCCCGGGCGCCTCGCGCGAGGTGATCAAGACCGCGCTCACGGTCGAGGCGCGCAAGGGACACCTGTACGTGTTCCTGCCGCCGCTGCAGCTGCTGGAGGACTTCATCTCCCTGGTGGGCGCGATCGAATCCGTGTCGCAGGCGCTCGGCTGGCCGGTGCGCCTCGAGGGATACGCCCCGCCGGACGATCCGCGCCTCGGGCGCTTCGCGGTCACGCCCGATCCCGGGGTGATCGAGGTCAACATCCACCCCGCAGCCAACTGGGAGGAGTTGAAGCACCACGTCGAGACGCTGTACGAGGAAGCGCGCCTCTCGCGCCTGGCCACCGAGAAGTTCATGCTCGACGGCCGCCACACCGGCACGGGCGGAGGCAACCACGTGACGCTCGGTGGGCCCACGGCGGCCGACAGCCCGATGCTTCGCCGCCCCGACGTGCTGCGCTCGCTGATCGCCTACTGGCAGACGCATCCGTCGCTGTCGTACCTCTTCTCGGGGATGTTCGTCGGCCCCACCAGCCAGGCGCCGCGCGTGGACGAGGCGCGCACCGACACGCTCTACGAGCTGGAGCTCGCCTTCCAGCAGCTGGACGGCCAGTTCCCCGCGGGCGAGCCGAACGACCGGCCGTGGCTGGTGGACCGGATCCTGCGCAACTTCCTCGTGGACCTCACCGGCAACACGCACCGCGCCGAGTTCTCGATCGACAAGCTGTATGCGCCGGGCAGCGCCACCGGCCGGCTGGGGCTGCTCGAGTTCCGCGCCTTCGAGATGCCCCCGCACGCGCGCATGAGCCTGCTGCAGATCCTGCTGCTGCGCGCGCTGGTCGCGCGCTTCTGGATGAAGCCCTGCCGCGAGCGCCTGGTGCACTGGGATACGCGCCTGCACGACGAGTTCATGTTGCCGCACTTCGTGGCGCAGGACCTGCGCGACGTGGTCGAGGACTTGAACGGCGCGGGGTACGCGTTTCGCGTCGAATGGTTCGCGCCCTTCCTCGAGTTCCGCTTCCCGCGCTTCGGCACCGTGAACTACGAGGGCATCGAGCTGGAGCTGCGCCAGGCGATCGAGCCCTGGCACGTGCTGGGCGAGCAGGTGGCGCAGACGGGAACCTCGCGCTACGTCGACTCCTCGATCGAGCGGCTGCAGGTCAAGGCCACGCGCCTGAACGCCGCGCGCTACGCGATCGCCTGCAACGGCCGCATGTTGCCGATGACCGCGACGGGACACGCCGGCGAGTACGTGGCAGGGGTGCGCTTCCGCGCGTGGGCACCTCCCATGGCGCTGCATCCGACCATCGGCATCCATGCGCCACTGGTCTTCGACCTCGTCGACCTCTGGAACGGCCGTTCCGTCGGCGGCTGCACGTACCACGTCGCCCACCCGGGCGGGCGCAACTACGCCACCTTCCCGGTGAACGCGCTCGAGGCCGAGGCGCGCCGGGTCGCCCGTTTCGTTCCCATGGGGCATACTCCGGGGCCGATGACGGTGGAGAAGGAAGCGCGCAATCCACGATTTCCGCTCACGCTCGACCTGCGACGAGCACCTGACAGCACGGGCGGCTAGGCGCCGCCCCGCGCCCACGAAACCCAACAACCAAGGGCTGCGGTAAAGATGGATGGAACCGAAAGACCGGCGAGCCGCATCCTGGCCGCCACCGTGTACGCGATCGCGGCCGCAGTGGCCGTCGCCGTGCCGGCGGTCTACTTCGCGCTCGCGGGGGAACCCGGCGTGCTGGCGCGCACGGCGCTCGTCTTCGCGGGGACCGCTTGCGCCTGCGCGCTCGGCATCGCGGTGGTGCACCTGGGGCCGCTGCGGCGGGTGCGCCGCATCGAGGACGAGCTGCGGTTTCGCGCCGAGCACGATGTCCTGACGGGGCTGCTGAACCGCTCGTCGCTGCGCAAGCGCGTCTCCGAGGCGCGCGCCCGCGCCGACCGGGCGGGCACGAGCGTCGCGGTGATGTTCCTCGACCTCGACGACTTCAAGATGGTGAACGACACGGCGGGCCACGCGGCCGGCGATTTCCTCCTGAGCGAGGTGGCCGTGAGGCTGCGCGAGACGGTGCGCCTGGGCGACACGGTGGCGCGGCTGGGGGGCGACGAATTCGCCCTCGTGTTCGAGAACACGAGCGCCGACAATGCCGCCGCCGTGGCCGGCAAGATCCTCGGCCGCGTGCGCCAGGCCTACGCCATCGACGGCCAGCGGCACGACCTGTCCTGCTGCATCGGCATCGCCCTCTATCCGGCGGACGCGGGCGATGGCGACCAGCTCCTCGCCTTCGGCAACATCGCGATGCAGGAGTGCAAGCGGCGCGGCAAGGGCGACTTCGCCTTCTACTCGCGCAACATGCAGGAGCAGCTCGAGGAGCGCGTGCGCATCCAGGCGATGGTGCGCCAGGCCTGGGAGGAGCGCGCCTTCGCCCTGCACTACCAGCCGATCGCGAACGCGAGCCTCAGCCGCCTCACCGGAGCCGAGGCGCTGATCCGCTGGAATCCCGGCGAGGGCGGCGGCGTCCCGACCCAGCACTTCGTGACCACGCTCGAGGAGATCGGCCTCATCGACGAGGTCGGCGACTGGGTGCTGCACGAGGCGTGCCGGCAGGCGCGCGAGTGGTCCGACGCGGGGTACCCGCCCTTCGTGGTCTCGGTCAACGTGTCGCCGCGCCAGTTCCGCGCCGGCGAGGCGCTGGTGGCCTCGGTGCGTGACGCGCTCGCCGAATCCGGGTTGCACGCGAGCCGGCTGCAGATCGAGATCACCGAGGGCGCGATGATGGAGGACCGCGGCGGGAGCCTCCTCACCATGAACCAGCTGAAGGCAATCGGCATATCGATCGCGGTGGACGACTTCGGCACCGGCTACTCGTCGCTCTCGTACCTCAAGCACTTCCCGGTCGACGCGCTCAAGATCGACCGCGCGTTCGTGAGCGAGCTCACGCCCCAGGACGCCGACTCCAACATCGTGATCGCCATCGTGCAGCTCGCGCGCGGCCTGGGCCTCGCGGTGATCGCCGAGGGCGTCGAGACCGACGCGCAGCTGGAGCTGCTGAAGGGCTACGGCTGCGACCTCGTGCAGGGCTATGTCCTCGCCCCGCCGCTCGCCCCGGCGCGCTTCGAGCGCGGCGTGCTGAGGAGCCCCTCGTGGATCGTCGACCGCACGCAGCGGCTTTCGGTCGTGATCGCGGCTCCGCCGGAAGCCGGGAATGACGACCGCGATCGGACCGTTCCGGTGCGCAACCTCGCCGGCTCCGGGACGAAGCGACCGGCGGTCACGACCGACCTGCGGCGCGTGCCCGACCCCGGCGGCTGACTCAGCGCTCCAGGGGGAACATCGGCTTCTCCCCCAGCAATCGCTCGCGAAAGTCGATCGAACCCAGCGGGGCGACGAGCGCCGCCTTCTCGATGTGCAGCGTGGCGCCCGTGGGGCAGGTGGTCGAGAGCCGCACCACGCCCTCGCGGTCCAGGCCGAGCTTCATCCATCCGAGCTGGTGGCGATGGGTGCGGCCATCGGCGGCCAGGCGCCATTCGCGCGCCGGACCGAAGGCGGCCCCCTCCCGCCGGAACGCGATTCGCAGCGGGGCGCACGGGCCTTTCGGCGAGTCGAGGCGCGCGTCGAGCACCAGCACGGTGTTGCGCAGGCTCTCGAGCTTCGGCGCGTCGCGGATCGCCAGCTCCACCGCGGCGTCGATGCCCTCGAGCCGGCGCTCGGTGGGCTCGCCCCGCCAGATCGTGATTCGCGCGACGGCGTAGGCGTCGGGCTCGGGATCGCCGCCGTAGCGATGGACCCACCAGCCGATCGCCAAGCCGATGGCGAGCACGCCGATCGTCGCCTTGACCGCGCGGGCGCTGCCCGGCTCGAACAGGCGGGCGAGACCGATGCCTGCGAGCAGGATCAGCCACAGGTCGAGCGCGCCCACGCTGTAGCGCAGCGTGGTGAGGACGGGAACATGGACGAGCACGTTGTAGGCGATCGTGCCGCCGATGAGCCCCATCAGGAGGCGCGAGCGCAGCGACACCAGCCCCAGGCCCGCGAGGATCACCAGGGCCACGCGCCAGCCGCGCTGCAGCGGGACATCGGCTTCGGCATTGCTCACGAACACGAAGGCCGCGAGCTTGGCCGCGTGCAGCCGCAACAGCTCGGACACGCCTTGCTCGGCCACCATGAACGCCGCGACACGGCGCAGCAGCCGCTCGGCCTCGAGCGTGAGGTGCGACTGGTCGCGCGCGATCGCGCCCACGTCGTAGATCAGCCCGACGTAGGTCGGGTCGAGGCCGCCGGTCGCCGGATTGTTGCCGAGGTAGAGCGCGTTGCCCGCGCCGGTGGCGAAGAACGGAAAGGCGAAGAGCAGCCAGTTCTTGGCGATGAAGGCCAACGGGAGCGCGAGGCCCGCCGCGTGCCCGACGAGCGGAGCGCCCATCCTGCGCCGCTCGGCCGCGGGGGCGCGCATCCATAGCACGAAGAACAGGCCGGCCAGCGCGACCAGCCAGTAGAAAGACGTCGCGCGCGTGAGCACGCTCAGGCCCGCGGCGATCCCGGCGAGGATCGCGAGCCACGACGGTCCGCCACCGACCCAGCGCGCCAGTGCCCAGATCCACGCCGCGTGCAGCAGCAGAAACGGCGGCTCGGTGATCGGTGCGGCGAGATAGGGCTTGAGCAGGGGACAGCACGCGAATGCCGCCGCGGCCGCCAGTCCCGCGAGCCGCGAATGGGCGCTTGCCGCCGCGCCGTAGAGCAGGAGCAGCGTGACGCCCGACAGCGCCACGTCCACCGCGCGCACGACGCCGAAGGAGGCGCCGAGCAGCGCGGGAAAGGCGTACGCGAAAGGCGGCGCCTGCAGCGACGCCTCGGTGGCGAAGAACGCAAGTCCCTGGTCGAGCAGCCGTTCGGCGAGCGGCAGGTAGAGGTGGCGCGCGTCGAAGTCGTTGAAGTTGCCCTGGAAGTAAGGGACCAGCAGCGCCCAGTGGATGCCGAGCGCCACGGCCAGGGCGACCGCGCGAATCTCCCGCCGCTCGGCGAGCGCCGACAACGGTCCCAATCTAGGCCAGCACGATGTCGAGCGCTCCCGCCAGACCCTTGCCGGCGTCGGCGAGCTTCATCGTCACCAGGCGCGCATCGGCGCCCAGGTGCCGGAAGATGCCATCGCGCGCGTTGCCGGGCTCGCCCTCGATGAACATCTGCGACGTGAGCCGCCGGCGCCCGTCCTCGACCACCGTGAAGTGGATGTGCGGCGTGCGGCCCGGATAGGGCACCGGCTTGATGGTGCGGAAGGCATAGCGGCCCTCCGCGTCGGTCGTGACCGCGCCGAAGCCCTGGAAGTTGGGATCGCCGCCCTCCACCGGATTGCCCACGTGGTGGTAGTGGCCCATCGCGTCGCATTGCCAGATCTCGACGCGCGCGTTCACGCGCGGGCGGCCGGCGCGGTCGAGCACGCGGCCGGCGACCTGGAGGTGCGTGCCCTCGGCGCCGCGCGGGGCGCCGGACACGCGCGTGAGGTCGCCATCCGAATCCTCCGGGAACGAGCGCGGGTAGAAGGGCCCCTCGGTCATGCGCGGCGTGGGCGGATGGTCGTCCGCGAGGGCCGGCGTGGACGCGAGCGGTGCCAGCGCGGCGGCGCCGATCCAGGTCAACAAGCGGCGGCGTTCACGGCAGGGATTCATCGGGGCCTCCTGTCGCTCCAGTATCGCACCTCGCGCAGCCTCGGCCGCACCGACGGCGCCGCTCCCGCGACCGCCGGCAGGACGACTCGAAGCGCGCCGTCGCGGTCCGTGCGCCACACCGGAATGCCGCGTGCGCTGTAGCGTGCGACGACGACCGGGTGGGGATGCCGGAAGCGGTTGCGATGCCCCACCGAGACCACCGCCTCGCGCGGCACCACCGCCAGGAGGAAATCCGCGCTCGAAGACGTGCGCGAGCCGTGGTGGGGGACCAGCAGGACCTCGGCATCGAGCTGCGGCTCGCGGCCGAGCAGGGCCATTTCGCTGCGGGCCTCGATGTCTCCCGTAAGCAGCATCGTCCCGCCCGGTGTCGCCACGCGCAGCACGCAGCTCGTATCATTCGCCTTCGGGGCCACGCTGCCCGCCGCCGGATGGATCACGCGAAACTCGACGCCATCCCACTTCCACGACTGCCCGGCCGTGCAGCGCGTCGAGCGCGGAACCAGCGAATGCAGCGCGTCCTCGGCCGGCAGCGACGAGAGCAGCCATGCCGGCTCGCGCATCGCCGCCACCGAGATGGCGCCGCCCGCATGGTCGTCGTCGGCATGGGAGACGACCAGCGCGTCGAGTCGGGCGAGCCCCTCGCCGCGCAGGAACGGCACCACGATGCGCTCGCCGTTGTCCGCCTCGTCGCTCCAGGAGGGCCCGGCGTCGTAGGCCAGCGCGTGCGAGGCAGTGCGCACGACCACGGCCAGGCCGTTGCCCACGTCGAGCACGTCGATCCACGCCTCGCCCCACGCCGGGCGTGCCGGAGCGAGCGCGAAGAGAGGCACCAGCCAGACTGTGCCCAGCGAGCGAAGTGGCACGCCGCGAGGCGCAAGCAGCCACGCGCACCCGACAAGCGCCGCCACCAAGGTCCACGGTTCCGGTGCATGCGTCTCCAGCATCGCCAACGGCCAGGCCGCGATCACCTCCAGCACACGCATCAGCTCGGCGAGCACCCAGTGCGCCGCCTCGAGTGCGCTGCCCCAGCCGAGGAAGGCGCCCGCCAGCGCAAGCGGCACGACGATCCATCCGACCACGGGGATGGCGAGCGCGTTGGCGAGCGGCGAGGCGAGCGAGTATTCCTGGAAGAACGCCGCCGCCAGCGGCAGCATGACCACCGCGACCGCGAGCTGCTCGGCAGCCGCCGCGCGCAGCAGGCCCGGCGCGCGACTGCGCAGCGCCATGACGTAGAAGATCGCGGCGACCGCGCCGAACGATAGCCAGAAGCCGCCGGCGAGGACGGCCCACGGGTCGGCTACCAGGACAGCGAGCGCGGCCACGGCGAGCACACGGGAGGGCGAACCGTGGCGATCGGCGAGCACGCAGGCGGCGATGGCCGCCAGCATGACGACGGTGCGCTGCGCCGGCACGGCGAAGCCCGTGAGGAGTGCGTAGGCGAATGCGACCGCGACCCCTGCCACGACCGCCGCCTTGCGCGCGGGCAGTCGCAGCGCGAGCGCGGGCACGCTCGCCCAGGCGCGGAATGCCAACGCGAAGCCGAGCGCGGCGAGCATGGTGATGTGCAGGCCCGAGATGCTCATGAGGTGGCCGGTGCCGGTGCGCCAGAAGACGTCCCATTGCGCGGGCGCGATGGCGTCCTGGTCGCCGACGGCCAGCGCCACCAGGACGCCGGCGAACGGCGCCTCGCCCAGTCGCTCCCGCATCGCCGCGCGGATCTCGTCGCGAATGCGGTGCAGGCTCTGCGGCCAGCCGCGCACGTGCTCCTCGAGCCGTTGCGCGCCGGCGCGTGCCCGCACGTAGCCGGTCGCGCCCAGCGCACGCTCCAGCGCCCAGGGCTCGAAGTCGAACGCGTGCGGATTGGCGAGCCCGCGAACTCGCTTGAGGCGCGCGGTCAGTTGCCAGCGCTCGCCCGGCACGAGGCGCGGCGCCTCGATGCGCTTGTCGCGCGTGACCTCGGGATACCAGGCGAGGGAGATGCGCGGCGGCGCGGCGGCGCCGGGCGTGTCCACACGCACGACATCGAAGACGAAGCGGGTGCCGCGGCTGCGCTCCTGCGGCAGGTCCGTGACCACGCCGACGATCGCGAGGTCGGCCCCCTCGAGGGACGCCGGCAGCGAGTCGGCCAGGCGAAGCTCGGCGCGCCAGGCGGCATGACCGAGCCCGAGCAGCGCGCCGGCCAGGACCAGCAACGACCCGCGCGCGAGGCTGCCGCGCGCGAGGCCGAGCGCCAGCAGCGCCGCCAGCCCCCAGAGGCCGAGTAGCGGATCTGGGAGCTGCGAGGCGCGCTGGAGGAAGACGGTGCCGGCGAGGAACGCGAGGGCGAAGAGGCGCACGCCGTCTCAACGCGGCGCGCACCCTCCCCGCTTACTCGCGGCGCTTGGTCTTGCCGTGCGAGGTGTCGGGCTCGGCCGACTCCCGGCCCTCTTCCTCCACGTGCTTCACGGAAGGACCGCTGCCCGGGCTGGCGATGGCGGGCGGGTCGCTCGCGGGGAAGGATTCGTCGACGGCTTCGTCGATGACACTCTCCTCCCTCTCGTGCTCGTCGTTGGCCACGCGCGGCGGCGGCACCTTGGTGGCGGGGATCTTCGGGGCAGGCTTGGGCGTCTGGGTCATGGCGTTTCCTCGGTGGTTCCCGATAGACCGCGGCCGCGGGGCGCGGTTCGGTATCATTTCGGCCATGCGCAACGGCGGCTTCACCTGGATCGAGCTCGTGATGGTGCTGGCGGTGATCGCCATCCTCGGCGCGCTCGCCATTCCGGGCATGCAGGACACCACGCTCAAGAAGCAGGTGCGCGAGGGCCTGGAGCTCGCCGACGTGGCGAAGAAGGGTGTCCAGGGCGTCTGGAGCGCGACCGGGGAGCTGCCGAAGAACAACGACGAGGCGGGCGTCCCGCCCAAGGACAAGATCGTCGGCAACGTGGTGAAGGAGGTCGAGGTCGACCAAGGCGCCATCCACGTGACCTATGGCAACAACTCGAGCAAGGCGATCGCCGGCATGAAGGTGACGCTGCGCCCCGCGGTGGTGAAGGACGAGCCCAAGGTGCCGATCGCCTGGATCTGCCACCGCGTTCCCGTCCCCGACAAGATGGAGCTGAAGGGCCACGACCGCACGGACATCCCGCCGAAGTGGCTGCCGGTCGAATGCCGCGGGAAGGAAAAGTCGTGACGCCCGAATACTGGAGCGAGGCCACGCGCCACCTCGCCAAGGCCGATCCGGTCCTGCGCAAGTTGATCCGCAAGTTTCCCGAAGCCGACATCAAGCTGCGCGGCGACGCCTTCCAGTCGCTCGCGCGCGCCATCGTGGGCCAGCAGATCTCGGTCAAGGCGGCGAAGTCGATCTGGGCGCGCTTCGAGGAATGCGTCGGCAAGGTGACGGCGGCCAACGTGGTCGCGAGGCAGGCGGCGGACCTGCGCGGCTGCGGCTTCTCGGGCCAGAAGGTCTCGTACGTGAAGGACCTCGCGGTGCGCTTCCACTCGGGCGAGGTGAAGCCGCGGCGCTGGAAGGCGATGGGCGACGAGGCCATCATCGAGGAGCTCGTGGCCGTGAAGGGCATCGGGCGCTGGACCGCGGAGATGTTCCTCATGTTCCACCTCGTCCGCCCCAACGTGCTGCCGGTGGACGACCTCGGCCTGCAGCGGGCGATGGAACGCAGCTACAACAACGGGCGTGCGCTCTCGAAGGACCGCATGCGCAGGATCGGGGCGCCGTGGGCGCCGTGGTGCTCGGTCGGCACCTGGTACATGTGGCGCTCGCTCGAATAGACCCCTCCCGCGTCGAGGCGATCGTCTACGACTTCGGCAACGTCCTGGTCGCGATCGACTTCGACCAGGTGTTGCGCCGCTGGTCCGAGCTGGCCGGCGTCGCGCCCGAGTCTCTCGCGACGCGCTTCGCGCACGGCGCATCCTACAAGGCGCACGAGCGCGGCGAGCTCGAACCTGCGGCCTACTACGCGTCGCTGCGCGCCGATCTCGGCCTCACGCTCGACGACGCGGCGATGGAGGACGGCTGGAACGCGGTCTTCCTCGACCCCATCGAGCCCACGGTCGAGCGCGTGCATCGCCTCGCCTCGACCGTGCCGCAGTACGTATTCTCCAACACCAACGCGGCGCACTACGCGTACTGGTCACGCCGCTACGAGCGCGTGTTGGCGCCGCTGCGCGGGCAGTTCGTCTCGCACCTCCTGCGCCGACGCAAGCCCGAGGTCGCGGCGTACGAGCAGGTCGCCCGCGAGATCGGCGTGCCCGCCGATCGCGTGCTTTTCTTCGACGACCTCCCGGCCAACGTCGAGGGCGCGCGGGCGGCCGGCATGCAGGCCGTCCTCGTTCGCTCGCCCGACGACGTCGCGCAAGCGTTGCAGTCGTGGCTCGGAGAAACGCCCACGCCCCCGTAGGCGGCCTTCACCTCGCGCGCCATCGGACGATGAGCACGTAGGCCCACGCGGACAAGACTGGTTCTCTGCGACCACGTTCCAGCCGACGGTCGCAGCAAGGGACTCCTCGTTGGCGTGCCACGATGGAGCGCATGAAGATCCGATACGCCGCCGCCCTCCTCGCCCTGCTCGCCGTCCCGGCGGGGGCCTCGGTGCTCTACAAGTCGGTCGATGCCAACGGCACGGTGACCTTCTCCGACATGCCGCCGCCCGACGGGTCGCGGCTGCTCGAAAGCCGGACGATGGCCGCGCCTTCTCCGGCCGAGCCGTCGCTCCCGCAGGCGGCCACCTCGATGGAGGCCGCGTTCCAGATGCTCGACTACGACCAGGCGCTGCGCGAGGCGAACGAGCGCGTCGACCTGGCCGAGCGCGCGCTCGCGCAGGCACGCGCGCCACATGCCACGACGCGGCGCCCGGGCCTGAACGAGGCGTCGCTCTCCATCGCCGACCACGATCGGGTCGAGTTCTACAAGCGCGACCTGCGCGCAGCGCGGATGGCGCTCACCGAGCTGCTGCGCAGCCGCCAGCTCGCCTCCGGGCGTCCGCTGCGCTAGGCGAAGCGACCGTCGACGATGTGAAGTCGGCGGTCCATGCGTGACGCGAGGTCGGGATCGTGCGTCACCATCACGAACGCGGCGCCATGGCGCCTGTTCAGGTCCAGGATCAGGTCGAAGACGCGGCCGGCGTTCTCGCGGTCGAGGTTGCCGGTGGGCTCGTCGGCCAGCACGCAGGCGGGCCCGGTCACGAGCGCGCGCGCCACGGCCACGCGCTGGCGCTCGCCTCCGGAGAGCTCACCCGGCCGGTGCGCGAGGCGGTGCTTCAGGCCCACCTCCTCCAGCATCGCCGCGGCCCGCTCGTGCGCCTCGGCCTGCGGCGCCCGGCGGATGGTGAGCGGCATGCCGACGTTCTCCAGCGCCGAGAACTCCGGCAGCAGGTGGTGGAACTGGTAGACGAACCCGAGCGACTGGTTGCGCAGCCTGCCCTGCTCCCCGGCGTCGAGCGCCGCGAGCTCCTGCCCCAGCAGCGTGACCGAGCCTTCGGTCGCGCGGTCGAGGCCGCCCAGCAGGTGCAGGAGCGTGCTCTTGCCCGATCCCGAGGCGCCCACGATCGCGATCGACTCGCCACGGCGCACCTCCAGGTCCACGCCTTTCAGCACCGGTACCGCGACCTCGCCCAGGCCGTAGGTCTTCTTGAGGCCCCGGCAGGCCAGGACCACGTCACCGGGGGCTGCGCTACTCATAGCGCAGCGCCTCGGCGGGATTGACGCGCGCGGCGCGCCAGCTGGGATAGAGCGTCGCCACGAAGGCAAGCGCCAGCGACACCAGCGCGACCGACCAGACGTCGTTCCAGTGCAGGTCCGAGGGCAGCTCGCTGATGTAGTAGACCTCACGCGACAGGATCTGGAAGCCGAAGGTGCGCTCCACGAACGGCACGACGGTGTCGATGTTGAGGGCGAGCAGGATGCCGACGATCACGCCCAGCAGCGTCCCCACCACGCCGATGACGGCGCCCTGCACCACGAAGATCTTCATGATGCTGCCGGGCGAGGCCCCGAGCGTGCGCAGGATCGCGATATCCGGATGCTTGTCGGTCACCACCATCACCAGCGTGGAGACGAGGTTGAAGGCCGCCACCGCGATGATCAGCGTGAGGATGATGAACATCATCCGCTTCTCGATCTGGATGGCGCGGAAGTAGTTGACGTTCTGCTGCGTCCAGTCGGTGACGAAGACCCCGGGCGGCATGCTGGCCGCGAGCTCGCGCGTGACGCGCGGCGCCGCGTCCACGTTGCGCACCTTCAGGCGGACCCCGGAGACGCTGCCCTCGGTGCGGTAGAGCACCTGGGCATCCTCCATCCGCACCAGGGCGAGGGCCGAGTCGAACTCGTTGTGGTCGAGCGCGAAGACGCCGATCACGGTGAATTGCTTGAGCCGGGGCATGAGGCCCGCGGGAGTGACCTGCCCCTGCGGCGAGATCAGGGTCACCTTGTCGCCCACGCGCAGCTGCAGCGCGCGCGCGATGCCCACTCCGATGGCCACGCCGAAGCCGCCGGGCTTGAGGGCCGCGAGGCTGCCGGCGCTCATGTGCTTGGAGAAGTCCGCCACCTGGTCCTCGAGCTCGGGCACGATGCCGCGCACGAACACGCCGCGCACCGCCGAGCCGGTCGACAGGAGTCCCTGCGCCTGCACGAAAGGGGCCGAGGAAACGACCTCCGGATGGCGCCGGGCCTGTGCCGACACCGCCTCCCAATCCGCGATGCCGCGGTCCCCGCCCAGCACCTGCACGTGCGCGGCGGCCCCGAGGATGCGCGCGCGGATCTCCTTCTCGAAGCCGTTCATCACCGACATCACGGTGATCAGCGCCGCGATGCCGAGCGCGATGCCGAGCATCGACACGCCCGAGATGAACGAGATGAAATGCGTTCGCCGCTTGGCGCGCGTGTAGCGCAGGCCGATGAAGAGCTCGTAGGGACGCATGGGGACCGCGATTATCGCATTTGGAGTAACGTATCCGGCGCTGGGCATAACCAGAACCTCGCGCACGCCAGATCGAAAGGGATCCCATGAGACCTTCCCTGGCCGGCCTCGTTTGCTCTGCTCTGCTCCTCGCCTCCCCCGCAACCCGTGCCGATGCACCCATCGTCATCGGACCGATCACCGAGGAGGGCGTGGCCGTCATGTGGGACTGCGGCGCCTTCCAGATCCTCGACGAGTACTCGACCACGTTCGTCGTGCGGCGCATGCTCGACCGCTTCGGCAACCGGATACGCCTGGTCGAGCAGGTCTGGGGCGTAGACACCTTCGTGAACTCGGCCACCGGCAAGGCGATCGCCGCGCCCTTCCACAACAACACCTTCGTCGATTTCGCCGCCGGCCGCGCCAACATCGCCGGGATCATCTTCAAGGTGGTCGTGCCCGGCGTCGGGCCCGTTTTCATGGACGTGGGAATGATCACCACGGACCGCGAGGACAACGTGTACTTCAGGGCCGGACCGCACCAGTTCTTCGACGGGGATTTCGAGGCGCTCTGCGCGGCGCTCGAATAGGCCGGCGGGAATGCTGGAGGCTGGCGGCGAGCCGATAGAATGACGGCTTGCCGCTCGACATCCTGATCGGCGGGCTCCTCGGGCCCGCCCCCGCCTCGCTCAGCCTTCCGCGCCTCGAACGCTGGCTCGCACGCGCCGACATCGCGCGCGAGCCGGGGCGCGACGGCGACGCGTGGCTCGCCAGGCGCTTCGGGCTGGAGGGCACGCCCGTGGCCGCGGTCTCGCTCGCCGTGGACGAGGCGCCGCAGCCGGGGCAGTGGCTGCGCGCCGATCCGGTCTACGCGCGCATCGAGCGCGACACGATGGTGCTGCACCACGCCGCCGTGCTCGCGATCACGCCCGACGAGGCGCGCGCCCTCGTCGCCTCGCTGCGCGAGCTCTTCGCCGGCGACGGCCTGGAGTTCCACGTGCCGCGCCCGGATCGCTGGTACGTGCGCGTCCCCGCAGGCGAGCTGCCCGCCACCACGCCGCTATCCCAGGCCCTGGGAGCCGACGTATTCGGGCGGCTGCCGCGCGGCACGGGGCGCATCAACTGGGCGGCGGCCCTCACCGAGGCGCAGATGCTGCTGGCCACACACCCGGTCAACCTGGCTCGCGAGGCCGAGCGCCGTCCGCCCGTGAACGCGGTGTGGTTCTGGGGGGAGGGGACGCTTCCGCGCGACGTCGCGCCGACCTACCGGCGCGTCTTCGCGGATTCTCCCTTCGCCGCCGGGCTCGCGCACCTCTCGGGCGCCGCGCTCGCGCCGCCGCCACGCTCCGCGCGCGAGCTCGCCTCGGGCGAGCCAGCGCTGGTGGTCCTGGAGGAGGTCGCCGCGGCGTGGGCATTCGGCGACCCGGATGCGTGGGAGGCGGCTGCGCGCGCGCTCGACGAAAGCTGGTTCGCGGAGCTGGGAACCCTGGTCGGACGCTTCGCAGGGGTGCGCCTCATCCTGCCGGCCCGCGCCGACACATTGGTGGCCACGATCACAGCCGCGGCACGCTGGCGCCTGTGGCGCCGTGCGCGCCCCTTGGCCGAGCATGCCTGACATCACCTCGCGGATCGTCGATCCCGCCGCCTGCGCGCGCCTCGAGGCCGCCGGCTGCGACCCGCGGCTCGCGCGACTCTTCGCCGCGCGCGGCGTGGCCGGCCCCGAGGAGCTCGTCACGACCTTCCGCTCGCTGGCCCCCCCGGAGCGGCTCGCCCACGTGGACGATGCCGCGCGCCTGCTCGCCGACGCGATCGAGCGCGAGGAACCGATGCTGATCGTCGCCGACTACGACGCCGACGGCGCCACCGCGTGCGCGGTCGGCATCAAGGGACTCACGGCGATGGGAGCGAAGGTGGGCTACCTCGTCCCCAACCGCTTCGAGCACGGCTACGGCATCACGCCGGAGATCGTCGCCGAGGCGGCCAAGCGCGCGCCGAAGCTGCTCATCACCGTGGACAACGGCATCGCGGCGGTCGAGGGCATCGCCGCGGCGAACGCCCTCGGCATGCGCGTGCTCGTGACCGACCACCACCTGCCCGGGCCGAAGCTGCCCGACGCGGCCTGCATCGTGAACCCCAACCAGCCCGGTTGCGGGTTCCCGAGCAAGCACCTGGCCGGCGTGGGCGTGATGTTCTACGTGCTCACGGCACTGCGCGCGGAGCTGCGGCGCCGCGGCGCCTTCGCCTCGCGCCCCGAGCCCAACCTGGCCGAGCTGCTCGACCTCGTGGCGCTGGGCACCGTGGCCGACGTGGTCCGCCTGGACGCCAACAACCGCGTGCTGGTCACGCAGGGCCTCGCGCGCATCCGCGCGGGGCGCGCCTGCCCGGGCCTGTCGGCGATCTTCGCCGTCGCCGGCCGCAGCGCGCCGGCGGCGACCGTATACGACCTGGGCTTCGCGGTCGGTCCCCGCCTGAACGCCGCCGGGCGCCTGGACGACATGTCGATCGGCGTGGAGTGCCTCATCTCGGGCGATGCGGCGCGCGCCACGCAGCTCGCGAGCCAGCTCGACCGGCTGAACCGCGAGCGGCGCGGCATCGAGGACGACATGCAGGCCTCGGCGGTCGGGCTGCTGGCCGGCGTCGAGGCGGGCAACGACTACACGCTCGCCCTGCACCATCCCGAATGGCATGGCGGCGTGGTCGGTATCCTCGCCTCGCGCCTCAAGGATCGCTTCCACCGGCCGGTGTTCGCCTTCGCCACGGACAACGGCGGCAGGCTCAAGGGCTCGGGCCGCTCCATCCCGGGCTTCCATCTGCGCGACGCGCTCGACCGCGTGGACAAGTCGCATCCGGGGCTGCTCGAGCGGTTCGGTGGCCACGCAGGAGCCGCGGGAGCCACGCTCGCCGCCGCGCGCCTGGTGGAGTTCCGTGCCGCATTCGAGGAGGTCGCGCGCGAGTTGCTCACGCCCGCGGACCTCGAGCGCCGCATCGAGGTGGACGGCGAGCTCGCCGTCGCCGACCTCACCTACGATTTCGCGCGGCTGCTCAAGGCCCAGGTGTGGGGACAGGGTTTCCCGGAGCCGCGCTTCGTGGGCGAATTCCGCGTCGAGTCGCAGAAGGTCGTGGCCGAGAAGCACGTGAAGCTCACGCTCTCGGCCGCCGGCCGGCGCCACGACGCGATCCGCTTCGGATCGGCCGAGACGCTGCCCGGCTCGATCCGCGCGGTCTACCGGCTCGACGTCAACGACTACCAGGGGTCGCAGTCGGTGCAGCTCGTGGTCGAGCACGCCGCGCCGGCCGCGTAACGAGGGGCTATTGCAACGGCGTGAGGCCGTGGCCGCTGAACGCCCCTTCGGTGAAATGTCGGCCGGCAAGCACGTGAAGCTCACGCTCTCGGCCGCCGGCCGGCGCCACGACGCCGTCCGCTTCGGATCGGCCGAGTCGTTACCCGGCTCGATCCGCGCGGTTTGACGCTGGCTTAGCCGGCCGCCTTCGGGTTCGGCCCGTACTTGTTGTCG
>Ga0111538_10005619_pt1 | contig 17121 bp, 18 predicted proteins | sample SoiMethybrSBSTD1_FD_79669 | JGI IMG/M metagenome (GOLD analysis project Ga0111538, IMG submission 79669) | Bulk soil microbial communities from a Populus tree surrounding site in Tennessee, USA - Soil MetaG P. TD hybrid SBSTD1 (version 2)... | ecosystem: Environmental > Terrestrial > Soil >...
ACCGCGTCTACGCGCAGCGGATCGTCGACAACCGGGACTGGTCGATCATCCGCCGCCGTCCGTTCGAGCAGATCGTGCTGTCGGCCTGCCATCCGCTCTACTCGGCGTCGCACCGCTACGTGGTGTTCGCGCGGCTGGTCTAGAGAATCTGGCGGAACGCGCGGAGCGTGGCCTCCGACGAGTCCACGCGCCAGTCCGTCTCCTTGTTCGTGTCGAACCAGACCACAGTGCGCACCTTCGAGAACCGGCCCGCGAGCTGGGCGCCCATGTCGGCGACCCAGGCCGCCTTGTCGCCTCCGCGCTCGGCCGAGGCGACCTCGCAGATCATGAGCGGCTTCCGCTTCGCATAGTCGGAGTAGAGCGGCCCGAAGAGCTCGGCGAACGGCTGCCAGCGGCTCCACGAGCGAGTCGTGCCCCAGTTGTAGCCGTCCATCCCGACCCAGTCGACGAAGTGGTCGCCTGGGTAGTACGGGCGCCAGTCGTCCGGGCCGCCGCGCCGCGGGCGCTGCACCGTGAACGGGCACCAGACCCAGCGGACGTTCGCCGCGCCGGCCGCGCGGAAGACCGAGACCATGTGGCGCCACGCGGCGACGAAGCCCGCGGCGCGTCCGTAGCAGGGATTCCACTCGCCGTTGAACTCGGCTCCGAAGCGCAGGTAGACGGGCCCGCCGAAGGCGGCGCACGCACGTGCCCGCTCGCGGAGCAGCGAGTCCCAGCGCCCGGAGGCGATCGCGCGCAGGTCGCGCCGGCCGTCCCAGGCGATGAGCGGCGCGCGGCCCGCGGCCTGGTCGAGCCGATGCCCCTCGTTCGGGAACTCCTCGTCCCAGGCGACGAACGTCGACGCGAGCTGAAGCCGCGCGCCCAGAAGCGACTCCCGCTCGGCGAAGGCCCGCTGCGCCCCCGCGAAGGTCAGCGGCGCATTCGCCGGGTTTACATAGGCACCGAAGCTCCAGCGCCTCGCCGGTGCGGCGAAGGCCGAATCGGCGCGCGCGAGCCACTCGACGAGCGGCGACGCCAGAACGGCGGCGGATGCGCCTCGGAGAACGAGCTCCCGACGGGTGAGCACGGATCCCTGCGTCGGCAGACCCTCTCACGATCGCCACCCCTGGGTTGGGTGCTCAAGTCCGAAGGCCCTACACTCGAAAGGCGATGAGCAGGCTCCAGACGATCGAAGGAGACGTCGAAGGGGCGCTCGAGCACGTGAACGTGCCGAGCTACGTGATCGATGCGCACGGCATCGTCCGCTGGATCAACCCGGCCGCGGAGCGGCTCGTCGGCGACGTGCGCGGCCGGCAGTTCACGTCGGTCGTCGTCCCGGAGGAGCGGCGGCTGGCGCGGGAGCTCTTCGCGCAGAAGGTGGCCGGCATGGCGACGAGCACCCAGAGCGACGTCGTCCTCTTCCGGAAGGACGGCGGCCGCATGACCGTCGAGGTCAGCTCGGTCCAGCTGCTCGAGGGACACCGAGTCGTGGGCGTCTTCGGGCAGGTCGTGCACCGGGACCCCGACCCCGAGCTGCGGGTCACGCACCCGGCCTTGACCCCGCGCCAGACCGAGGTCCTACGCCTGCTCGAGCAGGGACGATCGACGTCGCAGATCGCCGAGGAGCTCCACCTGAGCCGCGAGACGGTGCGAAATCACGTTCGCCACCTGCTGCGCGCACTCGGCGTCAACTCGCGGCTCGAGGCGGTCGCCGTCGCGCGTCGCGAGCATCTCGCCGCCTAGCGGCGCGGGCTAGGTCAGCGCGGTCTCGCCGGGACGCGGCTCGTCGATGCCGCTCTCGGGCGTGCCGACGACCGGCGGCTCGCCCGGGCGCAGGTAGAGCAGGTCGTACGCGAGCGCTGCGATGCCGCCGCCCATCAGCGGCCCGACCCAGTAGACCCACCAGTCCGACCACTGGCCCTCGACGAGCTCCGGGCCGAACGCGCGCGCCGGGTTCATCGCCGCGCCGGTCAGCGGGCCGCCGCCGAGGATGTCGAACGTGATCGTGAGACCGATCGCGAGCCCCGCGATCGACTTGAAGGCGCCGCCCGGATCGGCGGCGGTGGCGAACACGACCCACACGAGGAAAAACGTGAGGATGCCCTCGACGAGGACGGCCGACCCGAGGTTGACCGCGGAGTTCACCTGCGGCACGCCGCCGCCGAGGTCGGCCTCGTTCGGGAAGACGGCGCGCAGCGCGAGCGCCGCGACGACCGACGCGAACAGCTGCGTGACGATGTAGATCGTCGCGATCACAGGCTCCATCCGCCGGGTGATCGCGAAGCCGAAGGTGACCGCCGGATTGAAGTGGCCGCCCGAGATGTGGCCGACGGCCGACGCCATCACGGCGATCACGAAGCCTTGCGCGATCGCGGGCCCGATCAGCTGCCCGCCGGAGAAGAGGACCGAACCGACCGCGATGAAGACGAGCGCGAACGTCCCGACGAACTCTGCGAACGCACGGCGGAACCAGTCGGTCGGCATCGCGAGAAAGGCTAGGCAGCGGGGCGGACGGCCTTTGCTAGCTTGGAAACGTGAGCGAGGCGACCGCCCAGTCCGGCTCGTACGAAGTCGAGTGCCCGCACTGCAAGAAGACGTTCTCGGCCGAGCTGCTCGAGGGCGACGCCGCCCGCTACAACGGGTTCAAGTGCCCGCACTGCCGCCTCTTCGTCCCGTACGAGCGGGCGGAGACGAAGCAAGAGCCTGCATAGGGAGGGCTCGGCGAAACAGGCGCCATGTCGTCGGGCAGCGCTGGGCGACGGGGCCTGTTCCACCAAGCCCTCCTAGCGCTTTCAAGGCATAGGCGCGTCGTGCCGATAGACGCAGCGTGGCTGTCGACGTCGCCGTCTCGAGCGCGGATGCGCCCGCACGCCCGCGCCCGGTTCCGCTCGGACGGGTCGCGACGATCTCGGCGGGCTGGCTGCTCGCCGGCCTGGTCGGCCTGAGCTTCGCCGCCCGCTGGCTTCTCGCCGCGGCGCACACGACGCCCGTCTACTTCCCGGACGAGTACATCTACTCGGCGATCGCACGGTCGCTCGCCGAAGGAGACGGGATCGCGATCCGCGGTCACGCGGCCGGCTTCCCCGCGCTCCTCCAGCCGCTCCTCAATGCACCGTTCTGGCTCTTCGACGAGCCGGCGGTCGCCTACCGGCTGACGCAGGGCCTGAACGCGCTCGCGATGTCGCTCGCCGCTGTGCCGGTCTACCTGATCGCCCGGCGGCTCCAGCTCTCCGAGCGGCTCTCGCTCGCCTGCGCGCTGCTCGCGGTCGTGACGCCGAACCTCTTCTACGTCTCGTACGTTCTCGGCGAGCCGATCGCCTACCCGCTCGTGCTCGGCGCCGTCTACTTCGGGATCCGAGCGATCTCGCAGCCGACGCGCGGCGTGCAGATCGGGCTGATCGCCTGCTGCGGGCTCGCTGCGCTCGCGCGCGTGCAGTTCGTCGTCCTGCCGGTCGTCTTCCTGCTCGCGGCGGCGATCGCCGACGTGCGCGTGGTGAAGCGACTGCGGCTCACGCTCGTCCTCTTCGCCCTGCCGCTGCTCGGCGCGCTCGCGCTCGGGCCGATGCGGGTGCTCGGCTACTACTCGCGGATCGCGAACCTCGATGTCCATCCGCTCGAGATGGCGGGCTGGGGCGCGACCGACCTGATGCTCCTTGCGTACTCGAGCGGCTGGGTGCTCGTGCCGGGCGCGCTCGTCGGCCTCGCGTACGCGCTCTGGAAGCCGAGGAGCCGCGACGAGAAGGCGTTCGGCGCGCTCGCCGTCCTGCTCGTGGGTGCGCTCCTCGTCGAGGCGACGCTCTACGCGGCGAACGCAGCCGAGGCTGCCGGCGGCGGCCGGTTCCAGGAGCGCTACCTGATGACGATTCTGCCGCTCGTCGCGCCGGCGTTCTGCCTCTGGTTGACGCGCGGAGCGCCTGCACGCTGGTTCGTCGCAGTGTCGGCGCTCGCGCTCCTGCTCGTCTCGGCTCGCATCCCGCTCTCCGGCTACACGTCGGAGACGGGACGCCAGGACTCGCCGTTCCTGCTCGCGCTCTACTGGCTCGAGAAGAAGATCGGCTACGACAACGGGTCGCTCGCGCTCGCGGCGGCCGTCGCGCTCCTCTCGCTGCTCGCGGCCGGCCTCGCGTTCCGGCCACGCCGCGCGGCTCCGCTCGCGCTCGGCGCAGCGATCCTGCTCGCCGGCACCGCATCGGCCGGCGCATTCGCCTTCGACGCCGACAACGTGCCGAGGGTGCGCGACAGCTACCTGCCGGGCGACGCGCGTTGGGTCGACCATGCCGACGTCGGGCCGGTGACCTACCTGCAGACGCCCGGAGGCCCGCGCGAGCTCGCGTTCTCGCAGATCTTCTGGAACCGCTCGATCGGCGACGTCGTGCGCTTGCCGCACGGGAACAAGATCGACGCCTTCCATCAGCCGCTCGTGCGGATCGCCGACGACGGCGAGCTCGTCCAGGGCGGCCGCCCGATCGAGACCGCGATCCTGATCCCGCGTTACTCGGTGTTCGCGACGTTCCGCAACGCCACGCGTGTCGCGAAGACCCCGACGTTCGACCTCTGGCGCGCGGACGGCACCCCGCAGCTCGCGGTGCTCGTCGCCGGCCGCTTCTTCGACGGCTGGCTCGCCAACGACGGGTGGCTCGAGGTCCGCGCGAAGACGGGCGGGACGCTCCGGCTTCCGGTCACGCTGCCCGCAAACGCGCCGAAGCTCCGGGTCCGGTTCACCGGCTCCGAGCGCCGCACGGTCGTGCTCGAGCCGGGCGAGAAGCGCACGCTGGCGTTCGACGTTCCCGCGGGCGCCGTCTGGCGCGTCGACTTCGAGTCGAACAGCGGCGCCTACCTGCCCGACTTCCGGCACGTGAGCGTGCACTCGGGCACGCCCACGTTCTCCGGGAACTAGCTAGACGCAGTCCTTGAGGCCCTGCGCCTCGGGCAGGGACTCGAGCTTCTTCAGCGTGTTGTTCTCGATCTGGCGGATTCGCTCGCGCGTGACGCCGAAGGCGCGGCCGACCTCCTCGAGCGTGCACGGCTGTGCGCCCGAGAGGCCGAAGCGCATCTCGATCACCTTGCGCTCGCGGTCCGGCAGCGAGTCGAGCGCGCGCTCGATGTCGCCGCGGCGGAGGGAGAGCGTTGCGGTGTCGTACGGCGACTCGGCGCTCTCGTCCTCGACGAAGTCGCCGAGCTCCGACTCCTCGTCCTCGCCGATCGGCTTCTCGAGCGAGACGGGGAGCTGGGACATGCGCAGGATCTCGCGCACCTCCTCGGTCGTCATCTCGAGCTCCTCCGCGATCTCCTCGGGCCGCGGCTCGCGGCCGAGGCGCTGGACGAGCTGGCGCTCGATGTGGACGACCTTGTTCAGCTTCTCGACCATGTGCACCGGGATCCGGATCGTGCGGGCCTTGTCCGCGATCGCGCGGGTCACGGCCTGTCGGATCCACCAGGTGGCGTACGTCGAGAACTTGAAGCCCTTCCGGTAGTCGAACTTCTCGACGGCGCGGATCAGGCCGAGCGAGCCCTCCTGGATCAGGTCGAGGAAGGTGAGCCCGCGGCCGAGGTAGGACTTCGCAATCGAAACAACGAGGCGAAGATTCGCCTCGATCATCTGGGTCTTGGCCGACATGTCGCCGCGCTCGATCCGCTTGGCGAGGTAGATCTCCTGGTCGGCTGTGAGAAGCGGCACCTTGCCGATCTCACGCAGGTAGAGCCTGAGCGAGTCGAGCGACGGCTCGACGGTCAGGTCGAGCTTCGGAGTGACCTTCTCCTCCTCGGGCTCGGGCTGTTCGTGTGGTGGGCGCTTGTGCGTCTCGCCCTCGAGGAGCTCGACGCCGTGGTCGATCAGGTACGTGTAGAAGTCTTCGATCTGGTCTTTGGTGAGCTCGACTTCTTCGAGTCCGGTCGCGATCTCGTCGTAGTTCAGAAACCCCTTGTCGATGCCATCCTGGACGAGCTTCTGGAGCTCTTCGATTTCTGGAAGAGCGATATCGACGGTGAGCATGGACCTCCTCGCGCGGACGAAAAAGGACGCCTATAGACACGCAAAGAGCCGGTTGGACGCCTCCGGCTCACCCACTCAGGGCGGGGATGTTACACCGCCTGTTGACGAATCGGTAGAGATTTTTTCACGTCGCGCTCACAATCTCGCCGACCTCCTCGCCGTGCGCGTTCCGGACCGGCACGCGGGCGAACTCGGCGGGCAGATCGAGGCCGATCCGGCCAAAGACGGCGTGCAGCGCGGGCTTCATCCCGCGGTGGATCCCGTCCTCGACCTTGACGGCGACGGCGAGCCCGTCCCCGGCCGCGACCATCAGCCCCTCGGCGCCGCCCTTTGCGGCCCAGCCCGGGAGCGCGCGCATCAGCTCGGTGTCCGCCTGCCCGGCGCCGCCCACCAGCTCCGGGTTTGTGCGCATCGCCGCGATCAGACGCTCGCCGCCGCGGAGCTCCGGCAGCCGACCGAAGGCGCGCGCGGTCCGCTCGAGCGAGAGCGCGAACGTCACGACCCCGCAGCCGTCGATCGCCGTCGGCATCGCGTCCTCGTCGACCCCGGCGGCCTCGGCGTGTGCGGCGGCCATCGCCCGCTGCACGCGATGGGCCTCGTGCCGGTATCCCTCGGAGCGCCAGCCGTGCGCGCGGCAGAGCGCGAGCATCCCGGCGTGCTTGCCGGAGCAGTTGTGGTGGAGCGCATCGGGCGGGCGTCCCTCCTGGATCCCGCACTCGAGCTCGCGCTCACGCGCCGGCGCGGCTGCGAGGAGGCGGCGGACGGCGTCGAGCTGCGCCGGCTCCGCTCGGTGCGAGGCGCAGGCGATCGCAAGCTCCCGCTCGTCGAGGTCCTCGCGCGCCCGCGCGAGGGGCAGCGCCTGGATCGGCTTCGACGACGAACGCAGGAACGAGACGAGGGACGGGTCGCCCGCCGACTCGACGATCTCGCCGTCCCGAACGACAACCGCATGCACTCGATGGCGCGCCTCGACGACGGTTCCGCGGCGGACGACGACGACGATCGGGTCGCGCATTGACGGAACCCTAAGCGCGCGCTAACGTCCGGCGATCGTCGAACGTACGGCAATTCCCGACTATTCGCTCGAGGACGTGCTCGAGGTGCGCTCAGAGGTGCAGCTGCGCGCAGTGGCGGACGCGACCCGCCGCCGGATCCTCAGCCTTCTCCGCGAACGGGCAGCGTCGACGACGGAGCTCGCGGAGGCGCTCGGCCAGCCGAGGGGCACGGTCGGGCACCACGTGAAGGTCCTGGAGGACGCGCAGTTGATCCGCGTCGTGCGCACGCGGAAGGTCCGCGCCCTCACCGAGAAGTACTACGGCCGGCTCGCGCGCCTCTACCGCATCGTTGCGGACGACTCCGAACCGCTCGACACCGCGGCGTTCGGCGCGTTGATGCTCCGGCAGGCCGCGGACGAGGTCGCGCCGGACGCGGGCAAGGGCGACGATCCGTCGAGTCTCGTCGTCGTCCATGCCCGCGTGGCCGTAGACGACGCCCGCGCCTTCGCGCGCCGGCTCGAGGAGCTCGCGAGCGACTTCCAGTCGCAGGACCAGGAGGACGAGCGTGTCTTCGGCTTCATCACCGGCGTCTACGCGACCGACCTCCGCGACCTTCCGAAGAAGAAGCGGAGGAAGAAGGCGTGAGGCTCTGGCCGCGCGGGGGCCTGTGGCGGCATCCCGACTTCCTGAAGCTCTGGTCGGCGGAGACGATCAGCCAGTTCGGGTCGCAGATCGGCGGCTTCGCGCTCCCGCTCGTGGCGATCATCACGCTCGACGTCTCGGCCTTCCAGGTGTCGGCGCTCTTCGTCGTCGAGTTCGCGCCGTTCCTGCTCATCTCGCTGCCGGCGGGCGTCTGGGTCGACCGCCTCCCGCGGCGGCCGATCCTCATCGCCGGCGACCTCGCGCGCGCGGGGCTCTACGCGACGATCCCGATCGCGTACTTCCTCGACGCGCTCTCGATCTGGCACCTGTACGTCGTCGCGTTCCTCTTCGGGATCTGCACGGTGTTCTTCGACGTCGCGTACCAGTCGTACCTGCCGTCGCTCGTGGAGCGCGAGCAGCTGGTCGACGGCAACTCGAAGCTCGAGATCAGCCGCTCCGCCGCGCAGCTCAGCGGCCCCGCGTTCGCGGGCGTGCTCGTGCAGGTGCTGAAGGCTCCGTACGCGATCCTGCTCGACGCGTTCAGCTTTCTCGTGTCCGGGCTGTTCGTTCTCGGCATCCGCAAGCACGAGGAGAACGTCCCGACGCGCGCGGAGCGAAAGGAGGCCAAGTCGAGCATGCGCGAGGAGCTCCGCGAGGGGCTCGGCTGGGTGCTCGGGAACCCGTACCTGCGGACGATCTCGATGTCGACCGCGACCTTCAACTTCTTCGGCTCGATGATGCAGGCGATCCTCGCGGTCTACCTCGTGCGCGGCCTCGGGATGAGCCCGTTCGTGATCGGCGTGATCTTCGCGGTCGGCAACATCGGCTACCTGCTGGGCGCACTGACGACGAACCGCGTCGCGAAGCGGATCGGCGTCGGCCCGGCGATCGTCCTGGGCGGCATGGCCGGCATCGCGCAGCTGCTCGTGCCGATCGCGCCGCAGGACGCCAACAAGGCGATCCCATTCCTCGTCGTCGCCGGGCTGATCGTCGGCTACGGCGTGGTGCTCTACAACGTCACGCAGGTGAGCATGCGGCAGGCGATCACGCCTGAGCGCCTCCAGGGCCGCATGAACTCCTCGATCCGGTTCATCGTGTGGGGCGTCATGCCGCTCGGTTTGCTCGCCGGCGGAGCGCTCGCATCGGCGTTCAGCCTCCGGACCGCCATCTGGGCCGGTGCGATCGGGTCCTCGTTTGCCTGGCTGCCCCTCGTGATCGGCCCGGTGAAGTCCCTGCGCGAGGTGCCCGAGAGCGAGCAGGAACGGCCGCCGCTCGGCGAGACCGAGACGCAGGCGCTCTTCCCCGGTCCGCCGCTCCCAGACGAGCCGTAAGTGCGCGCCTGGCCGACCGGCGGGCTCTGGCGCCACGCCGACTTCCTCCGGCTCTGGGGCGCCCAGACGATCTCGCAGTTCGGGTCGCAGATCTCGTTCGTCGCGATCCCGCTCGTCGCGATCGTCACGCTCGAAGCCTCGCCGTTCGAGGTCGCGGCCCTCGGTGCGGTCGAGATGCTGCCGTTCCTGCTGATCGCGCTCCCCGCCGGCGTCTGGGTCGACCGGCTGCCGCGCAAGCCGATCCTCGTCCTCGGCGACCTCGGCCGCGCGCTCGCGCTCTCGACGATCCCGCTCGCTTACGCTCTCGACGTCCTGACGATCTGGCAGCTCTACGTCGCTGGGTTCATCGTCGGCATCTTCACCGTCTTCTTCGACGTCGCCTATCAGTCGTACCTCCCGTCGCTCGTCACGCGGGAGCAGCTCGTCGAAGGGAACTCGAAGCTCGAGATCAGCCGCTCGGGGGCGCAGCTCGCCGGTCCGGGGGTCGGCGGCCTGCTCGTCTCCGCGATCGGCGCTCCGTACGCCGTGCTCGTCGACGCCGTCAGCTTCGCCTGGTCGGGCGGCATCGTTGCGCGGATCCGTCGAGCCGAGCAGTTCGAGCCCGCGGTTGAAGAGAGAAACATGCGTCGGGAGCTCGTCGAGGGTCTGCGCTATCTCCTCGGCGACGCACGCTGGCGCGCGCTCTCGCTGTACATCGCAACTGTCAACTTCTTCTCGAGCGTCGCGTTCTCGATCTTCCTCGTCTACGCGGTCCGCGTGCTCGACTGGTCGCCCGCGCTGATCGGCGTCGTCTTCGCCCTCGGGAACGTCGGCTGGCTGATCGGCGCCGCGCTCGCCTCGCGCGTGTCGGCGCGGCTCGGGATCGGCCGCACGCTCGTGTTCGGCGGCGTCCTGAGCGGCGGCGCGTTCCTCCTCATCCCCCTGGCACCGGCGGACGATGCCGTTCCGATCGTTCTGACCGCGATGACCCTGATCAGCTTCGGCGTCGTGCTCTTCAACGTCACCGGGCTCAGCCTGTTTCAGGCACTGACACCACAGCGAATCCTCGGCCGTATGAACGCGTCCAGGCGCTGGCTCGTCTGGGGGACGATCCCGCTCGGGAACCTCGTCGGCGGCGTGCTCGCGGCGACGATCGGGCTGCGGCCGACGATCACCGTCGGCGCGGTCGGCGCCAGCCTGTGCTGCGGGTTCCTGCTCGCGAGACCGGTTCGGACGATCCGCCGCCTGCCCGAGCCGGCGGAGCCCACGCTGCTCGAGGAGCTCGTCGAGCTGCCGCTCGAGACGCAGAGCGCCGAGACATGAGGCTCTGGCCGACCGGTGGCCTCTGGCGGCGCCCTGACTTCCTCCGCCTCTGGGGCGCCCACACGATCTCGCAGTTCGGCACGCAGATCACCCTGCTGGCGATGCCGCTCGCGGCGATCGTGTCGCTCGACGCGACGCCGTTCGAGGTCGCGCTGCTCGGGGCGCTCGAGTACGCGCCGTTCCTCCTGCTCACGCTGCCGGCGGGCGTCTGGGTCGACCGGGTGCGCCGACGCCCGCTGCTGATCGCCGCGGACGTGGGGCGCGCGCTCGTTCTCGCGACGGTGCCCCTGGCGTGGGCGTTCGACGTGCTGACGATCTGGCAGCTGCTCGCGGTTGGCTTCGCGATGGGCACGTTCACCGTCGTCTTCGACGTCGCGTACGTCCCGTACATCGCGACGCTCGTCGAGCGCCAGAGCCTCGTCGACGCGAACTCGAAGATGGAGATCACGCGCTCGGCTGCTCAGGCAGCGGGGCCGGGGCTCGGTGGGGCGCTCGTCCAGCTCTTCGGCGCGCCGTTCGCGCTCGCGGCGGATGCGGTGAGCTTCGTCGTCTCGGGGCTGCTCGCCTGGCGGATCCGCACGCCCGAGGAGCAACCGGAAACCGAGCCCGCCGGCCGCTCGACGCGGCGGGAGCTCGGCGAGGGGCTCCGCTACGTCGTCCACCACCCGTTGTTCCGGCCGATCATGGCGACGACGGCGGCGTCGAACTTCTTCGGGGCCGCGGTCTGGGGCCCGCTGCTCCTGCTCTACGGCGTGCGCGTCCTGGAGCTCGACCCCGCGAGGATCGGCCTCGTGCTCGCGATCGGCAACGTCGGCGTGATCGCGGGTGCGCTCGCCGTGCGCCCGATCACGGAGTTGCTGGGCATCGGTCGGACGATCGCGGCCGCCTCGATCCTGTTCGGGCCGGTCGTCCTGCTGATCCCGCTCGCGCCGAAGTCGCAGCCCGAGCCGCTGCTCATCGCGGGGCTTGCGATCACGGGCTTCGGCGGCGTCGTCTTCAACGTGGCGATCCGGAGCCTCGTCCAGGCGATCACGCCGAACCGGCTGCTCGGCAGGACGACGGCGGTCGTCCGCATGATCGTCTGGGGCGTGATCCCGGTCGGCACGCTGCTGGGCGGTGTGATCGCGTCGACGGTCGGGATCAGCGCGGCGATCTGGGCGGGAGCGATCGGCGCGTCGCTCGCGGCGCTGCCCGTGCTGCTGTCGCAGGTCCCGTCGGTGACCTCGGTCGAGCCGGCGCCAGAGCCTTCCTGACGCACGAAGCTACGCTGGACGCATGCCCGAGCTTCCCGAGATGGAGGCGTGGCGGCGCCAGCTCAACGACCCGGTCTCCGCGTTCCCGATCGAGAAGGCCGGCCCCGCCCACGTCGCGACGCTGAAGACGTTCGACCCGCCGCTCGCGACCCTCGACGGCCGCCGGTTCGCGGGCGCAGAGCGGCGCGCGAAGCGATTGATGTTCCCGACGGACGATGGCGAGCTCGTCCTCCTCGTCCACCTGATGACCGCCGGCCGCCTCAAGTACCTGCTCGCCGGCGAGAAGGGGCCGAAGACGCCCGCGCTCCAGATCACGTTCGAGGGCGGCGCCCGTCTCGTCCTCACCGAAGCGGGCTCGAAGAAGCGCGCCGGCGTCTGGCTGCTGACGCCGGAGGCCGCGCAGGCCGAGCTCGCGCACCTCGGGCCCGAAGCACTCGGGCTCGGCGTCGACGCGCTCGCCGAGATCTGCACGAACGAGTCGCGCCGCCTGCACTCGCTCCTGCGCGACCAGCGCGTGATCGCCGGGATCGGGCGTGCGTGGGCGAACGAGATCCTCCACGAGGCGAAGCTCTCGCCCTACGCGCTCGCGCCGGACCTCTCGCGTGAGGAGGTCGAGCGGCTGTCGGCCGCGATCGACGAGGAGCTCTCGCGCGGGCTCGAGCTCCGCGAGCGCGGCGTCAAGGACAAGCAGGCCTACCGCGTGCACAACAAGCTCGCCGAGCCCTGCGACGTCTGCGCCACGCCGATCGCGCAGGTCGACTTCGAGGAGCACACGATCTACTACTGCCCGCAGTGCCAGACCGGCGGGCGGGTGCTGAAGGACCGGCGGCTCTCGAAGCTGCTGCGCTAGGCGAGCGAGTCGAGGACGCGTTCGAGCGCAGCCTCGTCTCGCTCGTTCTCGAGCCGCGGCGAGCGTGCGAAGACGTCGCGCGCGGCCTCGTGGAAGCCCGGCGGGAGGCCCGCCGCGGCGAACGTCTCCGCGATCTGCTCCATCTCGCCGACCCACCGCCAGCCCTTCGTTCCCGCGGAGCGTGCCGCGCGCCGGGACTGCTCGGGCAGCTCGGGGATCGACCGCCGCCACTCCTCGACGAGCGTCGGCTCGACGTCCTCCGCGCGTGCGAGCGCGCGGACGGCGAGCAGCAGCGCTGCGGTTCCCTTCGTCCACGCCGCGTAGGCCATCTTCGTCGCCGACGCTGCCCCGACCGAGTCGGAGACGACGACCGTTTCCAGCGCCGAGCCCTCGAACACGGCGGCGAACGCCGGCGCATCCGGCCCGGAGAGGTACAGCCGTGTCGTCCCGGCGGTTCTCGGCGGCGGACCGACGATCCCGCCGTCGACGAAGCGCGCGCCGCCGGCCTCGACGACTGCGGCGATCTCGCGGGTCGTCGCCGGCGAGACCGCGTTCGCGTCCACGAACAGCCCGGCGAAGCCGGAGACGGCCCGAGCGACGTCGAGCGCGGCGTGCGGCGGGCAGACCGAGACGAGCACGTCGCTCCGGCGGGCGAGCTCGCCGACGTCGCCGACATCCTCGAGCCCGGCGTCCGTCGCCCGCCGCGCGGTCGCCTCGGAGCGGCCGGCCGACGCCCAGAGCACCGCCGTGCCGCGAGTGCGAAGGACGGCGCCCAGCGTCGCGCCCATCTCGCCGGGATGGAGCAAACCCACGGAGACCACGCGGCCAGTCTCACACAGCGAACCGGGAAGATCCCGCGCCCGAACTCCGTCTGGTGGATATGAGGCGGAGACTGATCTTGACCGTGGTCTTCCTGGGCTTGCTCCTGCTCGCCGTCGCGGGCTGGACGGTCCAGGGCGTTCGGAGCCTGAGCACCACCAGGCGCCCGCGCCTCGCGACTGCCTAAGCTCTCGCGCGTGATCGCCGTCGGGCAGACGGCGCGGCGCTCCCGGGTCGTCGAGCCGCGCGACATCGAGCTCTTCACCGAGCTGACGGGCGACCGCAACCCGCTCCACTACGACGCGGACGCGGCGGAGCGCTCTCGCTTCGGCGGGATCATCGTCCAGGGCGGCGTGACGAGCGGCCTCCTGAACGCGGTCGTGGCGGAGGACCTCCCCGGCCCCGGCAGCGTCTTCCTGCACGTCGACTGGAGCTTCAAGGCGCCGGTCAAGCCGGGCGACGAGATCACGGCCGAGGTCGAGGTGCTCGAGGCGCGCGAGGACAAGCCGATCTCGAAGCTCCGCACGACGATCACGAACCAGGAGGGGACGATCGTCCTCGACGGCACGGCGCTCGTCTGGTCCGAGCCGTTGTGACGCCGCAGCGCGCGCTGACGCGCCTCGCGATCGCGCTGACCCTGTCGATGAGCACGTGGTTCTCGGCGAGCGCGGTGCTCCCGCAGCTGCGCGTGGAGTGGGACCTCTCGCGCGGCACGAGCGCGTGGCTGACGATCGCAGTGCAGCTCGGGTTCGTCGCGGGCGCGCTGCTGTCGAGCGTCGGGAACCTGGCCGACGTCTTCCCGCCGCACGTCGTGATCTTGATCGGGTCGATCGGCGCCGCGGCCGCGAACCTGCTCCTCGTCGTCTCGGACGGGCCCGAAAGCGCGATCCCGCTCCGCTTCGCGACCGGCTTCTTCCTCGCGGGCGTCTACCCGCCTGCGTTCAAGCTCATGGCGACGTGGTTCACCCGCGGGCGCGCGTTCGCGCTCGGGACGCTCGCCGGCGCAATCGCCGTCGGATCCGCGCTGCCGCACCTCGTGAACGGGATCGGCGGGCTCGACTGGAAGATCGTCGTCGTCGCGACGTCGGTCCTCACACTCGCGGGCGGCGCGATCGCGTGGCGCTTCGTGCCGGAGGGGCCGTACCCGTTCCCGCGCGCCGTCTTCGACCCGCGTCAGGCCGGGCAGGTCTTCCGCAACCGCGGCGTGCGGCTCGCCTCGCTCGGCTACTTCGGCCACATGTGGGAGCTCTTCGCGATGTGGACGTGGTTTCTCCTGTTCTTCCGCGACGGCCACGGCGCGGGCGGAACCGAGGCGGCCTACGCGACGTTCGCGGTGATCGCGGTCGGAGGCGTCGGCTGCATCGTCGGCGGGCTGGTCGCCGAGCGCGTCGGACGCGCAGAGGCGGCCGCGGCGGCAATGCTCGTCTCGGGGACGTGCGCGCTCGTGATCGGGCTTGTGGTCGACGCGTCGACGCCGCTCCTGCTCGCGTTCGGCCTCGTCTGGGGCTTCGCGGTGATCGCGGACTCGGCGCTCTTCTCGACGCTCGTGACCGAGTACGCCGACCAGGCCTACGTCGGGACTGCGCTCGCCCTCCAGCTCGCGATCGGCTTCGCGCTGACCGCCGCAACGATCTGGCTGATCCCGGTCCTCGAGGACGACTTCGGCTGGAAGTGGGCGTTCGCGTTCCTCGCGCCGGGGCCGATTCTCGGCGTGCTCGCGATGGTGCGGCTCAGCAGCCTGCAGCGGCGGGCGGTCGCATGACCGGCTCGGTCCGCCTGACCATCGGCTGCGCGACGAGCCACGCGACCACGACGACGAGCCCGCCGGCGGCCGCGTCGACCCAGAAGTGGTTCCCGGTCGCGACGATCACGAAGAGCATCACGAGCGGATAGAGCGCGCCGAGCGCGCGCACCGAGCGGCGGGGTGAGAGCGCGGCGACCGTGACGCCGACGATCAGCGCGTAGCCGAAGTGCAGGCTCGGCACCGCCGCGATCGGGTTGTAGAGCGCCCCGAGCAGCTGTGAGTTGAGGTTGATGCCGGCGTGGTCGGTGACGGTGTCCGCGATGCCGAGCCCGGCGAGCCGCGGCGGCGCCGTCGGGTAGAGGGCGTAGAGGACGAGCGCGAAGGCGCTCGACGCCACGAGCACCGTGCGGAGGAGCGCGAACCGCTCGCGGTGGCGGCGATAGACCCAGACGAGCGCGGCGATCGTCGCGCCGACGTGGAGCCCGATGTACGCGACGCCCAGCACTGCCGGGAGCCCGGGCAGGCTCTGGGCGGAGCGCTGGACGTCCCACTCCCAGAACATCCCGAGGTCGCGCTCGAAGCGCACGATCTCGTGGGCGTGCCGCTGCGCGAGGCTCCAGCTCTCGCCGAAGGTGCCTCGCGTCAGCTCGTAGACGCCGTAGAGCGCCGCGAGGGCCAGCGCCTCGACCGCTCCGGAGTGCGGCTTGAGGACGTATGCGATGCCGGTCCGCACGTTGGCCATACCTTGGTCAACGACCTGCCTCCCGCTCCTCTTCCCAGGAGTCGACGAGCGAGAGAACATGGCGCCGCTGCTCGTCGGAGAACGCCATCTGCTCGACGATCCGGCGCGCCTCGGCGGGGTCGTCGTTCTCGACCGCCGCCTCCAGATGCTCCCGCAGCGGCACCGGCTGGCGGAGCTGGCGTCTGAGCCAGCGGAGGAGGCTGACGCGCGCGGCGGAGACGGGCACTACGTCGGGAGACGCACGAGCAGGCGGTCGCCGTCGAGCTCGCGGCCGCCCCCGAGCCCGGCCAGGATGCGGCCGGCGATCAGCGCGCCGAGATCGCGGGCCTCCTCGCCGAGCACGATCGGTGCCGCGCTCTCGACGATCGGCGCGATCGCGATCTCGCTTCCGGTGACCGAGACGTTCACCTCGTCGAGACCGCCGTGGCGAAGGGCGCACGTCGTGAGGTGCCGCAGAGCAGTCGCAGCGGCGTCGCGCTCGACGCGAACCGTCGCCCCTTCGCCGTCGACGCGCGCGCCCTGTACCTCGTGGAGCGCATCGCGAGCGAGCTCGAGCGAGTCGGCCTCCTGCACGTTCGGCTCCCAGCGCCCGCTCTCGATCCGCGAGACGAGCCCGACGTCATCGAGCAGGTCGGCGAGCTGGTTCGACGCCGCGACCATCATCTCGACGTAGCGGTCGGTGGGGTCGCCGAGCGGCGTGCGCTGCAGCGTGCGCGCGAAGCCCGACACCGTGGCGAGCGGCGTGCGCAGGTCGTGGACGGCGAGCGAGACCAGCCGTGCGAACGTATCCTCAGACGAAGCCATGGACGCGAGCCGAAACCTTCTCACACCGGACCTCCAGGCCTCCCCGCCCGAGGTCAGGCTGGGCCTGTCGCGCGCCGGGGTCACCCGCGTGCAGAAGGCGATCCGCCTCCGCTGGGGTGGGACGGAGAAGCTGATCCCGGCGGAGATCGACTGCACCGTCGACCTCGACCCGGCGCAGAAGGGCGTCCACATGTCCCGCTTCCCCGAGCTCTTCGAGGAGTCGATCGACGAGGTCGTGATCGGCGAGTCGTTCCTCGTCGAGGAGCTCGCCGAGCACATCGCGCAGCACATCGTCGAGCGCCAGCGCGCGGGACGCGCCGAGGTGCGGATCGTGACGCGCTACCCGCGCGAGCGACGGACGCCGGTCACGGGACTGCCGACGCAGGAGCTGATCACCCTCGTCGGGATCGCGGCGGCGAGCGAGCGCGGGGCCCGGCGCGCCGTCGGCGTCGAGGCGCCCGGGATCAACGCGTGCCCGTGCGCGCAGGGGCTCGTCCGGGGGCGCGCGTCGGAGCGGCTGCTCGAAGCGGGCTTCGGCGACGACGACGTCGAGCGGATCCTCGAGCTGGTCCCGCTCGCGACGCACAACCAGCGCGGCCGCGGGACGCTGTACGTCGGCACGTCGGAGTCGGTGAACGCCGAGCAGCTCGCCGACGTCGTCGAGCAGT
>Ga0111538_10005621_pt1 | contig 17118 bp, 15 predicted proteins | sample SoiMethybrSBSTD1_FD_79669 | JGI IMG/M metagenome (GOLD analysis project Ga0111538, IMG submission 79669) | Bulk soil microbial communities from a Populus tree surrounding site in Tennessee, USA - Soil MetaG P. TD hybrid SBSTD1 (version 2)... | ecosystem: Environmental > Terrestrial > Soil >...
CCGTTGGCAGGACTCATCGACGTCGATGTCGAACGCGCCCGCCTTGAGCGAGAGATTGCCAAGATCGAAAAAGAGCTGGGCCCCATCCAGGAAAAGCTCGACAGCGAGGAGTTCGTCAAGAACGCTCCCGCCAAGGTGGTTCAGCTCAACCAGTCCCGTGTCGCAGAATTCCAAGAGAAACTGGCCAAGCTCAACGAAAATCTGCGGCGCATCGCGACGCTCTAGGTTTCGAATCGGTGCGATGCTCTCTCTGGCGGCTGAAACCTGGATATCGAGAAGGCAACGGTAGGGACGCGCTGCTGCGCGTCCGTCCTCGGAGTCGTCATCATCAACAGGGAGAATGAAAAGGTGCTTGCACGACGGTCGAAAGCGGGAATCCAATCGTTTGGCGGAGTGCTGATCACTGACTGTTCTCCGAAGATCCCCTCCGCGTCTCCTCCGCGGTGAGGTTGGCCCCACAACGTTCCCATTGAGGTGAAAGGCATGAATCGACTGTTACTGAGTCTAGCGATTTCCTGTTCCTTCTTGTCTCTCTCCCTCTTGGCAGAGACGGCAGAAAAGATTCAGACATTGCCGCTCGGTGCGCCGGCTCCAGATTTCAATCTTCCTAGCGTCGATGGCCGCAACTACAGTCTGCAAGACTTTGCCAAGGCCAAAGTGCTGGTGGTCGCCTTTATTTGCAACCATTGCCCCACCGCACAGGCTTACGAGGAAAGACTCAAGAAGCTGGTGGTCGACTACCAGGGGAAAGGCGTAGCCTTGGTTGCCCTTTCTCCCAACGATCCTAAATCAGTGCGGTTGGACGAGCTCGGGTACACCGATTTGAGTGATTCGTTCGAAGAGATGAAGATTCGAGCCAGTCATAAGAAATACAATTTCCCCTACCTGTATGATGGCGAGCAGTCCAAAGTTTCGAAGCTCTATGGACCGAGCGCGACGCCACACGTGTTTATCTTCGATGCAGAACGCAAGCTTCGCTATCTTGGGCGGATAGACGACAGCGAACGGGAAGGGCTCGTGAAGGTTCACGATGCTCGCAATACGTTGGAGGCCTTGCTGGCCGGTCGCGAGATCAAGGTTGGGAAAACCAACACATTCGGATGCTCCATCAAATGGCCGGGCAAAGAAGAGACGGTACAGCGCTATATGGCAAAGCTGGCTACTGAGCCGGTGACGGTTGAGCTGGCGGACGCTCAAGCCCTAAGCAAACTGCGCCAGAATGGCGCGGGCAAGCTTCGCTTGGTGAATTTCTGGGCTACCTGGTGCGGACCTTGTATTACGGAGTTTCCAGATCTCGTGAAGATCAATCGCAGTTTTCGTCATCGCGCGTTTGAATTAATCACGGTATCTGCCAATTTCCCCGACGAAAAGAAAGACGTGCTCGCTTTTCTTCAGAAAAACCAGGCATCGAACCAGAATCTGTTGTTTGCCGATACCGACAAGTACAAATCAATGGCAGCCTTTGATCCAGAATGGAACGGTGCCCTACCCTACACCCTGCTGCTCGGACCGAAGGGTGAAGTTCTCTACCAAATGCAGGGGCCGATTGATCCATTGGAGGTCAAGCGGATCATTGTAAAATCGCTCAAGGAAGATCGATTCGATCGATGAAGTTGACATCTGACGCGCAGTTCACTGAGTGCCATCGCTATGAAAAGCAACTCTGCACTTTCATCTTCACGGATTGCGGCGCGAAAACTCGTAGCTCGCCTAGGGTTCGCCCTGGCCGCACTGTTTCTGTTTCCAGTGCTGGCGTTCGGCCAGGGCAGCGAGAAGGTGGTTAAGGCTCAGGGGTTCGCCTCGGTCGAGCGGGTGACACCCCATGGCAAGTTCAAGGTGGCTTTGGTTCTTGAGGTGGCCAACGGCTATCACATCAATGCGCATGTCCCGACGCTGGACTATCTGATTCCAACAAACATTGTCTTCCAGCCCCCCTCTGGCATCCGCATCTCAGAACCAGTCTACCCGCCTCCGATGACCCGCACGTTCGAGTTCGCGCCTCAGGCCCAGCTCGCCGTGCACGAAGGCAGAGTGATTGTTACTGCCGATGCCGAGGCAGAAGAGACCTGGAAGGATTCTGGCTCTGGCAGCGCCATCGTGGCACGACTCACGGTGCAATCCTGCAGCGAGAAAGTTTGTTTGGCCCCAGCCAAGTTGCAGACGGAGATTCCCATTCGATTTGCCAGGCCGGGCGAGACTGTTCCTGAAACTCAGGCAGAACTCTTCAAAGAGGCCGCCCGCCAACTCTCCGGCGCGCCACCGGAAGTCCGTTCATCCACTCCTGGCTTGGTTCAATTTGGAGGTACGACGCAACCGAAGAACCCTATCTCCGGCCTGATTGAAAGCCGGGGAATGCTGTTCACTCTTCTGTTCGTTTTCATCTCGGGCCTAGCACTGAATACCACGCCCTGCGTTTATCCCATCATCCCAATCACCATCGGATTCTTCACGAACCAAAGCCAGGGCAAGACCGGAGGCACCTTCCTGATGTCCGCCACTTACGTGCTCGGCATGGCGATAACCTACTCGCTGCTGGGCGTGGTAGCTTCGATGAGTCAGGGCCTCTTTGGCGGGCTGCTGCAGAACCCGTGGGTCTTAATCGGGCTGGCCCTGTTAATGCTCGGGCTGGCTCTCTCCATGTTCGGGGTTTATGAATTTCGCTTGCCGGCTTTCTTGAACCGGTTCGCGGACAAGAGTACCCAGTCTGCCGGAGGAACCTTCAGGGCGTTTTTGATGGGATTGATGATGGGAATTGTGGCAGCCCCTTGCATCGGGCCTTTTGTGTTAGGGCTGCTCGTTCATGTCGGGGCCAAAGGAGACCCTGTCTACGGGTTCTTCATGTTCTTTGTGCTCTCCCTGGGATTGGGCCTGCCTTATCTCTTTCTGGGCACGTTTTCTGGTGCTTTGAAACGATTGCCTCGCTCGGGAGAATGGATGGTCACCGTACGAAAAGTTTTCGGTTTGGTGCTGATTGGCATGGCCCTCTACTTCGTGGCTCCGCTGCTCGGTCAGGCAACAAAGTTCGCTTTCGTCGCATTCTTTCTGGCGTCGGCTGCCTACTTGATCGGCGTGGAAGCGGGGCGCGTCAAGGCGAAAGGGTTTGCCTGGGGCTTGCGGGCACTCGGACTTGGGTCTTTGGTTGCGAGTGTCGTGATGATCCTTCCAGAAAAAGTAGAAGCTGGGATCGTATGGCGGCCGTATAGCGCAGCCGCGCTGGCCTCCGCTCAACGTGAAGGCAAGCCGGTGATCATTGATGCTTTCGCAGACTGGTGTATTCCCTGCAAAGAGCTCGACAGGTTTACCTTCACCCATGCGGAGGTCCGGCGACAAGCCTCAGAGTTTGTGACTCTCAAACTGAATCTGACGCGAAATGAACCTGGCTCTGAAGAAGCACTCACGAGAGAACGATTCGGAATTCTCGGAGTTCCCACGATCATCTTTCTTGACGCTTCGGGCCAGGAGCGCAGGGATCTGCGTTTGGAAGGCTTTGAGAAGGCCGAGGGTTTTCTGACCCGAATGAAGGAAGTCTCTGCCCAACCGAAAGTGGCCACCGCATTATCTGCGACTCCGTCAGGGAACAGACCCACTCCTCGGTGATCAGCACCACGACTCCATCCGTCCGCACGCACTCCTATTTGTTTCCCTTTCTCCCGAGACAAGTCTAGGATTACTTCTTTTTTCGAGGAGGCTTGTGGACACTGCCGCTATCAGCCATCGCGTGGCTGATTTTTTGAAGAAGCATCCGCCGTTTCATGCCATCGAGGAAGGCGACCTGCTCGATCTCGCCCGGCGAGGGCGTGTGCGTTTTTTTGAGGAGAACGAATACATCGTGTGGCAGGGTGAGCCCTACCAGCCGCATGTCTTCGTGATTCAGCAAGGCACTGTTTCCCTGTGGGACGAAGCGGGTAAGACCGCTGTGCTGCGCGACGTTCGCGGGGCCGGGGACTTGCTTGGTATTGAACAGTTCAAGGCCGCGGGTTTCTGTCCTTACTCGGCAAAATCCGCCAGCGACGTGGTGATCTACGCGTTTCCGGCAGTCGAGTTCAAGACTCTTGTCCTCAAGCATGAGTATGCGCGGCGCTATGCCGCCGCTTACGGCAACGTTACGGCGGATTATCAGTCCATAGGGGAACGCCGTGAACCTCAAAGCGTCTTTTTGCACGAGCTCGCTGGACGGAAGAAGCTCCTGACTTGCAATGCCCAGGACAGCATCCGCGAGGTGGTTCGGACCCTGCGCACCATGGGTGCCGACGCGATTGCGGTGGTGGACGCCGAACTCCGGGCTCGCGCTGTGCTCACTACAAGCTCCTTTCTCGAATGGATTGAAGAAGACGGTGGTGATTCCCAGAAACCCATCGCAAGTCTGTTGCGCTGTGCTCCAGTCGCAATCGCGGCGAGCGCTTCCGTCACCGAAGGCGTGCTTGCGATGGGCGCGGCGGATGCTGGCGCGCTTGCGATCACCTCGGATGGCACGGCGGACGGCTGTCTGCATGCGATCGTGACGCCCCGGGATCTGGAACCGGCTTTCGGAGATCAACCCTTAGCGATTCTGCGAGAGATTCCACGCGCAACGAGCCTCGAGGCTTTACGTGCTCTCAATCGGCGGGCTCGGGCATTTGCGCTTCAACACCTCACCTCAGCAGCCGCAGTCGACTGGCTGGCCCGCTTCACCATGCAAACCGATGTCGGCATCGTGGGACGGATCATCGCGCTCCTGGGTGCCGTTGAATTACCTGCCTGCTGGTGTTTCTGCGGATCGTCGGGACGCGGAGAATCACTGACTCGGGTTCTGCCGCAGGTGGTCATGATTTTGGATGACAATCACGAGCGCACGCGTTCACTCGACGTTTATCGGCAAGTCTTGGATTCGCTCGCGAAGTGCGGCTATCTCCCGGCTGTCGATTCACCTTTCGAGCCAGCGTTCTACGCTGCCAGCCTTGGCGAATGGAAGCAGCGGTACATCGAATGGGTCCGGGATCCGGTACTCAAAGAGATGTATCCGGCTCGTCCTCTGTTTGACCTGCGTCCGATCCAGGGACGCCATGCACTCTGGCACGAGATTGAGGCCACAGTCACGGCCGCTGTAGACCATGACTTCCTGTACATATTGGCCAACGATTGCATGGCCAGCCTTCCTCCGCTGACTTTTTTCCACGACGCTGTGGTCGACGAATCCGGGGCAGAGACAGCTGTTTTTCGATTAGAGCACAGTGCCGCCATGCCGCTGGCTGACGTCGGGCGAGTGTTTGGGATGGCGGCGAAACGAGTCATGAGCAGCTCGACGCTCCAACGCTTTGGGATGGCTCGCGCGCTGCTGCCGGAAGACGAGTCGATCTTCCGGGAAGCGGCCGAGACGATGCGCATCGTGCTTTGGCAGCAAGGACGCATCGGAATCAGTCAAAGCACGAGTGGCGCTGAATTACCACCGGCACTGCTGAGCCGCTACGACCGGCAAATATTGAAGAGTGGATTCCGCTCTATCCTGCGGCTGCTCGAATTCACCGCTGATTCGAAATGGCTCAAGACACTGTGACGGAGCTCCCATTCATCAGCCGGTATCGAAAGTGCTTCGACGCGACGTGGAGCGACGATACCGCCATCGATCAGGTCCGCTTCGTCGTGCTCGACACGGAAACCACGGGACTCAATCCGCGCACCGACCGCATCATCACCATAGGCGCCGTGGCGGTGCAGAATGGAGAAGTACGGCTCGACGATTCGTTCGAGGCGCTGCTGAAGGTGACCCAGAACACCAGCTCGGTGACGGTGCATGGCGTAACGCGCGACGAGAGCCGGATGGGAATGGAGGAGCCGCTAGCTCTGGAACTCTTTCTAGACTATCTCAAGGACGGCGTGATTGTGGGACACCATATCGGTCACGACATTGCGACGTTCGGCGAAGCCTGCAACCGCCACTGGGGATTTCGGTTGTTCAACCGGGCCCTCGACACGATGGATCTGGCGCTGCATCTGGCAAGAGATGGCGCCTTTTCGGGCCGCCCGCAGTTTCGTAAGTTCACGCTCGACGCACTGTGCGAGGCGTTTGGCGTGATCCCTCACGATCGCCACACAGCCAGCGGCGACGCTTTCATGACCGCGTTGGTTTTTCTGCGCCTTCGGCGGCTCGCCTTGAGATACGGGCGGGAGCGGCTCGGACGAATCTGCGAGCCATTTAAGGAAGCCGCTTCAGAAGACAGATAAGTAGAGGCAAACAGGGTTGCGCGTCCATTGCCCTGTTTTCATTGCGCGGTGGGGGACAGCCATCGAACGAGCCAGTCCAGGGTAGCCTTGTCGGCCTCCGGGTTGACCTCGTGTGCAGCGTCCACTTCAAGCAGCAAAACAAATTTCTCCGTCGCACGCGCCGCGTCATAGGCCCGTTTCGCCGAGGCCGCGGCCTCCCGGACGCCTCCGAGTGGCGATCTGGGATCCGAGTCGCCGTTGACGACAAGGAGCGGGCGCGGAGCGATCAACGGCAGCGTGGCCGGGCTGTCAAATCGGTCGACGAGCCCAGGCGCTATGCGGTCATAGAACTTCCGCACGAAGGCCGCATTCACCGCTTCAGCTGAATCCGCCGCCGCGGCTTCCACGGCTTCCCGCAACGTCCACGTCCGAGCCTCCCAAGCGGCCGGGTGCCGAAGTGACCACCCGAAGCTTTGCACGCCAATCAGCGACACGACTGCCGTGATGCGTTCGTCGGCTGCCGCCGCGAGGTAGGCTTCGGTGCCTCCCTTGGAAAGCCCTATCACTCCGATTCTCGATCCATCAACGTCGGGCCGTGCTGACAGGTAGTCAATCAGCCGCATGACGTCCCAGACAGTGTCGTAAAGATAGGGATGCCCTTTGCCAGTCCGGTAAGCCCTCAACATGGCGCTCAGGTAGGGGATCCGCAGGCCGGGAATGGGGATCCGTCGTTCACCATGGTGCCGTGCATCCATCGACACAGCCAGGAACCCACGATCGGCGAGCACTTCAAGCCGGCCGCGCGTCCCCTCTTTTGAGCCGCCTGTGCCATGCAGGACGATGACGACTGGTTGGCGTCCGCGCCGTTCTCCCTTCCTGAGGATGAGGAGAGGTACGCGTTCGTCGCTTTCCGAGGCAAAGGACAAGAGTTCTTGCCCGTAACCATTCTCGATGCTGAGCTTGGCGGGTGAAGGTGCTGGCGGCACTCGGGGGCGGTCAATGACTTTTAGAAAGTCCGCCCGCAAGGTTTGGGGAACTGTCTCCGCCTGTGTGCATGGCGCCACTGGACCAGCTCTCAGCACGAGCATAATCGTCAGGATTACGGCAAGCACACATCGCATCTGGAGGCTCCTCTCCGGGTCAGCCTCTGCAGTGGGAACGCCCGGCGACGATGTGAGATTCGGTTCGCTGGATCAAACTGCTTCCATCGCATCAATCAGACGGGACGCGCTTTTTTGAAGATTTTCTAACCGACGGTGATCTCTGATCTGCTTTTAGTATATCACTCGCCCAGCCTAAAAAAACAGACTACCGCGAAGCTTTAACCTCCGTTAGATTTGCAAACCCCCGCGATTTGGAAATCGCTCTTGGGCTGTACTCCACAGCATGAACGTTTGAGGTCGAATGCAGACACCCTCTAAACAAGCCCTCTGACGGTGACGTGAGGGTCGATGCGTTGAACGGAGGCTCATGCCAAAACCTTTTCATCGCACTCGTCGGAGGCGTGCGAACGCCTTGCGCTCTGACACAATGTCCCCCAACGGCCGAAGTGAGCCTGGCAGCAGCCCGGCACCGCTAGCCACTCGAGACCAGAGTCGTCTGCTCGATCGCATTCTGGACACGCCCCACCTCGCGCACGTCGTCCCTCGATTGCAACCCGAGTTGCTTCACCGGGTCATTCAGAGCTGTGGCCTCGAGGATTGCGTCGAGCTCGTGGCGCTGATAACACCCGCCCAGCTGGCGCGTATCTTTGATCTCGACCTATGGTCCGCCGGCCAGCCAGGCCTGGACGAGCAGTTCGACGCCGATCGTTTTGGTGTGTGGGTCGAAGTACTGGTGGAATGTGGCGCCACGGTAGCGGCGCAGAAGCTCGCGGGGATGGACGTCGATCTCGTGAGTGCCGGGCTTGCACGACACGTGCGCGTCTACGATATCGCGGCGGTCACGCCTTATGCGACGACGGATGGAGAGGAAGCGGCTGCGATTCTCTCCTTCGACGATGGACTCGCCTGCGACGTGGGAGGCTACCGGGTCGTGGCCAGGCGCACTGACTCGTGGGACGCGATTGTCGCAGTGCTGATGTCCCTCGATACCGAACATCGCGACTACTTCCATCAGGCGATGCGCGGATGCCGAGCGCTTTCGAACTCCAGGCCGGAGGTCGACGGACTCGACGATCTTTTCGGCGCGGGGGATCAGGTCATGTTCGACCTGGCGGTCGACCGTGAAGGACGCCGGGAGAAGCAAGGATACGCCACACCGGCGCAGGCTTGCGCGTTTCTCCAGATGTCGCGCCAGCTTCGGCTCGGGCACGGAGCCATGCCACCCGCCAATCCGATCGCGCGCGCCTATTTCCGGGCCATCGACGAGACGACAGCTACGGACGCCCTCAGCACTGCCGGGCTTTTGCCGGCGGGATCAGACGCGCCAGCTGCTCCGGAGGACTCAGCAGAGGCGGTTGCCGCAGTCGTCGAGGTTCTCCGCGAGGCAGGACTCCTCGCACAGCAGCCTCGAGCGCTACTTGGCGGATCGCAGGGTCACGCCAAGCGTCTCGGGCGGATCCAGGAGCAGCTGCAGTTCGTCCTCGACTGTGACTCTGCCGTCTATTCGAGAAGGAACGAGGAGCTTGCCTATCTTGCGAACACGCTCATGGCCGGATGTTCCATCCAGGCACGGCCCTTTAGGGCGCAGGAGGCGTCGGATGCGGCCATCGCGGTCTGCAACCTTGGCCTGGAAAACTGGCCTTCTCACTGGCTCCACCCGAAGCACGGTGACACTTCCTCTGTTATCGAGGCCGAAACGGTGCTGGCCGACGACTTTCTTGTTGGTCACGATCTTGTCAGCGTGTTTCAGGTCGGCTGGACGGTCCTTCACAACAAGGTCAGCATGTACGCAGCAGAGCGTCTCATCGAAGTCCTAAAGACGCTGCGGTGTGAAGATCGAGAAACTCAGGCCGAACTCGACGCCCTTCGGATTGAAATGGCAAAACATTGGCAAGTCGGAGTGCCGTGGCATGCTCGGGACGCGCTGGATGCAATTGCGCTCCTCGACATGCCAGCCTGGGCCACGCTACTCGGGTTGATTGCCGAATGCCCGGTGATCCACGCGGGCATGGGCGCATCACAGGATTCACGGACACGCGCGGTCAGCGCCACAGCGTTTGAGTTCATTTCGGAAAACAGCCAGATCGCGTGCGTCCGCAAATTCCTGCAGTCGCTCCCTGAAACACTACGCAGCTGACGGCAGAGTTCGCCGATGCACTTGAAATGAGTCAAGGATGAAGAGGATCAGACTTCAACCGTTTGAAGTTCTTATCTGCTATCTGGCGGACATCTGCCGGGAGCGTCTGATATAGCAGAAAAGCGCGAGCCGGAACGCGGATTGGTTCCCGCTAGCACCAGAATGACGACCGACACCCCCGCATCATTCGGCCAGTGATTTAGTCATGGCGTGGCCCTGATTGCGATGCGTACATGATATTTGTAGGGGGAATCCCGACTGCCTAACACAAGAGTCGCTTCTGTCCTTGAAAAAAACACCGCGTCGGAATGACCGGTCTTCCCGCCGAGCTGTTGACCATCTACCCATGAACCGAGGCTGCTACCTCGGTCCACAACCCCTACCCGCCCTGCGTGTGCGACAAAGGCGAGATGATGCCGGGAGATTTGCAGGGGCATCGTATCGGAGATCATCAAGTCATTGTAGGCAAGGGGGTCTGGACTCCGTCTTCCGATACGAAAGGGGAATTGTGTAATCTCAAATGGAGCTACCGGTAGAGCAGCAGCAGCTCGCGGGGTTAACCCTTCCAGCGTAACCGTGAGCTGTCCTCTGGGAGGGATTAAGGCCAACGGCTCGTTCGAAACTGGCAGGTGCTGAGGATCCGCTTTTTGGAGTTGCAGGATCTTGGCGTCCGCTTCTCGCAAACGCTCAAACAGAATTCTTAGCAGTGTGATTGCCACCTTGGGGTCTGTCTGAAGGCTGTTGAAGAACTCGTCCCGCCGGATCTCGCTCACCACAGTCGGCGCAACGGCTGTCACGGTTGCGCTACGCGGCTTCTCGTCGATCATGCTCATTTCGCCAAACGTTTCCCCAACTCCAATGTAAGCCAAATGAACATTCTGTCCGTCCAGTTCCTTGGTGACTTCGACCTGCCCTTGTCCGATGACGTAGGCCGTTTCGCCGAAGTCGTTTTCTCGAATAATCACTTCTCCAGGCTCATATCGGCGCAGTGTAATCACAGTGCATCCTCCCTATGAACTCTCGTCGTGGATTGGCTGCGAGAGTATACTCCAGGTTCTACCTCTGCCGTGGCATCCAGCGCGGTAGGGACGCGCTCCGCACGTCCGCCTGTTTACCTGAGATCGAATATCATTTTCAAATGATCGAGGATGGCTTTATGTCCTTATGTCCCAAATGATTGACTCAGACGCCGCCATTTGGTAAAAACGCAACTGCTAAATTCCACTGCAAGGACGAATGGCTGCAGAAGCCGTGCCGGCAACCGCAAATTTCGCCAGATCTTTGCGGTAGCTCCAGGTGGAACTCGTTCAAACCATCAGAGATCAGAACCGCTGCATAATGCTTGCGGTTTTTTGAGGGCAAGCGAAGTGTAGGATGACTCTCACCACGAATGTAGCACCATGGAGACAAATCCGCATTTCAAGGAGAGAAACTCTTATGAAGCCAACGCAGACGAAACTTATCCTGGCGTTTTTCGGAATTGCGTTTTTAGTTACATTTGCTCTGGCACAGACGTCACCACGTTCCGTTCTGGGAAAGATCGACTTCATTGTCCTCTATGACGCGGCCCCGGGCGTACCGGGCACGCCTGCTGAAGCAGGCAAGCGGGCCTACGGCGCCGACATCAATAATGCGCAAAGTCAGCAGATTGAACTCGATGGGTTCTATGCTCCGTTCAACCAGAAGGTGGCGGCCGCTCGGGACGTAATCAAGGACGCCGTAGCAAACCAGGCGAAAAACCAAGAGGTGTTGGCGCAGCGCTCTATTGCCCAGGCGAACGCCAGTCCCATCATCAGTAGAATGGGTGGATTAGACAAGATGAGCAAGATGTCTGAGGAAGAGTTGAAGCAGGCTGCCGCCCAGGCGGCCGGAAGCTATACGCAGAGCCTCTCGGGCGCTCCTACCAATGCTCCAGGCGGCGGCATGCAGGCCATGATGCAGCGGCTGATGAGTGATCCCGCTTATCAAGCGCGCTTCGAAAAGATGAGCAAAGCGGAGCAAGAAGCCGAGCTGCAAAAGTACATGGGCAACGCGCCGCCACCACCGGTAGGAGAGACAGCAGCGGAACGACAAGCGAAAAAAGGCGTCGCGGAAACCAAGGCGGCCATGGCCAAAACCGAAGAGCTTGCTGCACTGATGCAGCGGGTCGGAGAAATTGACCTGGAATTTAACACTAAGGACAAAGCGGTCCTGGCTACGCCTGGCGGCTATGACGAGATCTCCAAGGACATCGGGGCCAGAATAGCGAAGCTTCCCATTGTCGGAAGGGGAGAGGCTGGGCCTTATTCCGATCCGGCCAAGGTCCAGGCGTTACGGCGCGAGGGTGTTACCCGCGAACGCGCCCGCGCAACCTGGGAACTCCAGCAACGAACCCCGCTCTACGCCCAGCGTAAGGCCAAATACAAGGAGGTGGCCACTGCTTATGTGACCTGGCTCAGGCAAAACGTGGGAACGGTCAATAGCAACCAAACTGCGCAGTTGCTCGATGACCACCTTATGGAGATTGCAGTGAGATGCGAAGAAGATCTCATCAAAGCCGCGGAGAGTTTGGGAAAGTATTCTGCTGATATAACCAGCCAAGCCGCTATATACGAAAGCTCATACCAGAAAACAATGAGTGAGCCGATGCCTAAATCGTTGACCAAGTGAATGTGAATGCGTGGCTCTGAACCAAGGTGGCGCCCTGCCTTAAAGCGTCCTTGGAGCAGTGACCCGACCGATAAGGGCGCCAGGTGAACCAAACACTGTAGCTCACATTGAGCCGTTGCATCGCCCAAATGGTAGAACCTCCAACCCGACCAAGGCAATCTGCTGAGTTCTCCACAGGTCTCCTCTTGACACCATGACCTGAAGTGGTAGGAGAAGGTGTGGATGTACTGAAGGAAACGGACGCAGAGCACCGCGTCCCTACCTCTTAACGCCGAATTTGAACGGTAGGCACGCGCTGCCGCGTGTCCGTCAAATTGAGACGCGGAACCCTCGGCGCAGGCCACGCCCTCTGCAAGAATCGATACGATTGGGACGCCATCACGGAAGCTATCCCCTCCCGTGACCGAACAGATTTACGAGCATTTGATCAAATGCGAACAGCAGGCCCATCAGCACGACTGCTAGCATGGCCCTCTTTGCCTTCTGCTTTAGTGGCATGTGGGTCGGCTGGGCCTGGGGCACAAGCGCTCGAAGCGCCTGGACCACCGATTCGCGGTTAAAGAACAAGATTACAAAGAGGAGAAGGGTATAGATGGTGGCGCTGGCCGTCGCGCCGTGGGTGTCCAGGAAGATAATGTCGAACACAACGATGTTCACCATGACAGGCAGGAGGATAGCCACGCCGAACAGCTTCGTCCGTTCCCACAACAGCAGCCATGCTCCAACGACTTCAGCAAGCCCGATGAATAGGATGTATGCGAACGAGTAACCCATGAACGTCCAAGCCAAGTCGAAAGCGTTAGCGTCGCCGAGGAGGGTTTTTGCTACGTCTTCCGGCAGGCGGCCTCGCCGATAGAATTGTCCGCCTAAGATCTTGCCCAAGCCGTATACGTTCAAGAACCAGAACACATACCAGCGTGCTGCAAGTTCGATGACCCTTTGGCGAAACTGTTTCGGCTGGTGGCTCATTTCAGGCGATTCTCCTGATAGTTCCATTTTGTGCATCGCCTTGACATACGCGACTCCTTACGAGTTCCGAAGCGCAAATGTTCCTAAGCGCACCACGAGCCAGGCCGCAGGGGGTATGCTGACAGGCACACGATCCAGGTGAACGACCGGTCCTGAATCTATGGGGAGAAGGTGACCTGTATGATGCAGAATCTGCTTCGAAAAGAGTTACCCGGTGGGAAGTTTGCCCCGGCGGGGAGGTGTTCATCTCGTGGTAGCAGAAACCACGCGGGGTTGTCGGGCAACTGGCCTCCAAGGAACCGAGATAGGATCTCCCCAGTAAACAGCTTCGCAATAACCCCGTTAAACCCGTTGTCGCTATTCGTCATGATCACATAGCCAGATTTCCGCTCCACCGAAGCCGCGACAAAGCAGGAATGCCCCGGATTGCCTCCCCCGTGCCTGATAAAGTTGCCATTCTCCGTGTGGGCTATGTCCCACCCCAGTGCCCATGAACTCTGAGAATTCAATTTCACCTGCGGGCGGAGCATTGCCTCAAGGCTGTCCTTGTTGAGTCGGAACGCATCACTCGGCTTGGGGTCGGTGATTTCGATCAGAAATTTTGAGTAGTCCGTCGGCGTTGTGCACAGCCCGCCTACCATGCCGTATCTTGCCAAAGCGGCACCGGTCGGTTTCCTGCTCGTCTTCGATGGTTTTCCCTCCTCATCGTGCCCTCGTGCCATATGCTTTTCAATGGTGTCATTCCAGAGGTAACCGCTTGAAATCATTCCAAACGGCACCAAAACGTTTGCTTTCATGTACGCGTCGATAGAAGGCTCTGTCGCGCAAACCTCGAGGCCTGCCTCGAACTTATCTCAGTCCTTTCGGTTCACTTGACCGCCTGTCAAATGCGTCACCACCGATTGCAAATAACTGTAACCCTCACCGGAATATGACCACTTTTCGCCAGGCGTGAAATGGATTTTCAAGGGCTCTTTTTTTGACCGAAAGTTTGGAAACCCGCTGGTATGAGAAAGCACATGACGGGCAGTAATGAGGTCCAGCCGAGCATCACCCTGTAGAAACCGCTCCGGCGTGTACTTGGTCAGAGGCGTATCGAGGTTCATGATGCCTCTCTCACACAGTTTCATGACAGCATAGGCAAACACCGGCTTGCTTGTGGACGCCGCTTCAAACACGGTGTCGTTATCAACCCGTTCTTTCGACGCGTTGTCTTTAACACCAAACCCTCGACGCCAAAACAATTTCGCGTCCTTGATGATGGCGATGGAAAGCCCCGGAACCTTGGCCTTTTCCATCAGTTGTGGAATCTGTTGCTCCAAATCAGCAATCAGGTCTTTCCACGGTAGGCCGTCCTTGGGTTGGGCAGATTTCTGGTTTCCTTGCGCTCGCGCCACAAGTGGGAGAAGTGAAACGCTAAGAGCGGCTCGGCCGCTCTCGATCAGAAAATCTCTTCGACGCATACGATGAGACATCGCTTTGACCTCGCGGATGAGCGTGATTTTTACTCATGGCTGTTGCAGCTGCCCAGGTTTGAATAAGCCCAAAGTGTGACTAACCCGATTACTTACGGGTCCTGACAGGTAAATGTTCCCATGCGCACCACGAGCCAGGCCGCCGAGCCATGCTGACAGGCAGACGATCTCGCGAACGACAACCCTGAATCGATCGTCAGAAGAGGACCTGCAAGATGGAGAACAAAGTACGAGGGATTAGTGACGCCATAGGAAGATTGGCCTTGGCGAGGACGGGTTCACGATTTCTCGTGGCAGGACAAACCGAAGCGGACGCGGAGCACCGCGTCCTACCGGAGGAAAGTCGGGTGGCGGAGACGCGGTGCTCCGCGTCCGCCAAATTGAAAGAATGGAGTTGAGTCCTTGCGTTGAATGTTTAGACCTGACCCTGCTTCTCGTGGTTGCTCGCCTGCTGCCGCACAATATTTATTTTATTATTTAAGGGCTGACCCCCCGGTTCGGGAGTTAAGCACAAGAACTGCGTTAGGTAGAGCTCGCGCGCGCCGACGGGTCCAGGAGCACACGCGCCAGCGCGTCGGCAATGGGAAGTCCCGGATTGCGCTGGAGCCAGAACCACTCCCCGCCAGCGTTCACCTCGAGGAAGACATGCCGGCCATCCGGGGTGACGATGAAGTCAGCTCCGCCATAATTCAGTCCGAAGTCCTGCATCAAGGCCAGGAGGCCTTTTTCCACATCGGGCGGCAGCCTGTACGGCCGCCAGTCGTCGATCAGTCCGATACCGTCGCGCCTCCAGTCAACCGACGTTTCAGGGTTGCGCTGCGAATCGATCGAGGCCGTAAACACTTCCCGGCCGACCACCGTCGCCCGCAACTCAAGAGCTTTGTCCACTTGTTCCTGAAACATCATCGGGCAATAGCGAAGGTCGGAAAGGCCGTCCAGGTCTTCAGGCTTCATCACGCTCGTAAAGACGACCATCTCTTGATCATCGCGGTGGATCGCAAACGACGATTGCACCTTGGTAACGACCTTGCCGCCTAACGCGTCATAGAATGCCCGTGCCTTTTCGGGATCATTGGTGATCAGGGTTTCCGGCGTTTCCAGGCCGTGTGCCCGGGCACGCTGCAATTGCAGTTCCTTATGATCCGCACGGCGCACGCATATGAGCGGATCGAGCTGGAAACACGTCAACGAGGCGATCGTCCCATAAAGTGATCGCTTGGCTTCGTTCAGACAGGCCTCGCGCGTGTCTCCGAGTTCTGCTGGCAGGCTTGCCGCCACATAGAAGCGGCGGTACCAAAGCGCCGTCACCTCATCGAGATCAAAGGAGCGGCCGGCCTCGTCAATCAGCGTGCGCTCTATACCGCCCGCACGAAAACGGGTCGCCACACGGACGCGTTCGGGGTACAGGTCTGTGTTAAGCCGGATAACCCGGGCCCCTCGGTGCTGCAGCGCCTCAATGACCATCGCGATCGATTCATTGTCGGCACTGTGAGTAACGATCAGAATGCTCATGAAAGTGCGGCGAAGGCTTCGGTGTCAAAACCGAAGCCGGCCTTCTAAGTGGTCCGAGTCAGATGGAAACGCCAGCGTAACGACATTTCCAGGCTTCTGCGGAGTGCAGGTATTAGCGTCCTTGAGCTGCGGCTCAGACAACGACACTGCCTCTGGACGAAATTTTGTGGCATATCCGGGATCGGACCGATAGACCGCTTCTTTACGAAGTTTTGTGGCGTATCCGGGATCGGGCAGCGCTTCCCGGCGAAGTTTCACAGCATATCCACGGTCGTTGGGATTGAATGTATCGTTATCTGACGGGTATTTCAACGTGTGCGTCGTCGGCGTCGAAGTCGCTGTATTTTGAGTACACAGAAAACGAGCAAAGAAAGGCTTAATGTTCATGCGTCTATCCTCCGGTTCGGGCGACTCTCACTGCGCGCCCTAGGCGAGTTATCGGCCGGAGGCTATTCAGGTTGCTTCTCCGACACCTACAAGATGGATAACCCAGTACCAGGGATTAGTGACGCCAATGGAAAGATTGGCCTTGGCGGGGACGTGTTCACGATTTTTCGTGGTAGGAAAGCTGTCGGTACAATAAGGCAAGCGGCCGCGCTGCTCCGCGACCGCTGTCGCCGCGCGTCCGCCAAAATTCTGCTAACTCAGTCCGCGCCGAATAGCCCTCTCCACTGGCGAGTAGCTGTCATCATCAGACCGATGAAGTTCAAAGGGTTCGGTTGGAGATAGCGGCGGCTGAGCCATGAAGCGGGGTTGCGTTCCAAGATTGATCTGGGCCGCATGAACCAGGAAGGGGTGACAAAGATACACTGTCCCCGCTTCCCCGGTGGCGATCACCTCGGAGCGCCCAACGGTTGCAGCCAAGGTTGGAGCCAACTCCCTCAACCTCATGCCCGTTTCGCCCGCCGGTTCCAGCGTTTTCGCCACGTCCAGATGGGAACCAACCCGGATACGTGTGGGTGCCTCCTTCTCATCAACGTCCGAAAACAGGAAAAGCATCAACAAGGCGCGACCGCGAGAGCTCACATTGACGCGCCACGACAAGAAATCATTGGGATCGGAATCTTCTCCCGCAAAGCTTGCATCGACATGC
>Ga0111538_10005622_pt1 | contig 17114 bp, 11 predicted proteins | sample SoiMethybrSBSTD1_FD_79669 | JGI IMG/M metagenome (GOLD analysis project Ga0111538, IMG submission 79669) | Bulk soil microbial communities from a Populus tree surrounding site in Tennessee, USA - Soil MetaG P. TD hybrid SBSTD1 (version 2)... | ecosystem: Environmental > Terrestrial > Soil >...
CGGCGTCGCAGTCCGCGACCAGCTCGCGCACCCTTTCAGCCGCGAAGGTGCGCACCTCCCCCGGCACCGGCGGCACCTCGGCGGCCGGCGCCGGCGAGATCAGCACCACCTCGACGCCAGGCCGCGGCAGCCGGCGGGCGAGCTCGAGGTAGCGGATGCCGATCCCCGCCATGCGCTCGCGCACGGGCTCGCTGGAGAGCAACGCGATCCGCGTCATCGCCCGCGCCTGAGCCGCTGCAGGCGCTCGTGGGTGCGCCAGGCCCGCGTCGCCCGCATCTCTTCGAGCAGCCCGTTGAGCCGTGCGATCTCGGTATAGGTGCGGCCAAGGTGGGCGTCCTGGTCGGCGATCAGGCGCCGCAGCTCCTCCTCGACCCGGAACAGCCGGGCGAGCTCGTCGCCTTGGTTGGCGACGGCGCCGCGCAGCCGCACGTTCTCCTCCCCCGTCGCCACCGCCTCGCCGTGGTGGCGGTGCATCGCCTCCTCCGCCGCGAGGCGAGCCCTTTCCGCCGCGTCGCGGGCGCGCTCGGCGGCGGCGTGCGCACGATCGGCGGCGGCGCGGGCGGCTCCCTCCTCCAAGGCCGAGCGGCTCGCCGCGGCCGCGGCTTCGGCCGCTTCCACGGCCTCGCCGCGCAGGCGGTCGACGGCGCGCGCCAACACTGCGGGAGTGAGACGTTCACGGTGCCGCTCGAGCACGCGCTGCTTCATGGCCAGGAAATCGGGGCGCTCCCGCGGCCGCTCGCCCAGCACGTGGCCGCCGCCGCGGAAGTGACGGTACTCGCAGGTGACCCGCGGCAGATGGTGGAAGGGCGCCAGCCCGGCCAGCCGGATGAGCACGTCCCAGTCCTCGAAGAACGGCAACTCGGGGTCGAAGGGGCCGGCGGCGCGCCACAGCTCGCGCTCGGCAAGCAGCGTGTGCAGCGGCAGGTAGTTGTCGAGCAGCAGCACGTCGGGGTCGAAGTCGCGGCTGTAGGGAAGCCGGCGCTCGACCTCGCGCCAGCCGGACGGCGCGGACGTCACCAGAGGGCCGTCGCCGCCGGCGAGCTCGTAGACGACGACCGCCGCGTCGCTGTAGGCGACGCGCACGCCGGCGGCGCCGAGCGCGTCCACGAGCGTCGCCAGATGCTCGGGCTCGACGAGGTCGTCGTCGTCGAGGAAGCCGAGCAGCGTGCCGGTCGCCGCCTCGACGCCGGCGTTGGCGGCGCCGGCGCGGCCGCGGCGCGGCACCAGGTCCACGCGGCGCACGGGAAACGGGAAGTCCTCGGGCACCGGCGCGACGCCGCCGCCGTCCACGACCAGCACCACTTCGACGCGCCGGTAGGTCGAGGCGGCGAGCGAGGCGAGCGCCTCGGCGAGCAAGGCCGGCCGCTCGCAGGTGCGCACGACGACCGAGACCAGCGGCCCGTCGCCCACCGCCAGCAACTCGGGCACGCCGCCGAGATCGCGCGTCAGACGTGCCTGGCTGCGGGTCGTGAAGTCGGCCATCGCCAGCCGGGTGTACGCCTCGGCGGCACCGACCGTCGGGGGCAGCGACAGCGCGCGGTAGCGGCGCAGGCCGATGGCGGCGGCGAGGTAACCGTGGCGCTCCTGCTGGCTCGGATAGGCGGCCATGGCGCGCGCGAGCACCGGTAGCTCGGCGGTGACGTCGACGAGCAGGTTCGGATAGCCCGGGTGGTTGACCTCGTAGAGCAGCACCCGCGTCGAGGCGAGCACCGCGTGCAATGCATCGCCGGGCCGCAGCGGCGAGAGCGCGCGGAAGAGCGCCGCGAAGGCGGCCTGGTGGTCGCCGGTCGACTCGAGCGGCGACGGCGCCAGTATGAGGTCGGGCGTGCGGGTCTCGAGCTCGCCGCGGATCGCCGCCGTCATCTCGTCGACGCGCCGGTCGAGCTGACCGTCCGGAAGCCCGAGGTGCGCGGCGTCCGCGACGCCCAGCGCCGCCAGGGCCGCGCTCGACTCGGCGCGCCGGCGCGCCGCGTACGCCACGCGATCCCCCACCTCCTCGACTCCCCCGCTGCCGTCGGAGAGGAAGAGCACGCGCGCCTCGGCGCCGAGGTCGACGAGCTGCGCCAGCAGGCCGCCGCATCCCACCACCTCGTCGTCGTAGTGCGGCGCGACGACCAGCACGCGCTCGGCGCGCACCGCCTCGGTGACCCCTGGCGGCAGCCGGCCGCTTCTCTCTCTTGGCGCCTCTCGCAACGTGTGGTTACCCCGCGAATCCTACATCCGGCCGCCACGGCTGCCGCGTCTAGAACAGGTCGCTGTCGCCCATCGTGTAGTAGAGGTGTCCTCGCATCGCCTCGCCGGGATCGATCTCGAACGGCACGTAGACGAGGCCGAGGCCTTGCGGCTCGGGTCGCTCCTCGAAGCCGATCGAATAGAGGAGCGAACGCCACCAGGCAGGACGGGCGGTGGCCCAGGTCTCGACGTGGGTGATGCCGGCGTGCTCGGGTTGCGCGAGGGCGAAGGCGAGCAGGCGCCGTACCGCTCGCGGCTCGCCGGGATCGAAGAGCGCATCGCCCCAGACGAGCGCATCGCCGCGGCGGCGAAAGACACCCCAGCCCATGAGCCGACCGCGGTGCAGGCAGGCGTAGAGGCGATAGTCGTTGCCGGGCTGGCGGCGGTAGCGCCAGTCGAGGTAACGGACGTCGCGCTCGACCAGCATGCCGTAGTCGGCCGCGACGCGCGCGAACAGGTCGTCGAAGCGGGCGTCGAAGGCGTCGACGCGCCGACACGTCCAGCTGCCCGACCCCGGAAGCCAGCGGGCCAACGGGTGCGCCGCGGAAGCGAGACCGGGCGCCGGCAGCGGCAGCACGTGGAAGGGCAGGTCCTCCAGCCGCTGCGCGCCGACGAACGCCATCGAGAAGCGCTGGATGTTGCCGGTGTTGAAGCCGTAGTTGAAGCCGACGCGGCCGGTACAGAAGCGGGCGTAGAAGTGGCGCACCGTGCGGCCGAGTAGGCTCGTCGGGCCGCGCCCCACCTGCCGCACGCCGGGCAGCGTCATGGTGTCGCCGATGTGGAGCGCGGTCACCGCCTCGACGCGGTCGGGAGGGCCGGGCAGCCGGAAGCGCACCGGGAAGCCGGCGTAGTGGGCGACGAGCTGGCCGTCCTCGGCGAACGCCTCGCTGATGTGGAGGTTGCCGTAAGGGTTCTCGCGATACTCCCAGCTCCAGCGCTCCAAGCTGCGCGGCACGAAGAAGCTGCCCGCGAAGATGGGCAGGATCTGCGTTTCGTCGCCGGGCCGGTACTCGCGCACGCGGTAGCTCTCGCGGCGCGCGGTCCACAGCTCGCGCGCCGCCTGGCCGGGGTCGTCGGCCAACGGCTGCTGCCGCAGCACGACGAAGCCGTGCTCGGAGAGCGCGATGGTGAGCGCGCGGGCGTCGGTGAAGCCGCCATCACTAGGCGCCGTGGCGAAGCGCGCGGCGATGCAGAGCTGGCCGCGCTCCGCCAGCACCGCCCGCAGCGGCTCGAGCCAACCTGACAGCAGCGCGGTCGCATCGCCATCGCCGGCGAGCGCCGCCACCAGCTGCCACCCGAGCCCGCCGGGCGCGGTGGGTGGAACGGTAGGCCGCGATGTTTGCGCGCCCGTGCGGTCCTCGACGGGTGCGGCGACGAAGGCGCGCGCGACGAGCGCCTCGGCGACGCTCGCGGCGGCAGGCGGCGCCAGCAGCAGCCGATCGCCCCCGGCGGCGAGCGACGCCAGCAGGTCGACCAGCCGCTCGACGTCCGGCCGCTCTCCCGCCGCCGCCGTCACGCAGGGACCCGGCCGCCGCCCGCCGGCGCCCCTTCCGCGGCCCCTCTTTCCTTCACGAGGGGCATAGTACAGGCTCACCCGCCGATGCATCCCCGCCGTCCCCGCCCGTGGCTCCTCGTCGTTCCCGCGGCCGCGCTGGCGGCCTACGCCGCCGTGCTCGGGCGCGGCTTCACCAGCGAGGACTTCCTGCTCGTCCGCTTCCTCGGCGAGCACCCACCCTGGCGCGACGTCGTCGCGCAATTCACCGCGCCCTGGCTCGGCATCGCCGGCATCCGCTTCCTGCGGCCGCTGTCGACGACGCTCTACGCGCTGGAGATCGCGATCTTCGGGACCCAGGCGGTCGGCTTCAACTGCGTGCACGTGCTGGTGCACGCCGGCAATGCGCTGCTCGTCGCGGCGGTGCTGCGCGAGCTGCTGGGACGCGACGAGCGCGGCACGCGCGCGGCGGCGGCGGGCGGGGTGCTCTTCGCGCTCCATCCGCTCCACCCCAACGCCGTCGTCTTCTCGGCGAGCTTCGCCACCCTCTTCGGCGCCGCGTTCGTCTTCGCGGCGCTCCTCGCCTACCTGAGATATCGCGCCACCGGCGATCGCCGTTGCTGGGGAGCGGCGTTCGGCGCCTTCGCCTGCGCGCTGTTCTCGTACGAAGCCGCCGCCATCCTCCCGCTGTGGCTCACGGCAGCGGATCACCTCGCCTTGCCGGGACCGCCGCGGCCGCAACTGCGGCGCGTCGCCGGCTGGTTGCCGTTTGCCGGGCTGCTCGGCGCGTATCTCGCCTGGCGCCGCTGGGTGTTCGGCGTCGTGCTCGGCGGCTACGACGCGACGAGCCAACGGCTGCTCGGCTCCGGCGCCGTCGACCTCGTCGTCGCGATCGCGCGGGCGGTCCGCCGGCTGCTGCTTCCCTACTACGGCACCGCGGTCGGGACTGGAGCGCTCGCCGCGACGGCGGCGGTGCTCGTCGTGGCGCCGGCGCTGTGGCTGCTCCGCCTCCGCGACCGGCGCACGGCCGGTCGCTGGCTCGCGGGCTGGGTGTGGCTGCTCGGTGGCCTGGCCCCTTTCGGCTTCGAGGCGATGGTGCCGGGCAACGGGCGTTACGGCTACCTCGCCGCCGCCGGCGCGGTGCTGGCCGGCGCGGCGTTGCTCGCGGCGCCATCGACTCGGCCACTGGAGGCGGCCGAGCGCCGGCCCGCATGGCGGCTCGTGCCATGGCTCGCGGCAGCCGTGCTGGCGCTGCTGTGGACCGCTCTGCTCGCGGCACACTTGCGAGCCTGCGCGAGCGCCGCGCAGACCGCGGCGCAGGTGCGCCAAGCGTTGCTCGGCGGCGAGGTCGCACCGCCGCGAGGACCGCGCTTCGTCACCGGCTACCCGTACTTCCTGAAGGCCCCCAACGGCGATCCCGCCGCGCAGGTCTTCCACTACGGCTTGCGCGACGCGGTGAATCCGCCCTTCGCGCGCGCCGGCGCCGACGTCCTGCCGCTGCCGCCGCTCGCCGGCGACGAGCTGGTGCCCGTCGTGCGCGGCGCCGGCGCGGACCGCGTCTGGGCGTGGAGCGGCGGCACGTTCCACGCGGTCTCGCCGGCAACCGGTGCGACCGCGGCCGGCGCCTCACCCGCCCCGCCGGACGCGCTCGTCGAGCTTGCGGTGGAGCCCCTGGTTGCCGCCGGCTCCGCGACCGCCGCCTTCTCCGTCCGCCTTGCCGGCGGCCCGTTCCGCCGCTTCCGCCTCCTCGTCTCGGCCCCCATCAACGGCGCCGTCTTCGACGTGCCGCCGCCGCCGCCGGGAAGCGACGTCCTGCGCGTCGAGATGCCCCGCGACTTCCTGCACACCAACGCCGCGCTCTACGGCCCCAGCACCCTCTACTGGTGGCTGGAAGCGCGCGACGAGGCCGGCACCCTGCGCGGCTACGCGCGGCTGCGGCCGCTGGCGCCCGCCGCTCCCGGCGCCGCCTCGACGCGCTGAGCGGGTGATCGCCGCCGGCCGAAACGTACGCGCAGCACGTCGCGCAGCATGCGCGGCGCGTCGGCCAGCGGCCGCACGCGGGAGACCGGCGAGTCGCGCCAGACGACGCCCACCTCGACCACCGGCCAGCCTCGCCGCTGCGCCTCCCACACCAGCTCCACGTCGTAGGCGAAGCGCTCGACGGTGAGCGCGGGGAAGAGGTCGCGCGCCGCGGCGCCGTCCATCAGCTTGAAGCCGCACTGCGTGTCGCGGAAGTCGCCGAAGCCGAGGGCGCGGATGAGCAGGTTGAAGACCTTGCCCATCAGCTCGCGGTGCCAGGGCTGATGCAGCTCGACCTGCGCACCGTCGACGTCGCGGCTGCCGAGCACCAGCTTGGCCTCGGCGAGCCGCGGCTCCAGCTTCTCCAGCTCCTCGATCGGCGTCGACAGGTCGGCGTCGCAGAGCAGTACCTTGGCGCCGCTCGAAGCGACGACGCCGTGGCGCAGCGCCGCCCCCTTGCCGCGGTTGCGCGACAGCTCGAGCACCCAGACCCCGCGGTGCGTGTACTCGCTGGCCACCTCGACGGTGGCATCGGCGCTGCCGTCGTCGACCACCAGCACCTCGAAGCTCCTGCCGCGACGCTCGAGGTAGGGCCACACCCGCTGCAGCGTTTCGCCCAACCGCGATGTCTCGTTGAAGGCGGGGATGACCACCGAGAGGTCGACGCTGCCGGCGGCGCGCGCCCGCGGCGGACGCTTCTCGACGGCGGTGAAGCCGGTTCCCGAGGTGTCGACGGCTGACTCGCCGCTGGGCAGGGAGCTGGACATGGAGAAGTGCGTAGGCGATCAGCAGGCGCAAGCGCCGGCGCCGAATTGTACCCGGCGGCGATCAACCGCCGGCCGGCCACCAGAAAGGCCCGGCGAGCCGGCCGCCGGCCGGATGCCACGCGGTCAGGGTGACCCCGGGGCGGCGGCAGGCGTGGCAGAACTCGTCGGCGGCGGCCTGCACGGGCGCGGCGGCCTCGAGCAGCGCGGCCGGAAACCCGGCCGGCGACGGCGACAGCAGCCAGCGCCAGCCCGCGCCCGTGGGCGCCTCGTCCCACGGCCGGGACGGCGGCGGCGAACCGCCGGGGAGCCGTAGCACGAGCGGGCCGAGCAGCGGGAACCAGCGGCGGAAGTAGCGGCGCTGCGAGGCGGCGAAGCGGTCCGACCATGCTTCGGGCTGCGCGGCATGGCCCCAGCGATGGCTGGCGCGCGCCGCCGGCACCACGGCGAGGCGCACGCCGTGACGGCGGCTCCGGCGGAGCCAGTCGGTCTCCTCGAAGTAGAGGAAGTAGTCTTCGTCCCAAGGTCCCAGGCGCCTGGCGAGCGCCGCCGGGAAAGCCAGCGACGCTCCCGACAGCGCGGGGACCGCCACGGGAGCGTCGGCTTCCCATACCCTGCTCCAGCGCGCCAGCTCGGCGAGCAGGTGGCGTTCCCATCCGCGGCGATGACGCAGCGCGCGCCGTCGCGCCGCCTCGGCGGCCGGCGTCTGCACGTCGGCGGGCGGGAAGAGGAAACCCGCGAGCTGCAGCTGCGGCGCCACCACGCCGCCGCCGTCGGCGAGCGCGGCCAGCAACGGCGCCAACGCGCCCGCGGCCAGCTCCACGTCCGGGTTGGCCACCAGCAGCCACCTGCCGCTCGCCGCCGCGATGCCGGCGTTGACGCCCGCCGCGTAGCCGCGATTGGGCCGCACCAGCAGCAACTCGGGGGCGCAGGCGGCGGCGGCCCGCTGCTCTGCGGGGTCTTCGGACTGCTCCACCACGATCGTCTCGGCGGCAAGACCGCTGGCGGCCGCCTCGTGGCGGAAGCCCGCCACCGCCGACGCCAGCAGCGCCGAGGAGCGATGGGCGACGAGGACGAGCGAGACGTCTTGGCTCACGCGTCGTCCGTGCTCGCCGGCGGTTGCCCGAGGCGATCGACTGCCTCGACCAGCTCGGCGGCGAGAACGTCGGCGACCGCCGCCATGTTCTCGCCGAGATGGGCGGCGACCTGCGAGCCGACGATCGGCACCACGCCGCGCGCCCGGTGCCAGGCGAGCACCAGGCGCGCCGGCGAGCGGCCGCTCGTGCGCGCGAGGTCGGCGAGCCGAGGATCTGCCAGGATCGCGCCTCCCTGCAACGGGGACTGCGCCATCACCAGGATGCCGAGCCGGCGACAATGCTCGACCAGCGCGCCGGCGGGCCGCAGCGGATGGATCTCGACCTGCGCCGCCGCGGGCAGCTCGAGGCCGGCGCGCTGCAATCCCTCGAGCTCGTCGATGCCGACGTTGGCCAGCCCGACGGCGCGCACCAGCCCGCGCCGGCGCAGGTCGAGCATCGCTCGCCAGGTCTCCGCGAGCGGGACCGGCGCCGTCGCGACGGCGCCGGTGGTATCGCGCGGCGTCAGCTGGCGCTCGAGCTCCTCGTGGCTGGTGGCGACCACCTCCAACGGCCCGCGATGGGCCCAGGCGGCCGGCGCGTGGACGAGGTAGAGCTCGAGCGCCTCGCGGCCGAGCCGGCGCAGCGATCCCTCGCAGGCCGCCCGCACGTGCGCGGGCGCATGGTTGGTCTGCCAGACCTTGCTCACCACCGCCGCGTCGTTGCAGCCGCGCAGCACCGCGCCGAACATCCGCTCGGTGCCGTACGCCTCGGCGGTGTCGAACAAGCGATAGCCGAGGTCGCGCGCCGCGGCGGCGGCCGCGGTGAGGTCGACGATCCGCCCGCCGCGCAGCGGACTGCCACCGAAGCCGATCGCCGGCAGCGAGAGGCCGCTCACCCCAACGCCATCGGGCGGGGAGCGAGCAGCGTGGTGAAGGCCTCGGCGAGGGCGCGGCGGGTGGCCTCGGCGGTGAACCGCCCGGCGGTCGCACGCGCGGCGAGGCGCATGGCCAGCAGCTCCGGCGCCGCGGCGCCGCGCGCCATGAGCCGTTGCAGCTGCTCCACCAGCTCGTACACGTGGTGGTTGGCGAAGACGAAGGCGTTCTCGCCGCCGGCGAGGAAATCGCGCCCGCCCACAGCCTCGTAACAGAGCACCGGACAGCCGGCGGCCATCGCCTCCGGCACCGTCGAGTTGAATGCCTCGTGAGAGTTGAGGTTGACGAGGAAGGCGCTCTCCGCCATCTGCCGCGCCACCTCGTGGTGCGCCATGTCGACGAGCTCCTCGACCCGCCAGCCGCCGCCGAGCTCGCCGCAGAAGCGCCGCATGAGCTTGACGAAGATGTCGTAGTCGGGAAAGCCGGCGTGCCGGTAGTCCTCCTTGCAGACGAGCAGGACCACGCGGTCGCGGGGGGCGGCGCGAATCTCCTCGGGCGTGCGGAAGAAGTAGGGTGCTACCAGCGGCGGTACGACGGTGGGCACGATCCCGAAGTGCTTCGTCACGACCTCGGCGACGTGCGGCAGCACGGCGAGCGCGAAGTCGACACCCAGCTCCGGATAGCGGAAGGCCTGGGAGTGCCCGACCAGGGTGAGGAAGCTGCCTTGCACGAAGACACCGCGCCGGCCCGCCCACGGCAGCGCCGCGGTCTTCGCGATCAGGTTCTCCGGCACCACCAGGAGGTCGTCGGGACCCGCCGCCGGCGGCCCCTCGGCGCCGCCCTCGAGATAGGCGATCGGCACGGCGGAGTCCAGCCAAGGCAGCCGGAAGGGCGCCCGCTGGTGCAACACCCGGGCGTCGAAGCCCTCCTCGCGCAGCAGCCGCACGTGCTCGTAGAGCAGGCCCTGACCCCAGCTCGGCGCCGGATAGTCGGGAGTCAGGTAGTAGATGCGCGGCGCGTCCGCTCGCGGCGCCGTCATCGCGTCAGCGCGTAGATGCACTTGCGACAGATGAAGTCGCGCGGCGCCTCTTCGAGACCGTAGACCCAGCGGCGCAGCAGCGCCATCTCGGGACCGGCGAGGATCTCCTTCAACGGCTGCTCGTGCAGGTCGCCGATGACGTAGCGGTCGAAGTAGTCCTGGCAGCAGAGGACGCACTTGCCGTGCGGCGTCACGTGCAGCCATTGCAGCGGCCGCGACCCGGTCTGCTCGCACCCGCACAACCCTTCCAGCGTCGCCTCCGGCCGCAGCCCGATGGGCAGGTTGCCGGCGCGGTCCATCACCTCGCCATACCTGACGTTGAACACGCTGCCCGCGAAGTGCGCGGTGATCTCGTCGAAGTCGCGCCGGTGCACCTCGTCGCCGGTGCCGAGCACGATGATCTCCATCGTCTCCGCCAGCGGCAGGTGGCGCAGGTACTCGACGTTCTTCATCACCACCCGCAGGTGGTCGCCGCGGCGGTCCGCTTTGTAGCGCTCGCGGTCGAGCGTCGACAGGTTGACGGACAGGTACTTGAGACGGCCGAGCTTCATGATCGCGTCGACCCGCGCCGGAGTCAGGCCGGTGCCGTTGGTCAGCACCGCCGGCGGCAGGCCGTGGGCGAGCAGGATGGCCACCTGCTCGACGAACCGCTTGTCGAGCGTCGGCTCGTTGTAGTGGATCATCGAGACACCTTCGATGGTGTCGCGGAATTCGGCCAGCTGGCGCACGATCGACTCGTAGAAGTCGAGCGGCATGAAGTAGGAGTCGCGCGGGTGCTCGGCGACCGGACAGAAGTAGCAGCCCTGGTTGCAGGCGGTGTTGGCTTCGAGCGACACGTACTTGAGGTAGAAGCGGCTCGCCAGGTCGACGCTGTCCTCGACCATCCAGCCCTGGCTCACCAGCGCGTCGTACACCGGCGACGGCAGCTCGCCGACGGCGCCGTCGCCGAGCGCGGCGGCGCGCACCTGGGCGTAGCCGGGGTCCTCCGGCCGCAGCGAGGCGTCGGTAAGCGGGTTGTAGAGCCGTCCCGGCTCGACGTGCAGGAAGGGCTCGGAGCGCCAGGCGCCCGCAACGCGGGCACCCAGCGGGGTGCTGGGGCTTAACGCTGTCAAGGGGTTCATGGGGATGCTTCGACCGACCCTTCCGCCTGGGAGAGGCGGCGCTGCGCGTCCGTGATTATCGATTGCCGATCCGAGGCAGTCAAATCGCATCCGGCACACACGGGCAGGTATACGCACGCCGCTCGCCGTCCGCTTGGTATATTCACCCGCCCTCCGGGAGGCGCTTCCGCATGCAGCTCCACGCCGATCCTGTCGCCCTCCGCCCCGGCTACCAGGGCGCCCAGCCGTTCCCGTACACCGTCATCGACGGGTTGTTCCCCGACTCGCTGCTCGACGCAGTGCTCGCCGCCTTCCCCGCGCCGGGCGAGAACGCCTGGCGCCGGTTCGAGAGCGCCACCGAGAAGAAGCTCGGCTGGGTGCACACGGCGCCCCTACAGCGAGACCTGCGCGACTTCCTCGTCGACATGAGCTCGCCGCCCATCCTGCAGTTCCTCGAGGCGCTTACCGGCATCGAGGGGCTGATCCCCGATCCCTACTTCGGCGGCGCCGGGCCGCACCAGATCGTCAGCGGCGGTTTCCTCAAGGTCCACGCCGACTTCAACTGGCACCCCTTGCTGCGGCTCGATCGCCGGCTGAACCTGCTCGTCTATCTGAACAAGGACTGGCCGGAGGAGTACGGCGGCCATCTCGAGCTGTGGGACCGCGAGATGAAGGGCTGCGAGCGCCGCATCCTGCCGCTCTTCAACCGCACGGTGGTGTTCAGCACCACCGACACGTCGTACCACGGGCATCCGCGCCCGCTTTCCTGCCCGCCGGAGCGGACCCGCAAGTCGGTGTCGTTCTACTACTACACCAACGGGCGTCCCGAGGAGGAGCGCTCGGCCCCCCACGACACGGTCTTCCGCAAGACGCACGAAGGGGATTGGTAAGGGCGCCGAGCGGCCGAGCTCAGCGGCGGCTCCAGGCGTAGTTCGCGCACCGCGCGAAGTCCATCCGCAGCAAGGGTGAGTAGGTCGTCCAACCGAGCGGCGAGTCGTAGCGGACGCGCAACGCCAGCTCGGTGGGATCGCCGATCTGGAAGCCGCCGTGGCGCGGCACCTCGTAGGCCTCGACGCCGTCCGCGAAGACCAGCCGCCAGCGACCCTGCGAGTAGGGCCCGAGGCGCCAGCGCAGCACGCCGTCGCCCAGACGGAACGCAGCGGCGAGAGCGTGCCCCTCGCGTGGCGTGACGCATGAGGCGCGACGCAGGGCCGGCAGGCGCGAGGTGATCTCGACCACCCGTCGACGACCCTCGTCGTACTGCCAGAGGCGCCGCAGCGGTCGATCGGGGCCGCAGAGATAGACGTCGTCGTAGAACCAGCCGCCGGAGATCGGACGGCCGAGCACTTGCCGCCCGAAAGCGCGCAGCTCGCGGAGCGAGGCCGGGGTCACCAGCGGCGCGCGCAGCACCTCGCCGGCACCGAAGCCGACGATGGCGAGGTACTCGGCATCCATGCGCGCGCCCCGGGCCTCCTCGCGCGCCCAGAGCTGGCGGTTCGCCACCGTCACCGCCAGCAACGCGAGCACCGCGATCCATGGACCCGGCGCCAACGGGCGGACGCCGAAGACGAAGGCGACGACGAGGACCAGCCAGGCGGCGAGCGCGTAGCGGGGCTCGACCTGCATCGACACCGGCAGCACCGGCAGCAGCGCCAGCAGCAGCCCCACCGCGAAGACCAGCGCGGCGCGCCCGCGGCGCCGGACCAGGGCGACCGCCCCGCCCATCACCAGGCCGAGCGCCAGCCAGCCGGCCGCCCCGGAAGCGCCGAGCAGCTGGCGGCCGATCTCGACGGGCAGCAGCAGAGCGAGTCGCGGCCACTCCGCCGTCTCCGGGGCCCAGCCGTAGCCGCCGACGATCGTGCCCAGCATGGACCAGCGATAGAGCACGTAGACCGCCAGCGCGACCGCGTGCGGCACGAGACGGCGCAGCCGCAACGCCGGCTGCCCCTCCGGCAGCAGCGGCAGCAGGAGGACGAGGGGAACGGCGATCTCCTTGGCGGCGGCGGCGGCGAACCACAGCAGGGCCGACAGCACAGCGAGCGCCCAACCCACGGCGCGACGCCGGGCGCGCAGACCCAGCACCCAGGTGGTGGTGGCCAGCAACCCGAAGAGGCAACACTCGGGGTACTGGCGCGTCATCACCTGCGGCGCCACCGCGAGGACCGGCGCACCGGCGAGGAACAGCAACGCGCCGACCAGCGACCAGCCGCGCCCGAGCCAGAGGCGTAGCATGCCGTAGAGCGCCACCGCCGCTAGCGCCACAGCCGCCAGCTGGTGGAGGTGGAAGCCGCGTGGGTGCGGCCCGAAGAGCGCCAGGTCGACGTCGTAGGAGACGAACAGCAACGGCGTCAGCATGCGGAACGGCAGCTGGCGCCAGACGGCGGGATCCAGGCAGTACTGCGACGGCCGATACGCCAGCACGTAGCGCAGGTTGAAGAGGTCGTCGCCGAGCCACCAGAATGAAGCGGCGCGGTGGTAGAGCCACGCCGCGACGGCGATCACGGCAGCCGCAGCGCCGGCATCGGCGGCCGCCGAGAACCAGATCCGTCGACGCGCGGACCGGTCGCCGCCCGACAGCTCGCGTTCGGCGTCGGCGCCGTCGGCGGTCAGGGCCGACGGCCGCGAGCGCACTGGGCTGCCCTGCTCATCCATCCCCCTCCCCGGTCGGTTGCGCCACCGCGCCGGAGACCGCGGCCAGCGCCAGCGGTCGCGGCGCGGAATCCACCTCCCAGCTGTGGCGCACGGCGACGACGCCGGTGCGATAGGCCTCGCTCGACACGCGGAAGGCGCCCGGGATCACCGCCGTGTCGTAAACGTGCAGACCCTCTTCGTCGAGCAGGAAGACGTAGAGGGTGAACTCACCCTTGATGATCGGCAGCTCCGCGACGCTGACGCAGACGCGCTGCCGCATGCCGCCGGAGAGCGGCGGCAGCCCGTCCTGGTGGGTGGCGAAGCTGCACACCTGGACGCCGTCGGCGCGGTCGACGGCGACGGCGGCGTGGAACCGGCGCGACGGGTCGTCGCACTGCCACTCCACCTCCACCAGCCAGGGCGAACCCTGGGCGAAGACGCGGCCCCCCTCGCGCACCAGCGCGCCGTCGTCCCCCCACCGCACGGCGGCGATCCGGGCGGGCGCGGCCTCGGCCCCCCCCGCCTCGCGTCGCGGTGCCGCGGCGCCCGGCCTGGCGAGGGCCTCGCGCGCCGCCAGGTGCTCCTCGTAGGCCTCGACGACGTCGAGCGCCGGTCCGAACTTCTCCACGCGCCCCTGCCGCAGCCAGAGCGCGTGCCGGCAGAGCGCGGTGACGTAGTACATCGCGTGCGAGCAGAACAGCACGGTGCCGCCGCCGCGGATGAAGGCCAGCATGCGGTCGAGGCACTTCTTCTGGAAGTAGCCGTCGCCCACCGACAGCGCCTCGTCGACGATCAACACGTCGGGGTCGACTTGGGTGGCGATCGAGAAGGCGAGGCGCATGGCCATGCCGGTCGAGTAGGTCTTCACCGGCCGGTCGACGAAGTCGCCGAGCTCGCTGAAATCCAGGATGCGCGGCAGCGCCTGCGCCACCTCGCGCTCGCCGAGACCGAGCAGCGCGGCGTTCAACACCGCGTTCTGGCGGCCGGTGAACTCGGGGTGAAAGCCGGCACCCAGCTCGAGGATCGCGGCGATGCGGCCGTTGACGGTGAATCGACCGTGGCTCGGCTGCGAGACACCGGAGAGGAGCTTGAGCAGCGTGCTTTTGCCGGCGCCGTTCTCGCCGATGATGCCGAGCCCTTCGCCCGCCGGCACGGCGAAACTGACGTCGTCGAGCGCCTTGAGCTCGGCGTGACCTTGCCTGCCGCTGAGCGCCGCGCGCAGCCGATCGAGCGGACGGGAGTAGAGCCGATAGACCTTGGTGAGGCCTGCGGCCTCGATGGCGAGCGGTGGCACTGGCGGGGGCCCGGCGCGGTTGGGAGCTCGATCGCCCCCGCCGTCGCGCCGGCGGCGGGGGCAGATCCTCAGGGCTCTCGGCTCAGGGTCGCAGCTGCCCCAGGTTGAAGGCGGGGTCGTTGGTGCCCTTGTTGAACACCTGGGCGCCGGAGAAGAGCTGCCCGGCGTTGACCTTGACCTCCACCGTGAAGGCTCCCGAGAAGCTATTCGGCAGGCCCTTGTTGACGCGGGCGGGGATTTGCACCGCCTTGCCGGCGCCGACGCTGACCACCAGGCGGCTGAGCACCGTGCCGTCGAGCTTGCGGAAGGTGAGCTCGGCCGACGCCGGCGTCCCGGCCGGGTTGTGGAGCCACAGGGTGGACTTGTAGGCGCCGTCCTCCTGCAGCCCGATGAGCACCTGGGTGTGGCCGGCGGTGGCGACGTCGCGGTCGTCGACGCTCGGCACCACCTGCCCGAAGCGGCTTGCTCCCGCCCTGTTGTAGGTGTCGCCGAGCACCACCGGATAGACGCCGCCGACGCCCGCGCTGTCGACGACGACGATGCCGGCGGCCGCCTTCTTCACCTTGAACTCGCTCTTCAGGATGTCGACCACGCGCAGGGTCTGGCCCGCCTGCAGTGTCTTGGCGCGCGCCGCCGGCGCCTTGCCGCCGAGGGCGCTGACGAAGGAGAGCGTCACCGCCATCGGCTGGTCGGTGGGGTTGACGAGCACTGCGTCCGACGACCATTGCGTCTGCTTGGCGCCGGCGCCATTGAACATCCCGAGCAGGTACTGGCGCGACCGGCCGCCCTCGCGGCGGGCCGTCACCACGCCCTGGTCGTCCGAGCTCGCCCACTTGGTGACCGCGAACGGGAAGACGTTGCCGCCGTCGGCGACTTCGACCTCGACGCGGTAGTCGTCGTCGTTGTTGACGCCCAGCGCCTGCTGCGCGGCGCGGTCGAGCTGCTCCTGGCTGTTGCCGGCGAGAGTGGTGGACGGACGCGAGCCGAGCTGGATGCCATCCTTGTCGAAGAAGCGCAGCGAGTAGTCGGACGACGTGACGTCGGCGTTGGTGGCGCCGAAGGTGGTGCCACGCTCGGTGGTGTCCTGGAGGCCGATCAAGTGGTAGACGACCGGCCCGCTCCCCGGCGTGCTGGGCAGCGTGAAGCCCGGCAGCACCTGGCCGAAGCGCTTGCTGCCGTCGAAGCTCTGGTGGAAGCCCACCGCCATCGGCTGCGGGTCACCCTCGGCCGCCAGCACCGAGATGTAGCCGGAGGTGTTGTCGACGTGGAACTGGCCGAGCAGCGCCAGCACCTGCAGCGTCGCGCCGGCGGCCAGCGTGTGCTGCATCGTCGGCGGGTTGGGCGTCGGCGCCCCCTTGATGTGGAAGGCGATGGTGAGGTGAGTCTCCTGCGGCCCCGGGTTGTAGAGGTAGAGGTCGCTCAAGTCGACGTCGGCGGTGTTGTTTTGGACCACCCAGGGCACCACCGCCATCTTGCCGAGGGGCGCGCCCGGCGCGACGGTGAAGCTCTTCTGCGCAATCTGCGTCTCGCTGCCGCGGGTGACGGTGAGCGTCACGACGTAGAAGCCTGCCGCGCTCCAGGCGTGGGTGGCGTCGGGGCCGCTGATGGCCGGCGAGCCGTCCGAGAAGGTCCACGAGGCCGACGTGGGATCGCCGGTCGACGTGGAGTGGAACGTCACCGGCTGTCGGGCGGTCGCCCGGCAGTCCTCGACGCCCAGCGCCGCGGGGCAGACGGGAATGGTGGTGAACTTCGCCACCAGCGGCGGCGGCGGCGGCGGATCCGGGGTCCCGGAGGCGACCGTCACCTGCTTGGTGACCGCCGCCGTGCAGATGCCGAACGAGCAGCCGGTGCCGGTCCCCGTCTTGCTGACCTCGAGGGCCACGGGGAAAGTGCCGGCGGCGGCGAAGGTGAAGGTGGTCGTCTGCCCGCTCCTGGTCTCGCCGCCGGGAAGCGTCCAGGTGAAGCCGGTGGGGCTGCCGAGCGATGGGCCGCCGTCCAACGTCACCGGCTGGCCGGCGGTCGGCGCCGCCGGAGTGACGGTGAAGTTGGCGGTCAAACCGGTGGGGCTGCTGCCGCCGCCGATCTGCACGCCCTTCGTGCCGGTGGCCCCGGAGCATCCGGAGTTGGTGACGGTGACCGTCTTGCTGCCGTCGCTCGACCAGGTGATGCTGACCGCGCTACCGGTGCCGCTGACGACACCGCCGCCCGTGGCGCTCCAGTTCCAGGTCGCCGCCGGAGTGCAATTGCTCCCAGAGCCAGTGAACGAGAGCGCCTGGTTGGCTTGCCCGCTGGTCGGCCCGTTGATGGTGATCGACGGCCCCGGCGGCGGCGGCGGGGGAGGAGGCGGCGGCGTCGAGTCGTCGACGACGATGAGCGAGTGCGTACGGGTGACGTAAGGCTCGGCATCACGCCGGATGCGCAGCTGCGGAGCGAAGGTGCCAGCCGCGGTGTAGGCGTGGGTGATGCTGTTGCTCTGCGGCGTCACCGGCGCCCAGCTGGTGCCGTCGCCGCTCCAGTTGACCTCGTAGAGGGTCGGCCCACCGCTCACCTGCACGTTGAAGGTGATGGTCTGATTCACCGCGAAGGCGCAGAAGC
>Ga0111538_10005624_pt1 | contig 17113 bp, 8 predicted proteins | sample SoiMethybrSBSTD1_FD_79669 | JGI IMG/M metagenome (GOLD analysis project Ga0111538, IMG submission 79669) | Bulk soil microbial communities from a Populus tree surrounding site in Tennessee, USA - Soil MetaG P. TD hybrid SBSTD1 (version 2)... | ecosystem: Environmental > Terrestrial > Soil > Tree...
AGGCCGTAAATCTGATTGTCCATCACGATATACGTCAGGTCGATGTTGCGCCGCGCAACATGGATGAAATGGTTGGGGCCAATCCCGTATCCATCGCCATCGCCGCCGACACAAATCAACTTCAGATTATGGTTCACGAGTTTCACGCCCGTGCCGACCACGAGGCTCCGCCCATGCAGCGTATGCATGCCGTACGTGTTGATGAACCCGGGCAGGTTCGACGAGCAACCGATCCCGCTGATCACGCATACCTGGTGCGGCTGCAAACCCAGTTCGTGCAGCGCGGCCTGCAACGCCGCCAACACAGAGAAATCCCCGCAGCCCGGACACCAATCGGGATGGATCTTGCCCTTGTAGGTATCTTTGGTGACCTCGGCCGCCGGTTTCGGCGGCGCAATTTCGATAACTGGATTCATAGTTTATTATACATGGATTTCGTGGACGGGGACGGAAAGTTCTTCTTTGGCCGCGATCTGGCGCTTAACCGCCTCGACGATGTGATGCGGCATGAACGGCTCACCGTCATACTTGCGGATGTGGCCATGCGCTTTGAAGCCGGTCTCGCTGCGAAGATAGCGCGCGAATTGCCCGCTGTAATTGTTTTCAACGATGATGACCTTTTTGCTCTTGCCGAGAATGCGCATCACTTCATCGGCATGGAACGGAACCATCCATTTGATCTGCAAATGGTTCGCCACAATTCCTTCCTCGCCCGCGAGCTTTTCCACAGATTCGCGGATCACGCTCTCGGTCGAACCCCAGCCTACCAGCGTCACTTGCGCGTTCTCCGGTCCAACCAATTTCGGCGCCGGAATGTCATTCAAGATGCTGCTGAACTTCCGCCCGCGCTTCTCCACCATTATGCGCCGCTTCGTCGGATTCGTGAATTCATCGCTGATCAGCGTGCCGTCTTCGTCATGTTCGTCCGTGGCGGCGGTGAAAATATGGCCCAGCACGCCGGGCACCGCGCGCGGTGAAATCCCGCTCTCGGTGTTCTTGAAGCGCCAATACTTGTTGTCGTTGTAGCCGCTGCCGATGCTGACCGGCGTGCCATTTCCGTTCGGCGCGTTGTTCGGCAGAATCAATTGCCCGCGGTCAATCTTCACTTTGAAATTCAAGTCAGCGGGATCAACGCTGCTCGTCCCTTCCGAAATCAGCAGGTCCGACAGTACCAACCCCGGGCATTGGTACTTATCCACCAGATTGAACAGCTCGGGTATCAGCTTGAAAGCATCCACCTGGCTTGTCGGCGCCACGATCAATCGCGGGAAATCCCCCGGCGCAGCGCCCAGCATCTGCCACAGGTCGCCCTGCTCAGTCTTCGTCGGAATACCCGTCGCCGGCCCGCCGCGCTGAACATTGATGCAAACCATCGGCGTCTCCAGCATGCCCGCCATGCCAAGCCCTTCCGTCATCAGCGCAAACCCGCCGCCGGAAGTCGCGCACATCGCGCGGCAACCCGCGTGCCCCGCGCCGATCACCATATTAATAACTCCTATTTCGTCCTCCACCTGTCGCACCATGATGCCAAGCTGGCGCGCATGCGCTGCCATCCACATCAACACGCCGGTCGATGGGCTCATCGGATAAGCCGCGTAAAATTTCACTCCGGCAGCAGCCCCACCCAACGCCAATGCCTGGTTCCCCGTCACTACGCCCAACGGCTTCGCGCCACGCGGCGCCTTGAAAGGAAAGGACCGGAAATTCGCCGCCGCATAATCATAGCCGGCCTTGGCCATGTTCACGTTTTCCTGAACGACCGCGTCACCCTTCTTTTTAAACTGCCGTGTCAAAACTTGTTCCAGCGGATCAATCTCGATGCCCAGCATCTGCAACGTCGCCGCCACCGCCACCGTGTTCGCGCCGAGCTTGTTCGCCCCGCACAACTGCTTCATGGGCATCGGGCAAACCTGGACGCCCTTGGCGTGTTCGCCCGGCTTCAACTTGTCGCCGTCATAAATCACGCATGCGCCATCGCGCAACAGCTTGAGGTGCCGATCCATCGTGTCCTGGTTCAGCGGAATGAGCACATCGATTTTGTCGCCCATGTTGCCCACCGGCCGTTCGCTCGCGCGGATTGTCAGGAACGTGTGCCCGCCGCGGATCAGCGATTGGTATGCGTTATACGCGTTCAGGTGCAAGCCGCGCCGCGCGAAGATGCGCGCGAGAATATCTCCGGGAGTCGCGATGCCTTGTCCGGCTTCACCGCCGATGCCGATTGCAAAATCAACTGCAGCCATTTGATTCCTGTTAATTTACGAGGCCGCCTGCCAAACTTCTGGCGCTGAGGCCTCCGGGTTTGAGCGATTTACATTCGCACCGTACAACAGGTTTTTGCGGAACAGCAAGCGTTAAATTTGCAGCCGCTGCAGTTTTTCAATTTGGCACCCTCCGAAACGAAATTGTAACCTCTCAAGGTCGGGTTCCGGTCAAAGCCATGAGTGGATTACGCGTAACTGACGGTAACAGATTGGCCGAGCTCACCGCGCCGGACGGCAGCGGTTTGCTGGGCGATTTGCGCGCTTTGCTCGAGCAACTTGGCTCGGGCGACGCCGCTGTCGAACGGCCGCGCCCCGCCATGCCCGCGAGTTTCGCCGCCCTCCGCCAATTCCTCGACACGTACAAGCGCGAGATCCTCATCAAACACGAATGGCCCGCCATTTATCGCGCTTACAATCACGGCGCCCGCAACGAATGCAACGAGCTCATCGCGTTCGACGAATCCATCGCGCGCGAACGCGGCGACGCGCCCTTCGCTGACGCCAGCCGACGCATCGGCCAATTCCAGCTTAAGCGCCTCGCCCCCTTGCGCGGCGAACGCGTTCTCACGCGTTACATGGCCGCTGTCGACGAAGGCCGCGCCCATGGTTGGCACACATTGGTTTACGGCCTCACACTCGCCGTCTATTCCCTCCCGGCGCGGCAGGGCCTCATGCATTACGCGCAACAGATCCTTCGCGGCTACCTCGAAAGCGCCGCCCATTCCTTTTCCGTCAGCGAAGACGACACCCGCACCGCCCTCGAAGAACTCCTGGCCGACCTTCCGCGCGAACTCGAAAAAGTCCTCAAACCAGTTTAGGTAGGGCGAATCGTCCTGCTGAGCCGCCACTTCCACTCGCACAGCGCGGGTTTGACCCTACTGTCAGTTTGCCTTCCCTGAAGCATCTTGCCGTAGCTTCGTTGCGGCCGTTTGTAACGAACGGAAATCAGTGATGAGCTAGGGGCCTCAACACGTGGAATTAACTCTCCATGCGTTGAGGCTCGGGTTTTGCGGGTGTCCGGTTTTCCCCGAAGTTCGGTGACAAAGCGACGCGCGGTGAGGGTCAGCGGCGGAGCGTCACCTCATGGGGGACGTTTGTTCCCTTAGCCACGTAATCGTAGTTGCGGCCGAAAAGATCGCCAAGAGTGGCCCTCCACGCAAGGTACCCGGGCGCTTCGACGCGAATATCTCCTCGCAGCCTGCAAGTGCCGGTCAGGCCCTTGACGCCTTTCGCCAGATACTGGCCTGGCACCGCAACGCAACCATCCGTGTCCGTCTGGGCGGAGGTGTTGCCAACAACGACGTTCGCGTTCGGGATCGGGACGCCCTGGTCATCAATTACGCGCACTTGAAACAGCAGCGTCGTGGGTAAATTAGCAAATCGCGCAAGCACCAGTCCCGGGAGCGCGAACGAAATAATCAGGCCAGCAACCGTAATAACGATTACCAGCACAAAGGCCGGTGATGGCCGTTTCCAACGCCGGGTAAACGTCGTTTCGCTAGACATATCTGCCAATGATGTCATCGGTAAAATAGGGTGTTTCCTAATCGCGGTTTTTCTTGGTGAGCGAGCGGACTTTGCGCTAGAGTAGGAGCGGGTCGCGGATGCGGTCCCCCGCCGTTGTGTGGCGACGCGTGACAATTACATTCCAGACTTATGAATCTGATTTTGAATACCCACAACATCACTCTCACCAAAGCGCTCCAGGACCACGTCCAGTCCCGCATTTCCCAACTGGAACGGCTGGATCGTTTTGCGGTAGATGCGCGTGTGATGCTCGAACACGACACTTCGAAGGCGACAGACAAGCAGTTCAAGTGTTCAATGCGGCTCGCAATGCCTGGCCCGGATTTGTTCGCTGAGGATTCGGAAACGGATTTGTACGCCGCCATCGATCTTGTCTCGAAGAAGATCGAGCAGCAGATTCGCAAGCGTCACGGTAAATACAAGGCGCGCCGGCACGCTGAACCGGCGCGGAGCAAGCGGGCCAGCGCGAGGAGTTGACGTGGCTCGCGCGGACGTTCGCCCCAACACTGCTGAGGGGCTCATTGATCCTGCCGCGTTAATGGCGGTCAAGGACCTCGAACTGCGCGCGCGCATTGTGGTCGAAGGATTCTGGAAGGGCATTCATCGCAGCCCGTATCACGGCTTCTCGGTCGAGTTCACCGAATACCGGCCCTACACGCCGGGAGACGACCCGCGCTATTTGGATTGGCGTTTGTACGCGCGCACGGACCGTTACTATATCAAGAAGTTTGAAGACGAGACGAACTTGCGCTGTCATCTGCTGGTCGATAACAGCCGATCGATGACTTACGGCTCGCTCGCCTGGACCAAAGCCCAATACGCGCACACACTCGCGGCGACGCTTTCGTACCTCCTCAGCACGCAAGGCGATGCAGTCGGACTGCTCACGTTCGACGACACGATTCGCGAGTATCTGCCAGCACGTAATCGGCCCGGGCACTTGCGGCATTTGATGCTGATGCTCGAAAAGCCCGCGGCCGGCAGCGGCACGGACATCAATGCGGCGTTGAATCGAATCATTGAGGTGGTGCGCAGGCGCGGATTGGTAGTGTTGATCTCGGATTTGCTGACGTCCCTGGAATCACTCGAGGCGAACCTGACTGCGCTCGCGGCGTGGGGACACGAACTGATGCTGTTTCAAGTGCTCGATCCCGCCGAGCTGAGTTTCAGTTTTAATGACGCTTCCATCTTTGAGGACGTCGAGTCGCGTCGCGGCCTTTACATCGATCCGGGCGCGGCACGGCGCGAGTACCTGAGGCGCTTTGAGGCCCATAACGCCGCCGTGCAAACGATTGCCGACAAGATTGGCGCCAGCTATGTGAGGTTTGGGACAGACCGGCCGCTGGAGCTCGCCCTGTTCGACTTCATGCGCGCCCGTATGCAGCGGACAAAATTGACGCGCCGCACCGGCGGCGTAGTGATGCGCCGCGAATAGCATGGAATTTCTGGCTCCACTTTTTTTGGCAGGCGCCGCGGCTGTTGCGTTGCCGATCATTTTTCACTTGATCCGGAAAACGACGAAAGAGAAGACGATTTTCAGCTCGCTGATGTTCCTCTTCCCCACGCCCCCCAAAGTGACCCGGCGCAGCCGCCTGGACAACATTCTGTTGCTCATGTTGCGCTGCGGCGTCTTGTGCCTGCTCGCGCTTGGCTTCGCGCGACCCTATCTCGTGCGCCCGAGTAACGGCAACGCAGGCTCGGGCATGGGCAAGAAAGTCATGATCCTGATTGACACCAGCGCGAGCATCCGGCGCGACAATCTTTGGGCGCAGGAACGCGAGCGCGTTAGCGATGTGCTGCAGCGGTTGAGCCCGGTGGACGAGGCGGCACTGGCGAGCTTTGATGATCATTCGGCCGAAGTTCTTGGTTTCGATGAATGGCGACGCACGCCGGTCCAGGAGCGCAGGGCTTTAGCACTCGCGCGGTTGGAGACGCTTGCGCCAACGTGGCGTGGAACGCATCTGGGGAATGCGCTGTTGAACGCGGTCGAAGGCCTGGTTCAAGAGGCTCGGGGGGACGGCTCGGCAGGGACGCCTCGTCCTACCGAAGGCCCGCGCGAGGTTGTCGTTGTAACCGATTTGCAGCAAGGAAGCCGGTTGGATGGGTTGCAGGGATTTGAGTGGCCCAAGGGCGTGAAGGTGCGAGTCGAGCAAGTTAAGGCGAAGCAGCCGAGCAACGCCGGAATCCATTTGCTGGAGGAACGCGATGACGCCGGACCGGCGGGCGACTTGAACCGTCGCATTCGCGTTGTGAATTCGAGCGACTCGAAAAGGGAGCAGTTCAAGATCACCTGGGTTGGCGGCACGAACACGCCGATTGAAACGTACGTGCCCCCAGGGCAAAGCCGCATCCTGCAATTGCCGCCCGGCGGCCTCAACCAGGGCCAGCTACTCCTTAGCGGCGATGACAATGATTTCGATAACCGTTTGCACTGGGTTGGTGCGCGCCAGTCGCAAGTCAGCATCCCGTACCTTGGAACCGAAACTGAAGACGATACGACACAACCACTCTTTTATCTGAAGCGGGCGTTTCAGCAAACCGCGCGGCAGGATGTCCGCATCACAAATCAAATCGCGACCAACACGCCACTCACGATCCTGAGCGGCGCGGCGGGGACGCCTCGCCCTGCCGGATCAGTGCTGGTGGTGCTGAAGGCCTGCGGGTCGGCAGTGGCCGTTTCTGAATTGCTGAATCTCGGGACGCTTTCCTGCGAAGAAGCATCGGACCAAAAATATTCGCTGCTGGCAGAAATCGACTTCACGCATCCACTGTTTAAGCCGTTTGCCGATCCGCGCTTCAGCGATTTCACTAAAATTCATTTTTGGAAACATCGCCGCATCGATGCCCAACAGATCCCGAACGGGCGCGTGATCGCGCGGTTCGATAATGGCGACCCGGCATTGATCGAAGCGCCACTTGGCCAAAACAAAATCCTGATACTCACGTCTGGATGGCAGCCCGCGGACAGCCAACTTGCGTTGTCGTCCAAATTCGTTCCGCTGCTCTATTCCCTGCTCGAATATACTTCGAACGAGCGTCCTCTCCATCTGCAGTTCGAAGTCGGCCAAACTCTGCCGCAGGGATTCGGAAGTCCGCGCGAAGCGCCCGGAATTCATTCCGCCGGCGACGTACAGTTTGCAGTGAACCTTAATCCGGCCGAAAGCAAAACAGCGCCGATGGCGATTGATGAGTTGGAGCAGCTCGGAGTGCCGATCGCTGTCTTGTCCCAGGCTCGCGGGGACGCTCGCCCTCCCAGCGCCCAGAAATTTCAGGCGACCGAAGCGGAGAACCACCAAAAGCTCTGGCGCTGGCTGATCCTTGGTGCGCTTGGCTTTTTGGTGATCGAAACTTTGCTGGCCGGAAAAATCACTGGCCGAGCTTCCGCGACTTCTCTGTCGCAGCCCGAACTGCGTTGATGAGCGCGGCGCGCAACCCGCCTTTTTCGAGTTCGTGCAAACCCTCGATGGTCGTTCCGCCGGGACTCGTGACCATGTCCTTCAACGCGCCAGGATGCTTGCCAGTCTCAAGCACCATCTTCGCGCTGCCCAAAACGGTTTGCGCCGCGAGTTGAGTCGCCACATCGCGCGGCAAACCGGCCGCCACCCCGCCATCGCTCAGCGCCTCGATGATCATATATATATACGCCGGTCCGCTCCCGCTCAGGCCGGTGACCGCATCCAACAACGATTCCTTCACCTCGAACGCAACGCCAACCGCCGACAAGAGCCGCTTCGCCAATTCACCATCCTCTTTCCGCGCGCCTTCGCCCAGAGCGTAAGCCGATGCCGAGGCGCCGACCAACGCCGGTGTGTTCGGCATCACGCGAATGATCCGGGCCTTCGGGGAGAGTCCAGCCGCGAGCTTTGCAATGGGAACTCCTGCCGCGATCGAAATCAACAAATGCTTATCAGTGAAAACTTCCCGCGCTTCCTTCACGACATCGTTCACCTGGTCCGGTTTCACGGCCAAAACGAGCACCTGCGCAAATTGCAGTACTTCCCGATTCGACCCCGTCGCTTTTGCCCCGACGTCCTTTGAAAATCCCTGCCGGGCCTCTTCCATGGGGTCACTGGCCAAGACATCCTGCGGCCGCGCCAAACCCGCGTTTACAAACCCTTTCGCCAAGGCCGTCGCCATCTTCCCCGCGCCCAAAAACCCGATCTTCAGCTCCGTCGTCATCGCCCGAGTTTAACACCTATTTTTGACCCAGCGCAAAAGCCAAATTCCTGTAACCTGAACGCCCCCGCGCGGTCATCTAACGGTCAGCATGCAAACATCCTATTGCGACATTTCCTCAAATCTCATACACTCTCACCCTTGATCCTGAACCGCCTATAGAAGTCACGTCGCGCCCTCGTATGCATCCGTCCTTACTCCTCCGAATCTGCGGCCTGGTCCTTCTCGGAGCTGTCGCCGCCCAGGCTCAACCCGCCAACGATAATTTTGCCAATGCTTGGACCCTCACCGGCCCCAGCACCGCCACCAACGGCAGCACCAGCCTCCCGAGTTTCGCGACCAAAGAAGCCGGTGAACCCAACCACGCCGGCCTCGTCGGGGGCCGCTCCGTCTGGTTCAACTGGACCGCACCGACCAATGGTACCACGCGGATCACCACGCTCGGCAGTTCCTTCAACACACTCCTTGCCGTCTACACCGGCAACGCTGTTAATTCCCTTACCCTCATCGCTGCCAACGACAACGCCGGTGGCGCCGCTGGCAACTCCAGTCGCGTCGAATTTTTCGCAACGCCGGCACCACATACCGTATCGCCCTCGACGGCCGCAACAATTTCGGCAACGGCCCATCGTCAGGCACATATGTCCTGAACCTGCTTTATCTCGGCTTGGTCCAAATCACGACCCCGACCAATAACGCCCTCCTCCCCTTCGGAACGCCCTTTACGCTTCAGGCCCAGGCCAACATGCTCAACCCCATCAGCCGCATCGACTACTACTGGTACGGTAACCCCATCGGCACCGCCACCACGCCCCCGTACTCCATCACTTTTTCGAACGGCATTCCATCCACGAACGCTTTCTACGCCGTCGCGGTTGACAACACATCGCTCTCCCTCACCTCGGCCACCGTCAACGCCGTCCTCCTCCGCGAAGGTCTCAACATCACCTCGCCCCTCGATGGGTCGGGCTACCTCGCCAACACCACACCCATCCCGATCACCGCCATCGCCCACTCCTTTACCAACACCCTCACTGTAACTAATGTAGAATTTTTCATCGACAACCAATCCATCGGCCAGGACGCCACACCCCCATTCGCCACCACCTGGGCCAACGTCATCTCCGGCGCGCACCGTATCACCGCCACTGCGCTCGACAATAGCGGCCAGGCCCTCACCGCCGTCCCTGTCTGGATTACCGTTGCCCAACGCCTCATTGCCTCGAACTCCGTTTGGAAATACAACGACCTTGGCCAAGACCTCGGGACCACCTGGCGCGACCCATCCTACAACGACTCGACATGGCTCTCTGGCCCTGCCGAACTCGGCTACGGCGACATTCCCGACGGCCGTCCCGAAGCCACCGTCCTCAACTACGGCCCGGACGCCCAAAACAAATACCCCACCTACTACTTCCGCAAGACCTTTGACATCGGCGCCGCCGACTATTTCTTCGTTTTCGCCAATGTCATGCGCGACGATGGCGCCGTCCTCTACCTGAACGGCAACGAAGCCGCCCGGCTCAACATGCCCGCCGGCACCATCACGTACAACACCTTCGCCGCGAACGCTCAGGACGACGGCGCTACCTTTTTCCTCACAGGCCTCACCGGCGCGCTCCAGCATGGCACCAATGTTATCGCCGTCGAAGTCCATCAAAATGTCGGCACCTCGTCCGACCTTTCCTTCGATCTCGAGCTTTACGGCCTGCCCACCATCCCGCGCAACGGGCCGCCCATCGTCCAAATCACCAGCCCCACCAACAACGCATCGTACCTCGCGCCGACCGAGGTCGTTATCACCGCCCGCGCCAATGACCTCGAAGGCGCCGTCACCAACATCAATTTCTACGCCGACAACGCTTTCATTGGGAGTGCGACCGGCCCTGGACCTGAGTACTCGGTCACCTGGACCACCCCGACTGTGGGCTGGCACACCCTTTACGCCGTGGCCAGTGACAACGAAGGCGCTGCCGCAGTCTCCACGCCGATCAACATCGCCATCCATCCAGCCGACGCGTCGCCCCTCGTTCAAGTCATCACGCCCGTCGACAACACCACCCTCCAGGGCCCCACGAACATCCTCATCACCGCCCAAGCCAGCGCTTACGCCACGTCCACCATCACCAACGTCGAGTTCTACGCCACGACACCCGATTCCGGCGGTCCGCCTGTCCTGATTGGCCACACGACCGCCTTCGGCGCCCCCGGGCTCCGCGCCGACTACCAATTCCAAAACACACTCGACTCAGCCATCTCCGGCGGTCCGCCGCTTGCCAACCTCGGCCCCAACACCTTCGCCCCGGGCACCGTAGACGGCCGTAACGTCCAAACCCTCCGCTTCGCCGCCAACGACGGACTCGCCCTCACCCCGGCCTCGGCGATACTACCAGGCACGTACACCCTCGCCGTCCTCTTCTCCTTCGATGCCATCAGCGGATGGCGGCGCGTCTTCGACTATGCCGCCGGAACCAGTGACCTCGGCTTTTACTTTATCAACGGCTCCCCGATCTTTTATTACTTCACCTCCCTTGGGCCGATCACCATCAGCCCCAACACCTTTGTCCAGGCGGTCCTCACCCGGGACGCCAGTTCAAACGTCACCGCTTACGTCGACGGACAGTTCCAATTCACGTTTCCAGATCCCGGCAACTTCGCTGTCCCGACCGCCGACGATACCCTTCACCTCTTCCGCGACGACGGTAGCGAAGCCTCCTCCGGCGCCATCGCGCGCCTCCGCATTTTTGATCGCGCCCTCGAACCCAGCGAAGTCCTCTCGCTGGATCGCCTCCCGGCCACAGCGGGCATCGCCTCGACTTATAGCCTCCTCTGGACGAATGTGCCTTTCGCGACGAACATCATTACCGCCGTCGCTTACGCCGACTCTGGCACCGCCAGCACCTCCGCGCCGATCGCCGTCGTAGTCCATTCCCCGCCCATCAACACCAATCCCCCAGTCATCATCGCGATCGATCCGCCCGCCGGCGTCATCGTCACAGCCCTTACCACCATCAAAGTCACATTCAGCGAACGCGTTGGCGGCATCGACGGCTGGGACCTCCTTGTCAACGGCCAACCCGCGTTCTTCAACGAATCACCCGGTCTCAGCAACGCCACCTTTACGTTTACGCAACCGCTCCCTGGCACCATCACAATCACATGGGACCCCAACCACGCCATCCACGACTTCGGTTACCCCACCGACCTGCCCTTTGACGAAACCGCGCCCGGACACAGTTGGACCTACCAACTCGTCGATCGCACCGCGCCCGTCATCACCTATATCGATCCGCCGCCCGGCTCACTGCTCACGAACCTCACGCAAATCCAAATCGGCTTCAGCGAATTCGTCACCAACGTCAACGCCGCCGACCTCCTCTTGAACGGCACGCCCGCGCTTAACCTCATCGGCACTCCCGGCGAGTCCTTTTACGTTTTTGAATTTCCGCGACCCACGCCTGGAACCAACGGTATCATCAACGTCACCTGGGCCGGCAACCACGACATCATCGATCTGGCCAACCCGCCGAACGCCTTCAACGCCGCCGCCCCCGGACACACCTGGAGCTACACCATTGATCCCCGCACCATTCTTGTCCAATCCAATGGCCTCTGGCGCTTCATCCGCGGCACACGCGAAGCCTCCAGCCCCACCACCGCCTGGCGCCAACCCGTCTTCGACGATTCCACGTGGACCGAGTCCTTCGCCCCGTTCTACTACGGCGACCCTTACAACTCCTTTGAAAACCCCGGCACATTCCTCGGCGACATGCAAAATGGCTACACTTCCATTTACCTTCGCACCCCATTTTTCCTGCCCAACACCGCTGGCGTCACCAACCTTTTCCTCCGTTCCCAATCCGACGACGGGTACATCATGTGGATCAACGGCGTCGAAGTGATGCGTTACAACATGCCCGGCGGCGAAATCCCATTCAGCGGCGTCAGTTCCTCATCCATTAACGAACCGCAAAACCGCGGCGCCGCCTATCTCGATTTTACGATCCCGAATCCCCCTCTCGTAGCAGGCGTCAACGTCGTGGCCGTCCACGCATTTAACCAGAATATCAGCAGTTCGAGCGACTTCGGCTTCAACGCCCAATTATATACGTATTTGCCCGATCCATCGGCACTTCCGCCGCGGATCCAATCCATCAGCCCGGCCCCTGGCGAAGTCTATTCTCTCACCAACATCACGATCACCTTTACCGAACCTGTTGTCGATGTTCGCGCGCAGGACTTTCTCATCAATGGCGTACGGGCTACGACCATGACCAGCACCACGAACACAACTTACACGTTTGATTTCTCGCAACCGCCGTTCGGCCTCGTCACCGTCTCCTGGTCGGCAACGCACGAGATTGTGGATATGGACACACCGCCGAAGCCATTCGACGGCACAGCCCCCGGCGCGACTTTCCAATACAGTTTGCTGAATCCCAGCGCGCCAACAGTCGCTTCGCAATCGCCACTCGCCAGCGCCACAATCACCAATCTTACTCAACTGACCGTTACATTCAGCGAAGCAGTCACAGGCGTGGATGCCGCCGACTTGCTCCTCAATGGCGCCGCTGCTGCCGGTCTCCAAACGGCTTCTCCCTCGATATACACCTTCACTTTCCCGCAGCCGGCGTATGGGACGGTCAACATCACATGGTCACCGACTGCAAACATTCAGGATCTCGAGACCGCGCCGAATAACTTCGATCCCACTCGTTCACTTAATCGTTGGAGCTACACTCTCGTGGATCAAACGCCGCCGCGGATCATCGCCCAGGATCCGCCAGTCGGTTCGCTGGTGATTAACCTGACTCAACTCACCATTACCTTCAGCGAGCCTGTCGCCGGCGTAAATGCAAGTGATTTGTTGCTCAACGGTACACCTGCAACCGGCCTGAGCGGCAACGGCGCGGCGTACACGTTTACCTTTCCGCAGCCCAACGCGACGGTGATCAACGTTTCATGGGCGAACACCCATGGCATTCACGACCTTGCGACTATTCCCAATTCGTTTGATCCGGGCGCTCCCGGCGCGACATGGTCTTACAGCACGCCTGACAATGTCGCGCCGAGTGTCGCTGTGCTCGATCCGCCTGCGTACGTGACCGTGCGTTCATTGACGCAGATTCGCGTGACCTTCGCGGAACCGGTTTCGGGCGTGAGCTCAAATGACCTGCTGATCAACAGCCGGATCGCCCGTTCAGTGACTGGGTCCGGGGCCGGCCCGTATACGTTTGCATTTTTGCCGCCGCCGAACGGCGCGGTTGAAGTGCGTTGGGCGTCCGGCCACGGCATTGCTGACCTTGCAGTGACGCCGAATGCGTTCACGGGCGGCGATTGGACTTACACACTGGACCCGAACGCTAATTTCGCGGGGAAGGTTGTGATCAACGAAATCATGTTCAATCCGCGAAGCGGCCAAAGCGCCCACGAATGGATCGAACTCCACAATGTTTCATCAGGTATCATCAATCTCGCAGGCTGGCGCTTCACGCGCGGCGTCCAATTCACGTTCCCGAATGTCTCGATTCCAGCCGGTGGTTACCTTGTGGTAGCTGCTGATCCTGTTGCGTTTCAGAATAATTATCCGGGCGTTGGAAATTACGTCGGCGGCTGGACCGGCCGGCTTGCGAACTCGGATGAGACTATCGAGTTGCGCACTGCGCTGGATGAGGAAGTCGATTCTGTTCATTACGCAACGGAAGGCGATTGGGCGCGACGCGAAGCCGGCGATGGCGCTGATCCTGTCGTGAGCATTGTCCGGAGCGGCAACACAGCAACCGTCACGGTGTTTGGCCATGGCTACACGGGCACGGACCAGGTGGTGATCTCCGGCGCGGACCAACCCGAGTACAATGGACGTTTCAGCCTGACGGGAATTACTCCCACCACTTTCAACATCAACATCAGCGGCACACCGGCCAGCCCCGCGACGGGCAACATCATGTGCCGGCAGGTCGTGGACAACGGCGTTACCGGTTGGTCGTGGTTTTCGGCGGCGGACGGTTTCGGCTATTCGCTCGAATTGGCGAACGCGGCGATGCCGAATACGTCCGGAGAGAATTGGCTGCCGAGCGTGAACCTGAACGGCACGCCGGGCGTGGCGAATTCGGGGCGCACCAACAATATTGCGCCGCTGATCTCAGAAGTGACCCACTTCCCGCTGGTTCCGGCATCGACGAATGCCGTCGCGATCACCGCGCGCGTGGAGGACGAGTTGCCAAACTTGCAATCGGTCCGATTGTTCTATCGAAACCACACCAGCCGCCCGCCAGGCGTGTTTGTCAGCACCAACATGTTCGATGACGGCGGGCACGGCGATGGTGTGGCGAGTGACAAACTTTTTGGCGCTTTCCTGCCGGCGCTGCTCAATGGGACCATAATCGAATTCTACGTTCAGGCGACGGACACATCCGGCCTGACGCGCACATGGCCGGCGCCGGCGCGCGATATCGATGGCAACGTCGGCCAGCTTGCCAATGCGCTTTACCAGGTCACGGACGGCGTTACGAATGATACGCTGCAGATGATACGCCTGGTGATGACCGACACCGAGGACGCGATCTTCCCGCCGTCTGACCGCAGCAGCGATGCAGAAATGAACGTCACGATGATCAGCATCGATGGCGACGGTCCCAGGGTGCGTTATCTCTGCGGCGTGCGCATTCGCGGTGCGGGTTCGCGGACGCGGCAGTATCCGAACAATCGCGTGAACATTCCCAACGACAATCGCTGGAATGGCCTTGCCGCCATTAACCTGAACGGGCAGTTCATTCACGCGCAACTCATGGGCGGAACGGTGGCGCAAAAAGCGGGCTTGCCGGCTTCAGACACGCATCTGGTGCGCTATTTCATCAATAACGTGAACGCCGCGCCGGCACCTGCGCCGAACAATGGCACGGGCCAGGGCGCAGGCTACAGCACATTCCTGCTGGTCGAACCGGTCAATGGCGACCTCGCGGCGGACCTGTTCCCTGAAGATGGCGATGGCAACGTCTATCGCGCGTCGACTGGAAATCATAACGCCGACCTCACCTACCAGGGCACGAATCCAGCCAGCTATCTTAACCGAGGTTACACGAAGACTTCGAACGGGACCGAAAATGACTGGACCGATTTGATGACGCTCACCTTCGCGGTCAGCCAGGTGGCCAATGACACCGACTATTACCAGGCCATGTCCACCAACGTGAATGTCCAGATGTGGCTGAGGTATTTCGCAGTCGGCACGCTGGTTAATTTTGGCGAGACCTCGATGTTCAATGGGCGCGGTGACGATTATGCGATGTATCGCGGTAACATTGACCGCCGCTTTGTCCCCATCGGACATGATTTCGATACTGTGTTCGGCCAGGGCGATACGCTCGGTTCGTACGCGACGTCCACTGGTTCCTCTATTTTCATCATGCTCAATCCGCCGAATACAGGCGGGCAAGCGCCAAACATGCCGGTGCTGCGTCGATTCCTGACGAACGCCGTTTATGCGCCGTTGTTCTTTGGCGAGATCAAGCGGCTGTGCGACACGGTGTTTCACCCGTCGCAACTCAATCCGCTGTTCGATCAACTGCTGTCCGGTTGGGGCCCGACGACGCTGACCATCAATGACATGAAAAATTTTGCGGCCGCGCGGCGCACTGCGGTTCTCTCGCAGATTCCGCTCACGCTGACGGTCACGCATTTCCTTGGGTCGTCGAATGGTATGGCTTACACCACCTCGCCGACGGTGAGCTTTTCCGGCACCTCGCATGCGATCGATACGCGGAAGGTGTTGGTGAATGGCGTGATGGCCGAGTGGTCGCCATGGGAAGGGCGGTGGTCGCATGTCGCAACACTGCAACCCGGTGTGAACCGATTGCTGTTCCAAACGTTGAATTCTAACGACGTGGAGGTTGCGCGCGCCACGCTGGATGTGTGGTACAACGACTTCAGCAACCTGACCACGGGTGGAAATATTGGGAGCGACACTGTCTGGACGGCTGCGACCGGTCCGTCTCAGGTCACCAGTGATATTAACATTGCGCCAGGTGTGACGCTGACGATCCAGCCCGGCACGACCGTTTACCTGGATGGCGGCGCGGACATTGTGGTCGCAAACGGCGGGCGCTTGCTCGCCGAAGGCACGGACACAGCGCGCATTCGTTTCATGCGAACGCCCGGTTCGAGCGGCGCGTGGGGAAGCATCACGATAAACGGTGGTCCATCTTCTCCTGAAAGCCGGATAGCGTACGCGCACATCGAAGGGAATGGTTCGACCGCCATTCGCGTGGAGGATGGCACCGCGTTTCTGGATCATCTGACCTTCGGCACGCTCAACCAGCGTTATATCGACGTGGATCGCGCCTCGTTCGTGATCAGCGAGTGCGTGTTCCCGGCTGCGACTTCCGGAATCGAAATGGTTCATGGCACAGGCGGCATCAAGGCAGGCGGCCGAGGCATTTTTGTGAGAAATTTCTTCGGCAGAACCACGGCTTACAATGACGCGGTCGATTTTACGGGCGGGAACAGGCCGCAACCCATCGTTCATTTCATCGACAACGTTTTCATGGGGTCGGACGACGATCTGTTGGATCTCGATGGCACGGATGCATGGGTGGAAGGCAATATCTTCATGCACGCGCACCGCAATGGCTCGCCGGATTCCGCCAGTGCTGTGAGCGGCGGCAACGATTCAGGGCAGACGTCCGAGATCACCATCATTGGGAATATTTTTTACGATTGCGACCAGACCGTGAATGCCAAGCAAGGCAACTTCTACACGATGTTCAACAATACCATCGTCCACCAAACGCACATCGGCAGCCAGGATCCGGAAACTGCGGTGGTGATCCTCGCAGATGATGGCACGACCGAGGGCGTGGGTATCTATCTCGAAGGGAATATCATTTACGATGCCGAGCAACTGGTCCGCAACCAGACAGCGGCAATCGTAACGTTCACGAATAACCAGATGCAACTGCCGTGGGGGGGACCGGGCGGGAAGAACTCGACGAACGATCCGATGCTGAAACATGTCCCGCTCCTGTCCGAGACGACTGGTTTCACGTCGTGGGAACAGGCGCAGGTCGTGAAGGATTGGTTCAGCTTGCGCACAGGTTCGCCGGCGCGCGGTACTGGTCCGAACGGGCTCGATAAAGGCGCTGTGGTTCCGA